>FWPV01000583.1_pt1 | contig 114424 bp, 111 predicted proteins | sample 2228371 | NCBI WGS metagenome assembly FWPV01 (sample SAMEA103939776, study PRJEB20133) | metagenome | reverse complement strand
CTCCTGGGGCTGACGCAGGAGCGTCATGCTTGGGAGATGGGGGCGCTGCAGGGCGTTTAAAGACTCATCACTAGCATTCGCTAGAAGAGCCTAAAAATGGCTGCTAGCGCTTTCTGGATAAGCGCAAGCAGCTATCAATTTTGAAGTTCGCTGGCGGGGTATGTTCGCTGCCATCGCCTCATTTCACACTGCGCTGATGGCGCTTTGCTCCCTATCATCAGCCGTCCTCAGGCGCAAAGATGTCCGGCTGGTCGCGGCGCAGTTTGCCGGTCATGGCCCAGCCGCTGCCGCGCAGTGATGCCATGATCTGACTGGCCTTCCAACCCAGCCTTTCGTCATTCACTCCATGCCTCTCAACCTACCCACCGTCCTCATCCTCGCCTCAGGCCGTGGCGAGCGTTTCAAAGCGTCGGGCGGCACCGTGCACAAGCTGCAGGCCTTGCTGGCGGGCAAGCCGGTGCTACAGCACACGCTGGATGCCGTGCGCGCCAGTGGATTGCCTTGGCATGTGGAGGATGCGGGCCACCCAGGCATGGGGGATTCGATTGCGGCCGCTGTCCGGCACACCGTGAGCGCTGCGGGCTGGCTGGTGTTGCCGGGTGATTTGCCGCTGGTGCAGCCCGCCACGTTGCAGGCCATGGCGCAGGTGCTGCGGGAAGAGCAGGCCGTGGTGGCGTGGCCGGAGTTGGCTGGCGAGCGCGGGCACCCGGTGGCGTTTGGGCGCGCCTGTTTGCCCGACTTGCTGGCCCTGCAAGGCGAAAAGGGCGCCGCGCCCGTGGTGCGCAAGTGGGCAGAGCAGGGGCTGGCGGTGCCGGTGCATGACGAAGGCGTGGTGACGGACATTGACACCGTGGATGCACTGGCGCGGGCCGAGGCGCTTTGGGGCCAGCACCAAACTGCAGGGTGATGAGCACCCACGTCATGGCGGGCGCTGCGATCGTCGGGCCCCTGGCCCCATGAAAAAGCCGCTGTGTTCGCAGCGGCTTCTTGTTTTATGGGGCAGTAGCGTGGCCCAAAGGCCGTTGCCCTGCGCAGAGCGCGCAGGGCTTATTTGACAGTAATGACCGCACAAGCCAGGCGGGGCCCGGCATTGCCTGTGGGCTGGGTGGTGTAGTCATCGGGGTCGCGGTGCACGATGAGGCCCTTGCCCACAATGTCATTGGCCGTGCTGCCCACGCGAATGCTGCGCGATTCAAAGTTGAAGCTGACCGTGCCGTTGGCATCGGCCTTCAGGCTGGGCAGATCGCCGGTGTGGTGTTCGCCCTTGCCGTGGTGGCCGTGGGGCTTGCCGCCGGGGTTGAAGTGGCCGCCAGCGCTCATGCCGTCGCCGCTGCTGCAGTCGCCTTTTTCGTGGATGTGAAAGCCATGCTCGGCACCGGGTTTGAGGCCGGTGATGGTGCCCGACACCTTCACCACATCACCCGTTTGCGCAAATTGCACGGTGCCTGCGGTGGTGTTACCCCGGGTGGGCTGCAACTGTGCGGTGGCGGTGGGGCCTGCGGTGTAGCTGGCACAACCTGCCAGCGCGGCCACGGCGGTAGCCGCCAAGACAAAGCGAAGATTCATCACATGCTCCTGGAGTGAAGGGAAGGGCGGGCCGCCGCTGGCACTGTCACAGGCGCAGGACAACCGCATGGCCATGGTACGCAAGGCCGGAGCATTGTGGGTAGGGGTGGGCCACAAAGCCTGGGGAAAGAGGTGTGGAAATGTTTTGAGTACTGTATAAAAATACAGTTATTATGCAATTCACGACGCACCGTTGATTCACCCACCCCACGAGCTTCCTCCATGTCTGCCTTGTCTTTTGCGCCCCCGCGCGATGCGCTAGCCAAAGGCCCTGTGCATTTGCAGGGGGTGTGGCTGGGCCACCAGTTGTGCGATGCCGCTTCGGCCCCCACCCAGCCCACAGGGCACAGCGCGCTGGATGCGCAGTTGCCCGGTGGCGGCTGGCCCATTGGCGCGCTGACCGAGGTGCTGCAGCCCAACCCCAGCCGCCATGCCTGGCAACTGCTGCAGCCCGCGCTAGCGCAGGCCACGGCGGCCCGGCCGGGGGCTGTGGTGCTGGTGGCCCCGCCTTTTGAGCCTTTTGTCCCCGCCTTGCAGGCCGCTGGCCTGCCGCCTGCGCGCTTGTGCAAGGTGCAGCCGGGGGCTGCAGCCACTGGCAAAGCTGCTACCGCCACGCTGTGGGCGGCCGAGCAGGCGCTGCGCTGCCGCGATGTGCTGGCCGTGGTGGCCTGGCTGCCCCAGGCGCTCCCCGAGCAGCTGCGCCGCCTGCACCTCGCGGCTGCGCAAATGGGGCAGTTGCTGTGGGTGTTTCGCCCCGCCGGGGTGCGCCAGCAGGCATCGCCCGCGCCGCTGCGGCTGTGGGTGCAAGAAGACGTGACCCAGCCCCTGGCCATGCAGGTGCAGGTGCTCAAGCGCAAGGGGCCGCCGCTGGCCCAGCCTTTGGTGTTGCCTGCGGGCTCAGCCCGGCTGGCGCAGGTGCTGGCAGCAGGTGCCCTGCGCAGCCAGCAGCGGCGAGGGCAGGGCGCTGTTGCGCCTGTAACGCCTGTGCGGCCATCACCCGTTTCTGCTGCGCCTGCGGCATTGCCCGCATTGGCGCTGGCCACTGCGTTCGGGATGCGGGAGGGTGGCGCTGCGCTGGGTGGTTTGCAAGAGCCTGCCGGTCGGTGGAAGGGGGTGGCACATGCACTGGATCGCCTGGCCGTGCCCGCAGTCCGTTGAACCCCGCCCGCCCGCCGCCCACACCGCTGGGGTAGCCGGTGCCGAGCCCAGCGCGCCGGTGCCCAGGCTGCCCAGTGGGGCGCCCGGTGAGACCTGTGCCGCGCCCGCATGGCAAACCGTGCAGGGCGCCGAGGCCTGGTGGGCGCTGCGCTTTACTCCCAGGGTTGCGCGCGTGGATGAGGCGCTGCTGCTGGAGGTGTCCACGACTGAGCGGCTGTGGGGCGGTCGGGCCGCGCTGCTGGCCCAACTGCAAGCCCATGCACCTGCGATAAAACCCGGCATTGCGCCAGAAGCCGTATCGACAGCCGGGTTTGCGTCTGAAGTAAACGCCTCTCAGGCACCGCCCGCGCCTTTGGCCCAAGGCGCCACATCGTTCCAGGCCCTGGCGTTGCTGCGGCTGCAACAGGCAGGGCTGCGCCCACCCCGGCGCGTGCCGCACGATTTGCCCCTGCACACCCTGACGGCGCTGCGCCCCCATGTGGCCAGCCTGGCGCGCATGGGCTGCAACACCTGGGGCCAGTTGCGCGCCTTGCCGCGCGATGGGGTGGCGCGGCGGCTGGGGGCTGCGGCCTTGCACGCGCTGGACTGTGCCTTTGGTGACGCCCCCCACACACACACCTGGCTGGAACTGCCCGAAACATTTGCGCTGGCGGCCGAGCTGCCCGCGCTGGCCACCTCGGCCGATGCGCTGCTGTGGTCGGCCCACGCCTTGCTGCAAGCGCTGCAGGCCTGGTTGCAAGCGCGCCAGCAAGGCGTGCTGGCGCTCGAACTGGCCTGGCACCACGACCTGCGCAAGGTGGACGGCAAGCCCGTGCCCCCCTGGCAGGCGCTGCCTGTGCGCACTGCCCAGCCCACGCAGGCCCTGGCCCACCTGCGCCGCCTGCTGGCCGAACATCTGGCCCGCACGCCGCTGGCCGCACCCGTCAACCAGATTGCCTTGCGCGCCCTGCAAACCGTGCCCATGCCCCAGGCCAGCGCCAGCCTGCTGCCCCCCGCAGGCGTGGTGGGCCGCAGCGCCGAAGACTATGTCCGCAGCGAAAGCTGGCACCAGCTGGTAGAGCGCCTGTCGGCCCGCCTGGGGCCCGAGCAGGTACAATGCGTTGCCCTGGTGGCAGACCACCGGCCTGAACGCATGCAGCACTGGCAGCCCGCCAGCCATGCGCTGCAAGCGGGTGGGGCAGGCTCTGCCAAGGCGCCGCCTCCCCATGCCTTGCCCGACGCCAGCCTGTGGCCCACCTGGCTGCTGCGCCCGCCGCAACGCCTGGCGGTGCAGGGCAGCCGCCCTTGCTACCAGGGGCCATTGCGCCTGCTGGCGGGCCCCCACCGGCTGGAAGCCGCGTGGTGGGAAGCGGCCGAAACCCACGAGTCACCCCGTGAATCGCCACCCAATGCCTGCGGTGCCGACCCCGCCCCCGGCCTGGTGCTGCGCGACTACTTTGTGGCCCACAACGAGCGCGCCGGGCATGTGTGGGTGTTTCGCGAGCGGACACCATCGGCCCCGCCTGGCACCGAAGGCGGCGCACCTACCCGGCAGCATCGCTGGTTTTTGCACGGCATTTATGGCTGAAGGCACCACACCCGCCCGCCCGGCCACGCTGGTGCTGCCCGACTATGCCGAGCTGCACTGCGTCTCCAACTTCAGCTTTCAGCGCGGCGCATCGCACCCGCACGAGCTGGTGGAGCGCGCTGCCGCCCTGGGCTACCGCGCACTGGCGCTGACGGATGAATGCTCGGTAGCAGGCGTGGTGCGCGCCCATGTGCGGGCCAAGGCGCTGGGGCTGCACCTCATCGTGGGCAGCGAGTTTGCGTACCCCGGCTTTCGGCTGGTGGCGCTGGCGCGCAATGCGCAGGGCTGGGGCAACCTGTGCCAGTTCATCACCACGGCGCGGCGTAGCGCGGCCAAAGGTAGTTACCAGATGGGGCCCCTGAGCGATGTGCGCCAGCTGCAAGGCTGCGAGCTGCTGCTGATGCCCGAGCGCACGGCGCAAAACACTACTGATTTTGTAGCTGTTAGCGCTTTATTGGAAAGCGCCAGAGCCCAATTTGGCTTGGATTTTTCGCTGGTGGCCGAGCTGCTGCTGGAGCCTGACGACGACCTGTGGCTGGCCACCTTGCAGCAGGCGGGCGCGGCGGTGGGCGTGCCGCTGGTGGCGGCGGGTGATGTGCACATGCATGTGCGCTCGCGCAAGCCGCTGCAGGACGTGATCACTGCCGTGCGCCTGGGTCTGCCGGTGGCGCAATGCGGCTTTGCGCTGCAGCCGCATGCCGAGCGGCACCTGCGCCAGCGCGTGCGGCTGGCGGGCATCTACCCGCCCGAGCTGCTGCAGGCCACGGTGCAGATTGCGCAGCGCTGCACTTTCAATCTGGACGAAATCAAATACCAATACCCGCAAGAGGCCGTGCCCCCCGGCATGAAACCCGCCCAGGGGCTGGCCTGGCTCACCTACGAAGGCGCAGCCAGCCGCTACCCGCAGGGCGTGCCGCCTGCGGTGCACACCCAGTTGCAGCGCGAGCTGGCGCTGATTGCAGACTGCCAATACGAGATGTACTTTCTGACGGTGCATGACATCGTGCGCTACGCGCGCAGCGTGGGCATCTTGTGCCAGGGGCGCGGCTCGGCGGCTAACTCGGCCGTGTGCTTTTGCCTGGGCATTACCGAGGTGGACCCCACCCGTTCGCACCTGCTGTTCGAGCGCTTCATCAGCAAAGACCGCCAGGAGCCGCCCGACATTGATGTGGACTTTGAGCATGATCGGCGCGAAGAGGTCATCCAGTACATCTACAGCAAATACGGACGCGACCGCGCCGCCATTGCCGCCGTCGTCACCACCTACCGCACCCGCAGCGTGCTGCGTGACGTGGGCAAGGCCCTGGGCGTGCACCCGGCGGCGGTGGATGCGTTTGCCAAAGAGCACCACTGGTTTGACGAAGACCTGGCCAGCCACAAGCTGCAGGCCCTGGCCGAATCATTGGGCCAGCCCCTTGCGGCGCACACCGCCCGCCTGTGGCTGGAACTGGCGGGCGAGCTGCACGGCTTTCCGCGCCACCTGAGCCAGCATGTGGGCGGCTTTGTGCTTACGCAGGGGCCGCTGTCGCGGCTGGTGCCGATTGAAAACGCGGCCATGGCAGACCGCTCCATCATCCAGTGGGACAAGGACGACCTGGACGAGATGGGCCTGATGAAGGTGGACGTGCTGGCGCTGGGCATGCTCAGCGCACTGCGCCGCTGCCTGGATTTGCGCGCCACGCTGCGGGGCGAGCGCTGGCGGCTGGCCGACATCCCCGCCGAAGACCCGCACACCTACGACATGATCTGCGCCGCCGACACCGTGGGCGTGTTCCAGATTGAAAGCCGCGCCCAGATGAGCATGCTGCCGCGCCTGCAGCCGCGCGAGTTTTACGACCTGGTGGTGGAAGTGGCCATCGTGCGTCCCGGCCCCATCCAGGGCGGCATGGTGCACCCGTATTTGCAGGCGCGCGAGCGGCGCAGGCGGGGCGAGGCGCTGGTGCTGGAAAAGCCCGAGCTGGAAAAGGCGCTCAAGCGCACGCTGGGCGTGCCGATTTTTCAGGAACAGGTGATGCAGATCGCCATGATTGCGGCCAAATTTTCAGCCGCCGAGGCCGATGCCCTGCGCCGATCCATGGCCGCCTGGAAGCGAACGGGCGGCGTGCACAAGTTCGAAAAGCGCCTGATCGACGGCATGGTGGCCAACGGCTACGCGCTGCCCTTTGCCCAGGCTATCTTTGCGCAGATGCTGGGCTTTGGCGAATACGGCTTTCCAGAAAGCCATGCCTACAGCTTTGCGCTGCTGGCCTACAGCAGCAGCTGGCTCAAGTGCCACGAGCCCGCGTGCTTTCTCGCGGCGCTGCTCAACTCCTTGCCCATGGGCTTTTACAGCGCATCGCAACTGGTGCAAGACGCCCGCCGCCACGGCGTGCGCGTGCTGCCGATTGATGTGAACCACAGCGACTGGGATTGCACGCTGGAAGGTGCGCTGCAGCGGTTACAGCCCCCTCGGCCCATCCCCGGCGTACGCCCCGCCGCCTTGCCCCAGCCAGCGGTGCGCCTGGGGCTGCGGCTGGTCAGCGGGCTGCATACCGATGCAGCGCAGCGCTTGCTGCAGGCCCGTGCGCAGGCGCCGCAGTGCCGCTTTGCCAGCACCGAAGACCTGGCCCTGCGCGCCGGGCTGGAGCGGCACGACCTGCAGGTCCTGGCCGCTGCCGATGCGCTGGCCGCCTTGTCGGGCCACCGCCGCCAGCAAATGTGGGACGCCGCGGCCCAGCACCGCGCCCCCGCGCTGCTGCGCCATGCCCCGGTCAACGAAGCGCCGCTGGAGCTGCCGCAGGCGCCCGAGGGCGAAGAAATCGTCTTCGACTACGCCGCCACGGGCCTGACCCTGCGCCGTCACCCGCTGGCACTGCTGCGCCCGCGCCTGGCGCGCTGGCGGCTGCTCACGGCCCTGCAGCTGCAAAGCGTGCCCCATGGCCGCAGCGTGCGCGCCTGCGGCATCGTCACCGTGCGCCAGCGGCCGGGCACCGCCAAAGGCACCATGTTTGTCACGCTGGAGGATGAAACCGGCCCGGTCAACGTCATCGTCTGGCCGGGTTTGATTGAGCAGTGGCGCGATGCGCTGCTCAAGTCACAACTGCTGGCCGTGCAGGGGCTGTGGCAGTGCGCCACCGTGCCGGTGCCGCCATCGGCCGGGGGGCAGGGCGCAGCGCCTGGGGTGCCCGCCGTGCGCCACCTGGTCGCCCAGCGCTTCAAAGACCTGACCCCGCTGCTGGGCCGCCTGGGCGGGGCGCTGCACGGCAGCCGGGATTTTCATTAAGCAGCCCGGCAGGCGCCGCCTCAATCATCCCGCTTGGGTGCCAGTGCCAGCAACCGCGCAAGCGCCCGGTCATGGATGCCCATCTTCACCAAGCCCTCGTGCGTGGCCCTGGCGTAGTCGTACGTGGTGCCGTAGCGCCCCCGGGCCTGGGCAAAGATGCGGGTGTATTCCGGGTCTGGCAGCACGCCGGTGTGGTTGGGGCTTTTGCGCGACAGGGTGAACGCCAGCGCCTTCACCGTGCCGTGCGGCGTCTGGCAGGGCAGCCAGCGCGGGTCGTACACGGCGTTGACCATCTCGCGGTCCCACAGCGGGGGCATCACATCCAGCACCCGGTGCCGTTCGATGCGAAACACCATGCCCCGGCAGCTGCCCCCGGTCAGCAGCGCAAACACCAGGCCGGGGCATTCGGGCGTGCCCCGGTTCACGCGGCTCCACATCTTCAGCGCCCGGTGCCAGCCGTGCACTTTGGCGAGCCGCTGCTCGGCGTAGTCAAAGTCGGGCCGCCAGATGAGCGAGCCGTAGCCAAACAGCCAGAGGTCTTGGTGGGGGTCCCACTGCGCCAGCGTCTGGGCCAGCATGGCAGCGGGGTTGCGAGGGGCGTGCAGGGGTGTCATGCCGTGGGGGGGCGGTGTCGGATCTGAACAGAGGGGCTGAGATGAATGCCGAGCCGCAATTATTGGTGCCCCCGAGGGGATTTGCTGGCAGGGTCGATGAAACCTCGGGCAGCGGTGGCGCATCGCAGGCTGCATGAATGCTCTTGTTTTAATAGCTGGTTGCGCTTATCCATAAAGCGCCGGAGGCCAATTTGGCTGAATATTGGCCGCCAGCATGCTGCGTCGCAGCATCGAGCGGGCCGGGCGTGGTGGCGGGTGCCATGCTCAGGGGCAGGCGGTCCCTTGGGGCGCGGTATCATCCGGGCCTGCCCAGGTCGCCTGCAGCTTCCTGGGCGATTTGCGTTGTTGTTCGCTGTTGTCCTTGCTCCACGCTCCCTCCGCCTGACCCGTGCGTCTTACCTCCATCAAGCTCTCCGGCTTCAAGTCGTTCGCTGAACCCACCAACTTCATGCTGCCAGGGCAACTGGTGGGCGTGGTGGGGCCGAACGGTTGCGGCAAATCCAACATCATGGATGCGGTGCGCTGGGTGCTGGGCGAGAGCAAGGCCAGCGAGCTGCGCGGCGAGAGCATGCAGGACGTGATTTTCAGCGGCACCACCACCCGCAAGCAGGCCAGCCGCGCCAGCGTGGAGCTGGTGTTTGACAACTCCGACCACCGCGCAGGCGGCCAGTGGGGCCAATACGGCGAGGTGGCCGTGCGTCGCGTGCTCACGCGCGACGGCACCAGCAGCTACTTTCTGAACAACCAGCCCGTGCGCCGCCGCGATGTGCAGGACGTGTTTCTGGGCACGGGCCTTGGGCCACGGGCCTACGCCATCATCGGGCAGGGCACCATCAGCCGCATCATCGAAAGTCGCCCTGAAGAGCTGCGCCTGTTCCTCGAAGAAGCGGCCGGGGTCTCCAAATACAAAGAGCGTCGCCGCGAGACGGAAAACCGCCTGGCCGACACCCGCGAAAACCTCACGCGGGTGGAAGACATCCTGCGCGAGCTGAACGCCAACCTCGAAAAGCTGGAAAAGCAGGCCGAGGTGGCCGCCAAGTACAACGCGCTGAACGCCGACGCCACCCTCAAGCAGCACCAGCTGTGGTTCTTGAAGCGCGCTGATGCCGAGGCCGAGCAGACCAAGGTGCGCCTGGAAGGCCTGCAGGCCGTGAACGACCTCGAATCGCGCATGGCCGACCTGCGCGCTGTGGAGTCTGACTTGGAAACCATCCGCCAGGCGCACTACGCGGCGGGCGACCAGGTCAACCAGGCCCAGGGCAAGCTGTACGAGGCCACGGCCGAAGTAGGGCGGCTGGAAGCCGAAATCCGCTACGTGGTGGAAGGCCGCGTGCGCGTGGAGCAGCGCCTGTCCACCCTGGCCGAGCAGATTGCCCAGTGGCAGGCCCGCAAGGAAGAGGCTGACATCGAGCTGGAAAACCTGGCCGGTGCGGGCGTGGATGCCGAAGAGCGCGCCGAGTTGCTGGCCGCCCAGCTCGAAGAGCAGGCCATGCAGCTGCCCGACCTGGAAGACGCTCTGCGCCAGGCGCAGACCCGCGCCAGCGAGCAGCGCGCCAGCGTGGTGCAGGTGCAGCAGCAAATTGGCGTGCTGGCCGCGGAGCAGCGCAGCCTGGACGAACAAAGCCGCCAGCTCGACACCCGCTACGAGCGCCTGCGCGCTGACCGCAATGCTCTGGCCGCACCCGACGAAGCCCGTCTGAATAACCTGCGCAGCCAGTTGGAAGCCGCGCAAGAACAGGCCGAGACCACCGAAGCCCGCCTGGCAGAGTTGCAAGACACCGTGCCCCAGCTGGACGAAGACCGCCGCGCCCGCCAGCAGGACGTGAACACCGAAAGCGCCCGCCAGACTGACCTGTCGGCCCGCATGGAAGCCCTGAAGGCGCTGCAGGAAAAGGTCAAGACCGACGGCAAGCTGCGCCCCTGGCTGGCCAAGCACGGCCTGGATGGTATGCAAGGCCTGTGGAGCCGCATCCACATCGAACCCGGCTGGGAAAACGCCCTGGAAGCCGCCCTGCGCGAACGCCTGGGCGCGCTGGAAGTGGGTCGCCTCGACATGGTGCGCGGCTTTTTGGGATCGAACGAAAACGATGCGCCCCCCGCACGCCTGGCGTTCTACAGCGCCCCCGCCGCCGGTGTGCCCGAGCCCACGGGCGCGCACACGCGGCTGTCAGACCTGCTGCGCATCCACGACGCCAGCCTGCGTGCCGTGCTGACCGACTGGCTGCAAGGCTGCAGCATTGCCCAGACGCTGGACGAGGCCCTGAACCGCCGCGCCAGCCTGCAGCCGGGCGAAGTGATCTACGTGCCCACGGGCCACGCCGTCAGCAGCCACAGTGTGAGCTTTTACGCGCAAGACTCCGAACAGTCGGGCCTGCTGGCGCGTGCGCAAGAGATTGAGCACCTGGAAAAAGAACTGCGCGCCCAGGCGCTGATCGCCGACGAATCGCGCACCGCGCTGGTCCGCGCCGAAGCGGCTTATGCCGACGCATCGCAACGCCTGGTGGCCGCCCGCCGCGAAGCCACCGAGGCCCAAAGCCGCGCCCACGAGCTGCAGGTGGAAACCTTGCGCCTGACCCAGTTGGCCGAGCAGACCCGCGCGCGCAGCGAGCAGATTGACGCCGACCTGGGTGAGGTCGAGGCCCAATTGGCCGACCTGCAAGAGCGCCGCGTGGCCGCCGAGGCCCGGTTTGAAGAACTGGACATGCAGCTAGCCGACAGCCAGGAGCGCGAAGCCCAGCTGGGCGACCGCGTGATCGAGACCGAGCGCAAGCTCAACGCCTGCCGCGAACAGCAGCGCATGCTGGAGCGCCAGGTGCAGGAAGCCACCTTCTCGCAGCGCAGCCTGGACGCCCGCCGCGCCGAGCTGAACCGCTCCATCGAAACCGCAAACCAGCAGGCCACGGCCCTCACCGACGAGCAGCAGCGCGCCCGCGACGAGCTGGCACGCCTGTCAGACGCTGCGGCGCAGGGCGGCTTGCAGCAGGCGCTGGACTTGAAGATGGACCGGGAAAAGGCCCTGGCCGCCCAGCGCAGCGAATATGACGACCTGACGGCCAAACTGCGCGCCAGCGACGAGCGCCGCATGCAGCTTGAACGCGCGCTGGACCCGCTGCGCCAGCGCATCACCGAATTCCAGCTCAAGGAACAGGCTGCGCGCCTGGGCCTGGAGCAATACACCACGCTTCTGACCGACGCCCAGGCCGACCTGGAGGCCGTCGAAAAATCCATTGCCGACGGCAACGTGCGCGTGCAGGGCCTGCAGGGCGAAATCGACCGCCTGCACCGCGAAATTGCCGCGCTGGGCGCCGTCAACCTGGCTGCGCTGGATGAACTGAACCTGGCGCGTGAACGCAAGGTGTTTTTGGACGCGCAAACCGCCGACCTGACCGAGGCCATGAACACGCTGGAAGACGCGATCCGCAAGATCGACGGCGAAACGCGCCAGCTGTTGTCGGGCACGTTTGAGACGGTGAACGGGCACTTCGGCCGTATGTTCCCTGAGTTGTTCGGGGGCGGGCAGGCCAAGCTCATCATCACCGGCGACGAAATTCTGGATTCGGGCGTGCAGGTGATGGCGCAGCCACCCGGCAAGAAGAACCAGACCATTCACCTGCTGTCGGGTGGCGAGAAAGCCCTGACGGCGATTGCGCTGGTGTTCGCCATCTTCCAGCTCAACCCCGCACCGTTTTGCTTGCTGGACGAGGTGGACGCGCCGCTGGACGACGCCAACACCGAGCGCTACGCCAAGCTGGTGGCCAGCATGAGCAAGGAAACCCAGTTCCTGTTCATCAGCCACAACAAGATCGCCATGGAAATGGCCGAGCAACTGATCGGCGTGACCATGCAGGAACAAGGTGTGTCGCGCATCGTGGCGGTGGACATGGAGTCCGCCCTGTCCATGGCCGACGCTTGATTTGAACTGACCCCCCATGAACTCATCTCTGTTACTGAGTCTGGCAATCACCGGCGGGCTGGTGCTGGCGGCCATCGTGGCCTACAACGCCTGGATCCTGCACCGCAACGCTCCCAAAAAAGCCTTGCCCCCTGACCCGGACCGCCCGGCCCCCGTCGCAGGCGACCCCTTGCTTGAACCCACCCTGCGCCAGGAACCTTCGCTCGACGCCGACCTGGGCCCGAGCAACGCCGCCAGCTATGCGAACCTGGATCAGGGGGCGGAGCCGCACGAACACACGGTGGATGCGGGCGATGCCCTGCGCATGCCGGTGCCCACGCCCAGCCTGGAGCGCCGCCCAGGGCTGGACCCGCTGATCGATGTGATCGCATCCATCCAGCCCGAAGGCCTCGTCTCTGGCGACGCGGCCCTGGCCGCCTTGCCACCCACGCGCCGCGCCGGCAGCAAGCCTTTTGCCATTGAAGGGCTGAACGACGCCACCCAGCAGTGGGAGACCCCTGCACCCGGCCAGCGCTACCGCAGCTTCCAGGCTGGGGTGCAACTGGCCAACCGCATGGGCGCGCTCAACGAGATCGAGTTCTCTGAGTTCGTGATGAAGGCGCAGGGCTTTGCCGACGCCATCAACGCCGCCCCGGACTTCCCCGACATGCTGCAGGAAGTGGCCCGCGCCCGCGAGCTGGACCAGTTCGCCAGCGACCACGACGCGCAGCTTTTGTTTGTGCTGCGCGCCCGCCAGGCCGCCTGGAGCCCCGGCTACCTGCTGCAAAACGCCGCCCGCGTGGGCTTTGTGGTGGGCGCCATGCCCGGTCGTTTGGTGCTGCCCGCCAGCGCACCCGGCCTGCCGCCCGTGCTCACCCTGGGTTACGACACCCAGGCCGCCCTGGCCGACGACCCCGAGCAGTCGGCCATCCGCGACATCAGCCTGAGCCTGGACGTGGCCCAGGTGCACCGCACCGAGCAGCCCTTTGCCCGCCTGCGCGAAGTAGGCGCAGCCCTGGCGGAAGCCATGGACGGCGTGCTGTGCGACCAGAACGGCCAACCCTTGCCCGCCATGGCCATGGACCCGATTGCCGCAGACCTTGAGCTGCTGTATGACCAGCTTGATGCGCGTGATTTGTCGGCTGGCTCGGTGCTGGCCCGCCGCCTCTTTAGCTAGAACGTGCTGCCTCTTTTGAGCCGTTTTCGGCGTCTTCTCCCATGTGTGGAACGGCGCCCTCTCTGCGGGGCGGCCTTTGCTCGGTGTTCCTGGGGCCAGCCTTGCCCTTTGCAGGCAACGCGCCCCGTGTCTGTCGATGCCGATCACAACCCATGACCGAAAATTTAGACCTTTTTTCGGCTCCAGCGCCCGAAAATAAAGCGCAAGCAGCTATCGATTTGGAAGCAAAAGCTGCTGCGCTGCGCGCCCAATTGAACCAGTGGGCCCACCAGTATTACGTGCTGGACGAGCCCACCGTGCCCGATGCCGAATACGACCGCGTGTTCCGCGAATTGCAGGCGCTCGAGGCCGCACACCCACATCTCGTTACCCCTGATTCACCCACGCAGCGCGTGATTGGCGCCGTGATGGAAGGGCTGGCCCCGGTGCGCCATGTGGTTCCCATGCTCAGCATTCACACCGAAACCGACACCGAGGCTACGGGCGCGCAGGCGTTTGATGCCCGCGTGCGGCGCGAGCTGGGGCTGACCGACGCCGACCCCGCCATTGAATACGTGGCCGAGCCCAAGTTTGACGGCTTGGCCATGAGCCTGCGCTACGAGCGCGGCCGCCTGGTGCAGGCCGCCACGCGCGGCGACGGCGAGGTGGGTGAGGACGTGACGCACAACATCCGCACCATCCGGCAGATTCCGCTGACCTTGCCTGCGGGCGTGCCCCCAGTGCTGGAAGTGCGCGGCGAGGTCTACATGCGCCGGGCCGACTTTGATGCCCTGAACGAGCGCCAGCGCGAGCAGGGCGGAAAGACCTTTGTGAACCCGCGCAACGCCGCCGCAGGGGCCGTGCGCCAGCTCGATTCGAACATCACCGCCCAGCGCCCGCTGAGCTTTTTTGCCTACGGCCTGGGCGCCATCACGCCCGCAGACCAGGGCGGGCCGGTGTTTCGCACGCATTACGAGATGCTGCAGACGCTGAAATCTTGGGGTTTTCCGGTCGCAGCCCAGGTGCAGATTGCGCAAGGCGCTACGGAATTGGTAGCGTTTCACCAGCAGGTGGGCGCCAGCCGCGATGCGCTGCCTTACGACATCGACGGCGTGGTCTACAAGGTCAACTCGCTGCAGTTGCAGCGCGACCTGGGCTTCAAGACCCGCGAACCCCGCTGGGCTGTGGCGCACAAGTACCCCGCGCAAGAGATGGCGACCAAGGTCGAAGGCATCGACATTCAGGTGGGCCGCACCGGCAAGCTCACGCCCGTGGCGCGCCTGGCGCCGGTGTTTGTGGGCGGTGTCACGGTAACCAATGCCACGTTGCACAATCTGTTCGAGATCCGCAAGAAAGGCGTGCGCGTAGGTGACCAGGTGATCGTGCGGCGCGCAGGCGATGTGATTCCCGAAGTGGTGGGCGTGATGGCTTCCGGCCCGCGTCCGGCCTACGTCCAGAACTTCCGCATGCCGCGCCAGTGCCCCATTTGCGGCAGCGAGGTGGTGCGTGAAAAGGGCGAGGCCAACCACCGCTGCACGGGCGGCCTGTTCTGCGCGGCGCAGCGCAAGGAAGCCATCCTGCACTTTGCCGCCCGCCGCGCCATGGACATTGAGGGCCTGGGCGATAAGCTGGTGGACCAGCTGGTGGATGCCAACGTGATCCGCACGCTGCCCGACTTGTACCGCCTGGGCCTGAGCGCCCTGGTGGTGCTGGAGCGCATGGCCGACCGGTCGGCGCTGAACCTGCTGGCCGCACTGGAAAAGTCCAAGCAGACCACGCTGCCGCGCTTTTTGTTTGCGCTGGGCATCAGGCATGTGGGCGAGTCCACCGCGAAAGACCTGGCCAAACACTTTGGCACGCTCGATGCACTGATGGGCGTGGACGCAGAATCTGCCGCCACCGAAGAGCAACTGCTGCAGGTGCCCGATGTGGGCCCCATCGTGGCGCGCAGCGTGCACACCTTCTTCCAGCAGCCCCACAACCGCGAGGTGGTGGAGCAATTGCGTGCCTGCGGCGTGACTTGGCCCGAGGGCGCACCCACCGAGCGTGGCCCGCAGGTGCTGGCGGGCGAAACCATTGTGCTAACCGGCACCCTGCCCACGCTAAGCCGCGATGCGGCCAAAGACATGCTCGAAGCCGCAGGCGCCAAGGTGTCGGGATCGGTCAGCAAAAAGACCAGCTACGTGGTGGCGGGTGAAGACGCGGGCAGCAAGCTGGCCAAGGCCGAAGAACTGGGTGTGCCCGTGCTGGACGAGGCAGGCATGTTGGCGCTGCTGGCGGGTGAGGGCGGTGCCGCGTGAGCATGGTGTGGTGCCATGTGCCCCGCCTTGCCACGGGCGCAACAAGGCCAGTTGAACCATTCACTGAGCAGCCCCAGCCCGGGCTGAACTGAACCCATGCTCCGTTCTCTCTCCACTTTGCGCACAGACCTGCTGGCCGGTGTGCGCTGGGTGCTGCAAACCCTGCGCACTGTGCCCGCCCTTTGGCGCCGCTTGCAGCCCCGCAGCTGGCGCACCTGGCTGCTGCTGGTGCTGGCCTTGCCAGCGCTGTTGGCGGTGTACACGCTGCTGCTCATCCCGTTCACCCCGTCGATTGCCGACATCACCAAAGCCAAGACCGAGCGGCCTGCGCAACTCTTGTCGGTGGATGGCAAGGTGCTGGCCGAATACCGCTGGGCCAACCGCGAGTGGGTGGCGCTGAACCGCATCTCGCCCCATGTGGTCAACGCCCTCATCGCCACCGAAGACCACCGCTTTTACGAGCATTCGGGCATGGATTTCCGGCGCACGGCGTCGTCGGTGGTGCACACGCTGCGCGGCGATCCGCAAGGCGGCTCCACCATCACGCAGCAGCTGGCGCGCAACCTGTTCCCGGAAGAAATTGGCCGTTCGCGCACCATCACCCGCAAGCTCAAAGAGGCCATCACCGCCTTCAAGATCGAGTGGACGTACTCCAAGGATGAAATCCTGGAGACCTACCTGAACACCGTGCCGTTTCTGTACAACGCCTACGGCATCGAGATGGCCGCGCGCACGTATTTCGACAAGTCGGCCGACAAGCTCAACCTGCTGGAAAGTGCCACGCTGATTGGCATGCTCAAGGGCACGGCCTACTACAACCCCGTGACCCAGCCCGAGCGCTCGCAGGCGCGGCGCAACATCGTGCTGGCGCAAATGGTCAAGCGCGGCAAGTTAGAGGAATCCAAGCTGGCTGCCCTGCAAAAGCGCCCGCTGCGCATTGACTTTGAACGCCAGACCGAAGCCATGGGCCTGGCCCCGCACTTTGCGCAGCAGCTGCGCAAGCAGCTCATTGCCTGGGCCGATGCCAATGGCTACAGCCTGCATGCCGATGGGCTCATCGTGCGCACCACCATCGACTCGCGCCTGCAGGCCATGGCCAACCAGGCCGTGGCACGGCAGGGCCGCCAGTTGCAGGGCATTGCCGACAACGCCTGGTCGGCCCGCAACGGCTGGAACCCCAAGAGCGAGCTGGTGCATGCACTGGTGCGCGAAACCCCGCAATACCGCGAGGCGGTCGGCAAGGGCGAGCCTGCGGATGAAGTGCTGAAATCCCTGCTGGCCGACACCCGCTTCATGACGGCGCTGAAGCAGGAAAAAACCCGCGTGCAGGCGGGCTTCATGGCCATGGACCCCGTCACCGGCCATGTGCTGGCCTGGGTGGGTAGCCGCGACTTTGCGGCCGACCCGTTCGACCATGTGCAGGCTGCACGCCGCCAGCCCGGCTCCACCTTCAAGCCCTTTGTGTATGGCGCTGCCTTCATGCAGGGGGCGTTGCCGTCTGATGAGTTGATGGACGAGGCGGTAGAGATTCCGCTGGGCGGCAACCAGGTGTGGCGCCCCACCGATGGCGGTGCGCCCAGCAACGCCCCCATGACGCTGGCCGACGGCCTGGCGTTTTCCAAGAACACCATCACCGCCCAGGTCATGCAGAAGGTGGGCCCGGCCCGTGTGGCCGACCTGGCCCGCGCCATGGGCGTGCGCGAGAGCAAGCTGGAAGAGGTGCCATCGCTGGCCCTGGGCACCAGCCCGGTCACGCTGCGCGAAATGGTCACCGCCTACAGCACCATCGCCAATGCGGGCCGCTACGTGGAGCCCATCCTCATCACCAGCATTGAAGACCGCCACGGCAAGGTGCTGCAAACCTTTGCGCCGCCCCCGCCCGAGCAGGCCATGCCCCTGCAGGCCGCACAAACCCTGCGCAACGCCATGCGCGGCACCATCGACCGGGGCACCGGCTCTGCACTGCGCGGTCGCTACGGTCTGCGGGCCGACCTGGCGGGCAAAACCGGCACCACGCAAGACAACACCGATGGCTGGTTCATTGCCTTGCACCCGCGTGTGGTGGCGGGTGCGTGGGTGGGCTTCAACGATGGGCGCATCACCCTGCGCAGCGACTACTGGGGCCAGGGCGCCCACAGTGCGCTGCCCATGGTGGGCGACTTTTTGCAGCAGGCCTTCCGCACCAACACCCTGGACGGCCGCGACCGGTTTGTGGACGAAGAAACCCCCAGCCTGCTGGGCGATGCCATGAACGGTGTGCGCACCTGGGTGCGTGATCTGTTTGGCCGGGATGTTCCCCCGCCGCCCGAGGTAGGTGCCGACACGCTGCCACCATCCCTGCCGCCAGGCTCGCTCCCGCCCGTGATTCGCGATGCGGACCCGCCGCCACCCGGCGCCCAAGGGGGGCAGGGCGGTGCGGTGTTTGGGGGCAGCCCCGTGCCACTGACGCCCGCAGAAGCTGCAGCCACCCCAGTGCCGGGCGTGGTGGTGCCATCGCAGACCGAAAGGCCCGTGCGGGATGGGGAACAGTGAACGCTTGAAGCCCCCGCTGTTTATCCAACACCTAAGGGGAATGGCACGGCTCGGAAGGCTTTGACGGTTGCCACGGCAATCGTGGCCGCCCATTTCATGGCCTGCCGGGGCTATGTCTTGTGCGTGTATCGCTTGTCAGGTCGTTACGGTGCGGGGCTTCAACCGCACCCAAGCCGCTGCCTGGCTGTCGCTTGCCCAGCACCGGCAGCCCCTGGACGATGCTCACGGACAGACGGTGCGGTAGCGGCAAATCACTCAATATCCACGCAGTGCAGCCCAAACGTTCCGGTCTTGCGATCGGCAAAGTAGGCTTCCAGGGTTTCCTTCACCGTGCGGAAGGCGATCTCGTCCCAGGGCACTTCTGCTTCGGTAAACAGGCGCGCCTCGATGGTTTCAAAGCCGGGATTGAATTTTTCGCTGAGCAGGCTGGCCAGGTAGAAAAAGTGCACCTGCCCCACGCGCGGCACGTTCAGCACGCTGAACAGCGGGCCCATCTGGATTTGTGCCCCGGCCTCTTCATCGGTTTCGCGGGCTGCGCCTTGCGAGGTGGTTTCGTCCAGTTCCATGAAGCCTGCGGGCAGCGTCCACTTGCCCCAGCGCGGCTCAATGTTGCGCTTGCACAGCAGCACGCGCCCATCGGGCGTGGTGGGCACGGTGCCGACGACGTTCAGCGGGTTTTCGTAGTGCACCGTGTTGCAGGCAGGGCAGACGGCGCGCAGCTTGGTATCGCCATCGTCAGGCAGGCGGTACACCACGGCGTTGCCGCAGTTGCGGCAGTGTTTGATGGGGCTGCGGTAGGTCATGCAGAAGTTTGAGTCAAATCGGCTTGCAGCGCTTGATGGATAAGCGCAGCAAGCTATCAAAATGGTAGTGAATATGGCAGGCGTTGCTGGCGCGGTGGGCGGGGGCAACGATGCACCCCCGCCGCGCGGCGCATTACACCAGCTTGAGGCGAATGCTGCCTAGCCCGTCCACGCCGCCTTCCAGCACGTCGCCAGTGACGACGGCGCCCACGCCTTCGGGGGTGCCGGTGTAGATCAGGTCGCCGGGCTGCAATTCCCAGGCGGCCGAGAGGTGCTCGATGGTTTCGGCAATGTTCCAGATCAGTTGGGCAATGGTGCTGCGCTGGCGGTCCACCCCGTTGACTTGCAACCAGATGCCAGCCTTGCCCACATCGCCGGCCTGTGCTGCGGGGGTGATAGGGCCAATGGGCGCGCTGTGGTCAAAGCCCTTGCCAATGCTCCAGGGGCGGCCCTGCTTTTTCATGTCGTTTTGCAGGTCACGGCGGGTCATGTCCAGGCCCACGGCGTAGCCGTAGATGTGCGAGAGCGCATCGGCCGCCGCAATGTTCTTGCCCCCCTTGCCAATGGCCACCACCAGCTCGATCTCGTGGTGCAGGTTGGTCGTGAGGGACGGGTAGGGCAGCGGGGTGGTGGCGCCGGGAGGGGCGACCACGATGGCATCGGCTGGCTTCATGAAGAAGAAGGGTGGCTCGCGCCCTGTGAATCCCATCTCCTTGGCGTGCTCTTCATAGTTACGGCCCACGCAATAGATGCGGTGCACCGGAAATTGCGCTTCAGTGCCCACCACAGGAACGCTGGGGGTGGGGGCGGGGGGGAACACGTAGCTCATGTCTGCCTTTCGTGACGGGAGTTGAGATAAAGAAAGAGATAGAGGCGCGATAAATGGGAAGAAACGGGAAGAACAGGGGCAACGTGGGCCGGTGGTTCTGAAAATCTCTTTCTCAACACGCAACGATGAATCAAAAGAAGAAAAGGCGTCGGAATCGGCGCCTTTTTGTTCCGCTGGCTCAGTGTGAAGTATCCGTCAGCGCAGCATCGCCAACAATATGGGGCTGAGGATCAAAACCAGCCAAACGGCCCCGGCAAGCACCGCCAGCGCCACGCCCAGGCAGAGGCTGAACCAGAGGCCATGCAATGCGGCGTTGCGCCACTCTCTGCGACGCCAGGCGCCGCGCAGCATACGGCCACGGTCCCATAGCACAAACAGGACGGCAGCGCAGAATTGCAAAAGGCCGTTCATGGCTCACTCACCCATCAAGTAGCTGCGCACCAGACGCACGATGTTGGCCTGGTCGTCATCAGATGCCCCCAGGAAGGGACGGGCCGGGATATCGCCCCACGGCAATGGAAAGCTGCCCTGGCGGGTCGCATAGATGCCGAAGCCAAACTCGCCCGACTTGGCGCCGTAGTGGAAGGTGCCCGCGTAGACCATCGGGCTACCGATGGAGACCGCTTCATCGCCCTGCAGCTGATAGTTGATGGTGGTGCCCAGGGCTCGGGTTTCGCCTGTGCCTGGCTTCTTGTTCGCCAGCTTGGCAGCGCCGCGCTTTGTCAGCTCGCCATCCTTCTTCCGGGCGAAATTGGAGCTGTAGCGGGCCAGCGTCACAGCACTGTTGGGCGCCCAGGCCGCGCCATCGGGCGCGCTGGCCGAAGAAAACCGCCGCTTGGTGGACTCGCTCATGTCCTCGCCGATTTCCTTCAGCACAGGCCCCATGTTCATGACCCGCTTCACCAGGCCATCAAGGTAGTCCAGGCCGCTACGGTTGACCAGTTCGATGATTTGCGCCATGAAAGCTTCTTTCGTAAAATGTGTGCAGCCCTGTGGCTACATCGACCCCTGGCGGTTCTCGCCAGACCCGTTTCGGGCGTAAAGGTCGGGGACGCAGGGCTTTTTCATTTCTGCGCGGTCTTGATGGCCAAGCTGATCAGCTTCAGGGCCCGGTTGCGCTTTCCGTGCAGGATTTCAAAGACGGCCCGAAACACCTCCCCGTCAATTTCCCTGCGCACCAGCACGCGGGTTTCACCGTGGCGGCCCAGATCGGTGCCAGGCAAGGTCTCGTTGGCTTCATTGATGAATGACGCCACATGCTCATAGTCAGCGGGCTCAACGGGCCGCTGCCCCTTGCCGTCCCAGCGGTGCTCGCGGTACGTGTGCCGCACGTTGTCTTCTGGCAGCAGCACCATGTAGCTGTCCACATCTTGGCCCGTTGCGGCCTTGATCCGGGCGGCAGCTTCAGGCTCCACAAAACCCATCCACAGGTCTTCATTGCGCAGGGAGCCATCCCGCACGCGCTGGACAAAGTCCGTGATGCGCTCGGTGGTGTTGAGGTGTCGGTTCACATCCACCGACAACATGCGCTCAATCGCTGGGGGGTAGTCGATCAGCTTGTCCTGGACGAATGAGCGCAGCTCGCTGTCCGAGCGCGCGCCTGGCGCATAGCCCCAGCCCTCATCAATGCCCACTGGCGCCCCTGTGGCCGGGTCTGTCTGTGCCCAGCCTTCTGGCGGTTCCGTCCCATCCCCATCGCCCGGCGCAGCCACCGCCACCACGCGGCATTTGCAGCCCCACCCATTCGGGGGGAAATGCGTCTCCCAGAAGGGATGATCGTGGCGAAGGGTCAGCTTCATATCGCCCCAGCGCTTGTGCTGAGGCCGGGGGTGCGTCACGCTGTCGTTGTGCACGTAACGCCAGAACGGGCGGCGCTCGACCAGGTCGGGGTCCAGTAGCTGGGCCCGGCGCCCCGCTGCATAGGAGGTCATGAGGTTGGTTTGGTAGATCACCCGAGTGCGCCAGGCCTCGCCCGCCTTGGTGCCCTCACCAGTCCAGCCTGTCCAGCCGTGCTTTGCCACGAGCTCTGCAAAGTTCTTGCGAAACTCCCCGATAGAGCCGCCCTTCACGGCCTGGTCAACGGCTTTGCGCAGGTCGTGCAGAAGATCAGCCTTCGTCGCACCAGCGACCACAAAGGCACGGTCATGGGCCGCGCTCTGAATGTCTCGCCAGCTCTCGCTGGGCAGGTTCAGTTTGCGGCGCAGAAAGTCAATCTGCTCCTGGAACTGCTGGCGCACGCCATCCACAGTCGAGCGGGCAGCATTACCGATCTCAGCCACGGTCAGCCCCTTGCATCACCTGGTCGCGGCCCTGCAGGTGGGCCAGCTCGAAAGCCAACGCCATCACCTCGGTCAGCTCATCTGTGGGCAGCTCGCTGTAGGCTTCTAGCAAAGCGTCTTGCAGGGCTTGCGGCTCTGAGTGGGCCTCCACCAGGGCCCGCAGGTCACGAACCCAAGCCATCACGATGGGCGCTGCAGCGGTGTTCAGCTCGCCAGTGGGCATCACGGCAGGCGCCGTGCCCTCCACAAATTCAACCGGCACAGCAGCAGCGGTGCTAGGTGCTGCAGGCATGCTGGGCCCGGCTGATGCATCTTCAATGTCACCGTCCTGCAGGCGATACACCCGCTTCCAGTATTCCTTGGTGAACTTCACACCGGCCTTGGTCAGCGTCTCATCGCGCACCGCCTGCTGGGTGTTGACGTCCTCTTCCTCAAACAGCACAAAGGTCGGCGCAGGGGCTTGCTCGCCGTCGTGCAGATCGGTCAGCCAGCGCAGCAGCTGGTTCATGGTGGCCATCACCAGTGCAGCGTCGCCGTCGCGGATCGTTTTGGCGACCTCTAGCCCCGCTGTGGCGCTGGCCCGGTTGCTGTTGGACTCGGTGCTCTGGTTCTGCCCGAGCAGCGCAATGTTGATCTCAGAGCGGCAGTACATCAGCAGCCGCTCATACAGATCGGCGCTGGCCCCCTTGTCGCCAGACTCCAGGATGTCAATGCTGGAGTCGTCTGGAATGGCCGCGACAGCGTCTTGCACCATGGCTTCCAGCTTGTCGAGCAGGTTGTTCACCTCCGACCCTGGCGTACCGCGCGGCTGCTTGCCCACCAGCCAAGGCGTTCCGTACTTCTCGGTGAAGGTCACCCAGAACTTGAGACCGCCACGCATGAACGTGTCAGCCCAGAAGCACATGGACAGGTCGGCAAACCCGTAGGGGTTGTCGTAGCTTGCTTCTTGGCGTGCCAGCAGGAATTTGCGCGGCTCCAGCTCTTCACCCTGCAGCGGCTGCTGGCGGCTGCGAAATCGCAGCTGCGCCGCGTTGTCAAAGAAGAACCACTCCTGAGGCTTGCCGATGACCTGCAGAGGCGCAGCCGCCCCATTGAAGGGGCCCCAAACCAGTTCCAGCGGCTGGTAGCCAAACAGCACCGCGTTGGTGATCTCGTTGATCAGACGGTCCATGTCATAGGTCGCCAGCACATCGTTGGCCAGGCGCGTCACCCGCGCGCTGGCCTTGCCGCGCTCCACGCGCCATTCCAGCGCCTTCACCGCAGCCTTGCGGCGGCGAATGGGGCCGCCTACCGATGCACGGCTGCGCATGTCGCGGTACACGGCAATATCTTTGCCCTGGCGCTTCAGAATCGGGTCAGGGTTGGGCAGGATGAAGCCAAACGACATATCCATGCTGCGATCGCGGGTCGCGATCTGATTGGACAGACTAGGCGTGGCTCCGGCTTCGCCAAATGAGATGAAGTCGGGGGAGATAACGTTGATTCCTCGGGACATGGTGATCAATAGCCTTCTAGGGATAGCGCGCTGCGGCGGGGGCGGCTTTCGGCATGCACCGGGCCAAAATTCATGCGCGTAGCTGCGTGCGCATAGACGCAAGCCATGGCGTTGTCGCCGTGGCCACCGTCAGCAGTCTTGCCTTCAGGCATGCGCGGCACGCCACGCACCAGGCGAATGGCCCGATGCGACTGCAGCAGGCCGTCGTGCTTGGGGACTTCGATCGTGTCGTCTTCAAACGCGGCTTTGTATGGGGGCATGTTGTCGCGGTACCAGCCCTCGGTGGGCATCAAGCGCACCACCATCGCCCCGTATTTGTCGAACGCGGCCTCGCCGATGTAGCTGCCGTTGCCCCGGCTGTCGATCACGATGCCACTCAGCCGTGGCAATGCCTCCGTGATGGTGAAAAGCACCTGCAGCTGCTCGTTGTAGGGCACGTTCTTGAGCTCGACCAGGAACGGGATGCGCACCCGTAGGTTGTGTGCGATCGCTGCCGGTGCGATGCAGGACAAGTCGCCACTGCGCCCAAAGTCCATGCCCAGGGCGTGGCGCTCTTCGGGCGAGAACAAGGCCAACAGTGGCTTCAGGTGCTCGTCAATCCAGTCCTGCATTTCCCTCTGGCGCAGGTCAGGCCGTGCATTGTTGAAGTCAATGCTGCCCGTGAAGCGGATCACGGGCGCCTCTTTCATGCGCGCTTCAATCAGCGCACGGCTCAGCCAGGAGCCGCCCCCTTTGGACGGGATGCAGAACAGCTCCTCGTCCTCGTTGGGCTTGTAGCGGTTGATCATGGTCTGGCGCCACTCCACCTCGCGCTCTCTCGACCACTCTTGCCCAGTCACCTTACAAATCTTCTTGTAGAGACCGTCCCGCAGCGCATCGTCCAGGTCGACTCGGTGCACGCTATAGGGATACTTGCCCGCCCGCACGTCGTTGATCAGCTCGTTAAACGGGTTGTCGTCGCCGTCGTGCGTGCTGATGATGCGAATCTGCCCGCCCCACATGGTCATGGCCATGGCGGCTTTCAGCACTTCCTTGATATCGTCCAGGAAGGCGCCCTCGTCGACCACCAGGCGCTCACCTGGCCGCCCTTTGGAGCGCAGGTTGCGCGGGCTGCTGGTGAAGGCCTGGATCATGTTGCCGCTGTCGAACTTGATCGTGTAGGTGAGGATTTGTTTGTCCTCTTCTTCGATCACCGACTCTTCGATCTGGCCGGCCGCAGCATTGAAGGCGCGGGCCCAGGTGGCGCAGTCCTGGATAAAGCCCGACGTCATCTCCTTGTTGTAGGAGATGTAATAGACGTTTGCGCCCTCGGCGCTGGCCGCGTACAGCACATCGTCGGCCGCTTCGGCATAGCTGATACCGATACGCCGCGACTTCTCCATGATCTTGACCTGCGACTTGTCCGCAATCCAGTCGACCTGGTATTGCATCAAGATGCGCGCGGCCTGCGCCACCTGTGTCTGTTGCATCACAGCTGCCCCATGATCGCCATGCGCAGCGCATCCACACCCGCAGGCGAGAGGCCCTGCTGCCTGCCGGTCTCGCTGGCCTGCTGCGCCGCGTCTTCCAGGGCCTTCTTGCGTGCGGCCTCTTCGATCTCCTTGCGCACGGCCTGGCTGAACTTCTTCTGCGTGACCGAGGCTTTGCCGATCTCGGCGGCGTTCTTGAACAGCTTGTTGACGTCGACGTTTTTGGGGTCGATGTCCATGTCCATCAGCAGGGTGAAAATCTTCTCCTGGGTCATTCGAACCACAGCAGAGCCCAGCTTGTCCTCGTCGTCAGGCGCTGCGTCCACCAGGGCGCGGGCTTGCTCGCTGGCCATCTTGAGCTGCGCCATGCGCGCCTCAAAGGGCGAGCCATAGCGCTGAAGTGCCGACTTGGAAACCTCGGCACCACGGGCTTTCAGATCAGCGGCGAGCTGCACATAGTCACCAAAGCCGCGCTTGACCAGCTCGGCATCCAGCCACTCTTTGAGCTCAGGCGGCAGCGAGTGCACTTTGCTACGTGGTGCCATGGATCAGCCCTGCGTGATCCGGGGACGCGCAATGCCTGGTTGCGCGTCGATGGTGTATTCCACAAACTCGATCCCTGTGCGGGTCAAGTCCACAAACCAACGGTCCATCGGGTCGCGGTCAATGCGGACGGTTTCACGCGCTTCCAGGTAGTCCAACTCGCGCCGGATTTCCTGATGCGTGGCATCGGGATACACCGAGTTAATGATGGGCAGCAGGGCCTCTGTGTAGATGCCCACAGGGCGCGACAGATCAATGGCTGACAACAAGTGCCAGCGAATAGCCTCACGGCGGGCCTTGAGCGCGGCGGCGGAATAGTTGAAAGTCATTGCATGTTCCCCAGGCGGTTGTCGATCGCACGCTCCACGCGCAGGGCGAAGTTGTCGATTCGGGTATTGATCGTCCCCAGCGCGTGCACGAAGTCATCGCGCCGCACGTAGTCGCGTGGCAACTCCGCTTGGAACTTGAGAAAAGAGGTCTCCATCTGCCGGGCAGCGTCAGCCTCGCGGCGCATGTCCTGGCTCAGAGTTGCGAGCGATGCCTGCAGGGCTGCAAACTTCTCATTGGCCCGCCGTTCTGCCTGCGCTCCAATGACCTTCAGGAGTGCCCACAGCGCCCCAAAGAACAAACCCGCCAGGGAGATCAGGTTTGCCATCGTCAACTCAAAAGTCATTCGGCTCTCTCATAGGTTGGTAACGGGGCGCGGCACACGGAGTGCGCAAAGTCCTGCAGGCCGACTACCTGGTCTCGGAGCTGGTCAGCCTCTGATGCCAGCTCTTGATACGCGCTGCTGCTTTCTCCGAAAAGCTCGCGGGCGGTGGTGGCTTCGCGAGTGCAGGCGGCAATGCCGGTGTCTCCTGCTGGGTAGGGATTGGGGCGCTGGTTGAGGCGGGTGATCTCGTCGCGCAGCCCGCGCACAACACTGGCAGCAGCAGCGTCACGAGCAAGGCGCGCAGCCTCGCGTTTTGCGTCTTCATGGGCGATCCTTTCGGCATTGCGGAACTTGGTGGCGTTGTCGCGCGCTGTGGCGGCATTGCGGGCGTTTTCTTGGGTATGCCAGTCGGCCTGCACACGGGCAGCGCCACGCGCATCACCCTTGCCGATCAGGTGCGACTCCCAGGCCTTGACGCCCACGATGGCTGCGCAGACCAGCAGCCCAATGGCGATCAGGCGGGCGCTCATGGGGTGGCCTCCCCGAGGCACATCTTCTGCAGCTGCTGGCGGTCACTCCAGATGCCACGGCAGGTGCGGTTGTCTGGGTGACTGCAGCGGTCTTGCGGCTTATTGACAGGCCCCGCCCGGTCGTAGAGCAGGATGGCGTTGCAGGCACCGGGGTAGTTGCCTGCACTGAGCTCGCGGGCGATGGTGCTGGGGCCCGTGCGGTCGTTGTTCTTGCAGACTGGGGTAACGCCCACGTTGTAGGCCAGCCCGACGAAGGCATCCCACTCGTGCTGGTGCATTGGGTAGGGAAGGCAGCGCTTCAGCCCGAGCTCGTATTCAGCGGCATCGGCGCGCAGGCGAATCAATGCGCGCACGGGCGGCAGTGTGTCGCCCATCTTCACGCCCTGGGTCGTGCCAAAGCCTACGGTGGGCACCTTGGTGCCGTGGACAGGGTCTGGATAGGCCTGCTCTTGGTAGCCCTCACGCTGGGCGATGTAGACCATGCCCGATGCGGACAAGGCCAAAGCGGCGATGGCTATGCGCGGTGATTTTCTCATGCACGGCAGAATGCCGCGCGCGCGCGAAACGGGAAAAGAAAGCGCTTGAAAAAACAGCTGCTAAGGCAGCGCAACAGCGACTACTGTGGACTAGACACAGAGCCGGCTCATGGCAACATCAACCGTCTTTTTGCTCGGGTTCTGACAACTGGGTCATAACTTCGACAAGTATCCCGACGATGCGAGAGATCGTCGCCCCAGAATAAACGAGGGCGGCAACCAGTGCGCTGGAAGGCAAGCCGATAATTCCGGCCTGGTCGTCAATAAAAAAGAATCCGCCCAAACACACTAAGCTCAATAACAGGCTGCTGTGAATGGCACTCTTCAGGTACTGGAACAGATACTTGAGTCGGCCTCTTCGAGCTAGCCGTCGCCCCACTGCTGTCGTACCCAGCGACATCACGATTGTCAGTGCAGTCGTGAGAAACCCGGCGCATATTGCTGCCGCTGAAAGAATGGCCGCAAGTAGCTCTTTCGAAAAGCTCGCCGGGATAGCTTTTTCGTAGAGAAACCATAGCAGCCCACACAGTAGTGAAAGCACGCCAGGTGCAAATCGCTCTACTGTTAGGGGCTTGGGCATATTGGTCAGTCTAGGCTACTTATCCACGCTCGGCCAGTTGAGCGCAGCAGCTGTATTTTCGACTCGAAAGTGTATCTATGGTTCGAAACGGTTAATTGGGTATCGGGGAACTGTTTGCGAATCTTGTGCTTGAGAAGATTGATCATCTGATCCTTCTCATCAGCACCTCCGCCGCCCCCCTTCACCTCAAGGCGTTCGACGTCTTCTGGCTGACGCAACATGGAGTCTATAAGCGTTTTGACGACTGGCAAATTCAGAAACCCCCCTCGCTTGTGGGCAGGATTCGCGACCAGTTTCAAGTGAAGACGCATAGCACGAGCAGCTTGTGCCGCCTCCTTGACCGATTCGCCAAGGTCATCACTAGCGTCTTCGAATGCACCAACATTCGCCGACACAGTGACCTCAGACAGGCGCTTCATCGCGTTCATTCTCTGGATTGCGCGGGCATCAATTTTCGGAGCTAGTTCGTAGTCAAACCGCCTGGAGTTGGAGCCCGGGTCAAGGGCATTCAAATACTCGGCAATTCTGCTTGGCCCAGTTCCGTATTGGTTGTGTAGAACTACAAGCCACTTCTTCTTGGGTATGTAGAGGGCAGCTGTTTCCTCCCCGAAAAACTCCTCTCGACTCAAACCGACGTCTGAGATCGCGGCATGCGGGGATATTTTTCCTGGGCCTATATCGCGGGACTTGGCGAAATCAAGATGGAAGGTTTCAAGTGGAAAGGCCTCCTCTGCGGGAACAAAATCGACCCGATCTAGACGAATATCCCCGCGCCATCGGTCCTCCAGCGGTAGCTGGGAGAACTCGTGCAGCGTGTCACTAAGTCTTTGAGTTCTCTTTTCGGTCCAACTGACATCGAAAAGATTGACTGTCACCTTCTTTGCCATCATCCCTCCTGGGCACCATTCATTTTTTAGGTTGCACAACTAGCACAGACTCGCCTAGTTGCTAGTCGGCATCGCACTGGCCATCCCTTTTTGGGGATGTGAGTTTGCTACTGCTGTGCCTGCAGCTCTCGCAACTCCTTCTTCATTGAATCCAGCTCCGCATTCAGTTCACGTGAGCGCACATCGCACATCGTTGCTGTGGCTTGCATCTCGGCGGCCAGAGACTGCAAGTAAGTAGCTCCCGCCAAGTTATTGTTGGCATACCCTTGCCGTGAGCGAAGTTCCGCTTGCTTCTGCTCGCAACTCTTTCTGTGGGCATACACCGCCGCTTCCGCATCAGGGACGCCACGGTTTTCCAGGAAAGTGCGACGCTGCCAGCTTTCGCCGAAGGCGCCCTCTTTTTTCTTCGCTGGTGCTGGTGCAGCGGCTGTGGCGGGCGCAACTGCCGGGCCACTTGCCGTTGCGGCGTTGATGGATTTAGGGGCGTTACCACTGGCTGGTTTTACGTCAATCTTCTGACCTTGGCCTGCGCAGGGTGCGTCCTGAAAAGCAACTTTTCCGTCTGCACCTATGCACTTGTTGATGGCCCATGAAGGCATCACTGCTGTCAAAGCAGCAGCCAGAAAAATGGTTGGCTTAATCACTGCGCTCTCTCCCTGTTCCTAATGGTTTTGTCAAGGTAGGACTGCACTCGGTGGAGTTCCGCATGAGGAACTGCCTTCACAAGTTGCGTTTGAAACTCCCGCTCCATGTACCGCTTGAATCCAGCGAGCTCTCTGTCTCTGAGCTGCCCTCGCGCCTTCAGAATCTGCGACACCGCCAGCTTGTGCTGCTCTGGTGACAGGGTCACAGTCGGCGGCGCACTTTCTGCTCTGGGCATCTCGGCGGCAAGTGGCGCAACTCTGCTACGCCCCACCTCCGGGGCTAGCGGCTGCGCTGGGTAGAAGTGGTGATGCACTTGGGTGATGTTGTGAACGTTGCCACCCACGTTGCCCACATGCACCGTGCCAGGCCCGCTGCTTTGATGTTGTTGTTGCGGCATCAGCCGCTCAATCCAGTCTCGTAACCACTTCGGAACCAAAACCACGCTTATCCCCGTCGTTTGGGCAGCGTCTTGCCAACGCCACCAATGTGAATCGCGCCAGGACCACTGCTGTGCTGGCTGTGTGTCCCACCAACATGGCTAGCTGTCTGGACGCTAGCCCCGAGTAAAGCCCCCAGCGCAGCACGGCGCACCTCCTTGGAGGCGTCTCTGAAATAGCCCAGCATCGTTTCTTCTTCTGCGGTCAGCGTGGGCGCGGGTTTGACGCCGCCTGCGCGCTGGCCAGTGACCACGTAGAGCACATCCAAACCGACGTCAGCAAGCGCTGAAAGCTGTACTGCGGTAGGCGATGACAGTGCTTTTTCCCAATTGATCACCGTTGTCTTGCCAACACCAGTCAGCTCCGCGACACGCGGCTGCGTCAGCGAAAGCCGTTCGCGCTCGCTTTTAAAGCGGTCAGCAACACTCATAAAAATTTTCACCACGAATATTGCATGGTTCAAATATTTGAACCATAATTCACACAACAACGAATCAAACCCTGCAACAGCGCCAACTGTTGCACAACAAATAGGACGTAACCCGCCATGCCAAAAACCCGCGCGCAAGTCCGTGAGGAATTCGCCAAAAAAGGCTGGTCAATCTCTGCCTGGGCAAAAGCTAACGGCTACAGCCCAAACATGGTGATCGCAATCCTTGCGGACAACGAAGCCAACCCTCGGATCAAGTGCTTGCGTGGTGATGCACACAACATCGCTGTGCATCTCAAGCTCAAGGACGGCGAGATGTCTAGCTCGACCAATCTGCGCCTTGCTGCCGCGTGAGGTCCAACATGGTGCGTCCTCCATCCAATGTATCAAATCGCAGCGGGCGTTTTACCGTTTGGTATCAATGTGTGTGTGCTCTGCGGTGCATACGCGCATCGTCCAAAGCACCGGCCATCTGCTGCAGCGTCTGGCTTGCGACGTTGAAGCCCTGCGTTGGCAAGGCCGAGCGCCATGCCTGCGACAGGCGCTCCCCGTCTACGAGGCCTTTGACCTCCAGCGCTGCAGCTATGTGCAAGACAGCGCGCCCCATGCCTTCGATGCGGCCTGCGAGTTCTTCGTATGCATCTGCGTCCATGGCTTCCTCCGTTTCGTTTGCTGTGCCGCAACTTTGCCTGCAAGAAAGCAATTTGCAGCGGTTCCAGCCAGGCATTTGTTCGGAAGTGACAGCTCAGAGGTACTTCCAATGACCCGCCGCAATTGGAAAAACGTGCGTGCCCACAGCCTGGTGCATGCGCTGCGCCTGTGCAAGGAATACGCGCAGCAGCGGCCTAGCAAGCCTTTGTCGGTGGAACGCATTGCTGACCTGATGGGCGAGAGCGTGGACAGCCTCTACAAGTGGCTGGCGAACGGCCGCATGCCCGCCAACCTGATCCTCTCCTACGAGAACGTCTGCGGTTGCCACTTCGTCACGGACTGGTATGCCGCTGCCGCTGGGCGCCTGGTAGTGCCAATGCCCACAGGCCGCAAGGCCGAAGGCACCGAGCTGCTCGACATGAACAGCAGCTGCGCAGCAGCGCTGCAGCTGCTCACCACTTTCTATGCCACCCCGCAGGTTGCCGACACCGAAGCCACCCTGGCCGCGCTGCGCCTGCACCTGGAACAGGTGGCCTACCACCACAACAACGTGGCGCAGTACGCCACCCCTGAATTGGAGTTTGGAGCATGAACAGCCCACAAGAAACGACCACCCTGGCCCGTGCCAATGCCTGGTTTGCGACCAATGTGCAGCGTTGCCCCCGCAGCCCCGAGTGGAAGCACGGCGCATGGGCCGGGTGCCTCAAGGCACATGGCCTGAAGTTCCAGTCCAGCACCTGGCCCAGCGGCAGTGCGCAAGACGACGCCCGCAACGCCGGTTTCGACTACGGCTACCTGCAAGCCAAGCACGACCTGGCAGCGGGAGCGGCGGCATGAGCGAGAAGACCTACCCCCTGGCCGCGCCCATCCGCAAGACCTGCGACCTGTTCCGCTTGCTCGCTGGGCATGAGGTGCTGGGCCTGGCCCCTGGCGAGATCGCCAAGGGCATCGACGTGCCACCCAGCTGGGTCAGCCAAAACCTGCCCGCACTGGCCACTACGGGCTATGTAGAGCAGGTCGCAGGCACCAACCGCTGGCGGCTTGGCGTGCAGTTTGTGCGCATCGCAGTGACAGTTGGCACAAACCTGAACCGTGCCAAGCAGCAACTCGACGATCTCAGCGCTCGCTATGCCGTGCCCACGGATCAGGTCGAACGCTACAGCCGCTAGAGCCCTTCACAAGTTTCTTTCAAACCATCCACCTAACCGCACGAGACATTTATGGCACGCAACACAACACCCGCCCCCGCAAGCAAAGAAGTCATCACCGATGCCGCCGCCATTGGGCAAACCATGGACGCGGCGAATCAGCTGGCTGTGATGAGCATCGAAGCCAACGCCAGCGCTGTGGCCATGGCCCAGCAAATCGGCTATCAGGGCGCTGTCGCCGTGGGAGCACTGGAAGACGAGATTCGCTTCTACCAGCGACGAACGGTCGAAGCCATCCTGGAAACAGGAAAGCGCCTGTTGGTGCTGCGTGAGCTGACCTCGCACGGGAATTCGTCCCAAATTGGGACAAATTCAGATTTCGTGGCACGTGTTGAGCTCCTGGGCTTCTCCAAGTCCACGGCCTATCGGTTCATGCAGGCAGCACTCAAAACCGCCAAATCGGCCAACTTGGCCGTTTTGAGCACCCAGGTAAAAAGCGCGAGCGCCTTCCTGGAGCTGGTGACGCACGACGACGACGTGCTGGAAAACCTGGCCGAGATGGACGACGTCGAAAAGATGAGCGCCAGCGAACTGCGTGCGGCCCTGCGCGAGGTCCGCGAGGAGAAAGGTGCTGTCGAAAAGGTGCTCGCTGACAAAAACACGGCTATGGACAAGCTGCGTGCCCAGGTCAAGCGCATTGCTAACGTGCCGCCAGACGACGCACTTGCAGACCTGCAGCGCGAAGCCACCGCCAACATGAACGACGCCTTGGGTGCTGTGCGCGGCGGGCTGCGTGCTGCCCTGATCGCACTGAACAAGCACGGCGACGAACGCGGACAGCAAGTCGTTTTCATGGCCGGGCTGGTCGGCCAAGTCGCCGCCGAGCTGGCAGACCTGCGCGAAGAGTTCAACCTGCCCGACGTGTCCAACGCCGCCGAAGCAGCGTTGGCGGGCGAAGTGGCTCAGTGGGCGCAGTAATCGCATTGGACTCCTAACCCATGTCGCTCAACCCCGTCATCGTCAGCCGTCTGGCCCACGTGCTCCAGGCGGCGCAGGCGGCCCCACGCGGCGGCAAGCAGGCCATCTATGCGGCGGCCTGCGCCGAGCTGGGAATGAGCACCGCCACCTTGCACCGCCACCTGGGAAAAATCACCGTGAAGCCAGAACGAAAAAAGCGCAGTGATGCAGGCGATGTGTCGCTGACTCGCGATGAAGCCGTGGCCATCAGCGCAGCGCTCATGACCAGCCACCGCAAGACCAACAAGCGCCTGATGTCCATCGGCCAGGCCGTGGAAGTGATGCGTGCCAACGGCGAAGTGCGAGCAGAGCGCACGGACCCCGCCACAGGCGAACTGGTGCCGCTTAGCGATAGCGCCATTGCCCGTGCATTGCGCAGCTACGGCTTGCACCCCGACCAGCTCAACCGCCCCACGCCTGCAGTGGAGCTCAAGAGCCTGCACCCCAACCACGTCTGGCAGATTGATGCCAGCTTGTGTGTTCTGTACTACCTCAATGCCCGCACCGAGTCTGAGAGCGGCCTGCAGGTGATGGAGCGCGACAAGTTCTACAAGAACAAGCCTGCCAATCTCAAGCGCATTGAAGCCGACCGGGTGTGGTCTTACGAAATCACCGACCACCAAAGCTCGGCCATCTACCTGCAGTACGTGATGGGTGCTGAGAGCGGAAGCAACCTTTCAGAGTGCTTCATCAGCGCCATCCAGAAGCGCGAAGGCGACCCGTTCCACGGTGTGCCCTTCGTGCTGATGATGGACATGGGCAGCGCCAATACCAGCGGCCTGTTCACCAACCTGGCACGGCGCCTACAGGTCAAGACCATTGCCCACGCCCCTGGCAACGCCCGCGCCACCGGCCAGGTCGAAAAAGCCCGCGACCTGATCGAACGCAGCTTCGAGTCCGGCCTGCGTCTGCGCCCCGTGCGTGACCTGGCCGAGCTCAACGCCCAGGCCCTGCGCTGGGCACGCTGGTTCAACGCCAACAAGGTGCACAGCCGCCATGGCAAAACCCGCTATGACGCCTGGCTGTCCATCACTGCCGAGCAGCTCCGTGTTGCACCTCCGGTGGAGGTCTGCCAGGCGCTGCTGACCGAGACGCCCGAGACCCGCAAGGTCAGCGACTTCCTGACCGTCTCCTACAAGGGGCGCGAGTTTGACGTGCGTGGCGTGCCCAACGTCATGGTGGGCGAAAAGCTGCACATCACCCTCAACCCCTGGGTGCTGGACGCAGCCATGGTGGTGGACACCGATGCCGATGGCAACGAAGTGCTGCACAGCATCCCGCTGGTGGTGCGCGACGACGCCGGCTTCCGCGTGGATGGCAATGTGATTGGCGAAGACTGGAAGCGACCCGCCGACACCCAGCTTGAAGCCAACCGCAAGGAAGTCGACCGCTTTGCCTACGACGCCACAACAGATGCTGAAGTGGATGCCAAGCGCAAGGCCAAGGCCGTGCCGTTTGGTGGCCGCATAGACCCCGGCAAGGTCATTGACCAAGCGCCAGAGCGCACGTTCATGCCCCGCCGTGGCACCGAGCTGGCCCCATCGGTCACAACCACCCGCACAGCAGCACCAGAGCGTGTTCTGAATGGCTTTGAAGCCGCCGCCGAGCTGCGCCGCAAGGGCCTGGAAATGACCCGAGAAATCACCGCAAACATTCGCGCCTGGTACCCCGATGGCGTGCCTGAAGGCGAGCTGGATGCGCTGCATGCCCGCTTGACAGTGCGCAGCGGCCTGCGTGTGGTGGCTGGGGGTGCGTCATGAGCTTGGCCCCTGTGTTTGACGCCCTGGGCATCAGCCAGGCACAGGTGCGACGCGAAAGCGGCCTGAGCCGCTCTTCCCTGAGTCGCCTGGTTACCCACGGTGTATGGCCTGCTCGTGGTGAAGCCACGGCCCGCAAGTCCCTGGAAACCTGCCTGCGCAAGCACGGCGCGACACCTGCCCAGCTGCTGGCGCTGTTCACGCCCACAAAGAAGTTGGCCCCGGCGAGTTCGTACCTCGACGGGGCCGCCCCTGAAGTTCAGAAACCAACCGAAACCCCAAAGGAGGAAACCATGCTACTGCAAAACGAATCTCTGAGCCCTGACGCCCGCAAGCACTTCAACCTGCCCCGCAACCCATTCCTGGACGATGTGCAGAGCCCTGACGACGTACACCAGACCGCCAGCGTGCGCTACGTGCGCGCAACGCTCACCGACTGCGCCCAACACCACGGCTTTGTGGCTGTGGTGGGTGAAAGCGGCGCAGGAAAGACCACGCTGGCCGAAGACCTGGAAGAGCGTATCAGGGCCGACAAGCGCGACATCGTGATCATTCGCCCCTACGTGCTGGCCATGGAATCCAACGACCAAAAGGGCAAGACGCTCAAGTCCAGCCACATCGCTGAAGCCATCGCTGCTGCGCTGGACCCCCAGCTCAAGGTCAAGAGCAGCCCAGAGGCGCGTTTCCGCCAAGTGCATGAGCTGCTCAAGGCCAGCCGCCGCGCCGGTCGCCGCCACTTGCTGGTAATTGAGGAAGCCCACTGCCTGCCCAGCGCCACCCTCAAGCACCTCAAGCGCTTTATCGAACTCAAGGACGGCATGCAGCGCCTGGTGGGCGTGGCGCTGATCGGTCAGCCAGAACTGCGCGACCGACTCTCCAGCCAGAACGCCGAAGTGCGCGAAGTGGCCCAGCGCTGCGAGATCGTGGAGCTGGAGCCGCTGGATGCCGAGCTGGAAGCCTACCTGCGCCACAAGTTCGCCCGGTTTGACCTCAAGTATGAGGACGTGTTTGCGCCAAACGCAGCCGACGCCATCCGCGCCCGACTGGTGCACATCCCACGCGGCGGCAAGCCCACCGATGCCCGCAGCGAGTGCTACCCCCTGGTGGTGAACAACCTGGTGTGCCGTGCCATGAACGCAGCAGCCCGTGCAGGCTGGCCCCAGGTAGACGCCCAAGTGATCTCGGGGTGCTGATCCATGTCCATCTACCGCATCACCGTCATCACCGTCCAGTGGCGCCTGAGCTTCTCGGGCTTGTTTAAAAGCTCCTGCGAAGCCGTGGAGCAAACGATGGCCGACTGGCCCGAGGCCAAGAGCATTGCCGTCAAATGCATTGTGGGAGCCAAGCCATGAGCCGCCGTACCTGTGAAGAACTGGGCGTATGCCAAGCCCGCTCTGGCTGCTCCTGCAGCCGCTTCGAACAACACGACACCGAGGCGTTGCCGCCCGGCGGCTACTACTTTGCCCCTGGCGCTATCGAGCAAGGCCCTCGTCGTGCGCGCCGCCTCTTGGGTTGGCGCCGCGCGGTGGCTGACTTGTGCTGCTGCATCGCCATCGCTGGCCTGATTGGCGCCGCTGCCGGTTACCTGCAAGCGAAGGGGTGGCCGTTTTGAGCATCGCACCTGAAAAGCTGTCCTGCCCCGTGTGCTCTGCTGAACTCACGTTTGAACAGATCCTCGGGCGCCTGGAGTCTGACCGCACGTTTGATCGCCTGGTGCAGATTAGCGTGCCGCTGGGCACTTTGGTGCTCCAGTACCTGACCTTGTTCACGCCAGCAAGCCAGCGCCTCACCAACACGAAGAAGCTTCGCCTGCTCAACCAGTTGGTGCCATGCCTAGAGGCCAAGTCCATCACGCACAAGGGGCGCGAGTGGGATGCGCCCCTGGCGCACTGGGCGCAAGCCATTGAGCAAATGCTCACGGCGCGGGCTATGGATCGGCTGGCCCTGCCCATGAGCAACCACAGCTACCTGTTCACGATCCTGGCAGGCATGGCCGACAAGCACGAAGCCGCTGCAGAGCAAAAGCGTGAGCAGGAGCTGCGCACCGGGCCCCGCGCTCCCACCGTCAATGGCCCAACCAGCGTGGCCGACCTGGTGCAAGCACCAGCAGCCGTCCCCCGTCCTGCAGCCACTGCGCCTGCACGCGGCGGGCTCAGCCCCACCGTGCGCGCCATGCGTGCACAGATTGCACAAGCGAAAGGTCAAAAGTCATGAGCCGCAAATCCACTCTCAGCCCCGAAAGCGCGGCTGTCATCAAACACCTGAAAGAGCATGGCCGCTGCACAGCTGCAGTCTTGTGTATGCATTTCGCGGCGATGAGTCGCAAGCAGCTGCTCAAGCGCCTGGGCAATCTGGTGGATCTGGGCTGGCTCGATTTCGACCGGACTGATAGCGGCGACAAGGCCTGGTTCGTTCGCAGCAGCGCCCGTGCTGTAGCTGTTCATACCACTGAACCAAAGGAGCCGCCGTCAGCGACTGCGGCTCTGCCAGTGGCACTGCCGCGCCGTATCAACGTGATGCTAGGCGAATACGTGCCCCCGCGCATGGTTTCACTGCGGCCTGGTTCGCTGGACTACCAGCGTATCGAGAGCCGTGGCCACCGCTGCTGATCAAACTTCATTCACGTCAAAGGAACACGCAATGGCAACCCGCATTAAATCCAAAACCTTGGCATCAGTACCCCAAAGCAAAAACGACTGTGCAGAGTCCATCCGCCTCATCGGCGATCTGCAGCGCGAGTTTGAGCGCGAGCGGGCAGCTATGAACGACGCCATCAGCGCCATCACGCAACAACACCAGCCCGCGCTGTCTGATCTGGCTCAGCGCATTGAAGCGCTACAAACAGGTGTACAGGCATGGTGCGAGGCACACCGCGTGGAGCTGTGTGGCGAGGGCGACAAGTTGGGCAAAACCGCCAACCTGGTCACGGGTGAGGTGAGCTGGCGCCAGCGCCCCCCTAGCGTTTCTATCCGCGGCGTAGATACCGTTTTGGAGACGTTGCTGCGCATGGGTCTGGGCCGCTTCGTGCGAGTGAAGAACGAACCCAATAAAGATGCCATGCTGAACGAACCCGAGGCCGTACGCGGCATCGCTGGCATCAGCATTGTGACGGGTGTTGAGGACTTCATCGTCACGCCGTTCGAAGCCACGGCCGAGGTTTGACTATGGGCAGCATCCAGTCCCGCCAGGCCGCCATTGGCTATCAGACCGCAAATCAGCGCCCAAGCTGCTGTAACTGCAGACACAGTGCCGAGGTCTTTGCGGGCCACGCCGCACCCACAGAAGGGCAGCGCTGGGAGTGTGATCGGTATGGCTTTCGGGTGACCGCAACAGCGATCTGCAATCGGCACGAGCCCAAGACAGCCGCCCCCCGGCCAAGCTGAGTTCCCACGCACAACCGGCCACCTTGGGGTGCGATAGGTCGGTGTGGCAAGCGGCGGGTGCCACGGTCTTTCCTCGGGCCACAACTGCCGCAGGTTCTGAGCGCCATCGTGCTGGTGTACCACTTCGCCACCACGACTCCTTCCCCGCCGCAGAGGTGGGGGCGCTGCAAGCCCGGTTTCCCGGTGTCCGACAACACCGGGTCTTTGGAGGACTCCAAAGGCAGCGGGAAAGGGCATAGACCCGTCCCAGATCGTCCCAAATCATTTCTCCGGGGCATTGGTGCCAAGTGGGCACAAAGGGCCTAAAACGCCGCAGGATCAAAAACCATGAATTTCGTCCATCTGATCATCTCTACCTTCGCATCCTTGTTCGGCGTGGCCGGGGCGTTGCTCCTGGCATTGCCCTCGTATCCAGGCTGGGGTTTCGGTGCGTTTCTGGTCAGCAACATCGCCTGGCTCACCGTGAGCGCCTGGCAGCGGCAGTGGCCACTGCATGTGCAGCAGTGGGTGTTCCTTGGCTGCAGCTTGCTGGGGCTGTGGAACTGGTGGCTCGGTCCGGCACTGTTGGGGTAAGCCATGGCTAATCACATCGCCGCCATCCATGTGCTGAAGTCCAAGCTCCAAATGTCGGACAGCGACTACCGGGTCTTGATCACGGGCCTGACTCAAAAGGCCAGCACCAAAGACATGAGCGACATCGAACGCCAGCGCGTGCGAGACCACATGCAGGGCCTGGCCGAACGCATGGGCGTGGTCAAGGCCAGCCCGCTCCGCCCTGCAGCTCGCAGCTTTGCCGCCTCAAAGGCCCAGGCCAGCCCCAAAGAGCGCAAGGTGTGGGCACTGTGGAACCAGCTAGGCCGGGATGGCGTGGTGCACAACACCAGCGCTACGGCCCTCAACGTCTGGGTGGAGCGCACCGTGCATGTGAGCGCGCTGCGCTTTGCCAACAGCGCGCAGCTGGACGTGCTGATCGAAGCGCTCAAGGCTTGGCAGCAACGCGGGGCGTCTGATGCTTGAGCTGGCACAGCTTGCACCGCTGCACCAGCAGCTGGACACCAACTACCCCGAAAACCTTAGAACGGTTGCGGAGTGGCTGTTTGTGCAGCTGGTGGAGGATGAAGAGTCTGTGCCCACCCCTGACCGCCTGTACAAGCTGGCCACCTTGGCATTGCGCCAGACCGAACGACTGAGCGCAGAAGAAGGTGGCCGCAACTTCTACCTGGGCAAGGGCCTGCGCTACCGGGCAAGCCTGCGCGATCGCGAAATGTACGAGCGCTTCAAGGGTCGCAACTACAACGAGCTGGCCCGCGAGTACCATCTGACCCCAACCCGTGTGCGCCAGATCATGGACGCCATGCAGCAGGACGACATCAGCCGCCGCCAAGGCCGTCTGGACCTGGAATAAAACCTGCCTCACGCGCACGAGGCAGCGTCTCAAAAACGTTCAAGCGCTTGATTTAGGCAAGAGGCCACCGCCGCGCGACAGTGCGGTCCATGCCACAAGCCGTCGTCACCCCAAAGCCCCTTCACATCTTCAAGCCCGGTCGCTGGACGACCGCAGCTGGCGAAGTTATCGAGTTCAGCCAGGCTGACATCCAGGCCACGGCCCAGGCCTACGACCCCAAGAAGTCCAAGGCGCCCCTGGTCATTGGGCACCCCAAGATTGATCAGCCCGCCAAGGGCTGGACCGTAGCCCTCTCTGCTTCCGAGCGCGGCCTGTTTGCCGCCGCCGACAAGGTCGACCCCGAGTTTGCAGAGGCTGTCCGCGCTGGCAGCTACGGCACCGTTTCTGCCAAGTTCTACCGCCCCACCGACGCCAACAACCCTGTGCCAGGCGTCTGGTATCTGCGCCACATTGGCTTTTTGGGTGCCCACCCACCCGGTGTGAAGGGCTTGGACGATCCCGAGTTTTCTGAGGCTGATGACGGCTGCGTGTGCTTCCGCGAGGGCGTGGAGTTTGGGGAGTGGGATGCCATGACCGCCGCCAACCTCTGGCGCGCAATCCGCGAATGGATCGTGGGCAAGTTTGGCCCAGAAGAAGCGGACAAGGTCATCCCCAACTACGACGTGCGCGCCCTTGAGCTGGGCGCGGCCGAAGACATCAACCAGGCCCGCCAGGCGGCCGGTGCCCCTGCCGCCTTTTCCGAAGGCGAGGCGCAAACGAGTTCACCACCACCATCACAGGAGTCCGCAGTGACCGAACAAGAAGCCGCGCTGTTGCGCGAACAGAACGCAGCCAAGGATCGCGAGATCGCTGAGCTCAAAGCCGCCGATGCCAAGCGCAAGGCCGAGGCAGTCCAGGCCGACAACGTGGCATTTGCCGAGGCTATGGCATCCGAGGCGCGCATCCCCGCAGCGCTCAAGGGCCAGGTTGCTGCCATCGGCGCGCAGCTGCAGTCCACACCAGACGTGGAGTTTGGGGAGGGCGACGCGAAGAAGCCTTTGCACGAGCTCTTCCGTGACCTTCTGCGCGCATTGCCCCAGCAGGTGGAGTTCGGCGAACAGGCGACCCGCGACCGTGCTGCGGCCGAGGCCGCCGCCGCAACCGTTGACACCGACAAGGCCAGCGAAACACCCGTGGAGTTCGCCGAAGGCGCAGACCCGGATCGCATGGCCCAGGACAAGCGCATCCGCGCCTACGCAGCGACCAACAAGGTCGACTACGCCACCGCAGCTCACGCAGTGATGCGCAGCAAGTAATTCCAACCCATACCCACCAGGAGAAGTACCCATGGGACGTTTGAGCAAACTGCGCGTTGTGGACCCGGTCCTCAGTGCGCTCGCACTGGGCTACAGCAACACCGAATTCATCGGCGACCAGCTGCTGCCTTTCGTAACTCTGGACAAAGAAGGCGGCAAGATTCCGCGCTTCGGCAAGGACGTGTTCCGGCTGTATGCGACCGAGCGCGCGCTGCGTGCCAAGTCCAACCGGATCAACCCGGATGACGTTGACGGCATCGATATCAGCCTGGATGAACACGATCTGGAATACCCGATCGACTACCGCGAAGACGCTGAAGCAGCCTTCCCATTGCAGGCCCACGCCACCAACCGTGTTGTGGAAGGCATCCGCCTGCGACACGAAGCGATGGTGGCCTCCATTACGCAAAACCCGGCCAACTACCCCACAGGCAACAAGATCGCACTGTCCGGCAGCGCAGTCTTTACCGACCCCAACAGCGACCCTGAAGGCGTGGTGGACGAAGCCAAAGCGGCCGTGCGCAACAAGATCGTCAAAGAGCCCAACACCATGGCGATCGGCTACAAGGCATGGCGTGCGCTCAAACGTCACCCCAAGCTCAAGGCGATCCTGAGCGACACCCGCTCCCGCCTGGTGCAGATCGCTGACCTGCGCGAGATTTTCGAGATCGAAAACATCGTGGTGGGCAAGGGCATCTATTCGACAGACAACGGTGTCGTCACAGACCTGTGGGGCGGCAACCTGGTGCTGGCCTATGTGCCCAAAGCCGCGCCTGCAGTGGCTGGCGATGCCCCGGTGCGCTCTGCCTATGAGCCCAGCTTTGGCTACACCCTGCGCAAGAAGGGCAACCCGGTGGTGGACACCCGCACCGAGGACGGCAAGCTGGAAATCATCCGCAATACAGACATCTTCCGCCCCTACATGCTGGGTGCTGAGGCTGGCTATCTCGTGCAGGGAGCGGCTTGATCATGGCAAAGACACCGCCCAAAAATAAAGGCACCAGCCATGACAAGCCCGTCACCACTGCGGGCCAGCTCGACGCTGACAAAACCCCTGCGTCTGGTGCTGGTGCAACCGGCGCCCCAGGTTCTGACCAGGTGGCCCAGACGACCGGCCAGGAGAACCTGGCGGCGACGGCGCCCGGTGGCGCTGCGCAACCGGAAGGTGCGGCCGAAGGCAGCACCCAGGCAGACGCCACGACGGTAGAGGCAGCGGGAGATGCGGCGACGCCGACGCCCGACGAAGCCGGCGCTCGATCCGGCGCCAAACGCACCTACCGCGTGGGCTCTGTGCCGATCCGGCACGACCAGGCCTTCTACGACGTAGGCGAGCCGCTGGAGTTGACCGATGCCCAAGCCGACCGCCTGGGCCACCTGGTGATTCCTGCTTTTGAAACTCCCGAGGAGTAAGCATGCAGACTGAAAAAATCCTGATGGCCACGACCATCCTGGCGGCCACCGCGCTGGCGCGCTATCGCTTCGCCAACTTTGCGGGCGCCACCGCCAACGCCACGGACGCCGCACTCGGTGTGCCGACGACGAGCTTTGACGCTGGTGAGCAGGCTTCTGTGGCCACACATGGCGAGATGCTGGTCGAAGCCGGTGGCGCCGTGGCAGTGGGGGCGCAGGTGCAAAGCGATGCCACAGGCCGCGCCATTACCCTGGCTGCCGGTGTCGCTGCTGGCCGGGCCCGTGACGCGGCCGCAGCTGCTGGCGACCTCATCCGCGTGCTGCGCTGACGGGGCGCCACTGTGTCTGCATACGCAACATTGACTGACCTGGTGAACGCGGCCACAGAGGGCTGGCGCGAGCTGGCCCAGCGCGGGGCCCCCGACGCCGTGCTCGATGCCACGCTCCTGTCCACCGTGGCAGCAGCAGGCGATACCAGCGCCTGGTCCGCCGAAGATGTTGCGGCGGCCACAGTGGCTCTGGCACGCCTGAAGGACGCCCTGGACCGTGCCAGTAAGCATGCCGACACCTATCTGTTCCCCCGTTATCGGGCGCAAATGCCTATTCCAGCCGACCTGGTGCAAGGCAGCAGCTTGCCTGCAGCGGTGGCCGCGATCGCACTCAAGCGCCTCTATGGCTCTTCGGTGCCAGAGGACCTGCGGCGCGGTTCGGCCTGGGCAGACCAGTACCTGGTTGACCTCAACAAGGGCGTGGTGAGCCTGGGCGGCACCGACACGGAAGTGGCTCAGCCTGCTGGGCATGTGGTGACGCGTGCACCTAGCAGTGCGTTTGACTGGGGGCGGTACTGATGTCCACCAATGCTTCCATCCAGGCGCACGCCAACAACTTTCTGGCGCCCGAGCCTTTCATCGTGGACCGGCTGAAGGATGCATTGGCCGATCTGCGGCCCCAGGTGCATGTGCTGACGGCGAGCGACCTGGCGCTGGTGAAAGAAGAAAGCCAGCCGACGCCTGCGGTGCATGTGATCTGGAATGGCTTTCGCGTCGCGGACGCATCACGCCCAGATGGCCGAGCTGCAACCCTGGGCCACACCTGGTTGATTGTGGCCGCCGTCAAGAACGTTCGCACTCTCAAAACTGGCGAGGCAGCTCGTTCCGAGGCCGGGGAACTGGCCGCCAGAGCAGGGGCTGCACTGATGGGCTTCAGACCACCCAACGTGGCGGGGCCCATGCGCTTGTCGCCCAGCCCAAGCGCTGGACACAGCGCTGGCTTTGTCTACCTGCCGCTCGCCTTCGTGGTCGAGACGGTTTTCAAATCTGAACTGCTTTTATAGGAGCCCACCATGGCGATCGAAGTCACCAAACAAATCTACAAGCCCAACATGACGGTGGGCCAGGTATACGCCCGTGTGTACGGCTCTCAAGCCCTGCCCATGCCTATTGGCAATGTGCTGGAGCTGGGCCTGGAGCACAGCGAAGACGTTCAGACCCAAGAAGACATGACGGCCTTGGGCGGAGGCACTCATGCTGAGGTACGCCGTGTCAAGGAAGTGAAGCTCAAGGCCAAGCTGGCCGACTTGAACGTGGTGAACCTGGCGCGTAGCGTGCTGGGCACGGTGGAGTCCATCGGTGCTGGCACCAAGACAGACGAGCCGCATGTTGCAACGCTGGGCGGCCTTGTGCCCCTGGAGCACATCAGCCCCACCAACGTGGTTGTGAAGAAAGGCGATACGGCGGCAGCAGCTGCCTCAGTGGACATGGCCTTGAATTACGAGGTTCGCCACGAGGGCATTTATCTACTGCCCGACGCCAAGGATGTGCTGGCCACCGACAAGCTCTGGGTCAGCTACGGCTACGGCGCTTACGCAGCGATTGAGGCGCTGACAACGAAGGCCGTGGAGCTGGAGCTGATCTTCGGCGGCATGAACGAAGCCGATAGCGGCAACCCGGTGGTGGTGAACATCTTCCGGGCGAGCCAGGGCGTTACCAAGGCGCTCACGCTCATCGGCAAGGGCTTCAACGCCCTCGATGTCGAAGGCACGGTGCTGATGGACCCCACCAAGACCGGGGCGGGCCTGAGCAAGTACTACCGCGCTCGCGTCGCGTAAGTCGCACTTTGGCCAAGGGCCGCCCGCCGCACACCGAGGCGGCGCGCGGCCCTTTCTCTTACAGCCCTCGATCGCAATCACCTTCATGGCAAACGACAACCAGATTGACTTCAAAGTCCGCCTGCAGCGCGAAGGCGTGAGCGAGCTCGCGGGCGATCTGAAGAACATCGACGAAAGCGCCAAAGACCTTGCGCAGGCCGCGACCGCTGCAGGTGCAGGGGTTGACCGGCTGGAATCTGCCAGCAAAGACGCTGGCGACGCTGTCTCTGCCCTGGGCGCGGATGCCAAGCAGGCTCAGGGTGCTGTTACGCAACTAGCTGCGGCAGAGGACGCTGCAGACGACCAGGCGCGGGGGCTTGGCACTGGATCAAAGGCTGCGGCCGATGGCGTCAAAGGGGTAGCCCAAGCGGCCACGGTGGCCGCTGTCGACCTCGGCGAGCTCGCCCAGGCGGTGGACGCCAAGACCAAAGCGATCAAAGCAGGCCTGCAGGTTGAGCAGTCTGAAATTGAGCTGCAGCGCCAGCACCTGGTCGCAACACAGGCCGAGCAGCAAGCCCGCCTGAAGGCTGCACAAGCCCAGGGCGACGAGGCAGCAGCGACCCGCGCTCTGACGGCATTGCGCCAGGCCGAGGCCGACCAGATGGGCCTGGTGGCCCGCGCTAAGCGCGCAGAGGCCACTGCGGTGGACATTGCCACGGCAGCGCGCCGTGAGGAACTGTCTGCCATTGGGCCATTGAATGCAGCACAAGCCAAAGAGCTGCAGGCCGCAGAAAACTACGCCAAGGCCTTGCGCGTAGAGGCTGCAGCGGCTGACCAGGCCGCCCAGCGCACCCGTGACATGGGCACGGCCCAGCGGTCTGCAGCAGGAACGACGGACCAGCTCAGCGGCCGGATCGGAAACCTGTCCCAATTGCTGGGGCAGATGGCGGGAGCATTGGGCGCCGCCTTCACCTTCCGTGAAATGGTCACAGCAGCGGCTCAGATGGAGCAGCTACGCAGCGGGTTGACCGCTGTGACGGGCGATGCCGCCAAGGCCGGAAAAGAGCTGGAGTTTGTCCGCCAGGTCGCCGCCCGCATCGGCGCAGATGTAACCGAAGTGGGCCAAGCTTTCCTCGGGCTCTCTGCTGCGACCAAGGGCACCGCAGTCGAAGGTGAGCCTACGCGCCAGGTGTTTGAAGCCGTGGCCGCGGCCATGGGCAAAGCGGGCAAGAGCAGCGCCGAGACGACCAACGCGCTGCAGGCGCTGTCGCAGATGGCCAGCAAGGGCGTTGTGCAAGCCGAAGAGCTGCGCGGCCAGCTGGGTGAAGCACTACCTGGTGCGCTCAACGCTGCCGCCAAGGGCATGGGCATCACCACCGTCGAGCTGATGAAGCTGGTGGAAGAAGGAAAGATCGCAGCCAGCGACCTGTTCCCAGCGCTGGCAAAGGGCCTGAACGACCTGTATGGCAGTGCGCCCTCAGCCCAGACGCTGAGCCAAGAGCTCACCAACGTCAAAAATGCCTTCACAGAGATGGCGGCCAACATTGGGGACTCTGGTGGCCTGGCACCGCTGAAGACGGGTGCGGAATTCGCTCAGGCCGCAATCCTCACGCTGGAACTCACTCTGATCGGCGTCGGCAAGAGCATCGGCGCCGTCGCGGCTGCGATCGCAAACTGGGACTTCTCCGGCTTGAAAGAGTCTTTCGCGGAGATCGAAAGAGAGTCCAGGGACAAGCTGCTCAAAGCCGCATCACACAACGAACTCTTGCGCAACTCCATCAAGAGCAGCGGAGACCAAGCATTGATCGCCGGGCTGGCTCAGCAGGAGCTTGCGGCCAAGACTGCCCAGGCTGGATCGGCCGCAGCGGTGAGCGCGGGCGACTTCATCAAGCTCCAGAACGGCTATCGGCTCGTCCTTGAAGCGATTCGTGAACAAATTGCTGAGCAAGAGAAAAGCGTGGTTGCGCGAGATGCAGAGGGCAAAGCCGCTGTTGCGCTGGCTGCGGCTTTTGGCACCGAAGCCGAGCAACGTGCTGCAGTTGTCGCCGCAGCTGCCGCAGCTGCCGTGGAGCAGGAGAAGCTCGCAGCGCTGAAGCTCGCCGAGCTTGCGACCATGAAGGAAGAGCTCAAGTCGCTCAAGGATGAGGTCGCTCAGATGGCCGTCGTCGACGATGCCAAGAAAAAGCAGCTCAGCGACCTGGAAAAGCAAATCAGCCTGCGCCAACAGGACTCAGACAAAGCGGTTGCCCAGGCGCGGTCGAGCCGCCTGTCAGCAGAGCAAGCTAAAGCAGAGGCAGAGGCCTACAAGGACAACAGCGCCCGTCTGGGCGAGTTGCGCGACGCCTACGAGCGCACGAGAGCCAAGCTGCAGGAAGTGCGTGCAGCCAGGGCGGCAGGAAAGGCAACGGCCGAGGATGTGACCAAGGCCGAGCTGGAGGCGGGGAAAGCGGCGCTGGTTTACCGTGATGCGCTGCAGGACCAGATGCGGGCCATTGAGGCGAGGCGGAACCTGCAGCTCACGGACCTGGACGTCCAGGCGGCCACGATCAGGCTGGCAATGGAGCAGCAACAGCGCATTTATGAGGTGGCCAAGGCGCGGGGCGACGAACGCGGGGCCATTGCTGCGCAAAACGAGATCAGGCGCATGGAGATCGAGCTGCTCACGCTGACGGCTCAGGCCAAGCGCATTGAAGCCGATGCCGCGATCGCCAGCGCCCAGGCCAAGCGTGCCGAGCTGATTGCAGCTGGTGAGTACAACGGCGCCAAGAAGCTGGAAATCGAAGCCGCTCTGAAGGCTGCAGAAGTGAAGCGCCTGGAGGGCGACATCGCTGAGACGACGGCTAACAAGCTGCGCGACCTGGCTAACGTGCAAGGGCAGCTGAAGGGTTCCACCGACTCCACAACTTCGTCTATCCAGCAGCAGACGAATGCTCTGAACAAGCTGGCAGGCGCAGCCGGTGGGCCATTTGCACCGGGGAGGCGCAGCTCGCAGGGTGAGGAGCTGGGCGCTGGTGTCCAGGAAGTAGGCAGCAGTGGCAACCAGTTCCGAAACAGGGACGGGATGACAAGCGATGCCAAGGGCAATGTCCAGCAGCAGTTCGTCTGGACACGGTCCTCCATCATCGAATACCTCAAAAGCGCTGGACTTGAGGACGTAGTCGCCGAGGAGCTGTCTAAACAGTTCCTCAATTCGCAGGGTGGTGTGGACTATGAGGCCAGCAGCGCGCAAAAGCGGTGGGCGGGCAAATACGGAACGCTTGCAGAGGCATTGGGCAAGGTAGCCGAATACTCAAAATATGACGAGGCAGGCCAGATCCAGGCAGCCGACATTGTTGAACGTGCTAAGCGTGACAAAGAGCTGCGTGAACGCCAGCGCAATCCTAACGCCGCCACGCCACCACCCACGTCAGCTCCTGGTCCCGTTACTGGCGGCGGCAATACCTATATCAACAACATCACCATCAATGGCGTCGGTGGTTGGGGCGTTGAGCGTGGTCAAACGCGTCATGTGGATGAGAGGAGCGCGCAGACGGAGAAAGATTTGCTGCGTTCGCTAGCGCAAGTCAAGGGCGCAACTGTCACTTAGAAATCCTATGAGCATCACCCTTACCTATAACGGGACCACCGCGAACCTCGGTGACCGACTGCATTGGGCGGACGAGTTTGATTGGAGCCCCGTGGAGCAATCAACGACGTACAGCACCACCGGTCGCCTGCTGGTTGATCTGTCTACCAAGCTGTCCGGTCAACCCATCACTCTGGAGGGGGCAGACACGAATGCTTGGATCACTCGTGCTCTGTGCAGCACCCTGAGTAACTGGGCCTCTCTTCCTGGAGTTCAGTTCGAGTTGGTTTTACGAGGAGCCGTTCACAAGGTTCTTTTTGACCATGCCAAAGGCGGCTTCACCGCGCAGCCTGTGTGGAAGATTCAAGACAGCCAAATCATGGCTGTGATGGATGGGCAAGTTGAAGCGGAATTGCTGTACCGACCTACCTTTAGATTTTTGAAAGTCTGAAACCCTATGACCATTCTTGAAGGCGACATCAAGCTGCTGGCCAGCCGCGTCATGGACGATGTGCCCGAAGGCGGCGGCGGGCCCACCGGTACCGTCATCCCCTACGGCGGCAGCAATGCGGTGTTTGGCGATGTGACCGAAACCGCCCGCGCAGGCGGTAACGTGTCCATTCGCCAGGTGCACATGGGCGTGCTCACGCCCACCACCGACGCGCTCATGGGCGCGAACGTCATCCTCTCGCGCCTGCCCACTGATCCCAATGTGTCGGTCAGCCTGGCCAAGTGCAGCCTGTTTGCCCGCCGCAGCGAAATCGCCCAGGCCGTGGCCAATTACCTCATCCAGTCCGTGGTGTGGAATGGCGCGCTGCTGGAAGACCACGTTGCGGGCCAAAAATCCATCCAGATCTTCCACCGCCCAGGCACTGCAGTGCCCGATATTGGCCGCACCCTGGTGCTGTCCTACCAGGCGGGCACCTCTGGCGAGCGCATTCAGTACGTGCGCGTGACGCGCGCTGAAACCACCCGCCGCACCTTCACCTATTCCAGCGGCGGCAGCTTTGTGGACTTTGACGCCGATGTGACCAAGCTGGACTTGTCCGACTCGCTGCGGTTCAACTTCCCCGGCTCGGCCCCCAACCGCGAGTTTGCCAACCAGGCGGGCAAAACTATCGTGCGCGACACCACGGTGGCCGATGCTGCGGAGTATTACGGGGCATCGGCCATCAACACCGCAGCGGCGTTGGGTGACACCTCGGTGCGGGTGGGTAGCATCTATACCCAGCTGGTGCCCAGCTCGCGCACCGAGACCACTGCGCTAGACCAGCGCCCAGCCTCTGTGCGATCCCTGGTGCTGGCGACTGCCCCGCGCAACGTGGAGGTGGGCGTGGCGGCCCACACGCGCCGCATTCGCATCAAGCAGAGCAACAGGGGGTCATCGTTTGTTGCGCTGCTCAAGCCGCTGCCGTTTGCAGGCACGGTGGTCATCAGCTACCGGGCGCTGGGGCGGTGGTACACCATCACCGACGATGGTGCCGGTGTGCTGTCTGGCGCAGGCTCGGGCCGTGTCATCTACACCACGGGTAGCCTGGACATGACGTTGCAGGCCCTGCCCGACGAAGGCAGTAGCATCATCATTCAGTGGGGCGAGGCGGTGGGCTTCACGAACCGCAGCACCCAGGGCGCGCAGATCCGTGCGCCGGAATATGCATGGCGCCTTGCGCATGGCGGTGTCAAGCGCAGCTCTGTGGTGTGGACCTGGCCATCGGGTGGTGTGCTTCGCACGGCTACCGACAACGGTGCGGGCAAGATCACGGGCGCAGCGGTGGGTGAAATTGATTACCCCTCTGGCTCCATCTGCCTGCGTCCATCGTTCATGCCGGACCCCGGGGCAGAGATCTCTGTGGCGTACGAATACAGCACGCTGCAAGAGGAATTGCTCACAGCGCCCGCAGTTGACGTTACTGGCAGCATCACGCTCACACTTGCGCAGCAGCCGGTGGCGGGGTCGGTGGAGGTGGTTTGGGTGACTGCGCAAGAGATCTCCAGCACCAGCGGTGGCACGCTCTCGGCAGTGGATGCCACCAAGACCGCGACAACCGGTGGGACGCGCCTGTGGCGCAATGATCTCGCTCAAGATGGGGTGGCGATTGGCTACCCCATCACTGGCGGCGTCATGGTGGTGACACCATCGACCACCACATCGGCCCAGCACACTCAGGTGGCGCAGCAAGACGCAACAAACAGCCGCCGCGTGATCGTTCTAAATCGTGCAAGCGATGACGGTGCGGGCAACTTCCTGGCCCCGCTGGGCACGGTCAGCTACGCCAGCAAAACCATCAACCTTCGCGTTGTGAGCCTGGATTCGTCCACCGCCAGCTACAAGTCCGACTATGAAGACGCCAAGGCGTTTGAGACAGATGGAACGGGCGCGAGCACATCGGGCAACAACAAGGGCGGCGAGTACAGCACATCTGCGGTCAGTGCCCAGCAACTGGGCGCCGTCATCGTGCGGTATGCGGTGGCACCCTTGGCGCCCACTGCGGTCACAGAGTCCTACGCGCCGCCCGCCATCGTCATCGACCTGTGCCCGTACACCTCAGACCGCATCGTGCCCGGCAGCCTGCGATTCGTTTGGATGGGTCAAACCTATGACGACTTTGAGGGCGTGCTTTACCGTGGCCGCACCGACACTGCGCCCGGCACCGCCAGCGGCTCGGTGGACTACGCCGCAGGCCTTGCCACGCTGACCGACTACGTGGTGGGCGCTGCGCCTGGCACTGTCACCCTGCAAAGCCTGTGGACGCGCCGGGCCGCGTGGAACACCGCCAGCGTGTTTTTTCGGACCCAGGCGGCGCCGCTCAAGCCCGAGGGGTTGGTGCTAACGCTGGTGGACTTGTCGGGCAATGCCCTCACCGTCACATCGGCGGCAGATGGCACGCTCAGCGGCGACCACGCGCGCGGCAAGATCGACTACGAAGGCGGCACCGCTGAATTGCAGTTTGGCGACTACGTGGACGATGCCACGCTCACTGCAGCGCAAAAGGCCGAATGGTGGTACAGCGCCGCCGATGTGGGGGCTGTGCAGGCGGGCAAGATCTGGCGCCCCTTGCCCGTGGACCCGTCCACGCTGCGCTACAACAGCGTTGCCTACTTCTACCTGCCGCTGGACGCCGACATTCTTGGCATCGATCCCGTGCGCCTGCCACCCGATGGCCGGGTGCCTATCTACCGCGTGGGCGGCTTCGTGGTGGTGGGGCACACCGCCACCATTGCCGCCGCCACTTACAGCAACGGCAACACCATCAACTGCGGGCGCACGCGCCTCTCGCGGGTGTATCTGATCGGCGCCGATGGCAACCTCATCCAGGCTGGCTACAGCGTGGATCTGGACGCGGGTGTGATTACCGCCGTCGATGTGAGCAGCTGGGTGCAGCCCGTGACGATTCGCCACCGCATCGAGCAGATGACCCGCGTGGCTGACCTGCAGATTGACGGCACGCTGCGCTTTACCAGCCAGCTTTCGCACGCGTTCCCCGTGGGCTCCGTGGTCTCCAGCGCCCTCATGGCGGGCGACCTGCGCGCCCGTGCGCTGCCTGTGTGGGATCAACAAAGCTGGGACGGCGTGACCTGGCTGGATGCGGTGGGCCCCTCCGGCCCGGCCAGCGCCTCATACAACGACGCGGCCTTCCCCGTGGTGGTCACCAACGCGGGCGCCATTACCGAGCGGTTTGCCCTGCGCGTGCTCGCGGGTGGCATGGACGTGGAGGTGATTGGCGAGCACGTTGGCAACCTCGGCACGTTCAGCCGCAACACCGAGATTGCCCCCATCAACCCCATCAGCAGCGCGCCTTACTTCCGGCTGCCTGCCGCAGGGTGGGGCAGCGGCTGGGCAGCGGGCAACGTGCTTTTCTTGTCCACCGTGGGGGCGTTCTACCCCTTGGCGCTGATCCGCGCCGTGCAGCCGGGCCAGGCCACTGGCACCGACTACGCCTTTGAAATCACCGAGCGCGGCGATGTGGATCGTGCGCCCACTACACCAGTCATCTGAGCGAGGCAGACATGATTTTTACTTTTGATTCTTCCCAGCCTGGCGCGCCTGTGCTGAGCGGCGCTGTCGGGGCACTGCGTGCTGTGGTCAAGGCCTGTGCAGTGGACGGCTTCGGCGCGGGTGCCGTGGCATCGCTCACGGTGGCCAGCGGTGTCGCAACAGCCACTTATGCGGGGGCGCATCCTTTCAAGGCGGGCCACGTTGCGCAATACGCTGGGGCAACGCCTACAGCGCTCAATGGCAACAAGGTGATTTTGTCGGCCACAGGCAATTCGGTCACCTTCGCCGCGCCCGGGGTGCCCGATGGTGCTGCAACCGGCACCATTACCAGCAAGGCAGCGCCGGCAGGCTGGCAAGAACTGTTTGCGGGAACGCTTGCCAATGTCATCGCCCTCAAGCCGTCCGTGCCCGAGGCCACTGGCTGCGTGCTGCGCATTGACGACACAACTACAAGTCGGGCGCGTGTGGTCGGGTACGAGGCCATGACAGACATCAACACGGGTACGGGCCGATTCCCGACCGAGGCGCAGTTTGCAGGCGGCCTCTACTTACCCAAGAGCGATGCAACGACCACTGCTGCGCGACCTTGGCGCATGTACATCAGCGGCCGCGTGATGATCTTGGCGGTTGCGCCTCATGCCTTGTCCCCTGATTCCTGCGGCGTTTATGTGTTGGGCGATTTTGTGTCAAGTAAGGGGGTAGATCCGTACGCGTGCATGGTGTCTGGTGGCGGCTTGGGCGTATCCAACACCTCGGGAGGTAGCGCGCTCGATGGCTCTGCAGCAATCAGCTCACGCACATCCTCGGATCACGCGTGCTATGTCGCTCGGGGCGCGTTGGGGATTGGCGGCCCTCTGGGCTTGAACAAGCTGGGGCCTTTGGCGACGTCATCGCGCGTGTTTAGTGGATCGTCTAGTTACGCAACCATGCCACTCACGTTCCCCAACCCGTCGGACAACTCGCTGCGCGTTGGCCCAGTCGATTTGTACCAGGGGGGCGACTTGCGCGGAGTGCTGCCGGGCGTGTTCCACTCGCCGCAGCCGCTGATTGGCAGCGGGGCATTTGCAACGGGCCAGCGCATTGTGGGCCAGGGCCCCTATGCGGGCAGGACTTTTGAAGCTATCACGGTGGGCGAACCTGGTAGCAGCCCTGCCGGCGTGATGTTTGTGGACATTACTGGGCCGTGGGGAGTTTGACGTGGCGGCGCATCTGCATTGGCGCATCCTTTTTGACAAGGGGCCTGGGAGTACGGTTGACCTGCGAGAAGTGGGCTTTTTTGATGCGCAAGGCGAGGACTTGTCGGTGGGCGGTGTTGGCTCAGCCAGCAGCGAGTACGGTGGTTCTTACCTGAAGGCTTATCTGTTTGATAAGGACGTCAACACGTATTACGCCACCGCTTCGGGCGTAGCCTACCCACAGTGGGTTGGGTACAGCTTCTTGAGCGCGGTGGATGTGCGCAAGGTGCGCGTTTACCCCACTTCAAGCTCGTATGCGCCTGCCAATGTGAGGCTCCAGTTCTCTGACGATGGGGTGGTGTGGTCAACCCCGCAGAGCTTGGTTGAGGCATCTGGTGGTCTGGCGCAGGGGCTGGACACCATGCTGGCGCTGCCGATTGTGTTTGATGGGCCGCTGCTTGCCACCGGCATGCAGAGCTGGATGGTCCGTTCGATTCCTGGGCCGCTGCTGGCTGTGGCGACCGGGCGCCAGCAGTTGGCTGTCGATCTGCAGTTTGGAGGCTCTGGACGTATTTGGGGAACCACCAAGATCAAGGGCGCTGCTGGCACCCCCGATGCGCCAGCCAAGTCGCGTGTGGTGTTGCTGCACCAGCGCAGCAAGCTGCCCGTGCGTGAGGTGTGGAGTGACCCGATCACAGGTGCTTTTGTCTTTGAGGGTATCGACACCACCCAGCAATTCCTGACGCTGGCCGAAGACGCCGCAGGCAACTTTCGCCCAGTGGCTGCCAGCCGCCTGGCGCCAGAGGTGGCCCCATGAGCGCCGTGTGGGAAGTCGGCCCCCAAGCCGCCGCTGCGCAACTGGCCGCCACCATTGCCCGAGCTGACCAGGGCGCCGGGTTTGCATGCGTGCGCATCTACTCCACCCCGCAGCCTGCATCCATTGCGGTGCCGCGAACCGACGCGCCCCAAGCGGAGCTGGTGCTGCTCAAGCCGTGCGCCAGCATTGTGGATGGCGTTTTGGTCATGCACCCGCGTGATGTGGAGGGAGCCCTGGTGCTCTCCAATGGCCTGCCACGCTGGGCTGATTGGGTGGCCGCTGACGGCTCCATCATCGCCACCAGCAACTGCACCGACGCGGCCAACGGCGGCGGCTGGCAGCTGGAGGGCGGTGAAACCCCTGCTGGCGAAACATCGCCCCTGCTGTACGCGGGCGGCCTGGTGCAGCTGGGCGAAACGGCGCTGAGTTGAGGGTATGACGTGTGGCAAGCACTGACCTGCTTTTTAGCGCTGGCGCCAATCCAACCGGCAGCCCTGTTGAAATCGTCTTTGGCGACGATGGGGGCGGCAGTGTCGGCACGGTTACGCTGCGCGCGGCAGGGCGCATCACCGGCTTGCGTGGCCATGTGCCTGTGCGCCGCCTGGTGCTTGCGCGTGCTACTGGCCGCCTGTCTGGTCTGCGCGGTGCGGTGCCTGTGGCCTATGACGTCAACGTGGCCCGCCCGATGGTCAACGTGGTGCAGAGCACGGCCCAGCAGGCGCGGCCTGTGCGGGCTGGCACCCTGGCCAGGTACGAACAGGCCCGGCCTTTGCAGGCGGTGCTGTCTGCCCTGTGGCAAAACGCTGAGCAGCGCAGTGCGCTGGTGCAGGTGCGCTACGAAGGTGCCGCCTCTCTGCAATCCCTGCTGCGGCAGGGCTACCAGCAGGCCCGCGCGCTGGCTGCGGCGCCAGTGGCGCAAAGTTTTGAGCAAGGCCAGCCGCTGCGCAACGCCGTGGCCCAGCAGTACCAGCAAGCGGCCCGCCTGGGCCGGGTGGTGCTTCAGCGCTACGAAGACGCCAGACGCCTGCGCAACACCACGGCCCAGCAGTACCAGCAAGCCGCGCGCACCGCTGCGGTGGTGCTGGCCGGGTTCCGCGATGCCAAGCAACTGGCCCGCGCCGTGGCTGGCCGGTACGAAGAGGCGCGCAAGCCGCCGCCAGGCATCACACCCCGCCCGGTGCAGCCACAGCCAGACCCGTGCTATGTGCCCAGCCTGCCTGCGGATCTGGTTTTTGAAGAGCTGCACGACCCAAGCCTGCCGCTGGGCCTGGTGTTTGTGTGCGATCGCCATGACCCGAGGCCAGAGCCGGGGAAAACGATCGTTATCCCTATTCGGAAGGCTTACATAGTGATCAACGACATCAAGCTATATCGACTGGACACGGGGGCAGAACTCCATGCCGACAGTTTCAACATGTCGCTGGACTACCAATCCTGGACTTGGTTATGGAATGCATCGCTGCATGGCGATGCGGAGATGCACTTGGGGCGCGACAACTCGGGTGACCCAGCCGAGTTGGCAGCGTTCGTAAATGGAGTGGAGTTTCGGCTCCGGTTGGAAAGTCGATCGCGGGAGCGACGGTTTGGGCCGAAGCGCTGGGCCGTTTCAGGGAAGGGGAAGGCTTCAGTGCTTGGTGCTTCAGATGCTCCCAAGCAGTCATTCAGCAATCAAATCGAGCGAACCGCGCAACAACTTATGTCTGACGTGCTTACCGTCAACGGCGTGCCTCTGGGATGGACCGTGGAATGGGGTTTGGATGATTGGCTGGTTCCTGCTGGGGCTTGGGCGATCAAAGGCAGCTACATCGATGCGATTACCGATATCGCAGGTGCAGCAGGTGGTTATGTGCAACCCCACAACACGGCCTCTACCCTGCTCGTAATCCCGCGTTACCCACGTGCGTCCTGGCTCTGGAGTGACGTAACGCCTGACTTCGAGATTCCAGAAGACGCGGCTGAGGTTGAGGCGATTGATTTTATTGATAAGCCCGAATACAACCGGGTGTTTCTCGGGGGGATAAGTAAGGGAGTTTTTGGGCCTTTCACTAGGGCAGGGACAGCAGGAAACATCATCGCGCCACAAGTGAATCACTCATTGATGACTCACCCTGACGTACACCGTCAGCGCGGTATCGCTGAGTTGTCCGATACGGGCAAACAACAACGCGTAACTCTGACTATGCAGGTTCTCTCCGAGACCGGAGTCATCGTGCCTGGCAAGTTCGTCCGGTATCTGGGAGACAGTTCGGTGATGGGCATTGTGCGAAGCACTTCAATCAATTGGAGTCGGCCACGTTTGCGTCAAACGATAGAGATTGAAGTACATGGCTAACGCATACAGAGAATTCTTGGCACTGATACCGGAGCAATCTCTGGAAGTCGGAGATGTGGTTTCGAGCAATGACGGGACGGTCACGGTCATGCTGCCGGGGGGCGGAGTTATCCAGGCTCGCGGCGAGGCCACAGTAGGGCAGCGTGTATTTGTACGAGCTGGGGCAGTTGAAGGGGGTGCGCCAACGCTGACGTATGTCTCAGCAGAGGGATAGGAAGTAAAAGACGGGCGACCCAGCCAGGTGCGCTAACACTTGGCCAAGCCCCGAACATGCAGAAGATGCCTGCAAGCCCGACAAGGCCCGCCACCCTGTACAGAGTGCGGCGAGTCTATCGGAGTTTTCATTCAGAGAAACAGGCTTGCAATGGAAGAAATACGGTGCGGTGCATGTTCCCGCAAACTGGGCGAAGGCGTGTTCACCCGCCTCGTCATCAAATGCCCCCGCTGTGGGGCAATTAATACCTTGAGGGCCGAGAGCCCCCCATCAGCGCGCCAGGGAGCGCCAGACTTGAAAGGGCCTCATGGCTCCCATCATTCCCTGGATCGGCGGCAAACGCCGTCTCGTCGACCTGCTGCTGAGCAGGTTCCCACTCCATAGCTGCTACGTGGAGGTCTTCGCAGGCGGAGCGGCAGTGTTCTTTGCCCGCCACCCGGCCGACGTCGAGGTGCTGAACGACGTCAACGGCGACCTGGTCAACCTGTACCGGGTCGTCACCCATCACCTGGAAGAGTTCGTCCGCCAGTTCAAATGGGCGCTCACCAGCCGCCAGGTGTTCAAGTGGCTGCAGGAGACACGCCCCGAGACGCTCACCGACGTGCAGCGAGCCGCCCGGTTCTTCTACCTACAGCAGCAGAGCTTCGGCGGTAAGGTAGCTGGCCAGACCTTTGGCACCGCCACCACTGCCCCGGCCATCAACCTGCTGCGGATCGAGGAGAACCTGTCGGCCGCACATTTGCGCCTGGCTGCGGGGGCGTACATCGAGAACCTGGACTGGGCCACGTGCATTGATCGCTATGACCGGTCTCACACGCTGTTCTATCTCGACCCGCCCTACTGGGAGACCGAAGGCTATGGCGTGCCGTTTCCCTGGGAACAATACGAGCTGATGGCAGCCAAGCTGAAGGCGATCAAAGGAAAGGCGGTGGTGAGCATCAACGACCACCCAGCGATCCGTAGTTGCTTTGCAGGGTTCGACATGGAGGCGCTGAAGCTGGACTACACGGTGGGCGGCGGCGCCAACCGTGTGGAGCGCGGTGAGCTGGTGATCTACAGTTGGGATCGAGAAGCTGAACCGGCTGGGTTGTTTTGAGGCGCAATTCCTTTTTGCTGCGCGAAAGTAAACTCTGAGCGATTTATCGCAGCGCTGCGGCTTCAAATATCGCGGCGCGCTTCACTTTCGTTGTGGTGTGGCTGCTGCGCGCAGCCCAAAAACAGTGCCGCGCCCGCCAGCGAAGCATGGCTTGGCCGTGGGCGCATGAAGCGCAGTGTGCCACGGGCACGGGCTGTTTGCAGGGGGGCGCTACACTCGCGCCCATGCCCAAGAGCTTCGATTTACACACCGCGCCGGGCCACCTGGTTCGGCGAGCGCACCAGCGCTCGGTGGCGCTTTTCATGGAAGAGGCCGCCGACTTTGATGTGACGCCCGTGCAGTTCGCCATCTTGCACGCACTGCTGGAACAGCCGGGCGAGGACCAGGTGACGCTGGCCACCCGTGTGGCGTTTGATGCCGCCACGTCGGGCTCTGTCATCGGGCGGCTGGAAGCGCGCGGCTGGGTGCGGCGTGAGCCCGATACCCAGGACCGGCGCCGCAAACTCCTGTGGATCACCCCCGAAGGCGAAGCCGCCGTGCTGCGCATGCGCCCGGCCGCCCAGCGCGTGCAGGAAAGGCTGGTCGCCCCCCTCACGCCGCAGGAACAGGCCCAGCTCAACACCTTGCTGACCAAACTGGTGTTCAGCACCGGCACCGAAAGCCACGGGCGCTGAGGTGTTGGGGGCGTCCCCATCCCTGCGTCAGTACCCCCGTTATCCGCTTTGCGCTTGACCATGAAGCTCTACAACTATTTCCGCTCCTCCGCCTCTTTTCGCGTGCGCATCGCGCTGAATATCAAGGGCCTGCCTTATGAGTACCTGCCGGTGCACCTGCTGCGTGGCGAGCACCGCGACCCGGCCTATGCCAACCTGGTAGGCGATGCCCTGGTGCCCGCTCTGGTCACCGACGAGGGGGCCGTGCTGCCGCAATCCATGGCCATCATGGAATATCTGGAAGAGCTGCACCCCACCCCTGCGCTGTTGCCCGCCACGCCCCTGGCCCGCGCCCGGGTGCGCGCGCTGGCACAAATGGTGGCTTGCGAAATCCACCCGCTGAACAACCCCCGTGTGCTCAAGTACCTCGCCGGTACCCTGCACGCCGATGAAGACGCGAAAAATGCCTGGTACCACCACTGGGTGCGCCAGGGCCTGGAGGCCTTTGAGCGCCAACTGGTGCTGCTGGCCGCCGAGCGGCAGGCGCAGGGGCTGGCCCCTTCGGTGTATTGCTGGGGTGACACCCCCACGCTGGCCGATTGCTGTCTGGTGCCGCAAATCTTCAATGGCAAGCGCTTTGGCGTGAACTTCGATGGCCTGCCGCTCACCATGGCTGCATTTGATGCCTGCATGGCCCTGCCTGCATTCGCCCAGGCCCAGCCCTCGGCATGCCCGGACAACGCGCCGTGAGCGGCGGCGTGGGCGCTGCGCTGCCCGCAGATTGGCTGGTGCCCGACTGGCCCGCCCCGGCGGGCGTGCAGGCCCTGTGCACCACGCGCGCTGGCGGCGTCAGCCAGGGGCCCTATGCCAGCATGAACCTGGGCACGCATGTGGGTGACGACCCCCAGGCGGTGCAGACCAACCGCGCCCGCCTGCAGGCGGCCCTGGGTCAATCCACACCCGGCGCCCGCCCTGTGTTTTTAAGCCAGGTGCATGGCATGGGCGTGGCTGCCTTGACCGCCTCTACGCCCGACAACACCGAGGCAGATGCCTGCGTGGCGACTGATGCCGGTGTGGTCTGCACCATCATGGTGGCCGATTGCCTGCCAGTGTTGCTTGCCCACACCAGTGGCGCCGTGGTGGGTGCTGCTCACGCGGGCTGGCGGGGCCTGGCAGGCCAGGGCGGGGTGGGTGTGCTGGAATCAGCCATGCGTGCGTTGTTTAAACGATTTCAGGCTCTAGCGCTTATCAATAAAGCGCAGGCAGCTATTGAAAATGTAGCAAACAACGCAGAAAGTTTTGAAACGGTAGCCCGCGGCACCTTGGCCTGGCTGGGGCCTTGCATCGGCCCGCAGGCTTTTGAGGTGGGCCCGGAAGTGCACGAGGCGTTTTGCGCTGCGGGCCCCCAATACAGCGCCTGCTTTGTTCCATCGCCCACCCAGCAGGGCAAATGGCTGGCCGATTTGGCGGGCCTGGCCCGTTTGCGCCTGCAGGCCATGGGCGTCACGCGCATTTATGGCAATGACAGCAGCGCAGCGTGGTGCACGGTCACCCAGTCAGCCCGGTTCTTTTCCCATCGGCGCGACACGGCCTTGCTCGGTGGCAGCGGGCGTCTGGCCGCCTGCATCTGGCGCGGTTGAGGCGGGCGCCGCCGCAGCTTGGGCTTGTGCTTCTTCGTAGGCGGCCCGCTCGGCCATCTCGCGCGCCTTGATGGCGCGTTTGCGTGATGGGGTGCCCAGGATGTAGCCCACGATGCCCATCGGCAGCAAGCCATACAGCACAAACGTCATGACAGCGCCCAGCACGGTGCCCATGGGGCTGGTGGCCTCGGCCACTGCCATCATCAAAGTGACGTAAAGCCATGCAATCAGGACAAGGTACATTGGTGTGTATGTAGGTGAAACGCTCCATCATGGTTGCCATGCCCCAGCGGGCTGGGCAACAATGATCCAGAGCGGGTGAAAACCCCTGCAGCCCGCCCGACGGACCACACTTTGAGGAACGCAGCATGAATTCTGAAGCACTCTGGGCCCAAGGTGCCCAGCAATTCCAACAGATATTTGGAGACAGCTGGGCCAAAGCGCTGCAATCTTTCCAGAATCTGGATCTGGGTGGCCCACCGGGCAAGGTGCCTGCGGTGCAGTTGTCTCCCGCCAAGCTGCAGGCCCTGCAAGAGCAGTACCTCAAGGAGGCGCAGGCCCTGTGGTCACAAAGCCTGCAAGGTACGCCCGAGGTGAAAGACCGTCGCTTCAGCGGAGACGGTTGGGCTTCCAACCCCGTGGCTGCTTTTTCTGCGGCCGCCTACCTGCTCAACGCCCGCACGCTGATGGGTCTGGCCGATGCGGTAGAAGGCGACGAAAAAACCCGCGCCCGCATCCGCTTTGGCGTGGAGCAGTGGATGGCCGCCATGGCCCCGAGCAACTTTCTGGCTTTCAACGCCGAGGCGCAGAAAAAAGCCATCGAGACCAAGGGTGAGAGCATTGCCAAGGGTATGCAAAACCTGCTGCACGACATTCGCCAGGGCCATGTGTCGATGACCGACGAGAGCCTGTTCGAGGTGGGCCGCAACGTGGCCACCACCGAGGGTGCCGTGGTGTATGAGAACGAGCTGTTCCAGTTGCTCGAATACAAGCCCCTCACCACCAAGGTGTACGAACGGCCCTTTTTGCTGGTGCCGCCTTGCATCAACAAGTTCTACATCCTTGATTTGCAGCCCGACAACTCCTTCATCCGCTACGCGGTGGAGCAGGGGCACCGCACCTTTGTGGTGAGCTGGCGCAACCCGCACGAAGACTTGGCCCACAAAACCTGGGACGACTATGTGGAAGACGGCGCCATGGCGGCCATCGACGTGGTGCAGAGCATCACAGGCGCTGACCAAATCAATGCCCTGGGCTTTTGCGTGGGCGGCACCATCCTGAGCAATGCCCTGGCGGTGATGGCTGCGCGCGGGCAAGAGCCCGTGGCCAGCGCCACCTTCCTCACCACGCTCATCGACTTTGCCGACACCGGCATTCTGGACGTGTTCATTGATGAGGCGTTCGTGCAGTTCCGCGAGTTGCAAATGGGCAAAGGCGGGCTGATGAAGGGGCAAGACCTGGCCTCGACCTTCAGCTTTTTGCGCCCCAATGACTTGGTGTGGAACTACGTGGTGGGCAACTACCTCAAGGGCGAAACACCGCCACCGTTCGACCTGCTGTACTGGAACAGCGACAGCACCAATCTGCCCGGCCCCTTCTACGCCTGGTATCTGCGCAACTTCTATCTTGAAAACAACTTGGTGCAGCCGGGCAAGCTCACCGTCTGTGGCGAGAAGCTGGACTTGGGGCAGCTCACCCTGCCCGTGTACATCTACGGCTCGCGCGAAGACCACATCGTGCCCATCAATGCGGCCTACGCGTCCACCCAGGTGCTGCCTGGCAAAAAGCGGTTTGTCATGGGGGGCTCGGGCCATATCGCCGGGGTGATCAACCCGCCTGCCAAGAACAAGCGCAGCCACTGGATTCGCGCCGACGGCAAGCTGCCCGCCACCCTGGAGCAATGGCTTGAAGGGGCTACAGAACATGCTGGCAGCTGGTGGACCGACTGGTCCCACTGGTTGAAGGCACACGCTGGCAAGCAGATTGCTGCACCCAAGACCTATGGCAAGGGAGCCAAGTTCAAGGCCATCGAGCCAGCTCCTGGCAGCTACGTTAAGCAAAAGTCCTGACTTGCAGGCCTGCGAGAATGTTTAGGTTCGCCCTTCAAAGCGCATGGTGATGCGCCGCCGGGCAGAAGAGATTCACACTGAAAGGACTTTCATGGAAGACATCGTTATCGTTTCGGCCGCCCGCACTGCGGTGGGCAAGTTTGGCGGTTCGCTGGCCAAGACCCCGGCAACCGAGTTGGGCGCCGTGGTGATACGTGAAGCCATTGCGCGTGCGGGTCTGGCGTCTGACCAGATCGGTGAAATCATCATGGGCCAGGTGCTGGCTGCTGGCGTAGGCCAGAACCCCGCCCGCCAGGCCATGATGAAGGCTGGCGTAGCCCAGGAAACCCCTGCCTTGACCATCAATGCCGTGTGCGGCTCCGGCCTCAAGGCCGTGATGCTGGCCGCCCAGGCCGTGGCCTGGGGTGACAGCGAAATCGTGGTGGCGGGTGGCCAGGAAAACATGAGCCTCTCGCCCCACGTGCTCAATGGCTCGCGCGATGGTCAGCGCATGGGCGACTGGAAGATGGTGGACACCATGATCGTGGACGGCCTGTGGGACGTCTACAACCAGTACCACATGGGCATCACGGCCGAGAACGTCGCCAAGCAATACGGCATCACCCGTGACATGCAAGACGCGCTGGCCCTGGCCAGCCAGCAAAAAGCTGCAGCCGCCCAGGATGCGGGCAAGTTTGTGGACGAAATCGTGGGTGTGAGCATTCCCCAGAAAAAGGGCGACCCGGTTGTCTTCAACGTGGACGAGTACCTCAACCGCAAGACCAGTGCCGAAGCCCTGGCGGGCCTGCGCCCAGCGTTCGACAAGGGCGGCAGCGTGACGGCCGGCAATGCCTCGGGCATCAACGACGGCGCCGCTGCCGTGGTGGTGATGAGCGCCAAGAAGGCCGCAGCGCTGGGCCTCAAGCCCCTGGCGCGCATTGCGGCCTTTGGCACCAGCGGCCTGGACCCCGCCACGATGGGCATGGGCCCCGTGCCTGCTTCCCGCAAGGCTCTGCAACGCGCTGGCTGGAACGCCGCCGATGTGGACTTGTTCGAGTTGAACGAAGCGTTTGCGGCACAAGCCTGCGCAGTGAACAAAGAGTTGGCCATTGATCCCGCCAAGGTCAACGTCAACGGCGGTGCCATCGCGATTGGCCACCCCATTGGTGCGTCGGGCTGCCGCATTTTGGTGACCCTGCTGCACGAAATGCAGCGCCGTGATGCCAAGAAGGGCCTGGCGGCCTTGTGTATTGGCGGCGGCATGGGCGTTTCGCTGGCGCTTGAGCGCTGAGCCCACTGCTTTTGGATCCCCTGCAAGGCCGCGCGGATGCGCGGCCTTTTTCATGCCCGTTGCACCCGTGCGACGGTCTGCGTGTTTCGTTACTTTTTTTGGAAAAGACCGCACGCTCCAGTGTTTACCTGCACAGCCATCTCACAAATCTTCGGTAGAGTGGTACGAGGCAGATCACTTACACAAGGAGAAATAGCATGAGCCAAAAAGTAGCGTATGTAACCGGTGGCATGGGTGGCATTGGTACCGCTATCTGCCAGCGTTTGCACAAGGATGGGTTCAAGGTCATCGCTGGCTGCGGCCCCACGCGTGACCACGCCAAGTGGCTGGCAGAGCAAAAGGCCCTGGGCTTCACCTTCTACGCATCGGTGGGCAATGTGGGCGACTGGGATTCGACCGTCGAGGCATTCACCCAGGCCAAGGCTGAGCATGGCACCATTGACGTGCTGGTGAACAACGCCGGGATCACCCGCGACCGCATGTTCCTGAAGATGTCCCGCGAAGACTGGGACGCTGTGATCGAAACCAATCTGAACAGCATGTTCAACGTGACCAAGCAAGTGGTTGCCGACATGGTGGAAAAGGGCTGGGGCCGCATCATCAACATCAGCAGCGTGAACGGCGAAAAAGGCCAGGCTGGTCAAACCAACTACTCTGCAGCTAAGGCCGGCATGCACGGTTTCTCCATGGCCTTGGCCCAAGAGCTGGCCACCAAAGGCGTAACCGTCAACACCGTGAGCCCCGGCTACATCGGCACCGACATGGTCAAGGCCATCCGCCCTGACGTGCTGGAAAAGATCGTGGCCACCGTTCCCGTCAAGCGCCTGGGCGAGCCCAGCGAGATCGCTTCCATCATTGCGTGGCTGGCGTCGGACGAAGGCGGCTACGCTACTGGCGCGGACTTCTCTGTGAACGGTGGCTTGCACATGGGCTGATCGTGATATTGGCGCAGGAGGCGTGCCCGTTGGCGCACGGGCCTCCGTCGCCAATCTTGAGGTTGCTCGGACATTCTTTCCCGAGCAACTCATCAAAGCAAAAGGGAGCGTGCTTGGCAGGCTCCCTTTTTTGTTTCAGTCTGGGTTGTGCGTTAATTGCACAAGCAGCTGGTGGCTTGTAGCAGTTTGCGCAACTTCAGTAGACCGTCATATCCTGCCCATGAGCAGCAAGATGACCAGTATCAGCACCACCAGACCGATCCCCCCGCTGGGGCCGTACCCCCAAGACCGGCTGTGACCCCATGTGGGCAGAGCGCCAATCAGTATCAAGATCAGGACGATCAGGAGAATCAGGGAAAGGGACATGGCACTTCCTCGGTGTGTTGAGATGAAGTGCATTGTGGGAGGGCCAGTCAATGCCCCGTGCAGGTAGCGAACCTGTAGCGGGGTCAGGTATTTCCCACAGATACCGAGCGACTATCTGCCAATTAGCCCGGTGCCTGCCAACCATATTTGGAAACCCCAGGGGAGATGCACATCATGCACTTCCCCGTGTATCGCACGTTAGCAGCCGATGCCTCAGGCGCCGCGTGTGATGGGCACGCCTGCATCGCGGCCGTAGCTGCCGTACTTACCCAGCTCCCACTTGGCGATGGCGTTGCGGTGCACTTCGTCCGGGCCGTCGGCAAAACGCAGGGTGCGCGCACCGGCGTAGGCGTAGGCCAGCGGGAAGTCGTCGCACATGCCGCCGCCGCCGTGGGCCTGCATGGCCCAGTCGATCACCTGGCAGGCCATGCTGGGTGCCACCACCTTGATCATGGCGATCTCGGTCTTGGCGACCTTGTTGCCGGCCACGTCCATCAGCCAGGCAGCCTTCAGGGTCAGCAGGCGGGCCATGTCGATCTTGCAGCGGGCTTCGGCAATGCGCTCTTGCGTCACGGTTTGCTGGGCCACCGTCTTGCCAAAGGCCACGCGGCTGCTGGCGCGCTTGCACATCAGCTCCAGCGCGCGCTCGGCCAGGCCAATGAGGCGCATGCAGTGGTGGATGCGCCCGGGGCCAAGGCGCCCTTGGGCGATCTCGAAGCCACGGCCTTCGCCCAGCAGGATGTTGGAGACGGGCACGCGCACGTTTTCAAACGTCATCTCCACATGGCCGTGGGGGGCGTCGTCGTAGCCGAACACGTTGAGCGGGCGAATGATTTTGATGCCGGGGGTGTCAGCGGGCACCAGCACCATGCTTTGCTGCGAGTGCTTGGGCGCCTCGGGGTCGCTCTTGCCCATGGTGATGAACACAGCGCAACGTGGGTCGGCCGCGCCCGAAATCCACCACTTGCGACCATTGATGACGTATTCGTCGCCCTGGCGTTCAATGCGGGTTTCGATGTTGGTGGCGTCGCTCGAAGCCACGGCCGGTTCAGTCATGGCGAAGGCAGAGCGAATCTTGCCTTCGAGCAATGGCTTGAGCCAGCGGGCCTTGTTCTCTTCACTGCCGTAACGGGCAATGGTTTCCATGTTGCCGGTGTCGGGTGCCGAGCAGTTGAACACTTCGCTGGCCCATGGCACGCGGCCCATGATTTCTGCCAGGGGCGCATATTCCTGGTTGGTGAGGCCTGCGCCTGCGTAGCCTGAGGCGGCGGCGCTGTCCACCGGCAAAAACAAATTCCACAGGCCTGCGGCTTGGGCCTTGGGCTTGAGGTTTTCGATGGTGTTCAGTGCACTCCAGCGTTTTCCTGCAGCCGTGTTGGCCTGCAGCTCGGCCGTGTAGTCGGCTTCGGCTGGGTAGATGTGCTCGTCCATGAACTGGAGCAGTTTGGCCTGCAGTTCTTTGGTTTTGGGGGAGTAGTCAAAGTCCATGGGGTTCTCCGTGAAAAATTGGTCGTGTTGTTCTGTGGGGCAGGGTTAGCCGCGCTGGGCAAAAGACCAGGCCAGTTGCGCCATGGGACGGGCCGTTTCGCCCGAGGCCTTGGCCTGCGCGCTGGAGGCGGTGCCTGCCTCCACCCGCTTGGCAATGCCCTGCAAGATGGCCGCGATGCGGAACATGTTGTAGGCCATGTAGAAGTTCCAGTCGGCCCGCAGTGCCTCTGGCGTGGCAATGCCTGTGCGCTCGCAGTAGCTGCGGATGTAGCTGTCTTCGTCCGGAATGCCCAGTGCAGCCAGGTCTTGCCCCGCAATGCCGCGCCCCAGCGCTGCCGGGATATGCCAGCTCATGCAGTGGTAGCTGAAGTCAGCCAGCGGGTGGCCCAGGGTGGACAGCTCCCAGTCCAGCACGGCGATCACGCGGGGCTCGGTGGGGTGGAACATGAGGTTGTCCAGCCGGAAGTCGCCATGCACGATGGAGACTTGGCTCTCATCCCTGGCGCTGGCAGGCATGTGTGCGGGCAGCCATTCCATCAGTCGGTCCATCTCTTCGATGGGCTGGGTGATAGAGGCGATGTATTGCTTGCTCCAGCGGCCAATCTGGCGATCGAAATAGTTGCCGGGCTTGCCATAGTTGGCCAGGCCCCGGTCAGCAAACTTCACGGTGTGCAGCGCGGCAATCACGCGGTTCATTTCGTCGTAGATGGCACCGCGTTCGGTCGGCGTCATGCCGGGCAAGGATTGGTCCCACAGCACGCGACCTTGCATGCACTCCATCACGTAGAAGGCGCGGCCGATCACCGATTCGTCTTCGCACAGCACATGCATGCGGGGCACGGGCACATCGGTGCCTTGCAGGCCGCTCATCACGGCGAATTCGCGCTCGATGGCGTGGGCCGAAGGCAGCAGCTTGGCCACTGGGCCGGGCTTGGCACGCATCACGTAGCTGGCGCTGGGCGTGATGAGCTTGTAGGTGGGGTTGGACTGCCCGCCTTTGAACATCTCGACGGTCAGGGGCCCTTCAAAGCCTGGCATGTGGTGACCGAGCCAGCTGGTGAGCGCGGCAACATCGAAGGCGTGTTGTTCGGACACAGGGCGTGTGCCCACGAAGTGGTCAAAGTTGCTCATGTGAGGTTGGGTGTGTAGACGTGACAAGGCTTTGCGGACGTGCAGCGCGCCGCATGCGGTGAGATGGGAGGGGCGAGCCTGCCGCTGCAGGTGCGGCAGGTGTGGGGTGCGCAGGGTTTGCGCACGGAGAACACGGCGGTGACCGGAAGTGAATCTTCAGATGTCTGCTTCGGCAATGCGCATCAGAGCCTCGCGATTGCGCACCACCAGGCCACCCGGCTCGATGCGAATCGCATCCTCGCGTTCCATGGCTTTGAGTTCCTGGTTCACCCGCTGGCGCGATGCGCCCAGCAATTGCGCCAGCTCTTCCTGGGCCAGTTGCAGGCCAATGCGCATCTCGCTGCCGTCCGACAAACTGGGAATGCCATAGCTGCGCACCAGGTGCACGAGCTGCTTGGCCAAGCGCGCCCGCAGGGGCAGGGTGTTGAGGTCTTCCACCAGCCCATACAGCTGCCGAATGCGGCGTGCATGCAGGCGCAGCATGGCTTCGTAGAACTCGGTGTGCGCTGCCAGAATTTTTTTGAAGTCTGCCTTGGCCACGCAAAGAATGGTGGTATCGCCGTGCGCGTAGGCATCGTGCGTGCGCCGGTCTCCGTCGAAGATAGCCACGTCCCCAAACCAGATGCCCGGCTCCACATAGGTCAGCGTGATCTGCTTGCCCGAGATGGAGGTGGAGCTGACCCGCACCGCACCGCGCGCGCAGGCAATCCACTCCTCGGGCGGATCGCCCCGGGCGGCTATGAGGCCGCCGTCCTTGAAGCGTTTGACGTATGCACATCGGAGGATGTCGTGTCGCAATGACGGAGAAAGGGATGAGAACCAGCGACCGGAATTGATCGCTTCACGTTCTTCGATGGTAAGAATCGGGTCGTCCATGGTCTGTCTTTTGGGTGACTGGAAACAGCTTCATTGTCGCGTGAGGGACCGGGCTATTCGCTCAGTGTTGTCACCTGTGTGTCTGTGTCTGTGTCTTGGGCGCTTAGCCTGCGACGTATAGACGAAAAAAATGCCCTGGGCCGAGAGGGCTCAGGGCACAGGCCTTTACCAGCCTAGGCAGGCTGGTGAAGGCGTTCACTCGTAGCGCGGCGCGCGCTTTTCCAGAAACGCTGCAATTCCTTCCCCCGCGTTCGGGTGGTGCAGGTTTTTGACGAAGTGATCGCGTTCACTGTTGAGGTGCTGGCTCAGCGTTTGGTGGGCGGCATCGCTCAGCAGTTCCTTGATGCTCGCCAAGGCGTTGGGAGCACGTTGGTTCAGGCGATCTGCCAGTTGCAGCGCTGTGCCCAGAGCATCGCCTGGGTTGCTCAGGCGGTTGACCAGACCCAGTGCATGCAGCCGCTCGGCGGTGATCTTGTCGCCACACATCAACAGCTCGGTGGCCAGAGGGCGTGGAAGGGTGTTTGCCAGGCTCCAACTGGCGCCTCCGTCGGGCGACAGGGCCACGTTGCTGTAGGCCATCAAAAACACCGCATCGCGTGCCGCCACCACCATGTCACAGGCCAGGGCCAGCGAAAAGCCCGCGCCAGCCGCAGCGCCTTCCACCGCCGCAATGATGGGCTTGGGGTAGGTGCGGATGGTTTCAATCCATTGGTGCAGGCCTTCAATGCTCTGGGCTTGCACTTCGGGGGGCTGCTGGCGGTTGGCCTGCAGGCGCTGCAGGTTGCCACCCGAGCAGAACATGCCGCCCGCGCCTGTGATAACCACGCTGCGCACATCGGGGCTGCGCTCGGCCACGTTGAGCGCTTCGATGCACGCCGCGCCCATGGAGGGCTCCATCGCATTGTGCAGACCGGGGTTGCTCAGGGTCAGTACCAGCGTCTGACCTTCACTGGTGCTCAGCAGTTGGGCGGGCATGGATTCAGCTTTCTTCGACGTGGGTCAGGCTCAGGCCGATGGCGCCCCGCCGGCGCAGCCAGGGGCTGGGGCGGTAACGGGTGTCGCCGTACACGGTCTGCATGTTGAACAGCACTTCCAGGATATTGGTGGGACCCCAGCGGTCGCCCATGGCCAAAGGCCCCAGCGGGTAGCCCAGGCCCAGGGTGACGGCGGTTTCCAGATCCTTGGGCGAGCAAATGCCTTGCTGGCAAATATCTGCCGCGATGTTGACGATGGTGGCCACGACCCGTTGGGTGACGAAGCCGCCGCTGTCACGGATCACGCTCACCGGCTTGCCATCGCGGGCAAACAGGGCGTGCGCGGCGTTGCGAATGTCCACGCGCGTGGCCGGGTTGGTTGCCAGCACGCGTCGCTTGGTGGCGGCTTCTTCCACCAGCATGTCGATGCCAATGGTGCGGGCTGGGTCCAGCCGTTCGACCACTGCCACGGTGGTCACGTCAAACCCCAGGGGGGCGACCAAGGTGATGGCAGTGGGTGAGGGCGATGCACCGGTCTCGATGGTGGCGCCCAGGTTCTTGAGCAACTGGTACAGCTCCATGCGTCGCGACGCTCGGGGCGAGACCCACACGGGCGGTATGTCTTGCACCACCGGCACAGGCGGCTCTTCGGGCACCTGGGCCACACCGTTTTCGTAGCGGTAAAAGCCATCTCCCACTTTCTTGCCCAGCACCCCGCCTGCCAGCCGTTGTGCCGTGATGACGCTGGGGCGAAAGCGCGGCTCTTCGTAATACTGGTGGTAAATGGATTCCATCACGGGGTGCGACACGTCCAGTGCCGTCAGGTCCATCAACTCGAAGGGCCCGAGCTTGAAACCCACCTGGTCGCGCAGGATGCGGTCGATGGTGGCGAAGTCGGCCACGCCCTCGCTGACGATGCGCAGTGCCTCGGTGCCAAAACCACGCCCGGCGTGGTTGACGATGAAGCCCGGTGTGTCTTGCGCCTGCACCGGGGTGTGCCCCATTTCGCGGGCGTAGGCTGTGAGGGCTTGGCACAGGGCTGGATCGGTCTTGAGGCCTGCCACCACCTCTACCACCTTCATCAGCGGCACGGGGTTGAAGAAATGGAAACCGGCCAGTCGTTCGGGTTGCTGCAGCGCGGCTGCAATGGCCGTCACAGACAGGGAAGAAGTGTTGGTTGCCCACACCACGTTGGCTGGCAGGGTGCGCTCCAACTCTGCGAAGAGTGCTTGCTTGACCTCAAGACGCTCCACCACCGCCTCAATCACCAGTTGGCAAGACCCGAGATCAGCCAAAGTGTTGGCAATTTGCAACTGTTGATTCCAGGCCTGGACTTGCTCCTCTGTCACGCGGCCTTTGGCGGCGAGTTTGGCCCATTGCTGCTGGATGGCTTGCCTGGCTTTGACTGCTGCGCCGGGCTTGGAATCAAGCAGCCAGACGTGACTGCCCGCTTGTGCCGCAATCTGCGCTATGCCTTGGCCCATGGCCCCCGCGCCCACCACGGCGATGCTGGAAAAATGAATTTTCATAGCGCGATTATGGCTGCGGCCCTGCGTTGCCACTTATGTGCAAGAATCCAACGAGCCAAGAACAAAATTAATTGTGAAACTCCGTAACAACATCCTTGGAGCCGGTCTGTGGGCCATCGCAGCCGGTGCTTCAGCGCTTTCCCTTGGGGCAAGCAGGGGAGCTGTGGTCCTGGGTAGTTCGCTCGACCTCACTTTTGATGTGCAGCCAGATACTGGCTCGGACGTGGCTTCTTCTTGTGTTGCTGCTACGGTGAAGTCGGGCGATGCGCAATTGAGCGAATCGAAGGTCTTTGTCACGCCCTTGCCAGAAACCAGCGGACGTACCGGCGTTCGTGTGCAAGCTTCTGTTGCGATCGACGAGCCCATCGTCCAGGTCACCCTGACAGCGGGCTGCGCGGGCCGGGTGACCCGCACCTACATTTTCTTTGCAGACCCTCCGCAGACGGCACCGCGCAGCGTTGCAGTTCCTGGGCCGCAAGCGACGGTGACCACTCCATCGCGCATCACAGCACCGACAGCGGTGGATGTGCCTGTCTCAAATTCCGCCCCACAGGGTAGCAGCGCCACCGTTCCGCGCCCTGCGCCCACCAAGGCGGCATCTGCGCCCGCTGTGGCGCGCAAAGAAGCGCGTGTTTCCCCGCGTCCATCGGTAGTCAAGCAGGCTGCGCCCCGGGAGCCTGCGCGCTCACGGCTGGTGATGGAGCCTTTGGATGCCTGGCTTGAAATGCCGCTGGCCCTGCGCACCACGCCGGAACTGCCACAAGCCCCCGCATCAGAAACTTCACCCCAGCGGGAGCAAGCGGCTGCGTTGTGGCGTGCCCTGAATCAGGATCCCCAGACTTTGGCGCAGCAGGAAGCAGCCCTGCGTAAGCTGGAAACCGAATTGACCCAGTTTCGCGCCAGCGCGAGCCGTAACCAGGCCGCGACCGCTGAGTTGCAAAGGCAGGTGCAGGAGATGGAGGCTGATCGCCTTCCGTCGTGGATGGTCTACGGCTTGGGTGGCGCGCTGGCCGTGGCCCTGGGCTTGTGCGGATGGTTGTGGCGCCGCTCTGACCGGGCGGCATCCAAGTCCGAACGTTCATGGCGTGAGGCCGTGGCGGTCAGCAGTCGAAGGGCTGACGAGCCAAGTGTGGTCGATCTGGAAACTGTGGAAGAGGTGGTTGCACCGCCTACAGACCGCTGGGGTCGTCCTCTGACCCCTGCTGCGACCCCGCCCGTGGCTGCGCCCATGCCTGTGGTGCAGGCGGTAGCGTCAGAAAATGCGGCCGAGCCCGGTGAAGTCTCGCTGGAGGACGCTGGTTTTGAACCGGCCCCCACGGCTGCACCAGCAGCGCAGGCACCACTGCACCACATCATTAATCCAGAGGAGCTGTTCGATATTCAGCAGCAGGCAGAGTTTTTCGTGTCCGTGGGCGAACACGACCAGGCCGTGGAGGTGTTGCGCCAGCACATTGCCCAGCATGAGGAAACCTCGCCGGTGGCGTACCTGGATTTGTTGCGCCTGTACCGTACCTTGAGCCGTGCTGCAGATTTCAATGCCCTGCGCCAGCAGTTCATGCGCCATTTCAATGCGCATGTGCCGGAGTTCTCGGCGTTTGACCGCTTGGGCAAGCCGCTGGACCAGTACCTGGAAGCCCTGGCTGAAATCGAGGCCGAGTGGAGCTCTCCCAACGTGCTCCATGTGCTGGAGAAGCATATGTTCTACCGGCCCGGTGACACGCGCAAGGCGCCCTTTGATCTGGCTGCATTTGATGACCTGCTGCTACTGTTGGCGATTGCGCAGACGACGCCATCGAGCGCGCGGGGCGCACCACCTCCGCGCAAACGGACCACGCCGCAGCCACAGTCTTTTGAGGCCGCAGCCGCGCATGCCTTGAGTTCGCTGACACCGCTCGACCACACGCCAGACTTCCCTCTGGACTCGCTGGCAGCCGCTCTGGAGTTTGGCTTTGAGCCGCCCGCACCGCGTGCGGAAGCTGCGGTGGACGAGAACAAGCTGACATCTCAGGAGCCCAAGCCGGTAGCGCAGCCTCCTGCATCAGCTTCTGCTGTTGGTTCGGCAGGTACAAAGTACCAATCTTCCGTCACGCTGGACATTGATTTGTCTGAGCCCGTTCCCATCACCATCAGTGATTTGCCGGCTGTTCTGGTAACGCCGCCTCCAGCCCCTGGCACACCGATTGGGTTCGGGTCTTCCAACGATCTGATGGAGTTGAGCTTGGAGCTGGAGCCGCTCAAGCCCACTGATAAGAAGCCCTGAGCGGGTTGCTGGAGGGGTTGCGCAACCCCGCTTTCCGATGCCGCAGCAGGAGTCTTGCGTTGACGCAGGCGGAAATATCAACAACCCCGCCCGCAGGTCACTCAACCTCGCATAGCTGCCATCAGGCTCGCTGCAGCTTCTTCAGGCTGGTCGGCATTGACCAAGGCGCGCACTACCGCGATGGAGTCGACCCCGGTGGCCAATACCTCGGCAAATTGTTCTTGCCCTATCCCGCCGATGGCAACTTGGGGGTAGCTCTTCATGAGCTTGGCATAAGCCGCCAGCCGCCCCAGCCCTTGCGGTGCCGTCGCCATTTTTTTCAGCGTCGTAGGGAACACCGCGCCCATGGCGATGTAGCTTGGGCCCACCGCATCGGCGCGCACCATCTCGGCATACCCATGGGTGCTGACGCCCAGCCGCAGGCCTGAACTGCGCAGGGTCTGCAGTTCTTCAGGGGTGAGCGCATCCAGGTCTTCCTGCCCCAGGTGCACACCGTAGGCCCCGGCGGCAATGGCTTCCCGCCAGTGGTCGTTGATGAACAGCAGGGCGGGGGTGCTTGCCACTGCAGCCACGGCTTTGCGCACTTCCTGGGCAATCGCTACAGCGTCATCCGACTTGTAGCGCAGCTGTACCGTGGGCACGCCCGCACGCGCCATGCGGCCCACCCAGTCGGCATCGGGCAACACGGCATACAAGCCGAGTGTCTGGGGGCAGGTGACAAAGGCACTGGCCCGTGGTGTAGTTTGCAAGCCGAAGTCGCGTGGATCACTGGGCCAGAGTGCTGCGTCGAACTGACCGGTGCGCGTGGATTGAGCAAGCCAGGCACGGGCAAGGCACTCTGCGTCGTGGGCGATGAAGCCCAGCTGGCTGCAGGCGTGCAAAGCGGCCAGGTAAACAGGATCGTTACCTGTGGGCTCTGGGGGCTGCAGCGGTTCAAACCCCGCAAACTTTGCTGCGTGCAAGCTCTGGATGGATTGGGCCATGGCGGCCGTGGTGGCATCAAGCATGTTGGTCGTGGTGCCAGAAGGGCGTGCCCAGCACGGGGGTGCTGGGCTGGGCGGAGTCTTGTGCGGTCATCGCGCCTGCGCGGTAGGCGGCGCGGCCAGCCTGCACGGCATCGGCAAAGGCGCCAGCCATGGCCACGGGGTCTTGCGCCAGGGCAACGGCCGTGTTCAGCAGCACGCCGTCGTAGCCCCATTCCATGACCTGGCACGCGTGCGATGGCAGGCCCAGGCCTGCGTCCACCAGCAGTGGCACGCTCAGCCGCTCACGCAGGGTTTGCAGCGCGTAGGGGTTCACAGGCCCCCGGCCCGTGCCAATGGGCGCAGCCCAGGGCATGACTGCCTGGCAGCCAACATCGACCAAGCGCTGGCACAGCACCAGGTCTTCGGTGCAGTAAGGCAGCACCTGAAAGCCTTCTTTGATGAGGTGCTCTGCTGTGCTCACCAGGTTCAGTGTGTCGGGCTGCAGGGTGTAGTCGTCGCCGATCAGTTCCAGCTTGATCCACGGGGTGTTGAACACCTCGCGGGCCATCTGGGCGGTGGTGATGGCTTCCTGGGCGCTGTGGCAGCCCGCGGTGTTGGGCAGCACGGGCACATTGAGCTTGCGCAGCAGCTCCCAGAAGCTGGCGCCGCTTTCGGCAGGGTTGCTGCCCTGGCGGCGCAGAGATGCCGTCACCATGGCGGGCTGCGACCGCGTCACGGCGGCTTCCAGAATGGCGGGCGAGGGGTACCGTGAGGTGCCCAGCAGCAATCGGCTGGTAAAGGTGTGGCCGTAAAGGACCAGCGAATCTGGAGAGGTAAGAGCGGTCATGGGTTGTTGGGGCGTCAGCCGCCCGTCACAGGGGAGATGATTTCTACGCGGTCGCCCGGCTGCAAAGCGTGTGCTGCGTAGCGCGTGTTGGGCACAAAGCTGGTGTTGACAGCGACAGCGAAGGGCGGCCGTGCCTGGATGGCGGCCACGGCATCGGTGACGGTGGCGCCTTCCGGCAGTTCGTAAGGGTGGTTGTTGATGAAAATCTTCATGCCAATGCGCTGGCTGCCTGAGCGGCGGGGGCCGGTTGCCCCAGCAGTTCAAGCCGCAGATCAAATCGTTTTGAAAGCTGCGATTGTCCTGTGTTCAGAATTTCCAGGGTGACGTCCAGCATTGCCGGCGAAATCATGAAGCCGTGCCGGTACATGCCATTGACCTCCAGCACGCGGGGCTGTGGCTGGCGAATGGCGGGCAGGTTGTCGGGCAGGGTGGGGCGGCACTGGGTGCGAATTTCGAGAATGCGCGCCTCTGCAAAGCCAGGGTGCACTGCATACGCTGCGCTCAGCAGCTCCAGCGTCGATCGCACGCTGGCGGGCGACAAGTCGTCGGACTCTATCTCGGTGGCGCCAATCACAAAAACATGGTCTTGCTTGGGCGCCAGGTAAATGGGGTAACGAGGGTGCACCAGGCGGGTTGGGCGCTGCAGGGTGACATCGGGCGCGTACAGCCGCACCACCTCGCCTCGCACACCTCGCAGGTCTTTCCAGTCCTGGCGGGCGCCCAGGCCCCGGCAGTCCAGCACCCAGTCGGGTTGCCCCGGCGTGCCCGGCGCAAAGGCCTCGGGTGTGCTCGGTGCATTCCAGTGCATCTGCACACCCAGCCGTGTCATTTCAGCGAGCAGGCTTGCCAGCAACTGGCGGTTGTCCAGCTGGCCTTCGCCCGGCAGATACAGGCCGTGGTTGAAGCGCTCTGCCAGTGTAGGCTCTGCTTGTGCCAGAGCAGCGCTGTCCAGCTTTTGCAGTGGCGGCAGTTCCGGGGTGGTTTGCTGGTTGGCTTCCAGCACGCGCGTAAAGCGTTGGGCCTCCGCAGCGTCTTGGCGGTGCCAGACGATCAAGGTGCCCGCCTGCTGAAGGAATACTGGCTCGGTCAGCGACGCAATCAACTGCTGCCAACGCGGCAGCGCGTAGTGGCCCATGCGCACCACGCCGGGCTCGGTGATGGCGGATTCAGCCAGCGGGGCCAGCATGGCCGCAGCAACGTTGGCTGCCGATTGCTCTGCCTGGGGGCTGCCTGCGTCGTAAATCTCAACCCGGTGGCCCTGGCGTGCCAGCTCTACCGCGAGCAGGCGGCCCATGAGGCCGGCGCCCAGAATTGCAAAGGATGAAGGGGAAAGTGACATAGGGGTCCGTCTGGCGTCCGTCTGTAGAAAGGCAACAGTGGACAAAACGGAGGGCGCAGCGCCGTTGGTGGAAACTCCCCACGCCAGCATGACCTGGATCGGGTAGCGGGGCGCAGTGCAGCGTGGCTGCGGGCCCCAGGGTATTTCTCAGTCACACACCGTTGAAGCGGCGGGACACCCCTGTTTCGTCCGGAAAAAACAATTACAGCACATCCCCTTTTGGCGCGGCTTGACCTGGCGCATAGGCCATAATTTTTGCCATGACTTCCTCTTCTACAGGGCCCCACGCGGGCCGTCCACACGCACGCGTGTTGCCCAGTGACGCGCGCGTGTCATCCCGTTACGCACGCGTGTTGTCGATTGCCGGCTCAGACAGCGGCGGCGGCGCAGGCATCCAGGCCGATCTCAAAACCTTCAGCGCCCTGGGCTGCTACGGCATGACGGCCATCACCGCCATAACGGCGCAAAACACTTGCGGCGTCACGGGCATCCATGGCGTGCCGCCCGACATGCTCAAGGCCCAGATCGACGCTGTGGTGCAAGACATTGGCGTAGATGCGGTCAAGATCGGCATGCTGCATTCGCCCGACGTGGTGCGTGTGGTGGCCGATGCCATTCGCACCCACCAGCTGCCCCATGTGGTGCTGGACCCGGTGATGGTCGCCACCAGTGGCGACCGCCTGATTGCGCAGGAGACTGTGGGCGTGCTGGTGAGTGAGCTGTTCCCGCTGGCCGAGGTGATCACGCCCAACCTGGACGAAGCGGGCTGGCTGCTGGGCCGCAGCCTGCAAGACGCCGATGCGCTGGAGGCCGCTGCGCAGGACCTGCGTGCGCTGGGCGCGCAGGCTGTGCTGCTCAAGGGCGGGCATTTGCCCGGCGATTGGGTGGTGGATGTGCTGTCTATGCCCGGTGCACCGCAAGCGCACAAGCTTCAGTCGCCCCGCATTGCCACGCACAACGGGCATGGCACCGGATGCACGCTGTCGTCGGCCATTGCCGCCCATCTGGCGCTGGGGCTGCCGCTGCAGCAGGCGGTGGACCAAGCCCGCAGCTACATCCTGGGCGCAATTGCCGCCGGGGCCGATGTGACCACGGGGCGCGGCCATGGGCCGCTGAACCACGGCTACGCACCCATTGCGCAGCGAGTGTTTGAAGGTTCTTAACAATTTTGGCTGCTAGCGCTTATAGATAAAGCGCTAGCAGCTCATTTTTTGATAGCAATCAGCGCACTTTGGGTCGGGTGGCCCAGGCCAGAGCAAAGCTGAACGCCAGTGCTGGCAAGGCCGACCCAGCACCCGGCAACACCTTGGGCGCCAAGTGGTACACCGCAATGCCCGCCAGCCACAGGGCGACGGGCAAGGCGTTCACCACCCGGGCCTGCGCCAGCAGCGTGGGGGCGTGGGTGCCAAAGGCCAGGCGGCCCAGGATGACGCCGAACAACGGCACGAACACCGAGCTGAGCAGCAGCAGGAAGGGCTCCAGGCTGTGCATGGGCAGCACCAGGGCCAGGCCCGTGCACAGGGCGGCTACTGCCAGCCCCCAGTGGTGAATACTCCAGCGTGGCAGCAGGCTGTGGGCCGAAACCGCGCCCGAATATGCATCGCCATAGGCGTTGTCCACCTCGTCGATCAGGATCAGCGACAGCGCAATCAACCCGCCCTGCGCCAGCAGCAGTGCCTGCACCAGGTCGGTGGAAGGCAGCGTCAACGCCACCAGCACGCCCAGGCTGTAGCACCACATATTGGCCAGCGCATAGCCCAGCCAGGTGCCGCGCAGGGCAGCGCCGCCGCTCTTGCCATGGCGCGCATAGTCGGCCACCAGCGGCAACCAGGAAATGGGCATGGCAATCACCAGGTCGAGCGCGGGCAGCACGCCCATGCCGCCAGCGCCTTGCCGGTTCCACAGCGCGCTCAGGCCCTGGGCCTGCGCCAGCGACACAAACTGCCAGCTCAGCCACAGCAGCGACAGCACCACCAGGGGCAGGGCCACGCGGGCGATCAGCTTGCGCACCAGTTGCACCATCGATCCGCTGATGAGCAGCATCACCACGCCGCCCCACAGCAGTGTGGCCAGCACGGGCCACTGGGCCCCTTGCAGGCTGCCGGATTGCTGCCCAATGGCCACGGTGGCGTCGCGCATCACCACCAGCTCAAACGTGCCCCAGCCCACCAGTTGCACGATGTTCAGCACGATGGGCAGGCTGGCAAAGCCCCGGCCGTACACCGCGTGCATCAGCCCCGCGCTGGCCAGGCCGCTGTCGCAGCCCAGCTTGGCGACCCAGCCCAGCAGCCCGGCGCCCAGCAGCGAGCCCGCCACAATCGCCCACAAGGCCTCCTGGGTGCCCAGCGCGGGCATCAGGTAGGCGCCGACCTGCATCACCAGCAGACCCACGCCCAGGCTGAACCACAGCGAGGCGTGGTCGTGCCACTGGAAGACGCGGCGCTCGGCAGACACGGGCACCAGGGCCTCGTTGACTGCCGATGGGGCAGGGTTGTGGGATGACGTCATGCAAAAGCTCCGCAGCAGTCTGTTCAATCAGATAACAACAGCGCAAGGGAGCGACGCCCGCCCTGGCGCTGCCCGGTGCGGGCATGGCTGTGGCGTGACGGCTTCCCTGCGCGAGGATGATCTCGGGCCCCGGTCCTGGTGACAGGGGCGCAATCAGGTTCAAAGGGACTCTCTCAGCCTGCGGCTTGCGCTGCAGACACCCCTAGCAGGCATTGGCGGCCGGAGGCCATCCAATGCGGGTTGGATTGTAGGTCTATGCCGCTGCGGACTCAGGCAGGGTTTCAGTCACGGGCCACTGCAGGCGCAGTCGGCTTTCAAAGTGGCGTTCCTGCCCGGTCAGCGGATCGGTAAAGCGCAGCGACCGGGCCAGCAACTGCAAGGGGCGCGAATAGTCGCCTTCGGGTGGGTCGTTCACCTCGGGGTAAAACGGGTCGTTGCGCAGCGGCAGGCCCAGAGCGGCCATGTGCACGCGCAGCTGGTGGCGCTTGCCGCTGATGGGCTCCAACCGGTACAGCGCCCAGAGGCCTTGCACGGCCTGCACGGCCATGTGCGTGTGGCTGTTGGGCTCGCCGGGCACCTCTTGCATGCGAAAGAACTGGGGCGATTCCTCCATGCGGCTGCGGTGTTCACGCGGAAAGGCGATGTCGGCATTCCAGGGCGCCACGGCATCGTAGGTCTTGGCCATGCTGCGCTCTCTGAACAAGGCCTGGTACGCGCCCCGCGTGCGCGGCTGCACCGAGAACAGCACCAGCCCCGCCGTATCGCGGTCGATGCGGTGCAGGGGCGATAGATCCGGCAAGCCCAGTTGCCGCTTCAGGCGCACCAGCAGCGACTGCTGCACATAGCGCCCCGTGGGCGTGACAGGCATGAAATGCGGCTTGTCGGCCACCAGCAGATGCTCGTCCTGGTACAGCACCTCGTGTTCAAAGGGTAGTTCAGGCTCGCCCGGCAGATGGCGGTAATAGAAGAGGCGCACGCTGCCTTTGACCACCTGCTCGGGGCGCGCAGGCTGGCCCTGCGCATCCACCACATCACCCGCCAGCATGCGCGCCAGCCATTCATCGCGGCCCACTACGGGCAGGTGGGTGGCCAGCCTATCGAGCAATGGGGCTGCATGGTGTGCGGGCAGCACCACGCAACTGGGGCTCACGCCATTGCGCATGGGCAGGGGTGTTTCGGGAGGGCGAGGGGGGCTCAAAGCGTGAAAGGTGCCAAGGCTGGGACGAGCAGGAAAGACCAAAAAGCATAGCACTGGGATTCACCCGCTGCCTGTGCGCTGAGGGCTGAGCACTGGTTGTTAATCATTGTGAATTGTCGGGTTACTACCAATTGTTTTTCTTGTAAAAAATATAATCAAACAAATTTTTGAGCTCGATCAAGTCATTTTCTTGAATCGTGATGTAAGTATTTATTGCAAATTGATGAATTTGGTAATAAATTTGATAGAAGCATATTCATCAAGGATGGCCATGTCTCCCGTATCCCAGCGCTCCGTCGCTTTCAAACTTTCCCTGGCAGCGTTGGTGAGCCTGTTGTTGGTCTTGCTCACCACCATGACCCTGGTGAGTCTGTTTATCTGGCGGGACTTTGGTGCGGTATCGCGCGACGATGCCCACCAATATGCGACTCAGATGCGCACCCTGGTGCAGAGCTTTGATGAAACCGCCCAAGAGCAAGCCAAGCGGGACTTTGTGCTGTTCAAGTCGCGCTTTTCGGGTGACTTCAGTGTGCAAGAGCAGCCCGGTGCGGACGGCAAGCCTGAAGCCGTGCTGAATTTTCAGGGGGCGCCCCTGAACGGCAACTTCGAGGGGGTGGATCGCTTCACCAAAGACAGTGCGGGCGCCATTGCCACCATTTTTGCGCGCACGGGTGATGACTTCATCCGCGTGACCACATCCCTCAAAAAGCAGGATGGCGAGCGCGCCTACAAAACCTTGCTGGACCGCAACCACCCCGCCTATTCGCTGATGCAGGAGGGCAAGACGTACATCGGCCGCGCCAGCCTGTTTGGCAAGGAATACATGACGGTGTACGAGCCCATTCGCGAGGGCAACCGCACGATTGGCATTTTGTTCATCGGCACCGACATGGGCGCCATCCTGGGCAAGCTGGCCCAGGTCATGGGTTCGCAAAAGCTGTTTGAAACCGGCGCGGTGTATGCGGTGAACGTGTCCACCGGCCCTGCGCGGGGGCGTACATCGGGCCTGGCCAGTGCCCTGGTGGTGGATGAAAAAACCGAAGACGGCAAAGCCTGGCTGGCCAAGCTGACCGAGAAAGACCAGACCGGCGAGTTTGAGGTGGCCTGGTCGCCCCGCCTGGGCGCTGGCGCGCAGCAGCGCCAGTTTGTGGCCACCGAACGCTACAAGCCCTGGAACTGGGTGATCGTGGCCGAGGCGCCCCTGTCAGAAATGATGAAAAACGCCCGCGCCGTGCTGATCTGGCTGTGGGTGGGCGTGCTGGCCGCGCTGGTCATCCTGACGGTCGTGCTGGTCTATGCCACGCGCCGACTGGTGGGCAAGCCGGTGCAGCAGCTCAGCGCTGCGCTGGGGCTTCTGTCCCAGGGCGACTTGACGCGGTCGGTGGATATCCGATCCAACGATGAGATTGGCGCCCTGGGCCAGGCCATGGAAGGCTTTCGCCAGCGCCTAGCGCAAAGCCTGGGCATGGTGCGCCGCAGTGCTGAAAGTGTGTCGTCCGCCAGTTACGAGATTGCCCAAGGCAATCAAGACTTGTCGGCCCGCACCGAAATCCAGGCCAGCTCGCTGGAGGAAACGGCTGCCAGCATGGAAGAGCTGGGCTCCACCATTCGCCACAATGCCGACAACGCCTCGCAAGCCAGCCGCCTGGCGGCCAGCGCCAGTCAGGTGGCCACGCAAGGTGGAGACGTGGTGGCGCAGGTGGTCAGCACCATGCACAACATCAATGGCAGCAGCCAGAAGATTGCCGACATCATCGGTGTGATCGACGGCATCGCGTTTCAGACCAATATCCTGGCCTTGAACGCCGCCGTGGAAGCCGCCCGCGCGGGCGAGCAAGGCCGAGGCTTTGCCGTGGTGGCCAGCGAGGTGCGCAACCTGGCGCAGCGCACGGCAACCGAGGCCAAGGCCATCAAGGAGCTGATCGGCGCCAGCAGCGCCATGGTGCAAGAGGGCTCGGTGCTGGCTGACAAGGCGGGCACCACCATGGGCGAGGTGGTCAGCGCCATCCAGCGCGTGGCCGACATCGTCTCGGAAATCAGCGCCGCCACGGGCGAGCAAAGCGCCGGGGTGGGCCAGGTGGGGCAGGCCGTCACGCAGCTCGACCAGGCCACCCAGCAAAACGCGGCTTTGGTGGAAGAAATGGCTGCCGCCGCCAGCAGCCTGCGCACCCAGGCCGAGCAGATGGTGGAGGCCGTGGCCCAGTTCAAGCTCGGGCAGGAGCCAGGGCAGGCGCTGCAACTGGGGCGCTGAGTGTCAATGCTTTTGCTATTAAGTTAATAGCTGCTAGCGCTTGATGGATAAGCGCTAGAGGCCAAAAAAGCTCTTAGCCGGTAGCCATGCCAGGGCTAGGGCCAGCTGATTTGTTCAGCGCACGCACTTGCTCCGCCAGCCGCTGCACGGTCAAGGGGGCGCAGCCCTCGGCGTGGTTGCTGATGGTGACGTAGGCGTTCTGGCCCCTGCCGGTGATGCCAACGATCACCTTGGCCAGGGCTTCGTGTGTGGCGGGGTCCAGGTCGTGCAGCCTGTCGTAGGGTGCGTAGCGCTTTTCCGCGTCTTCGTAGCCGTAGGGGCCGTGCACTTCGTTCAGGTTCCAGCGGCACACCAGGGGCGTGGGCCACAGCGCCCGCAGCAGCGGCAATTGGTCTGCCAGTGGCGGCAGTTTGGGGTGCAGGCCCAGGCAGTAGGTGGCGCCGGCGTTGCGCAGCACGGCGGCAAATTCGGGCGTGAGCCACTCTGGGTCACGCACCTCCACGGCAATCACACCGTCGGGTGCCCGGCTGGCCAGGGGTGGCAGGGCCTGCAGCAGCGTGCGCAGCTGCTCCAGCACCTGCGGCATGCGGTCCAGCAGCGCCATCGGCAAGGGGCTGATCTGGAACACCAGTGCGCCGACTTTGCTGCCCAGGCCTTCCAGCGCAGGCTCCACAAATTCGCGCAGCGCCAGTTCGGGCTTCAGAAACGCGGGGTTGGGCTCGCGGCCCCGGCCGTCTTCGGTGCGCACCAGCGCGTCTGTCACCAGGCTGGGGGCTTTGACCACAAAGCGGAAGTCCTCGGGCACCTGCTCGGCGTAGCGCTGGTATTGGCTGACGGTGAGCGGCCGGTAAAAGTTGCGGTCCAGGCTCACCGTGCGCAGCAAGGGGTGGGCGGCGTAGGCCGCCAAGCCTTGCTTGGACAGCTGCGGCGCCTCGTATACCGCATCCCACACCAGGCCATTCCAGGCTGGGTAAGTCCATGACGACGTGCCCATGCGCAGCTGCGGCGGCAGCGCCTGGGCCAAGGCATGCAGCGCATCATCCTGCGGTGCCGGGCGCACTTTCAGCCCCTGGCCGCGTTTGGCGGGGGCGGCATCGGCGGAGCCGGAGGCAGGCGGCCGCGCAGGCGGGGCGGGCGGTGCGCCAAACAGGTCGTCTTGCAAGGGCAAAGCAGTCAACAACGGGGGAAGGGATGGGATGTTAGCCCCGCTCAGGCCTGTGGCAAACTCCCGCGCTTCGCGTTTTGTTCGTTTGAGTATCAGAGAGTTTGCCCACACATGCAGCAGATCATTCGGCAACTGGCCGCAGAAATCAAAGTAGGGGAGCAGCAGGTCCGCGCTGCCGTCGAGTTGCTGGACGGTGGTGCCACGGTGCCCTTCATCGCGCGCTACCGCAAGGAAGTGACTGGCGGCCTGGACGATATCCAGCTGCGCGAACTGGAAGCCCGCCTGTCGTACCTGCGAGAACTGGACGAGCGCCGCGCTGCCGTGCTCAAGAGCATTGATGAGCAAGGCAAGCTGACCGATGCCCTGCGCGCCGCGATTGCTGCCGCGCCCACCAAGCAAGAGCTGGAAGATATTTACCTGCCCTTCAAGCAAAAGCGCCGCACCAAGGGCCAGATGGCCCGCGAATTCGGCATCGAGCCGCTGGCCGACAAGCTGTTTGCCGACCCCACGCTCGACCCCGCCGCAGAAGCGGTGGCCTTCATCCGCCCTCCCGAAGTGCTGGACGACGGCAAGACCGGCGCCGATTTCTCGACCGTGCCCGCCGTGCTGGACGGCGTACGCGACATCTTGAGCGAGCGCTGGGCCGAAGACGCTGCGCTGGTGCAAAACCTGCGCGAGTGGCTGTGGGCCGAAGGCCTGCTGCGCTCCAAGAAGGTGGAAGGCAAGAACGAGAACGACCCTGAAGTCTCGAAATTCCGTGACTATTTTGAATACGACGAGCCCATTGGCCGCGTGCCTTCACACCGGGCGCTGGCCGTGTTCCGCGGTCGTGGGCTCGAGATTCTGGAAGCCAAGCTGGTGCAACCGGTGGAGCCGGAACCCGGCAAGCCCAGCTTGGCCGAAGGCAAGATTGCGCTGCACCTGGGCTGGAGCCACCAGGGCCGCAAGGCCGATGACCTGATCCGCAAGTGCGTGGCCTGGACCTGGCGTGTGAAACTCAGCCTCTCGACCGAGCGCGACCTGTTCACCCGCCTGCGCGACGAGGCTGAAAAAGTGGCCATCAAGGTGTTTGCCGACAACCTGCGCGACCTGCTGCTGGCCGCACCCGCCGGCCCGCGCGTGGTGATGGGGCTGGACCCCGGCATCCGCACCGGCGTGAAGGTGGCCGTGGTGGACGCCACCGGCAAACTGGTGGACACCGCCACGGTGTACCCGCACGAGCCCAAGCGCGACTGGGATGGCTCACTGTTCACGCTAGCCAAGCTGTGCGAAAAGCACGGCGTGAACCTGATCGCCATTGGCAACGGCACGGCCAGCCGCGAAACCGACAAGCTGGCCGCTGACCTGATCAAGATGGCCGCCAAGGCCGACCGCGCCATCGAGAAGGTGGTGGTGAGCGAGGCGGGCGCCTCGGTCTATTCCGCCAGCGAATACGCTTCTCAGGAGATGCCCGATGTGGACGTGAGCCTGCGCGGCGCGGCCTCCATCGCCCGCCGCCTGCAGGATCCGCTGGCCGAGCTGGTGAAGATCGACCCCAAGAGCATTGGCGTGGGCCAGTACCAACACGACGTGAACCAGAGTGAGCTGGCCCGCACCCTGGGCACGGTGGTGGAAGACTGCGTGAACTCGGTGGGTGTGGATCTGAACACGGCCAGCGTGCCGCTGCTCAGCCGTGTGTCGGGCCTGTCGGCCAGTGTGGCCAAGGCCGTGGTGCGCTGGCGCGAGGCCAATGGCGCGTTCAAAAACCGCAAGCAGCTGATGGATGTGGCTGGCCTCGGCGCCAAAACCTTTGAGCAGAGCGCGGGCTTTTTGCGCATTCGTGGGGGTGACAACCCGCTGGACATGACCGGCGTGCACCCCGAAACCTACCCCGTGGTCGAGCAGATCATGGAAAAGACGGGCAAGCCCGTGGCCGAGCTGATGGGCCGGGCTGACATGCTCAAGACCCTGAAGCCCGAGCTGTTCGCCAACGAGAAGTTTGGCGTCATCACCGTCAAGGATATTCTGGGCGAGCTGGAAAAGCCCGGCCGCGACCCGCGCCCCGACTTCAAGGTCGCCCGCTTCAACGACGGCGTGGAAGACATCAAGGACCTGAAGGAAGGGATGATTCTGGAAGGCACCGTGAGCAACGTGGCCCAGTTTGGCGCGTTTGTGGACCTGGGTGTACACCAGGACGGACTCGTCCACGTGAGCCAGCTCGCACACAAGTTTGTGAACGACGCCCGCGAGGTGGTCAAGACGGGCGATATCGTCCGGGTCAAGGTCATGGAAGTGGATGTGGAGCGCAAGCGCATCGGCCTGTCGATGAAGCTCGATGCTGCCCCGCGTCCGTCGGGCGACCGCGGCCCGCGCGACAACCGCTTTGAAGGTGCAGGACGCGGCTACCAGCAGCCCCAGCGCCGGGCGCCAGAGCCCGCGCAGCAATCGGCCATGGCCTCGGCGTTTGCCAAATTGCAACAGGCCAAGGGGCGCTGAAGGCGCGGTGGGCGTTTCGCTCACCGCTGCCGGGGTGGCGCAGCCATAATCGCCGCAACCACCACCGACGCGCCCCCTGAACCATGGAGCTGAACGCACTGCTAGGCCAACCCGTGGCGCTGCCAAGCCTGCCGCGCACGGTGGCGTTGCTGATGAACGAGCTGGCACAGCGTGAGCCCAGCCTGCGGCGGCTGAATCTGCTGTTTGGCTCTGACCCCGTGCTTGCTGCGCGCCTGCTGGAGCTGGCCAACGCGCCTGCGCACCAGCTGACCCGCCAGGTGGCGGGCATTTCTGAAGCCCTGGTGCTGCTGGGCAGCGCCCCGCTGCAAACGCTGGTGGCGTCTGCCACGCTGGGCACGGCGGCCCGTGCGGTGCAGGGCATCAACCTGCAGCAGTTCTGGCGCTACAGCCTGCACACCGCCAAGCTGGCCCGTTCACTGGCCGGCGTAGTGTTTCAGAACCCCACGGCTGCCTACACCGCTGGTTTGCTGCATGGCTTGGGCGAATTACTCATTCACCTGGGCGACCCGCAAAAGGCGCAGTCGATGAACACCTTGGTGCCACCGCTGGACATGCGCCGGGGCAAGATCGAGCAACGCATCCTGGGCTACAGCTACACCCATGTTTCTGCGGCGCTGGCCCAGCGCTGGCTGCTGCCCCAGGTGGTGGTGGATGCCTTGCAGTACCAGGCCGCGCCTTTCGAGAACACGGCCTACGAGCCCCTGGCCGGAGTGATCCACCTGGCCGCGTGGCGCGTGCGCGGCCTTGAAGCCGGGCTGTCTGAACGCGAGCTGGCAGTGTCTTTTCCGGGCGAGATCGGCCTGATGCTGGGCCTGGACATTGACATGGTGCTGCAGCAAGACCCCATCGACTGGACGGTGCGCCCCGACGCCGCAGACTACCTGGTCTGACGCTTGCGCCCCCCGCGCTAGGGCTGCAGCGCTGCGACAATCGGCGCGATGAAAGCACTGCGAATCCACGCTGGCCCACTGGCCTACCAACACCTGGCCCAGCGCGGCCTGCAGCCGTCCGATGTGGGGGTGGTGCCCGCCGCAGCCGGCGGGCCCAAGGGGCTCATCCTGGGGCCGCTTGACCGGTTTTTGTTTGGCCACTGGTTGCCGCAATCAGCCCAACCGGTGCACCTGGTGGGTGCATCGATTGGCGCGTGGCGCATGGCCACCGCTTGTCTCAATGACCCGGTGGCTGCCCTGCAGCGCCTGGAAGACGCCTACGTGCGCCAGCACTACGAGGTGCCGCCGGGCAAAAAGCGCCCCCCCGCATCGCAGGTGAGCGAGCAGTTTGGGCAAAACCTGCAAAGCTTTTATGCCGGGAGGGTGGACGAGGTGCTGCAGCACCCCCGCTACCACCTGCATGTGATTGCAGCGCGTGGCCGCCATGTGCTGGGGCGGGAGCACCCCGTGGCTACGCCGCTGGGCTACCTGGGCGCATTTTTCAGCAACACGGTGCACCGCAAGGCACTGGGCGCCTGGCTAGAGCGGGTGGTTTTCTCCTCGCCCCTGGGGGATGGGCCTGCGGGCGCACCGCTGCCCGCACCGCTTCCATTTGGCACGCACGACTTTCGCACCCGGCAGGTGCGCCTCACGCCTGCCAACTTCATGGACGCCTTGCAAGCGAGCTGCTCTATCCCCTTTGTGTTGCAGGCGGTGCACCACATTGGGGGGGCTCCGCCCGGCGCCTACTGGGATGGCGGGCTGACCGACTATCACATGCATCTGGCCTACCATCAGCCGCAGGATGCTATCAATAACATAGCTGCTGGCGCTTATTCAGAAAGCGCTGTAGGCCGATTTCACTCTCAATCTGCCGTGGGCGGATCTGAAGCATCGCAGGGCGCAGGCCTGGTGCTGTACCCGCACTTTCAGCACCAGGTGGTTCCAGGCTGGCTGGACAAGGCCCTGCGCTGGCGCCACAAAGCCACCCCTGCGCTCGACTCGATGGTGGTGCTGTCGCCCGATCCGCAATGGGTAAAGACCTTGCCCAACGCCAAGCTGCCCGACCGCCAGGATTTCACCCACTACGGGCCCGATACCGCCGCGCGCAGCAAGGCCTGGCTGGCCGCCACGGGCGCCGCCCAGCAGCTGGCCGACGAGCTGGCCCAGTGGCTGCACCGGCCCGACATGGGCGTAGTACACCGGTTGTAGGGCGGGCTTGGCGGGCACAGCCGTAGGGCAGTACGTTCTTACAGGCTCTGGTGCAGCATTTCCCGGTATTGCTCGGGCGTGGCAACGCGCGGGTTGGTTTTGTGGCAGTGGTCGGCCATGGCGCCTTTGATGACATCGTCAAACACATCGGGCGTGACACCCATGGCCGCCAGGCCCGTGGGCAGGCCCAGGCGCGCATTCATGTCGCGAATTGCCTCGGGGATGTCGCCGGCGGACGCCAAGCCCATGGCGTGGGCCATGCGCTCCAGGCGGCGCTCTTTCTGTACCGACTCTGCCTGAGCGTTGAACCGCACCACCGCAGGCAAGAACATGGCGTTGAGCGTGCCATGGTGCAGGCGCGGGTTCACGCCGCCCAGGCTGTGGCTGAGCGAATGCACAGCCCCCAGCCCTTTCTGGAAGGCCATGGCCCCTTGCATGCTGGCGCTCATCATGTTCAGGCGCGCTTCGCGGTCACTGCCGTTGCGGGTGGCTTTTTCAATGGCGGCCCAGCCGCGTCCCAGACCGTCCAGCGCAATGCCATCGGCAGGCGGGTTGAAGGCGGCAGACATGAAGGTTTCCATGCAATGCGCAATGGCGTCCATGCCCGTGGCGGCCGTGAGCATGGGGGGCAGACCCAGGGTGAGTTCGGGGTCGCAAATGGCGGCCTTGGGCACCAGGTTCCACGAGTGAAAGCCCAGCTTGCGGTGGTCGTCCACGATGATGATGGCGCCGCGCGCCACCTCGCTGCCCGTGCCGCTGGTGGTGGGCACGGCGATGACTGGCGCGGTGCGCTCGCTGATGCGGGGTGAGCCGCCTTCAATCGTGGCGTAGTGGGTGAGGGGGCCTTCGTGGGTGGCTGCAATGGCAATGCCCTTGGCGCAATCAATGGCCGAACCGCCACCCACCGCAATCAGGCCATCGCAGCCCTGGGCCTGGTACACCGCCACGGCCGCGCGCACGGCCGCTTCGGTGGGGTTGGCCGGCGTCTGGTCGAAGACGGCCAGCGGCAGGCCGGGCAGGGCGTCCAGCGCTTTTTGCAGCACCCCGGCGGCTTTCACGCCGGGGTCGGTCACGATCAGGGGGCGGGTGATGCCGACCCGGTCGCATTCCTGGCGCAGCAGTTGCACCGCGCCAAACTCGAACTGGATCTGGGTCACGTAGTTGATGAAAGCCATGGTGTGAGATGGATGTGGAGAAGAACGCCAGCGATTACGATAGCCGCCAGCCCGCAAAGGCCCACTTTATAAGGAGGAGACGCACATGCCTACGAAGCAAACCCTGATGACTGTTTTGCTGGCCGTCACTTGCGCGACAAGCGCCAGCGCCCAGTGCCTGAGCGATGCACAGGTGTCTGACCTGGTCGCCAATTACGTGGCCAAAAAGCCCGCCGCCAACATTGAAGGCCTGTCAGACGCCGACGGCGCCTGCACCCGCGCCAAGGTCAACAGCCTGCTCGCGCAGCGCTTTGGCAAGGTGGTGGGCTACAAGGCCGGGCTGACCAACCCCGCAGTGCAAAAGCGCTTCAACACCGACAAGCCCGTGTGGGGCAAGCTCTACGAAGGCATGGTGCTGGCCAACGGCGCGGCGGTAGAGGCAGCGTTTGGTGCCCGTCCGCTGTTCGAGGCCGACATGCTGGTGCGCGTGAAAAGCGCCCAGATCAACCAGGCCAAGACGCCCATGCAGGTGCTGGAGGCGATTGACCAGGTCATTCCGTTCATCGAACTGCCCGACCTGCTGGTGCAGGCGCCGCCCAAGCTCAACGGCGCTGGCGTCAGCGCCATCAACGTGGGCGCCCGTCTGGGCGTGGCCGGTGCGCCGCTGGCCGTGCCAGCCTACCGTGCAGAGCGCTATGCGTTCTTGCAGGCTCTGGCCGATATGCAGGTCAGCCTGACCGATGGCGCTGGCACCCGGCTGGGTGGCGGCAAGGGCAGCGACATTCTGGAGCACCCACTCAACGCCGTGGTGTGGCTGGCCCAGGCCCTGGCGCAAGAAGGACTGGCAATGCAGCCGGGCGACCTGATCAGCCTGGGCTCTTTCTCGCCCCTGCTGCCACCCAAGGCCGGCTTGTCGGTCACGGCCACATTCGAAGGCCTGCCAGGGGCCGAGCCTGTGCGGGTGAGCTTCAAGTAGGCGCTGCCCCAATTTTTCGACCGCAACCCACGGAGCTTTGTGTTTTGACCGACTTGCACATCCACCACACCCGCCTGACCCCGCAAATGCGCGGCGTGCTGCAGGGCATGGCCCGCGCTGGCCACCCGCCGCTGCACACGCGCACCCCCGAAGAAGCGCGCAAGGCCTACGAGGCCGGTGCCGGTGTGCTGGAAGTGCCCAAGGCGGCACTGCCCAGGGTGGAAGACTTTCACATCCCCGCGCGCGACGGCTACCGCATGCCTGCGCGGCTCTACGCACCTGTCGAGGCGGGGAGCGCCGCGCTGCCACTGCTGCTGTACCTGCACGGTGGCGGCTTCACCATCGGCAGCATTGCCACGCACGATATGCTGTGCCGCGAGCTGGCGCGCCTTTCGGGTGCGATGGTGGTGTCGCTGGAATACCGGCTGGCGCCTGAGCACCGCTTTCCCACGGCCAGCAATGACGCCTGGGACGCGCTGGCCTGGCTGGCCCAGCACGCCGCTACGTTGGGGGCCGACCCTGCCCGCTTGGCTGTGGGGGGCGACAGCGCTGGCGGCACCCTGGCCGCAGTCAACGCCATCCTGGCGCGCGATGCGGGGCTGCCGCTGGCTTTGCAGCTACTGTTTTATCCAGGCTGCGCGGCGCACCAGGACACTCCCTCCCACGCCACCTACTCACGCGGCCTGGTGCTGGAAGAGCCCGCCATCAGCTGGTTCTTTGGGCACTATGTGCAAAGCCGGGCCGAGCGGGAGGACTGGCGGTTTGCTCCCCTGCACGCGCCCGATGTCGAAGGCGTGGCCCCTGCGTGGATCGGCCTGGCCGAGTGTGACCCGCTGGTGGACGAAGGCGTGGACTACGCCGACAAATTGCGCGCCAGCGGCGTGGCGGTCGATCTGGAAATCTACCGTGGCGTGACGCATGAATTCATCAAGATGGGCCGTGCCGTGCCCGAGGCATTGAAAGCCCACGCCGACGCAGCCCGCGCGATGCGCCAAGCTTTTGGAATGGAGTGACACCGAATGCAACGCCAGAACTTCCGTTGTATGCACCGCCTGCGCGTGCGCTGGGCCGAAGTGGACATGCAGAAAATCGTGTTCAACGCCCACTACCTCATGTACATCGACACCGCCATGTCCGAGTATTGGCGCGCGCTGGCGCTGCCCTACGAGGCCAGCATGCACATTCTGGGCGGCGAGATGTATGTGAAAAAAGCCACGGTGGAATACCACGCATCGGCCAAGCTGGACGACACGCTGGACGTGGGCATGCGTTGCGCACGCATTGGCAACTCATCCTGCCTGTTTGAAGCGGCCATTTTCTGTGGCGACCGGTTGCTGGTCACTGGCCAACTGGTCTATGTGTTTGCCGACCCCACCACCCAGACATCCACCCCTGTGCCTGCCGCGCTGCGGGCAATGCTGGAGGGGTACGAGGCCGGTGCCGAGATGGTTGAAGTGCGCGCAGGCGACTGGAATACGCTGGGCCGCGATGCCGCCCGCCTGCGCACGGCGGTGTTTGTGCGCGAACAGGGCATACCCGCCGATGTGGAAGCAGACGCGCTGGATGCCAGCGCGCGCCACGCGGTGCTCTACAACCGCCTGGGGCAGCCGGTGGCTACTGGGAGGCTGCTGCAGCAGGCGCCAGGCGTGGGCCGCATTGGGCGCATGGCGGTAGACCGGTCCGTGCGCAGTGCCCAGTGGGGCCGTGTCCTGCTGGCTGGGTTGGTCGAGGCCGCGCGCGCCCGGGGCGACACGCAGGTGCAACTGCACGCGCAGTGCAGTGCACAAGGGTTCTATGAGCGGGCGGGGTTCACGGTGGCGGGTGCTCCCTATGAGGAAGCCGGGCTGGCCCATGTGCTGATGACCCAGGCGCTTTGAGCGCCAAGCCTGCTGGCGCCCTTGCAGGGGTTGTGCAGGCAGACTCTTAAATATCTTCCAGCAGCGGGTACGGCAGGGCTTGCAACTGCAAGGCCACACCACCGGCTGCTCCCACCTGCAACGGTTGTTCGGTGGCCGCGATCTGCAGAGAGACCAGCGCATCCACGCCCCCTTGCGGCGACGGCGCAGTCTGCACCACCGTGCCACAAGGCTGCTCCAGGTCATCAGCGGCAAAGACTTCGCTGCCTACGGCGATGTCGCTGCTGGCGTGCGCCAGATACGTGCGGCGCTTTAGTGTGCCCCGGAACTGGCTTCGCGCCACCACCTCCTGGCCGGGGTAGCAGCCCTTCTTGAAGTTCACACCGCCCACCGATTCGTAGTTGAGCATTTGCGGCACAAACGCATCCACCAGCGGTGCCGTGAGCGTGGCAACACCGCTTTGCACCTCGCTCCACAGCCAGATTGACGGGTCGAGCTGCGGGCCCTGGGGTGCGGGGCTGCCCTGGGGGGCGATCCACAGCGCGCGTGGCTGGCCTGCGGCCGGGTAGAGGTGGATGATCGTGTTTTGGTCCAAATCGGCTTTTGACCAGGCCGGTAAAGCGCCGCCAGCTATGGTTTTGATAGTGTCACCCGCTAGCCCGTAGAGTGCGAAGTCCGCCGTCGCATCGCTGAGCTTGGCTTTGGCGCGCAGCACAAACATCGACAGGCGCTTGAGCGTAGGCGCCAGCAAGTCCAGGCTGCACACCAGCAGCACTTCGGTGGCGCTGCGCTTGAAGCCGATGAAGCTGGCTTGCATTCGGCCCTTGGCCGACAAAAAAGCCGCCAGCCGGGCGTGCTGCATGTCCAGCAGCGCAAAGTCCTGCGTCAACTGGCCGTGAAGGAATTTCGCGGCGTCTTCGCCTTCCACGCGAATCACGCCGAGGTGGGACAGGGGGGCAATACCGTTCAAAAGCTGCGTCATGGCTGAATTATGATGCCCCCTCCTTTTCACACAGGCAGCAGGGTTGTGCGACGTTCACTGGCATGGGTGTTTGTTTTATTGATCGCCAGCGGCGCAGCTGCCGCATGGTGGTTGCACGAGCCCCTGGCCACAGGTGCCGAGCCGCTGGAGCTGGCGATTGAGCCCGGCACCACCCCGCGCGGCGTGGCCCGTGATGTGGTGGCTGCGGGTGCGCAGACCAACGCGCAACTGCTCTACGCCTGGTTTCGCCTGTCTGGCCAAGACCGCCTGATCAAGGCGGGCAACTACGAGATTCCGGCAGGCACCACGCCACGTAGTTTGCTGCGCATGCTGGTGCGCGGCGAGGAAGCCTTGCGGACCTTGACCCTGGTGGAGGGCTGGACCTTCCGGCAGGTGCGCCAGGCCTTGGCCAAGGAAGACCAGATCAAGCAGGACACAGCCCAGCTGACGGCTGAGCAAATCATGGCCCAGCTGGGCCGCCCGGGTGTGCACCCGGAAGGGCGGTTTTTTCCTGACACCTATTCATATGCCAAGGGTTCGAGCGACCTGGCGCTGCTGCGCCGTGCCTTGCACGCCATGGACCGCCGGTTGGAGGCCGCGTGGGCGGCACGGGCATCAGATGTGCCGCTGAAGTCACCCGACGAGGCGCTGATTCTGGCCAGCATTGTTGAAAAAGAAACCGGCCGGGCCAGCGACCGGGCACAAATTGCCGGGGTGTTTGCCAACCGCCTGCGGGTGGGCATGCTGCTGCAGACCGACCCCACCGTCATCTACGGCCTGGGCGAGAAGTTTGACGGCAACCTGCGCCGCCGTGACCTGCAGACCGACACACCCTGGAACACCTACACCCGCCCCGGCTTGCCGCCCACGCCCATCGCCATGCCGGGCAAGGCGGCCCTGCTGGCTGCGGTGCAGCCAGCCTCCACCCGTGCGCTGTACTTTGTGGCCAAGGGCGATGGCTCCAGCCATTTCAGCACCAGTCTGGATGAACACAATCGCGCGGTGAATCGCTACCAGCGGGGGCAATCGCAGTAACTGGCGTGCATGCGGTAGATGGCGGTTGATCGACTTGATGGGGCACGGCCTCAACACTGAAGGGTTCCATGTCACGTTCTGGCTTATTCATCTCGTTCGAAGGCATCGACGGTGCGGGCAAGTCCTCGCACATCGACGGCCTGGCACAAGCCTTTCGGGCCCAGGGGCGCAATGTCACGCTCAGCCGGGAGCCCGGCGGCACCCCGCTGGCCGAAAAGCTGCGCGAGCTGGTGTTGAATGACCCCATGGATGCGCTGACCGAAGCCCTGTTGATCTTCGCGGCCCGGCGCGACCATTTGTGCCAGGTGATTGAACCGGCCCTGGCGCGTGGCGATGTGGTGCTGTGCGACCGCTTCACCGATGCCACTTTTGCCTACCAAGGCGCTGGGCGCGGGTTTGATACGAATTTGCTATCGATTTTGGAGCGCATGGCGCAGACTGGTGTTGCGCCAGAGCCTGATTTGATGCGTGAACCCGATTTGACCGTGTGGTTTGATTTGGCCCCTGAAGTGGCCGCGGAGCGGCTGGCCGGTGCGCGTGTGCCTGACCGGTTCGAGTCCCAGCCCGTGGAGTTCTTCCGGCGCGTAGCCCAGGGCTATGCCGACCGGGCGGCTGCCGCGCCCCAGCGCTTCGCCCGCATCGATGCTGCACAGGACCGCCACCGCGTTTGGCAGCAGCTCACCAGCGTGTTTGTGCGCAAGGGGTGGTTGTCCATCATGGTGCCCACGCCAGGAGCCGTCGCTTGAGCAATCTGCCTTCCAATGATTCCCCCGCACTGGCGCCGTGGATTGCGGCGCAGCGCACCACCTTGCTCGCGCAACGTGGCCACGCGTGGTTGCTGCAAGGCCCCTCAGGCATGGGGCAGTACGCCCTGGGCCTGGAGCTGGTGCGCGCCTGGTTGTGCGATGCACCCACCCCGCACGGAGCGTGCGGCCAGTGCGCCAGTTGCCACGCCATTGAAGTGCGCACCCATGCCGACCTGTGCGTGCTGATGCCCGAGGTGCAGATGATGGAGCTGGGCTGGCCCTTGTCGGAAAAAGCCCAGGCCGAAATCGACGACAAGAAGCGCAAGCCCAGCCGCGAAATTCGCGTGGAAGCCATGCGCGATGCGGTTGAGTTTTCGCAGCGTACCTCTGCCCGCGGGCGCGGCAAGGCGGTGCTGGTTTACCCCGCAGAGCAGATGAACCACGTCACGGCCAATGCGCTGCTCAAGACGCTGGAAGAGCCGCCGGGCGACGTGCGTTTTGTGTTGGCCAGTGAGGCTGCGCACCAGTTGCTGCCCACCATTCGTAGCCGTTGCCTGGGCCATACCATGACGTGGCCTGCGCAGGCCGATATGTTGCAGTGGCTGCAATCGCAAGGGCTGGCCGCCGATGCGGCCACCGCGTTTTTGCGTGCAGCGGGCGGTCGGCCTGATGATGCGCTGGCGGTGGCCCGTTCAGGGCGCAGCCCCCAGGCCTGGGCATCGCTGCCGCAGGCGGTGGCGCGTGGTGATGTCACCGCGCTGGGCGACTGGACGCCCGCGCAGGCCATTGAGGCCTTGCAAAAGCTCTGCCATGACTTGCTAGCCGTGGCGGTAGGAGCCGCGCCGCGCTACTTCGCTGCGGCCGACTTGCCCAAGCCGCCACCCTTGGCCGCGCTCACCCGCTGGTCCAAGGCGCTGGCCAAGGAGGCACGCACGGCAGACCACCCCTTCAATGCCGGACTGATGCTGGAAGCGCTTGTCGCCCAGGCGCGAAACACCCTACACTCCAGACAACCAACGCATTCCTGACCATGAGCACTCCGTCCAATGCCCCCCGTCCCAGCGTCATGCAGCTGGCCATCAAGGAAAAGGGCGCTTTGTATGCTGCGTACATTCCCTTTTTTGTAGAAGGCGGCATTTTTGTCCCCACCCAGCGCGACTACAAGCTGGGCGACGACGTCTATGTGCTGCTGACATTGCCCGAAGATACCCAGCGCTACCCGGTGGCGGGTCGCGTGGCGTGGGTGACCCCAGCGCGTGCGGCCGGTAATCGCACCCAGGGGGTGGGCATCCAGTTTCCAAAAGACGAAAAATCCCGTCTGCTCAAGCTCAAGATCGAAGAAATCTTGGGAACTGCCCTGGGCTCGGAGCGTCCTACCCAGACCATTTGATGGCGCCGTTGCGCCCTGTGCCGACCTGCGCTGGCTGGTCGGCTTTTTTATTTTGATGCCGCATGTTTATTGACTCGCACTGTCATCTCTCGTTTCCCGAACTAGTGAGCCAAATGCCAGCCATTCGCCAGGCGATGGCCGATGCCCGCGTGGACCGGGCCCTGTGTATCTGCACCACCATGGAAGAGTTTGGTGACGTGCACGCTCTGGCATTGGCCTACGACAACTTCTGGAGCACGGTGGGCGTGCACCCCGACAACGAGGGCGTGCAGGAGCCCTCTGTGGAGGACTTGCTGGCCAAAGCCGCGTTGCCCCGTGTGGTGGCGATTGGTGAAACCGGGCTGGACTATTACGGCATGGAAGACCGCAAGGGCGGGCGCAGCGTGGCTGATCTGGAGTGGCAGCGCGACCGTTTCCGCACCCATATCCGCGCGGCGCGCGCCTGCGCCAAACCGTTGATCATCCACACCCGCAGTGCGTCGGACGACACATTGGCCATCCTTCGGGAAGAAGGGGAAGATGGGGCGGGCAACATCGCGGGTGGCGTCTTCCATTGCTTCACGGAATCCATGCAGGTGGCTCGGGCTGCGCTGGACCTGGGGTACTACCTCTCGTTCTCCGGCATCATCACCTTCAAGAACGCGCAGGACTTGCGTGACGTGGTGGCATTCACTCCGCTGGACCGAATCTTGATCGAGACCGACAGCCCCTATCTGGCGCCGGTGCCGTACCGAGGGAAAACCAACAATCCTTCCTTTGTGCCCTATGTGGCCCAGCAGGTGGCGCAGTGCAAAGGCATTGCGGTGGAAGAGGTGGGACACGCCACCAGCCGCAACTTTGAAACGCTGTTCAAAGGGGTGACTCCATGATCCATCGTCGCAACGTGCTGTTGGCCGCGGGGGCCGCAGTAGCCAGCCCTCTGGCTTGGGCAGGCTCGTACGAAGATTTTTTCACGGCCATTTTGCGCGACGACCCTGCCACCATCACTGCCTTGCTGCGCCGGGGTTTCGATCCCAACACACGCGATGCCAAAGGGCAGGTGGGTTTGGTCATTGCCTTGAAACAAGAGTCCGACAAAGCATTCGACGCTTTGCTGGCCGCGCGCAACACGCAGGTGGAAGCACGCAACGCGCAGGACGAAAGCCCGCTGATGATGGCGGCCATCAAGGGCAATGTGGACGCGGTGCGCAAGCTGATCGCTCGCGATGCAGATGTCAACAAGACCGGCTGGGCGCCGCTGCACTACGCTGCGTCTGGTGGCACTGAGCAGCATTTGCGTATAGCGGCGCTGTTGCTGGAGAACCATGCCTATATCGACGCTGCTTCTCCCAATGGCACCACGCCTTTGATGATGGCCGCGCAGTATGGCTCCGCAGAGATGGTGAAGTTATTGCTGGATGAAGGGGCGGACCCCACCCTGAAAAACCAGCTGGGTTTGACTGCTGTGAATTTTGCGCAGCGGGTCAGCCGCAGCGAATTGGCTGCGCAGCTTTCCGCAGCGATTCGCAAGCGCCAGCCCAACGCCGGCTCCTGGTGATTGACGGCTACTGGTGCGCGTAGCGGCGCGCCATCAAAGCTCTGCGGGCGTGGCCGTACGGCTCTGCAAGCGGGCGTAGAGGCCGCCCGAAGCCATCAGTTGCGCGTGGGTGCCTTGCTCCACGATGGCCCCGCGCTCCATGACGACCACGCGATCGGCATGCTCAATGGTCGAGAGCCGGTGGGCAATCACCAGCGTGGTTCTTCCTTGCATCAGCCGCTGCAAGGCGTCTTGAACCAGGCGCTCGGATTCTGTGTCGAGCGCTGAAGTCGCTTCGTCCAGTATCAGGATGGGAGCGTTTTTATACAGCGCACGGGCAATGGCCAAACGTTGCCGTTGCCCCCCAGACAGTTGCGCTGCATTGTGGCCTGCCACGGTATGAATGCCCTGCGGTAGCGCCGCAATGTGCTCTGCCAGATTGGCTGCCGCCAGACATTCGTGCACCCGCTTTTCATCCATGGCGCTGCCCAGCGCCACATTGGCCGCGATGGTGTCGTTGAACATCACCACGTCCTGGCTCACCATGGCAAATTGGCTGCGCAGGGAGGCCAGGTTCCAGGTGCTCAGCTCATGCCCGTCGAGCGTGATCTGGCCCTGGCTGCTGTTGACGAAACGTGGCAGCAGGTTGACCAGAGTTGTCTTGCCCGCGCCCGAGGGGCCCACCAGCGCCACGATCTCGCCCGGTGCCACACGCAGGCTGACGTTGTTGAGCGCTGGCGCCTGTTCTGTGCCGAAAGAGACGCTGACTTGATTCAGCACAATCTCCCCCCGCACCCGGTCGGCAGTGTGTGTACCTTCCGACTCTGCCCCGGTGTCACCCAGTAGCGATAAACCGCGTTCCAGCGCAGCAACGCCACGCGTGATGGGGTTGGCCACATCCGCCAGCCTGCGGATCGGGGCAATCAGCATCAACATCGCGGTGATGAACGAGACAAACCCGCCGACCGTGACGTCTTTGGAGTCCACCACCCCACGGCTTTGCCACAGGGCGATGCAGATCACCACCGACAAGGCTGCGGCGGCCAACAATTGGGTCAGCGGCGTCATGGCGGCTGAGGCGATGGTGGATTTGATCGCCAGGCGTCGCAGGCTCTGGCTCAGCGCGCCGAAACGGCTTGCCTGGCTTTGCTGGGCACCGTGCAGGCGCACCATGCGGTGGGCCAGTACGTTTTCTTCCACCACATAGGCGAGTTCATCGGTGGCTTGCTGGCTGAACTTGGTGAGCTTGTACAGACGGCGTGACAAGGTCTTCATGATCCAGGCCACACCCGGCACTACCACGGCCACGATCAGCGTCAGTTGCCAGTTCAGGTACAGCAGGTATCCCAGCAGGGCAATCAATGTGAAGCCATCCCGAGAGAGGCCCAGAAGCGCTTGCACCAGCAGGTTGGATCCGTTCTGCACCTCGTACACCACCGTGTTCGAAAGCGCACTGGCCGATTGGCGGCCAAACAGGCCCATTTCTGCTGCCAGCACACGCTCAAACAGAGCCTTGCGCAACAAGAGCATGCCCTCGTTGGCAATCTTGGCCAGCGCGTACTGGCCTATGAATTGAGCCAGGCCCCTGATGAGAAAGACCCCCATGATGGCCAGAGGAACCGTCCACAGCTGCAGGGTGCCCTGGGTGAATCCTTTGTCCAGCAACGGCTGCAAGAGGGCAGGAATCATGGGCTCGGTCACAGCGCCGACCAAGGTCGCGGCAATCGCCAAGCCCCATGCAAGCCGCTGGTGCCCGAAGTAGACCGCCAGCCGTGCCAGTCTGGTCATCAAGGGAAGGCTGGAGGTGGCGCGCTGCTCGCCTTGCGATTCATTTGCTTGCATGTGACGCGGATTCTACGGTTGCGGCACTGCACTTCGGGTTGAAGTGGGTGGGGCTTTGCAAGCATGGCGTGCGCCAGAGTTGCATGCGCGCTTGGACTACGCGTTGTTGGCAGGTTCTCTGGCCCCGTTCACGCCTGAAGACGCGTGGAATCCATGGGTGCCTGAAAGTCGCAAAAAATGCCTTTCCCTGTGAGGGATGCCGAACAGTTTGTCACAGGGGGTGCTTTCCAGTGTGTAACATTGAAGGTTGTCTTCCGCCAGACTGCGATAGTTCGGCTATTTCTGAACGCCAATGACCATCGAACACCATTCACACCAAATTCTCGCTGCGGCCAAGCCGCTCCATCACCGCCGAAATGTGCTGGCTGCCTTGGCCGCGACCTCGGTAGCGCCGGCCATGGCGCAGTTTCGTGTCGAAGTCACCGGCGTGGGCTTGACGCAATTGCCGATTGCCATCGCTCCGTTTCGTGGCGATGCCCAGGCTCCCCAGAAGATTGCTGCAATTGTTCAGGCGGACTTGGAGCGCAGTGGTCAGTTTCGCTCCATCGATGCTTCGGGCGCTGCGCTGGACGAATCGTCCCGCCCTGACGTGGCAATGTGGCGGCAAAAAAGCGCCGATTCTCTGGCTACCGGCAGCATCACCCGTATGGCCGATGGCCGGTATGACGTGCGCTTCAGGCTCTGGGACGTGGTTCGGGGTCAGGATTTGGGTGGGCAAAGCTTTGTCGTGACCCAAGGCGATCTCCGCCTGGTGGCGCACCGTATCGCCGACTTCATCTACGAAAAGCTCACGGGCGAACGAGGCGTGTTTTCCACGCGCATCACTTACGTGACCAAGACCGGTTCTCGCTACAGCCTCTGGGTGGCGGATGCGGATGGTGAGAACGCCCAGTCCGCGCTCTCCAGCCCCGAGCCCATCATTTCGCCTGCGTGGTCTCCGAGCGGCGGGCAGATCGCTTACGTGTCTTTCGAATCACGCAAGCCCGTGGTGTACGTGCACGACGTGGCCACGGGGCGTCGCCGTTTGATTGCGAATTTCCGTGGCTCCAACAGTGCTCCTGCCTGGGCTCCAGATGGCCGCACTTTGGCGGTCACCCTCAGCCGTGACGGCGGCTCGCAGCTCTACACCATTGACGCCAATGGAGGAGAGCCACGTCGTCTTATGCAAAGTTCTGGTATCGACACGGAGCCGGTGTTTTCGAGCGACGGTCGCACGATTTACTTCGTGAGCGATCGTGGTGGCGCTCCCCAGATTTATCGGGTTCCCGTTGGCGGCGGTAGTGCTGAGCGAGTGACCTTCTCTGGAAACTACAACATTTCCCCCAGTATCAGTCCCGATGGCAAGTGGCTTGCCTTCATCTCGCGGGTGGGCGGGGCCTTCAAGCTGCACGTCATGGATCTCGCTTCCGGCGCAGTCAATGCCATTACAGACACGACAGCGGATGAGAATCCGAGCTTTGCACCCAACAGCCGACTGCTGGTGTATGCGACTCAGCAGCAGGGGCGTGAGGCTCTGATGACGACAACGCTGGACGGAAAAATCAAGGCACGCCTGGCAGGACAAGCAGGGGACATTCGCGAGCCTGACTGGGGCTCGTTTCAAAAACAATGAACTTTTGACTCTTTTTAGCAATCCGTAATTTCTGGAGATTTTTGATGATCAAACACGCAACCCTTGCCCTTTCCCTCGTCGCACTTCTTGCCGCAGGCTGCAGCTCTGGCGTCAAGCTCGACGATGTGCCTGTCGAAGACAAAACAGGCTCTACCTCTACCACTGGTAACGGTGCCAACTCTGGCAACACCAGCCAAAGCGGCGTGGCTGGGGTAGATCTGGGCCAGTCGGCTCGCGATGCTGCTGGCCCGGTGGGCGTGAGCCGCATCGTGTACTTTGACTACGACAGCTACGTCATCAAGCCAGAATTCCAATCTTTGATTGAGGCACATGCCCGTTTCATCAAAGCTGGCGGCAACCGCAAACTGATGGTGGAAGGCCACACCGACGAGCGCGGTGGCCGCGAATACAACCTGGCTCTGGGCCAAAAGCGTGCAGAAGCCGTTCGTCGTGCTCTGGCATTGCTGGGCGTGTCGGATGCGCAGGTGGAAGCTGTGAGCTTTGGCAAGGAAAAGCCTGCTGCCCAAGGTGGCACGGAAGAAGTGCACGCGAAAAATCGCCGTGCTGAACTGTCGTACCGCTAATGCGCACCGGTGTGATCGCGAAACCCGTGAAATCCCTGCTGGCCCTTGTGCTGGCGGGGCTTTTTGCTTCGGCCAGCAACGCAGCCATTTTTGAAGACGGTGAGGCACGTCGTGCCATCCTGGAGCTTCGCCAGCGTGTGGATTCCATGCAGGCTGCCCAGCAAAAGGCAGCGGACGAGCACCGCCAAGACACCGAGCAACTTCGCCGCATCCTGCTGGATCTGCAAAACCAGATTGAGGTGCTGCGGGTGGAGCAGGCGAAATTGCGCGGGCAAAATGAGCAGCTCATCAGGGACGTCGCAGACCTGCAGCGCCGTCAAAAAGACATCGCCCAAGGGGTGGACGAAAGGCTGAGCAAGTTCGAGCCGGTCAAGGTGACGCTGGACGGACAGGAGTTCCAGGCTGACCCTGCTGAAAAGCGTGATTTCGAAGCCGCCCTGGCGGTCTTCCGTTCCGGCAAGTTTGCCGAGGCCAACACGGCTTTCGCATCCTTCGTGCGTCAATACCCCCGAAGCGGTTATGGTCCATCTGCCCGTTTTTGGTTGGGTAATGCCCAGTATGCGCAGCGCGACTACAAAGAAGCGATTGGCAATTTCAAGCAGTTGCTTTCGGATGCGCCTTCGCACGCACGCGCACCCGAGGCGGCTCTCTCGATCGCCAATTGCCAGTTGGAACTCAAAGACAACCGTGCAGCCCGAAAAACGCTAGAAGATTTGGTGCGCGTTTACCCGCAATCTGAAGCCGCCGCCGCTGCCAAAGAACGACTTGCGCGCTTGAAGTGACATCCAATTCTTTGTCTGCGTCAAATACCGCCGAAGCCACGCAGCTGCCGGACGAGGTGACTCAGCGCCGATTCGGCGGTCTGGAGCGGCTGTACGGAGTGGGCGGGGCTCAGCGCATCCGTGATGCCCATGTCGTTGTCGTGGGTGTGGGCGGGGTCGGTTCCTGGACGGCCGAGGCCTTGGCCCGCAGTGGTGTCGGCCAACTGACCTTGGTGGACTTGGACCATGTGGCTGAGTCCAACATCAACCGCCAAATCCATGCGGTGTCCACCACGGTGGGCCAAGCCAAGGTGCTTGCCATGCGTGACCGGATCGCGCTGATCAATCCAGGTTGCGTGGTTCATTGCATCGAAGACTTTGTCGAGCCTGAGAACTGGCCGGAGCTGCTCGGCGGCGTGAAAGTGTCTGCAGTGGTGGACGCCTGCGATCAAGTGCGAGCGAAGACGGCCATGGCTGCATGGGCCCTCGCCAACAAGCAATTGTTGATTTCGGTAGGTGCTGCAGGGGGCAAGCGCCAGGCCCACAAGGTGGATATCGATGACCTGTCTGCCACGACGCATGACCCTCTATTGGCGCAGCTTCGTTACCGCCTCAGAAAACACCACCGTGCTGCACGAGACGGTAAAAAAATCGGTGTCTCCTGCGTTTTTAGCCGTGAGTCCGTGGCGCCGCCCGATGCTTCATGCGCGGTGGAAAGTGGGGGTGACGGATCGCTCAACTGCCATGGCTATGGATCGGTGGTGGCGGTGACGGCGACTTTTGGTCAATGTGCGGCAGGCTGGGTGCTCGACAAAATTGCCGGGGTTTCTTCTTAGCCCTGAAATTCAGGCTATAATTTGAGTCTTTACAGAGATGTAAAGAGACAGGTTGGGACGTTAGCTCAGTTGGTAGAGCAGCGGACTTTTAATCCGTTGGTCACAAGTTCGAATCTTGTACGTCCTACCACCCAATTTAGCCAATCGGCTTCGAACCCGCTGCTTGAAAAAGTAGCGGGTTTTGTTTTTTTGCTCTCGTGAATTACCTAGCATGGTAGCCGCTCATGGTTGCAACAGGCGGCCACCCGAGACTCATGCTGCGACAGTCTCGTTATTTTTTGACGCTGGCGCGTCTGGACTGGGGCTTTGCAGTTCGCTTGTGACTTGTTGGTTTCGCCTTGCTGCGGCTGGCGGTGTGGGATGGCTTCACTTGTGAGCTTTTTTGTACAGCGTGTACTTTCGGGCTGTGGTGAAGCCCCTTGGCCATGAGGGCTGGAGACAGTGCGAGAGCGAGGGCAAGAATGAGAATTTTTTTCATGTTGTGATTACTCTTGGGTGCCGAGATTGGCGCAGCGATGTTGCGTGAACTCGTGCTTCTTGACAATCAATCACAGGGTATTTCCTCCCCCTGGATATTGCGTACATAGAGTCTGCTTCGGAGCAGCAAAGTAGCCCTCGCGGGGCGGCTCACCAAATCAACGAAAATATGCGGTTGCCGGTGTCCTTCTTCCCTCAGGGTGCAAGACATTTGCATAACACATATCAATGACAAAACAGGGCGCCTGAGCGCGCTACAACACAAAGAAAGAGAAGCACCATGGGCGCGCAGTGGAAAGCAAAGGGCAAGGCACTGGTGGCTGATGCCAAAGGCAAGCTGTTTGGCAAGCTGGTCAAGGAAATCACTGTGGCTGCGCGTGGTGGGGCAGACCCTGCTACCAATTCTCGCTTGCGCTTGGTGGTCGAGCAGGCCCGCAAGGCTTCCATGCCCAAAGACACGCTGGAGCGCGCCATCAAGAAGGGTTCGGGCACAGGCGCTGATGCGGTGAACTACGAGCGCGTGATTTACGAAGGGTTCGCTCCGCATCAAGTGGCTGTGATGGTTGAGTGCCTGACCGACAACGTGAATCGCACCGCGCCTGAAATGCGGGTGCTGTTTCGCAAAGGGCAGTTGGGCACCTCGGGTTCCGTGGCGTGGGATTTCAACCATGTGGGCATGATTGAAGCTGAGCCCGCCCGTCCTGACGCCGACCCCGAGCTTGCAGCGATTGAAGCGGGAGCCCAGGACTTTGAAGCCGGTGACGAAGAGGGCGTCACCATGTTCTGGACGGATCCCACGGATCTGGATCTGGTCAGCCGTGCACTGCCAGCCCAAGGCTTCACCGTGTTGTCTGCCAAGCTGGGCTACAAGCCCAAGAACCCTGTCAATCCAGCGAATCTCACGGCAGAGCAGCTGGAGGAGGTGGAGAGCTTTCTGGCTGCCATTGATGCCAATGATGACGTGCAAAACGTCTTTGTCAGCCTGGCGGGCTGATTCCAGCTTTTTCAAGCTTCCGGATTTTCAAGAGGCTGCGCGGCGCACTTGATTTCAAGTGTGCGGCCCCCATTTTTCGCCCGGGGCAAGAGCGCCTGTTGAGTGCGCGCGATTTGCCCCAAGGCCTCAAGCAACCGCCCTGGGTATTCACACAGACAGAACCATGACCGATCACTACTCTGCTTTGGGGCTGGCGGCCCATGCTTCGTTGGCAGATATCAAAAAAGCCTTTCGGCAAAAGGCCTCTTTCTATCACCCAGACAAGAACGACGCCCCGGATGCCGCTCAGCGCTTCGCTGCCGTACAAAAGGCTTATGAGGTGCTCTCGGACGAGGCCGCTCGCCAAGCCTATGACGATAACCGCCGACGCAACCTGCTGGACGACCCTCTGCAGACCGCCCAGGAAATCTGGCAAACCTACACCCACAACATTCTTGCCCCGTGAAAATTTCTCCTTTTTTCCATGACTTGCGCTCGGCTTATCAGGCCGAGATTGATGACCTGACCCAAGACTCCGAAGGCAAGGATGTGCTGCGCAAGCGGCTGGCCCAAAAGCGTTCGGAGATCGGCTTCTTGGTCAAAATGATGGAGTTGGCCCCGGAGATGGTGGCTGTGGTCTTCCACCAAGGTTTTCGCTTCACCCGCGCTGCTCTGCTGGAACAGGCGCTGGCTGTGGGTCAAGACCATCTGCCATCGTGGGAAAGCCTGAGCACTTGCGTCACCCTGGAGCCCTGGGCAGCAGCGCTGGCCAAGACCGTTCTCGAAGAGCCAGGTGGCGACCGTTTCATGGTGATCGCTGCCGGTTTGGAGTATTTACAGCAGGCCAGGTTTGAGGGTTCGGCTGTGGGCGGTGAGGCAGATGCTGAAGGTGATGAGGACGATGCAGACGACCGCGAGCACGACGATGACTACGACGCACTGAGTGCAGACGATGTCGTGGAACCGCACGACAGCCGCAGTCGTGAAGAGGCTAGTGCGAACTGGCTGGCCGACGTGGGCTTTGAGCGCAAAGACTGATTCATTCCATAACCAATGCACCGACATCCATGAGCAATCACCTGGCCCTCATCACCAAAACTACCAGTCTCATTGCTGCAGGCGACATCGTGGGCGCTGAGTCTGCCCTGGCTGAGTTGGCAGACACCGAAGGCGACAACGCCCTGATGGTCGTGCTGGATCAGCTGGAGCCCAAAGACATCTTGGCCGTCATGCGCGAATACGACGACTCCAAGGCCTCCGTAGTGAACCTGCTGGTCACCCCCGAGCAATTCGCGCGGGCCATGGTGCTTGAAAAGCAATACAAGGACCTGACCCACACACACCTGCGCAACATGGTCAACGCCGTGGTGTTCCGCGACGATGCAGACCCGGTGGAGTTTTTGAACGCGATTGGCAACCTGGAGGGCGGGGCCGAGGCCCTGGCCAATTACTTCGCAGAGAAGTGGAGCCGACTGGAAGCCTTTGCCCGCACCGGCACGTTTGATGCCACCGAGGACTATGGCCCCACGCTGAGCGATGACGAGCTCCTGGCGTCGGGCTATGTGCAGCCCCGCGTGGAGCTTGATGAAGTGGCTGATGGCGACTGGATGCAAATGGCCTGGTTGCTGCGCTACGAATGCCGCGACCTGTTCATTGAAACCTTGCTGGTGCTGCGGGCCAAGGCGCGGGCGTTTGATCTGGGGTTGGACGACGCCGAAGAGCCTGCCGAAGAAGACGACGGCAAGTTTGAGACCAGCGAGACCGACCGCGGCAAGGCCACACCCGCAGCCCGCGTGTCTGATGAAGAATCTGCCATTTGAACGGGCCTGCGAACCAAGCCATGCCTGAAACCAACGATTCCAGCGCTGTGCCAGCGGGCAACGCACTGCAACTGCACGACGCACGCCCGTTCTTCGACAAGGTGCTGGCCCATGGCGTGCGTCGCGGCATCATCGATGCAGAGCGGCTTGCCACCATCAATGCCGATGCGCCCAAGGGCATCGTGCAGATTGCCCGGTACTTTGGAAGCGAGTTTCTGCGCCCCGAGCTTGAAAAAGCGCGGGACCGCATGGTCAACATGATCAGCCTTTACCTGCTGGAGACCACGGGCGGCGATCTGGACAAGGCCGCTGTGTCGCTGCGCGACAACTCGTTGCTGTCGCGTTCCAAAGGCGGGTCCGACATGCTCAAAAAGCTGATCGCCATGCCTGAGAGCAGCAATTTCGGCATGGCGGGTTACGACGATGCGCAGACTGCACTGCTGGCCGTCTGGACGCTTCGCAGCCATGCGGAATACCAGGCCGAACTGGCGCGGCGCAGCCAGATGGCCCAGGCTATCACGGCGGCCCAGTGGCTGGCTGAACGGTTTGACCTGGACACGGACGAGCTGGAGTCTGCCGGGGCGGATGCAGAAGCTGTCATCCGCACAGGCCTCCTGATGCAGGCCCTGGCCCCGAGCGCGATGGCTGCTGGCGAATGGCCGCACACGGTAGGTTTCGAGAAACTGGTGACAGCACTGCGCAAGAAAAAGCAGCCAGCACCCACCGTGCTGCGTTTGCCTCCGGGCCTGCCTGCAGACATGCGCCCGGTGGTCCAGGCGCAGTGTGCTGCAGTGCTGGCAGACTTGCCCAAGCTCCTGGATACGGCTGTGCCGCTGCGCAACCTGCTGCGCCCCATGGGGTCCTTTCGCGCGCGGTACTTTCTGCTGGACGACCCCTTGGCCGAGGTCGATAGCTACCACCGCAGCCTGGATGCGCTGGACGAAACTGCAGAGCCACCGCAGCCCGCCAGCAAGCTATGGACCAAGACCACACAAGGCAACGACGATGAGCATTCGCTGCTCACGCTGTTCTTGTGCCTGGCTGCTGGGGTTCCGAAGAAGACGCTGCTCACCGAAAAAGCTGCAGCCAGCCTGGTGCGCCGCATTCGCAAGCATGGGTGGCAGCCCCCATTGGCGGCTGAGTTCATTCAGGCCCACGCGCCTGGCGTGTACCAAGACGATTACCTGGCGCTGTGGAACGGTTTTGTTCAAGAGGCGACCAGGACCTTGACCAGCGATATGGACTACCAACTGCACGACGCACTGGCGCTGTTGCGTCGGGAGTGCCACGTCGCTGGCTGACGGCGTGGTCGTGTGCTGTGCCGCGTTGTGGTCGCGGACCTGACGCTTCGGTGTCTGGTTCGCGCCACTGCGCAGGGTATAAAAATCTCTGTGCCGTGCTTTGGTATGTAGCCGGGCAGGTTAACATTTAAAAGTCATTTCGGCGGCATGTTCTGAAAAACCTGTCGGCGGTTTGTTGGTGGTGGTTGCTCGACTCCCGGCTACACACCAGCGGTTTTTGCTACTTCGCTCGCTCCCAAACCGGCGCCTCACGCCCTCCTGCAGTGCACAGTCCCACCCTTATTGCCCTTGCCGCCATCCTCGCGGCGCTGGTCACCGCTGTGCTGCATTTGGTGTGGCGGTTCAACAAGCAAATTCCTGGGCTGGGTTTCTGGGTTCTTTCATTTTTGAGCGCCTCCGTTTTTGGTGCCAACCTGCTGGTGCGCGAGCACATGCCCTTGGTGCTCTCTGTGGTGGTGGCCCAGGCAGGCATTGCAGTTGCGGCGTATTGCTGCTTTCTGGGTGGCCGCGCCTACCTGGGGCTGCGGCTGCCACACCATGGATATGCAACGGCAGCGATTGTTGCGGTGGTGGCGTTGGCGGTGTATTTCACCGTGGGTCATCCCCATCCGGTAGCGCGCTTTGTGCTTTCGGGTTTGGTGGGTGGGGTGTACTTCCTGCTCACGGCGGTGACCTTGGCGCGGGGTGGCTTTAACAAGGTACCCGCCCGTTATATTTTTGCGGCCATGGTGGGTTTTCATGGCGCATTTCTGCTGCTCCGTCCGGCGCTTTTTGGTCTGGCCAGCGCGGCAGAAGTCGGGTCCGACATGGCGCAACGGATTTCGCAGTATGTGGCGCTGGAATCTACCGTGGCCTTGGTGATGATCGCCTTCGGAACCTTGCTGCTGACCAACGAACACGTCACCACAGAACTGCGCCATCTGGCTGAAATGGACTCGTTGACCAACGTGTTCAATCGCCGTGCCTACCTCACGCTGCTGGACAAGGCCATCAGCAACGCCCAGCGCATGCGCCAGGTGCTGCCCGTGCTGGCGCTGGACCTCGACCACTTCAAGAAAATCAACGACACCTGGGGTCATGGCGGTGGGGACGATGTGCTGCGCCAGTTTGTGGGCCTGGCCCAGCAGTGCCTGCGCAAGGAAGATGTGATGGGCAGGCTGGGCGGGGAGGAGTTCGCCATTTTTCTACCCAACGCCGATGGGCCGGGCGCCGAAGCGGTAGCAGAGCGCCTGCGCGCATTGGTGCAAAGCCAGCCTTTGCGTTCGGACCACCACGCCATTCCCGTCACGGTGAGCATCGGGGTAGCCCTGTGCACGCGCGGTGATTCCGCCGAGACAGTGCTCAAGCGTGCGGATGCGGCCATGTACCTGGCCAAGCAAAACGGGCGCAACCGCGTCGAAGTGGCGGAGTCTCCAGTGCCAATCTAGGGCGCTTGCGAACGAGGCGCCTCGCAGTGGGAGGGGCGGTGGAGTCGCCTTTCTCTTTTTGCTATTAAAAATGTAGCTAGTGACGCTTTTCTATAGAGCGCTAGAGCCCATTTTGATATGTATAGCCACTGCTTGGTGCCGCCAAGTTGTCTCTTCACTCCAGGCGTCATGAGCATTGATGCAGGTCAATTGATGCGCGCCCGGCTCCCTGGCTTGTCATGCGGATGGCATAGCATTGACTGCTTCAAGGCTTCACCCGATGCGTGCTCTTGCGCACCAGGCCCAGCGGGGTGCGGTGAAGACCACAAGGAGGAAGCATGAACAAGAAGCTCAAGACCTTTGCTGCCGCAGTGGCGCTGCTGGCGGCAGTGGCTGCAGGGCTGGTGTATTGGGCGCCCTGGAAGACTCAGGGGCCCGGCGAGGGATTTGTCAGCGGCAACGGCCGCATTGAAGCCACGGAGGTGGCCGTCGCCACCAAGCAAGCGGGCAGAGTGCTCGATATCCTGGTGGGTGAGGGCGACTTTGTCACGGCTGGCCAGCCGGTGGCCCGTATGCAGATCGACAGCCTGCAGGCGCAGCGCGACGAGGCCATGGCTCGCCTGCAGCAGGCGCAGTTGGCTGTGAGCAGTGCCCAGGTGCAGGTGGCCCAGCGCGAAAGCGACTACCAGTCGGCCCTGGCAGTGGTGGCGCAGCGCGACAGTGACCTCGACACCGCCAAGCGGCGCCTGCCACGCTCTGAACAACTGGCCCGCGATGGTTTCTTCTCTACCCAGTTGCTCGATGACGACCGCGCCAAGGTGCGTAGCCTGCAAGCCGCCCTGACGGCAGCCCAGTCGCAGGCCAAGGCCGCGCAGGCGGGCATCAGCGCTGCCCGCACCCAGGTGACCAGTGCCGAGGCCAATGTGCGCGCGCTGCAGGCCACGCTGGCCCGCATCGACGTGGAGCTGGCCGACAGCGAGCTGAAGGCCCCGCGCGACGGGCGTGTGCAGTTCCGCGTGGTGCAGCCCGGCGAGGTGGTGGGCGCTGGGGCCCGCGTGCTGCAGCTGGCCGACCTGACCGATGTGTATACGACCTTTTTTCTGCCCGAAACGGTGGCAGGCCGCGTGGCCCTGGGCAGCGAAGTGCGCATCGTGCTCGACGCCGCACCAAATTTCGTGATTCCTGCCAGCGTCTCGTACGTTGCCAGCACGGCGCAGTTCACGCCCAAGACGGTGGAGACCGCCAGCGAACGGCAAAAACTGATGTTCCGCGTGCGCGCGCAAATCCCCAAGGAGCTGTTGGTACGCCACCGCGAGCAGGTAAAGACTGGCCTTCCCGGCGTGGCGTGGCTGCGCATTGACCCGAACGCCGCATGGCCCCAGCAGCTCGCGGTGAAGGAACGCCTGCAAACAGCAGCCCCCAAGGCCGCGCAGTGACTGCACCGGTCGTCACCCTCACGGGCGTCAGCCAGCGCTACGGCGCCACGGTGGCGCTCGAAGGCATTGACCTGCAGGTGCCCGCGGCCTGCATGGTGGGGCTGATCGGGCCGGATGGGGTGGGCAAATCCAGCCTGATGGCGCTGGTGGCCGGGGCCCGCGCCGTGCAGCAAGGGCAGGTTCTGGTTCTGGGCGGCAACATGGCCGATGGGCGCCACCGCGATGAGGTGTGCCCGCGCATTGCCTATATGCCGCAGGGCCTGGGCAAAAACCTGTACCCCACGCTGTCGGTGGAAGAAAACCTGCAGTTCTTTGGCCGCCTGTTTGGCCACGATACGGCCGAGCGTCGCCGCCGCATTGATGACCTGACCCGCAGCACTGGTCTGCATCCGTTTCTGGCGCGCCCCGCAGGCAAGCTCTCGGGCGGCATGAAGCAGAAGCTGGCCCTGTGCTGCGCGCTCATCCACGACCCGGACCTGCTCATCCTGGACGAGCCCACCACCGGCGTGGACCCGCTGGCCCGCGCCCAGTTCTGGGATTTGATCGCCCGCATCCGCGCAGGGCGCCCCGGAATGAGCGTGCTTGTGGCCACGGCCTACATGGAAGAAGCCCAGCGTTTTGATTGGCTGGTGGCCATGGACGAAGGCCGCATTCTGGCCACGGGCACGCCTGCCGAGCTGATGCAGCGCACCGGGCTCGCGAATCTGGAGGCCGCCTTTGTGGCCCTGCTGCCCGAGGCCAAACGGCGCGGGCACCAGCCGGTGGTCATCACGCCTTTGCAAGCCGATGCGGCGGCAGAGATCGCCATCGAGGCCCAGGGCCTGACCATGCAGTTTGGCGACTTTGTGGCGGTGGACCATGTGAGCTTTCGCATCCAGCGCGGCGAGATTTTTGGCTTTTTGGGCAGCAATGGTTGCGGCAAGTCCACCACCATGAAGATGCTCACCGGCCTGCTGCCCGCCACCGACGGAAAGGCCTGGCTGTTTGGCCAGCCGGTGGACCCCAAGGACATGGCCACGCGCCGCCGCGTGGGCTACATGTCGCAGGCGTTCTCGCTGTACAGCGAGTTGTCGGTAGAGCAAAACCTGGTGCTGCACGCCCGCCTGTTCCATGTGCCAGAGGCCAAGGTGCCCCAGCGTGTGCAGACCATGCTGGAACGGTTTGACCTGCAGGACGCACGCAGCACGCTGCCCATGCAGTTGCCGCTGGGCATGCGCCAGAGGCTGTCGCTGGCCGTGGCCATGGTGCACCAGCCCGAGCTGCTGATCCTGGACGAGCCCACCTCGGGCGTGGACCCGATTGCGCGCGACAACTTCTGGCGGCTGATGGTGGAGCTGGCGCGGCGCGACAAGGTCACCATCTTCATCTCCACCCACTTCATGAACGAGGCCGAGCGCTGCGACCGTATCTCGCTCATGCACGCAGGCCGGGTGCTGACCAGTGCAGCACCGGCAGACATCGTGGCCCAGCGCGGCGCTGCCACGCTGGAAGAAGCCTTCATTGGCTACCTGCAAGAGGCTGCAGGCAGCCCAAGCCTGGCAGAGCAGGGGGGCGATGCGCCAACGCCAGCAGCCGCTGCGGTAACACCCGCTTTGCATGCTGCGCCAGCCCGTGCTGGCTGGGCCACCCGCTTGCGCCACAGCCTGGTTCGCATCTACAGCACACAGTGGCGCGAGGCGCTGGAGCTGCGGCGCGACCCGGTGCGCAGCGCCCTGGCTCTGCTGGGCTCGCTGCTGCTGATGTTTGTGATGGGCTACGGCATCAGCATGGATGTGGAGAGCCTGCGCTTTGCCGTGCTGGACCGCGACCAGACGGCCACCAGCCGCGCCTATGCCCTCAATCTGTCAGGCTCACGCTACTTTGCCGAGCAGCCGCCCCTGACCGAATATGCCGAGCTGGACCGGCGCATGCGATCGGGCGAGCTGTCGCTGGCGATTGAGATTCCGCCCGGTTTTGCGCGCGATGTGGAGCGAGGCAAGGCCGTGCAAATTGCCGCCTGGGTGGACGGTGCTATGCCCCAGCGCGCGCAGACGGTGCTGGGTTACGTGCAGGGCATGCACCAGCAGTGGCTGGTCGATGCGGTGCGCAGCCGCACCGGCGTGGCCCCCACGGCCTTGCTGGAGGTGGAAACCCGCTACCGCTACAACCCCGATGTGCGCAGCCTGCCCGCCATGGTGCCAGCTGTCATACCGCTGCTGCTGCTCATGCTGCCCGCCATGCTGACTGCGCTGGCGGTGGTGCGCGAAAAAGAGATGGGTTCCATCATTAACCTCTACGTCACGCCCACCACACGTACCGAATTCATGCTGGGCAAGCAGTTGCCGTATGTGGCGCTGGCCATGCTCAACTTCGGGCTCATGGCGCTGGCGGCGGTCACGGTGTTTGGCACGCCCATCACGGGCAGCTTTGCCACGTTGACGGGGGCTGCGCTGCTGTTCAGCCTGTGCTCCACCGGCATGGGGTTGCTGGCGTCCACCGTCACGCGCAGCCAGATTGCGGCCATGTTCTTTGCCATGGTGGGCACGCTGATCCCGGCCGTGCAGTTTGCCGGGCTCATCAACCCGGTGTCGTCGCTGGTGGGGGTAGGGCGCTGGATTGGCGAGGTTTACCCGGCCAGCCACATGTTCACCATCAGCCGGGGCGTGTTCAGCAAGGCGCTGTCGCTGCAAGACCTGCAGCCCGAGTTCTGGGCGCTGGCGATCTCGGCCCCCGTCATCATCGGCACCGCAATTGCGCTGCTGCGTAAACAGGAGAGCTGACATGCCCGTAGCCCCGACCCCTGTGCGCGGCACCAGCCGCTGGGCTGTGCTGTGGGCGCGCTGCGGCACCATCTTCCGCCTGGGCATCAAAGAGCTGTGGAGCCTGTGGCGCGACCCGATGATGCTGGTGCTCATCGTCTACACCACCACGCTGGCGGTGTACAGCGCAGGCAAGGCACAGCCCGAGACGCTGTACCACGTGCCGATTGCCATCGTGGATGAAGACGTATCCACCCTCTCGCAGCGCATTGCCACCGCCTTTTTTGCCCCGCAGTTTGTGGGGCCGGACCTGATTGCCCCGCAGGATGTGGACCCCGGCCTGGACGCGGGCCGCTACACGCTGGTGCTGCACATACCCCCCAACTTCCAGCGCGACGTGCTGGCAGGCAAGGTGCCCCGCGTGCAGCTCAACATGGACGCCACGCGGATGATGCAGGCCTTCACCTCCAACGGCGCGGTGCAGCAGATCGTGCAGCTGGAGGTGGCCGAGTTTGTGCAGCGCTACCGGTCTGTGCCTGCGCCTGCCATTGATCTGGCCGTGCGCGCCCGATTCAACCCGGCGTTGACGCCCGCGTGGTTTGGCTCGGTGATGGAGCTGATCAACATCGTCACCATGCTCTCCATCATCCTCACCGGCGCCGCGCTGATCCGCGAGCGCGAGCACGGCACGGTGGAACACTTGCTCGTCATGCCCGTCACCCCGGCCGAGATCATGCTGGCCAAGGTGTGGGCCATGGCGCTGGTGGTGCTGGTGGCCACCTGGGTGTCGCTCACGGTGGTGATCCGCTGGGCGATTGGTGTGCCGATCGAGGGCTCGATATCGCTGTTTTTGCTGGGCACGGTGCTGCACCTGTTTGCCACCACGTCCATGGGCATCTACATGGCCACCCTGGCGCGCAGCATGCCGCAGTTTGGCCTGTTGATGGTGCTGACCATGATGCCGCTGGAGATGCTCTCAGGCGGCGTCACCCCGCGCGAGAGCATGCCGCTGTGGGTGCAGTACGTGATGGCGCTGGCGCCCACCACACATTTCACCGAGCTGTCTCAGGCCATCCTGTACCGTGGCGCGGGGATGAGTGTGGTGTGGTCGTCGCTGGTGTGGCTGCTGGCCATTGGCTCGGTGCTGTTCGCACTGGCACTGGCGCGTTTTCGCAAGACCATTGCGCAGATGGCTTGATCTTGCGGGCCCATTGCTATTAAGGTTGCTATTGATTTAGTAGCTGCTTGCGCTTGCGGGATAGGCGCTGGAGCCACTTTTTAGGCTCTTCTAGCGAATGCTAGTGATGAGTCTTTAAACGCCCTGCAGCGCCCCCATCTCCCAAGCATGACGCTCCTGCGTCAGCCCCAGGAG
>FWPV01000582.1_pt1 | contig 114638 bp, 112 predicted proteins | sample 2228371 | NCBI WGS metagenome assembly FWPV01 (sample SAMEA103939776, study PRJEB20133) | metagenome | reverse complement strand
GGCGAGGGGTCGCGCTGCTCGGACAGTCCTCGCCGGGACGCCGCGCGCCTCACCCGTCACGCCACCCGGCTGCGGAACTCGCACCGCGACGCCTCGCCACGCACGCGGTGCAGCGAACGCCCAGAGCGGCGAGCGCGGGCGCGTGGAGGGGGCGAGATCGTCAGCGGAGGTAGCGCATCGGGTCGACCGGGGTGCCGTTGATGCGGACCTCGAAGTGGAGGTGTGGGCCGGTGGACAGGCCCGTCGACCCGACATGTCCGATGGGCTGACCGCGTTCGACGTGCTGTCCGACGCTCACGATGATGCCGCCGGGTTGCTGGTGGGCATACAGCGTCGCGACGCCGTTGCCGTGGTCGATGATGACGGTATTGCCGTACCCTCCACGCCAGCCGGCGCAGATGACCTCGCCGTCGCCCGCTGCGACGATCGTGGCGCCGTCGATGGACCGCGGCGGGTCGAGGTTGCGGCCGATGTCGACGCCGGTGTGGAGCTTGCGCACGCCGAGGATCGGATGGATTCGGTAGCCGTACGGCGAGGCGATCCGGTAGAAGCCGGGGACCGGCCATGCCATCTGCCCTGCGAAGTAGCCAGAGCCGGTGCCGTACAGCTCGCGGGCGATCCTCGCGGACTCGGCCTCCTCGGCTTCGGCGAGCTCGCGGAGGCGTTTAGCCTCGGCCTTGTTCTCGGCGAACAGGCGCCGCATCTCCTTCTGAGCAGCCTGCTGCTCGGCGAGGCGTGCGCGGTGGCGAGACCGGAGGTCCTTGAGTCGTCGCTCCTCGGCGGCAGCCTCCGCGCGCTTGAGGTCGACCGCTTGGAGTGTGCGTGTGAGCTCATCCCTAGCGGCCTCGAGCGCGATGCGCGTGTCCTTGAGTTCGCGGGCCGTGTCCTGGTTCTGCTTGATGATGCGTTGAGCGAGCGCAGCGCGCGTCAGCAGGTCATCGAGGTCGTGGCTCGTCAGGAGGAGCTCGAAGAGGAACGAATCACCGTTCTTGTACGTCTCCTGCAGCCGTGCCGCCAGGAGCGCTGACTGGCGGTCGTACTCCGCCTGCGTCGAGGCGATGGCCGACTCCTTGACGGTCACCTCCGCGCGCAACGCCGTCACCTCTGCTTGGAGCTTGCGCGTGCGCGCTTCGGCTCGGGAGATGTCGTCAGCGAGTGCGGCGATGTCCGCCTCGATTGCCTGCATGCGGTCCTCGAGGGAGGCGATCTGGCTCGAGAGGTCCTTCGCGCGCGCTTCGGCCGCTGCTGCGGCCTTCCTGGCATCGGCGGCCGCCTTCTCGTGCGCGCGCAGGTCGGCCTCGGTCGCCCCGTTCGCGACAGGGGTGACGAGAAGGACCAGAAGAAGGGCTATCGTGATCGAGACGTGATGAGCGCGGCTGCGTCGCATGCTGTGTCTCCTCCGGAGCGGCGATGCTACCCGCCGGAAGGCGCTTCCGTGTGAGATGATACCAGTGCGCACGGGTATAAGGCAAACCGGATGCATGCACCAGATCATCGTGCCGTTCTCGAAGGAAGGAAGGTCGGTCAGCATGTCGGATGACGTCCAGCAGGTCCCTGTCCCGCCGAGTGAGGACCGTCCTGGTCCTTCGTCTGACACGAGCAAGATCCTCGCCGCGCTCGGATACCTCACGGGGATCGTCGCGCTCATCGCGATCCTCATCGAGCCGTACAAGGATGAGCCGTTCGTTCGGCTCCATGCTGTACAGGGCCTCGCTCTGTGGGTGGCGTGGATCGTCGCGAGCTTCCTCAACATCATCCCGATCATCGGGACACTCGTGGCTTTGTTCGCCTACGTCGCGCTCCTCGTCTTCGCGGTGATGGGCGCGATCAAGAGCTTCCAGGGCGAGTACTGGGAGATGCCGGTCCTGTACGACCTCGTCAAGCAGTACGTCTGAGGGCCGACCTCAGTCGCTCGTGAGGTCGATCCCTGCGGCGCGAGGGGCGGGCGCGATGAGCGTCCGCCCCTCGCTCGTGGTGAGGTGGACCACGAGTCCGTGCGTGCGCGCATACTCGAGTGCGCGCACCGGGCCGCGCACGAACAGGGCGGTCGAGAGGATGTCGCTCTCGAGACCTGAGATGCGTCCAGCGACGCTCAGGGTCCGCGCCCCGCGCGCCGGGCGCCCCGTGGCTGGATCGATGATGTGGTGGTAGCGTACCCCATCCCGCTCGAACGAGCGTTGGTAGTCTCCCGACGTGGAGAGCGCTGCGTCGCCGTGCCACGCCGCCTGCGCGATGACGCGACCCGGGTCCCTGGCGTCCTCGATACCGACACGCCACGGTTCACCATCGGGCTTGTCGCCGAGCGTCAGGGTGGTCGAGCCCGCACTCAGGATGGCAGCGGTGACGGCGTGTGAGCTCCGAAGTACATCGCGGGCGCGGTCGAGCGCGAACCCCTTGGCCGCACCACCGAGGTCGATGCCCGGCGTGGGGCCACGGTCGATCGGCACGAACCGCACGCGGTCGCCGTCGCGCTCGAAGGAGCGCGCTGCTCGGACGGCGGTGCCGATCTCGTCGGCTGACGGTACGCGGCCGCCCGCCTCGAAGCGGTAGAGCGATAAGACCCCGAGGAGCGTGGGCGAGAACGCGTCCGTGACGCCGAGCCGATCGATGGTGCTGATGATCTCGGTGGCCTCGGCGGGTAGCTCGTGCCACACGTATGGCGAGGCGTTGATCTCGCTCACAGCGGTGCCAGGCGTGTGAGCATCGAGCCGCCGCTCGACCGACGTGATCGCGTCGAACGCATCATCGACGGCGCGTGCCACCTGCTCGGGCTGCGGCCCGTACGCCTCGATCGTCACGATGGTGCCGAGTGCGGGGCGGCTCACTCTCACTGGCTGGTCGGTGGCCGTACAGCCGGCGGCGCAGACCGCCGCGAGCGCTGCCGCGGCGAGCACGGCCACACGGCGGATGCGTGCGTGCATGCCATCCCCTTCGTGTCTCTCGGCGTTCCCGCTAGTATACTGGCCGCTAACCGGTGAACGGATGAAGGCGGGTCTTATGTTCGAGATCATCCACAAGCGTCAGCTCTCCGAGGCCGTCTTCGAGATGGGCGTGCAGGCACCTGCGATAGCCCGCAAGGTCCGGGCTGGGCAGTTCCTCATGCTGCGCGTGCGGGAGGGCGGTGAGCGCATCCCCCTCACGTTCTCCGACTGGTCCTCGCAGGAGGGATGGATCCGTTTCATCTTCATGCGGGTCGGCAAGACCACGCACCTACTCTCACACCTGGAGGTGGGGGACGAGATCGCCGATGTCGTCGGTCCGCTCGGCAAGCCGACCCACGTCGAGGGTCTCGGTCGCGTGGCTGTGGTCGGTGGTGGCGTCGGGGCTGCGGTCGCCTACCCCGTGGCGCGGGCGATGTGCGAGGCCGGCGCACGGGTCACCGTCATCCTCGGTGCGCGCACAGCCGATCTCCTCATCCTGCGTGATGCGTTCGCGCAGCTCCCTCTCGAGGGCCTCATCATCGTGACCGACGATGGGTCAGCGGGGGAGAAGGGGCTCGTGACCGCACCGCTCAAGCGCCTCTGCGAACAGGGGGCCATCGATGCGAGCATGGCCATCGGCCCTGCGGTGATGATGAGGTTCTGCGCCGCTACCACGAAGGAGTACGGCGTGCCGTGCACGGTGTCGCTCAATCCCATCATGGTGGACGGCACCGGTATGTGCGGAGCGTGCCGGGTCACCGTCGGTGGCCAGACGCGCTTCGGGTGCGTCGACGGCCCGGACTTCGACGGGCACCTCGTCGATTTCGAGGAGCTGATGAGTCGTCAGCGCGTGTACACGGACCTCGAGCGCGAGGCGGATGCCGAGTACAGCAAGGAGTGCTCATGCCACCTGTAGACGAGGCGCAGGGCGGGGCGAGGCGTCGACCGTCGCGAGCTCCGCGCACGACGATGCCCGAACGCGACCCCCGCGAGCGGATCCGGGACTTCGACGAGGTCTCGTACGGCTACACCGAAGAGCAGGCGCTCGCCGAGGCTGGCCGGTGCCTGCAGTGCGCGAACCCGACGTGCATCGAAGGGTGCCCCGTGAACATCGATATCAAGACGTTCATCGGGCGCATCCTCGATCGTGACTACGCAGGGGGCGTCGCCACGATCAAGGAACGCAATGCACTGCCGGCTGTCTGTGGTCGGGTGTGTCCGCAGGAGGAGCAGTGTGAAGCTGCCTGCGTACTGGCTCGCAAGGGGGAGCCCGTCGCCATCGGGCGCCTCGAGCGCTTCCTCGGGGATCACGATCTCGCCTGTGAGCTCGAGCACCGCTGCGTGCCGGAGGTCGGCGAGGACTCGGGTTTCAGCGTCGCGGTCGTCGGGTCAGGTCCCGCTGGGCTCGCGTGCGCGGGAGAACTGCGGCGGCTCGGCCACGCGGTCACCATCTTCGAATCGCTGCACGCGCCAGGGGGTGTCCTCACGTACGGCATCCCGGAGTTCCGCCTCCCGAAGTCGATCGTGGCAGCCGAGATCGAGATGCTCGAGGTGATCGGCGTGCGCATCGTGACCGATGCGGTCATCGGCGCCACGTACACGCTGGACGAGCTGCTCGCCGACCAGGGCTTCGACGCGGCCTTCATCGGCAGCGGCGCAGGGCTGCCGGTCTTCCTCGGGATACCCGGAGAGAACCTGAACGGCGTGTACTCCGCGAACGAGTTCCTCACACGCGTGAACCTCATGCGCGCGTACGAGTTCCCCAAGGCTGACACGCCGGTCTGGCGCGGACGCAAGGTCGCTGTCATCGGCGGTGGTAACGTGGCGATGGATGCCGCGCGCACAGCGAAGCGTCTGGGGGCCGACGAGGTGTTCCTCGTCTACCGCCGCTCGGAAGACGAGATGCCGGCGCGTCGGGAAGAGGTGCACCACGCACGCGAGGAGGGCATCGAGTTCAAGATGCTCTGCTCGCCGGTCGAGATCCTCGGTCGCGATGGGTGGGTGACCGGCCTCGTCGCGACGCGCATGGAGTTGGGCGAACCCGATGAGAGCGGAAGGCGGTCACCGCGCTGTGTGCTCGGCTCGGAGTTCACCATCGGCTGCGACACCGTCGTCATCGCGGTCGGGACGCGGGCGAACCCGCTCCTCACCCAAGCGACGCCCGACCTCGAGGTCTCGAGCAAGGGGTACATCCTCACTGACGAGGAGGGCGCGACGTCGAAGCCAGGCGTCTTCGCTGGTGGCGACATCGTGACGGGTTCGGCGACGGTCATCCTCGCGATGGGGGCAGGGAAGCGAGCCGCGCGATCGATCGACCGGTACCTTCGAAGTCGCGAGCGATAGGGCTCGTACGGTATACTGGCGGACAGGGCCGAGAGACGAGCGGCGAGTCGACCGCTCGTCGGGAGTCGAGTGGCGGTGCCTATGAGCGAACCGATCAGCGTCCTCGTGGTCGATGACGATGCGTCCATCGTCGAGATGATCCAGATGGGGCTCGAAGCGGACGGGATGCGCGTGCTGACCGCCGGAGATGGCGCCGAAGCCCTGGAGGTGCTCGCGCGTGAGCCCGTGGACGTCGTCGTGCTCGACATCATGATGCCGCGCGTGGACGGCTGGATGACTCTCATGGAGATCCGGAACGATCCAGTCACGGCGGACATCCCCGTGATCATGTTGACGGCCAAGACCCAGGACCTCGCTAAGATCCTCGCCTTCAAGCAGGGGGCTCAGCAGTACGTCACGAAGCCGTTCAACCTCATGGAGCTGTCAGCGCGCATCGAGAGTCTCGCGCGTCATCGTCCTCGTTCCGCGGCTGCGCGCAGCGAACCGGAGAGCGACTTCCGGAGGATCGCCGTGCGCAAGGGTGGCCGAACGGTCCTACTCAGCCTCGACGACATCATCTTCATCTCGGCGAAGAACAAGTCCACGTACGTGCACACGTACGAGAACCAGTACCTCGTCGACCTCACGCTGACCGAGCTGGAGGAGCGGTTCGCCAAGGAGCGTTTCGAGCGTGTCCACCGGAGCTACATGGTGAACCTCAACAAGGTCAAGGAGATCCTGCGCGTGGATGGGGCGTACGTCGTCGTGATGACGGATCGTGACGAGACGCAGATCCCCGTGGCGCGCCGGCAGGTGCGTCACTTCCGTGAGGCCGTGGGGTTGTGATGCGCAGGCGCGCGCAGGCACTCCTCGCGGCGGCCGTGCTCATCGTCGCGCTCATCCCGGGTGCCGCTTCCGGCGAGCGGACGCTGGCCCTGTCGACCGGATCCTTCGAGTTCAACGTCGCCGCGGGTCAGAGCGGCTCGGGCGAGGTCATCGTGATGAACCCTGGTGATGAGACCCTCGACGTCCTCATCTACGCGGGGAACCAGGTCATCGGTCCCGATGGCAAGCCGACGTTCGATATCCCGGCACCAGGTACGCCAGGAGGTGCGAGCAACCCGGCGTCCTGGCTCCAGGTACGTATGTCGAAGGATATGAGGTCGGCAGGGAACGTCCCCTTCATCACGCTCAAGCCCAAGGAACGTGTGCCGGTGCACTTCGACTTCACGGTCCCGGAGGATGTGCCGCCAGGAGACCACCAGATCCTGCTCTTCTTCGAGATGCGGCCGCCGAAGGCATCGAAGGACTCCCAGGCGCAGGCGGTGGTGTCCGGGCGCCTCGCTGCGCGATTGCACATCCGCGTGAAGGGTGAGGTGATCGAGCGGCTCGCGATCAAGCCGTTCGTCGTGCGTACGTTCGTGGTCGGTGATGCGATACCGTACTCCCTCGCCGTGCGCAACGAGGGTAACGTCGATAAGATGATCGAAGCCAAGGTCACCGTCATCTCGTCATCCGGGCGAGAGCTGCTCGTGCACGACGTCGCCACGGAGACGGCCGTCTACGCGGGCGCCATGGTGGAGAAGCAGGGTGTCCTCAAGCCGGCGGCGACGCTCCTTGGTCGGTACACGGTCCGCCTCGACGTGCACTACCCGCGCGAGGGGGCGCAGACGAACATCCCAGGGGTCATCTCGGAGGAGCGGACCGTCTGGGCGGTGCCACTGTGGCTCGCTATCGCGCTCGTCGTCGTGCTCGGGGGGTTCGGGATGTGGGTCTCGTGGCGCCAGAGCGTGAGGGCCGCCGAGCGACGCCTCGAGCGCAAGCGTGAGGCGCGGCGCGCCCGTCTGGCCCGCGAGCGTGCTGCGATCGAGGGGGATCAGTTCCAGGCGAGCGAGTAGGACCGGGTGCCCGCCGGCAGCGTGATGGTCGTGCCGCTCGTCGTGGAGCCGGCATGGACGACCGTCGTCGCGGTGGTCTGGATCGTGAGCGTCCACGGGGTGTTCGCCTGCACCTGCACGTGCGTGTCATCCACGACACTCAGTACGGCGAGGGGGCGAACCCGGGCGACGACGGTGAGCGTGCCGCTCGTGCCAGCCAGGGCGGACGAGGCGGTGAGCACGGTCAGCGCGACGATGAGAACCCCCGCGGTGATCAGCCATGTCGTCCGCTTCATCGTGCTCATCCCCTTCGGTGCCGTCACTCCCTCTATCGGCACCGAACGGACGATTCTTGAGGCTGAGCGGTCTCTAGATGCCGTTTATCTGACGAACGGCATCGTTCACGCCAACTGAGATACCTTTCGACAGCACTGACGAGGGTCGGTCACTCAGCGACGGAGTCGCTCGGGACATAAGAGAAGGCCCGCGCTCGGCGCGGGCCTTCGTGCGACTCGAAGCGTTGCGGGATCCTACGGCTGCGAGATCGTGTACGTGATCTGGCCGGACACCGTGGTGCCCGCATCCACGTCCCAGTCGACCGTACCGGTGATGTTGTCGGTCTTGCTGAGGTTGCCACCCTTGCCCCAGACCTCGCTCGTGACGCTGTTGCTCAGGGTGGTGAAGGTGCCCTTGTCCACGCTCGCGGACAGCGTCGCGGTCTTGTTCGACTTGCCCGTCACCGTGACCGAGCCGGTCGCCGGCGTGTAGGGATCCACGGCACCGAGGTCCACGGTGGCCGGGACGGTGATCTCCATCTGCGGATTCACCGTCGCGCTCACGGTGACGGTCCCGCTCGTTGCGGCGCCAGCGTACGCCACGAGCCCGAGCACGAGCGCCGTGACCGCGACTGCGATCAGAAGCATCCTCTTCATCGTTCCTTCTCCTTCGTTCGATTCTCGCCCGTCCCCGGGCGTCTCTCCCATCATCCGAGGCGTCCTTCTCGCCTCTGCTGTCCGTATCGGCTCAGGCACCACCCCACTTGACGCTCGTCCGCCGCGCGGCAGGATACTGTGACGAACGGCACGTCGGCCGGATGGAAGGCGCGCTCATCGTGGCACCACCGTGTAGACGATGCGCGCCTGGTAGGTGCCGGGGTCGGTGTCCCAAGGTGCTTCCACCGTGATCCGGTCGCTGAAGGTGTGGTCGCCACGGGTCTGGTTCACGAGGTCATCGAGCGCGGTCGTCAGGCCAAGGGCGGGTGCGTCGCCGGACACGTACCTCAGGAGGTCGAAGTCGACATTCGCCTTCACGGCGATCCCCAGGTCGCTGAAGACGTACGGTATGCTGGGGTCGATGGCGCCGAAGTCCACATCCTGCTCGGACACGGTGAGTGCGATCCACGGGCCGCCCGGTACCGCATGGAACGTGGTCGACCGTGTCGCGAGGGCGCGGCCGTCGGCAGCGGTCCACGTCGCCTCGAGGTGGTACGTCCCCTCCTCGACGAGGATGCGATTGCTGAATGCCCACGTATCGGTGTACTGCGCTCCCGGCGCCACGGAGAGCGCCCCTGCGCGTCTGGAGACGCCGCTGCCAGTGCCGTACGCCTCGAGCGTGCCCGTCTCGCTCACGTACTCGTCACCCGATTCGAACGACCCATCACCATCGGTGTCCCACCACACGAGGTAGGTCACCTGCGTCCCGGTCAGATCGACCGCGCCTTCATTGAGGAGAGTTGCCCCTATCGTCACGGTGCTGTCCTGCGTCTGGCCGCCGGACACGCTGAGCGCGCTCATGGACGCCTTGTAGCCGACGTGGAACGGCGTCGTCGTGATCGGGGTGCCGGCGCCATCCAGGAGCGTCACCGCCCACGTGCCGGTCGTCGCGGTCGGTGCGATGTCGTACGCTGCCTGCGCGACACCGCCGCCGTCGACGTTCCCGAGCCCGGAGGTGGTGCTCGCCCCGTTCGGGTCGGTGAAGCGGAAGCGGACCTGCGAACCGGGGTTCAGGCCCATGGCGCGGACGAAGACGCGATCACCGAGCACGAAGGTGTCCTGCGGCGTGCCGAAACCACCCACACCGTACGTCACGAGCGTGCTCACCGTCGTCCGGTCGGTAGCGCTCGCCTGGAGCGAGCCGATGGTGGCCGTCACCGTGCTCGTATCGACGAGCCCCGCGGGGGTCCCCGCAGGAACGCTCACGCGCACGATGACCTCTGCAGCGCCGCCGTACGGAGCGAGCGTGAGAGAGCTCACCGGTGTCGATCCGTCGCTCGCGAAGATGCGTACGGTCCAACCGCCCGAGGAGCTCACGCCCAAGGTGACAGTGCGCGTCTCGGACCAGCTGTTCGTGACGACATGGCGGTAGCTGACCGCGCTGCCAGGACCGGCAGGGGCTTGGTTGTCCGGCTCCACCGACAGGGCCGGCTGCACGATGGTGGTGTCGGTACCCGTGCCAGCCAGATCGGGTCGGTCGGCGATCACGCCCCGGATCGTCGTGATGTTCCGAGTGCCGTACGCGGCCTCAGCCGGCACGCTCACGACCACGGCGATGGCAGCGGAGTCGTGCGGGGCGAGCGTGACCGCGGTGAGCGTAGAAGCGAGAGAGGCGTCGCGGATCTCCGTCGGCCACGCCTTGGTGGAGGTGGCTGAGAGCAGGACGGTGCGCGTCTCCTCGCTGTTGTTGATGACCGTGTTACGGAACGTGATCGTGCCGCCCGGGGCCATCGAACCGCTCTGGTCGGGGATGACGATGACGGGCCCCACGAGCGTCGTGTCGTTCGCCGTGGCTGTGACGGCCGGACGAGCGAGATCCATCACGCGCAGCGTTGCAGTATCGCGGACGCCGTCGGGTGTCCCCGCGGGAACGTGCACGGCGACGATGAGGTCTGCCGCCTCTCCCGGCGCGAGGGTGACCGAGGTCACCTCGGATGCGCCTTGCGCGCGCGACACGGTCACCTGCCAGTCGCTCGTGGAGTTGATCGAGATCCCGTAGGTAGCTGGCGTGTTGCCCGTGTTCCTGACCGTGTGCACGTACGTCACGGTCGTGTCAGCCGATGCGCCGCTGGAGCGCGAGGCCGGCGTGAGCGAGACGCCGTAGCGCCGAAGGGCGAGAGGGCTGGTGTCGTCGCGTGCCCCACCGAGCGTGGAGCCGAACTGCATCGCGATCGGTGTGTCCGGCGCCACCCCTATTGCGCCGAGTGCGATACGTGCTTCGAATTGCGTTCCACCGGCCTCGCCTGCGCCCGTGACGGAGCCGGCGGGTAGTGCGATCTGTGTGCTCCAGCTGCCGGGCGGGCGGGCTCCGTCACCAGGGAGCGGGTCACCTGCGGGATCCGCTGGGACGTAGCGGTACAGGCTCGCTCCGCTGTACGCGTTACCCCCGGTGAGCGAGTATCGGAGCACGAGGTCGCCGCTCTCGAGCCAGTGGTCACCGTCGAGATCGAGGAAGACGAGGTACGTCGGAGCGGCGCCACCGGTGGATGTCGCGCGCCGGATGTAGTGGTAGAGGTACGAGCCGTCCATCGTCGCGGCCACCACCGTGAGGTCCATGTTCGTGTTGCCGGCGTCCCCCGTAGGGTCGTAGACGCAGTTCGTCGCATCCTCGAACACGGCGGCCCAATCCTCGAAGGCGCCGTCGATCGTGATCGGGGTACTCACGAGTGCCGCGGAGGGTACGACGTGTGCGAGCATGAAGAGCGCGACGACGGCACTCACGAGTCTCGATCGGCTCGTGCGGCAGACGCGACCGTTCCGGCGTCGAGCATCCGCGTGACGTCCTATGATGATGCCGGCCATCGCACCCCTTACGGGCAGCTCCGGTGGGCCCTCCCCCGGAAGACTCCCTTCCACCCTCGTGTATCGGCAAGGATACGGCCTGTGAGCAGCGGTTTTCGCCGAACGTCGCTATGATGTGACGAACGGCACATCTGGCTGTTGAACGGTCGCGTGACCCATCAGTTGCGGAGGCTTACGAGTGGTGCTGGTATGCGTCCGCCGCGGCGGACGAACCCAGCGCCCGCCCACGCACTCACGTCGAGGATGGGGGCAGAGCCGAGTAGGCCACCGAACGAGGCCAGCTCGCCGGCTCGCTTTCCCGGGACCGGGATGAGACGCGCTGCGGTCGTCTTCCCGTTGATCATCCCGATCGCGCAGACATCCGCGATGATCGCCGCGATGGTCTCGACCGGCGTGTCTCCGGGGATCGGGATCATGTCGAGGCCGACCGAGCACACCGAGGTCATGGCCTCGAGCTTCTCGAGGGTGAGCGCTCCCTCGGCGACGGCACGTACCATGCCCGCATCCTCGGACACCGGTATGAAGGCGCCCGACAGGCCGCCGATGCTCGAGGTGCCCATCGCCCCGCCCTTCTTGACCGCGTCGTTCAGGAGCGCAAGGGCAGCCGTGGTGCCTGGCCCACCGCAGCGCGCGACCCCCATGGCCTCGATGATGCCAGCCACCGAATCGCCTTCTGCGGGCGTGGGGGCGAGCGAGAGGTCCACGATGCCCATGCTGACGCCCAGGCGTCTTGCAGCCTCGCGTGCGACGAGCTCACCCACGCGTGTGATCTTGAAGGCGGTGGCCTTGATCGCCTCGGCGACCGCCGTGAGATCGGCCTTCGCATCGAGCGACTCGACGACGGCTCGCACGACACCCGGACCGGAGATGCCGACGTTCACCGTCACGTCAGGCTCGCCCGCGCCGTGCACCGCGCCTGCCATGAACGGGTTGTCCTCGACCATGTTACAGAAGACGACGAGCCTGGCTGCCGCGATGCCGTCCCGCTCCGGCGTCGCGTGTGCCGCAGCCGCGATGCGCTCGGCCATGAGGAGCACCGCGTCCATGTGGATGCCCGCGCGGGTCGAGCCGACGCTCACCGACGAGCAGACGCGCTCGGTCGTCGAGAGAGCCACGGGTATGGCGTCGATGAGCGCCCGGTCGGGGCGGGAGAGGCCCTTGTGTGCGAGTGCGCTGAAGCCACCGATGAAGTCGATGCCGATGGCATCAGCAGCACGATCCATGGCGCGTGCGATGGGTGTCGGGTCGACGTCAGGTCCGATGATGTCGGCCACAGGGCTCGTCGCGACGCGCTTGTTGACGATGGGGATGCCGTACTCGCGCTCGATGGCCTCTGCGACGGGTACGAGGCGCTCACCTGCGCGGGATATGCGGTCGTGCACGCGCACGGCGACGTCCTCCACGTCGTCAGTGGCGCAACCGGCGAGCGACACGCCGAGGGTGATGGTGCGCACGTCGAGGTGCTGCTGCGTGATCATGGTGAGGGTCTCGGCGATCTCCTCGGGCGATATCTGGAGCATGTCCGAGCCCTCCGTCAGATCCGGTGCATGAAGCGGAACACGTCCTCGCGCTGCAGCGTGATCTGCAGCCCGAGCTCGTCGGCGACCTTCGAGAGCTCGGCCTGCACGCGGTCGAACGGCGTGACGTCCTCATCGACGGTCACGAGCATCGTCATCGAGAAGATGCCCGAGAGGATCGTCTGGCGGATGTCCTCGATGTTCGTCCCGGTGGCTGCGAGTGCGCTGGAGACCGCGGCAACGATGCCGACGCGGTCCTCGCCGAGGACGGACAGGATCGCCCGGGTCTTCACGGCGTCGCCTCCCTCTGAAGCGTCCCCTGTGGTCGCTTAAGGCTATACTCTGTCACGCGGCACCGCAAGGAGCGACGACGTGCGGTCCGGTCGGTTCGAAGAGGGTGGAGGTGCGTGCTGTGGCGGTCCCCATCGTGCCGATCCGCATCGGTGACGTCGTTCGACTCAAGAAGCCGCACCCGTGCGGCACGAACGCGTGGGAGGTGACGAAGCTCGGCTTGGATATCGGGCTTCGCTGCCGCGGTTGCTCGCGGTCGGTCCGCTTGCTGCGCTACGACTTCGACAGACGATTCCGTGGCTTCATCGAGCGTCCGGGGGGCAGCGCCGAGGAAGGCGCGTCGCGAGACTGACACGCTCATGAGCCGCTGACGCCCTCCAGGCGCCCGGGGACCTCGATGCGGTTCAACTGGACGTGCACGTGGTCGCCGCCGTTCCGCGTGTAGCCTGCGAGCTGCAGGTCCATCTTGTCCGACATACGTCGAACCGCTGCTATGCGCGTCACCCCCGCGACGACACGGTCGCCCTCACGCACGCTGATGTCGGTGACGTGGATGAGGACGACGTCGATGTCGTCCCAGCCGTCCGGTTGGATGTGCAGCTCCATATCGGGGTACCGGTCGTACAGCTCGTACTCGCGCACGGCGACCACGCGACCCGTCACGGGCGAGAGGACGTCGGTTCCGGCATCAGCGCCCACATCGACGGCCGTATCGGGTGGGCCGGACCGGTTGCTGCGCCAGAGTCGGAGCACCTCACCTCGCCAGATCGCGGTGCCAGGGTCCTCCGGTGTCTCTCCCTTGCGCAGGCGGACCTGCCTGAGGCGGGCTGCGGTCTTGACGTCACCCATGGGTACGAGCGATTCGATGTGGAGGGCCTTCCTGTTCGACGCCTGGTGGAAGGCCACCTGCGTTATCGCGTGCTCGTCGACGGGCAGGCGCAGGTGCAGACTCCGGTACCGAGCGAACAGCGGTGTCGGTGCGCGCTCGGGGCTCAGTGCGGCCGGAACGGCTGCGGCGGAAGGCACGTTCGCAGCGCCCCACGGCCGCGTGTGCCGGCGAGGGAGCCGGTCGAGGACCGCAGCGCCCAGGAGGACGGCGAGCAGGCACCCGACGATGGCGAGGATGCGTGTCGCGCGAGCGCGACGGAGGCGGCGCGTCCGTGCGCCGAGGACGATCCCCGTGTCGCGACGTCCACGCCTGCGCAGGGTCCCGGCCGGCCGCGTCGTCCGGGTGCGTCTCACGGGAGGACCCTCGCCGTATCGCCGGTGATCTCCACGCTGGTGCGCCGCTTGCGTGAGATGTCACGGAGCCGCTCGAGGATCGAGCGGGCCGCCGACCCCTGCACGACCGATGGCCGCCCATCGGTATCGAGGTAGACCGGCACGACGCGGACCTCACCGACCCCGTCAGGTCCGAGCTCGGCCTCCAGCACGAACGCCTCGCCGGTCTTGCGTGAGTAGTGGTCGAAGACGAAGTCGCCGAGCGAGTACGCGATGAGGCCGTTCCGGTAGCGCTCCACGGCCTGGATGACGTGCGGATGGTGCGAGAGCACCATGTCAGCGCCGGCATCGATGGCGCGGTGCGCGTCGCGCACCTGGTCGGCATTCACGTCGTCCTGGTACTCGACACCCCAGTGGAACGACACGAGCACATAGTCCGCGCGCTCCTTGGCCCGCGCGATCGCGGAGCACACGGCGTCCATGTTCCCGCGACCCTGCGTGAGTCCGGCCTTCCTGTCGGTGGCGACGAACCCAGCGGGCAGGATGTGCGAGAAGGAGAGGAAGGCCACGCTCGCTCCATCCGTCTCGATGAAGGCCGGCTCCCACGCCCGCGCGCGGTCGGCGCCCGCTCCCGCATGGGCGATGCCGTGCTCTTCGAGGAGCGTGATCGTCTCAGCGAGCGCGTCCGGCCCGTAGTCGAGGACGTGGTTGTTGGCGAGCGAGACGACGTCGAATCCCGCGAGCACCAACCCCTCGACGCCGCGTGGGTCGCCCCGGAAGGTGACGTCCTTGCTCGCGTTGCGGACGCCTCGCGTCGAGAGGGGGCTCTCCAGGTTGCCAACGGTCACATCAGCACGAGCGAGCAGGTCAGCGACCGACGCGAGCGGGGCGGCTCCACCGCTCCTCGCGATGAGTGCCTTCACGCGGCGGTCGAAGATCATGTCGCCAACGGCCGCGATGGTGATGGTCTCCGGACGCGATGCGCGGGCGATGGCAGCTCTGGCCGGGCCGGGGTCGAGGGTCGTGGGTCTCACGTCCACCGATGAGGCGCTCAGGACGGATGCGTTCAACGCAAGTGGGCGAGCTGCGAGCAGGACGATCAGAGCGAGCAGGCCGAAAAGCGCGAGCACCAGCAGCACTGCGGCTCGACGACGCGCGGTACGACGCGCTGACGAGCGCGCGGCGCGCGTGCGGGGCTGTGCGTTCGTGGGCTTGTCTGCGATCGCGGTGTGGGTCTCGTCCATGGAGTGCCTCGGTCGGATACTCTTCACCGTTGACAGCGTACCAGCGTGAACCGAGTGATAGAATCGCACGAAACGCACAAGCGCGAGGAGAGCGAGGCAGGGGCGTGGAGAAGCTCGAAGAGGTGCTGCGTGCTGAGGACGAGGCGCGTGCGCTCGTCGCAGAGGCCCGGGAACGGGCGCAGGCGCTCATCGAGGAGGCCCGCACCGAGGCAGCGAGCATCCTCGCTCGCGAGGAGCGTCGAGCCAAGGACGAGGCGGCGCGGCTCATCGAAGAGGCGCTGAAACGCGCCACCGAGGAGGCAGAGCACATCCGAGCTGAGGCTGAGGCGACGAACGCGCAGGCGATCGCGGCCGCCGAGGAGCGCCTGCCGCAGGTCGTCGAGCGTGCACGGCGGGAGTTGGTGGGCTGACCGTGTCAGTTGCGCGGATGCTCAAGGTGACGGCGGTCGTACACGCATCGGCCGTCGAGGGGTTCGTGAAGCGTCTCCAGGGCGCTGGCGTCCTGGAGGTGACGTACGGACCACATGAGCTGCCACCAGCCCTCACGCCGGAGGATGAGAGGCGTGCGACCGAGCTCGACGAGTACATCGCGGACGCCCAGTTCGTCGTCGACACACTGAAGCGCTTCCACACGCATGAGGCTCCGTTCTCCACTTTCGTGAGCGAGAAGATCCACGTCCCGATCGAGGACTTCCGAGCACTCGTGCCCGACGAGGGTTTCCGGCATCTGTACCGGGAGTGCCTGGACATCAGCGACCGCCTGGCATCATCCGAGCGTCGGCGCGAACATCTCGTGAAACTCGTCGAGGAGCTGCTCCCGTGGGAGGGGCTGCACCTTCAGTTCGGGCGCTTGCGCGACACCGAGCACGTGCGCGTCTTCACGGGCATCGTCCCAGCGCAGCAGCAAGAGGTGATCCGCCAGAGGCTGCGCGATACCTCGCCGCTCGTCTCGGTCCAGGAGATGGGGCCGGTGGGCTCGCGCGTCGCATGGGTGGTGCTCGTGCACGAGAGCGTACTCGACGAGGTCAGGGCGCTGCTCGCCCTTACGAGCTTCACCGAGGTGTCCTTCCCCGGTCTTGAGGGCTACCCAGCCGAGGAGATCGCGCTCGCACGCGAGGAGATCGAGCACATCGACGAGGATCGCGAGCGGCTGCTCGCGAGGCTCGAGGATCTCGCTGCTGACCAGTACGTGCGCGCGGTTGCGCTCCTCGAAGCGCTCGAGTCGGCGCGCGAGGCGATCCGCGTCCGCGAGCGGTTCGGCGCGACCGAGCGGACCGTCATCGTGACGGGCTGGGTCCTCGAGCGCAGGCGCTCGGAGCTCGAGGCTGCGATGCTCGACCAGGCCGGACTCGTCGACCACGAACTGAGCGAACCAGATCCGGACGAGGAGCCACCGGTCGAACTCGAGAACCCTCGCCTCTTGAGGCCGTTCGAGTTGCTCACGGACCTCTATGGGCGGCCACGCTACCGAGAGATCGACCCCACTCCGCTGCTCGCGCCGTTCTTCCTCGCGTTCTTCGCGATCTGCATCGGGGATGTGGGTTACGGCCTCATGCTCATCGCAGGGTTCTGGTTCATCAAGAACCGGCTCGATGTGGCGCCTGGCGTCAAGCGCTTCTGTGACCTCATGATGATCGGTGGCGGCGGGGCGATGGTCGCTGGGATGGCGTTCGGGTCATACTTCGCGTTGGACTATGCGTTCGTCCATCAGACACTCGGTGTGCCACGTTTGCTGGACCCCCTCGGAGAGCTCACGACGTTCCTGCTTCTCACGGTGGCGCTCGGCATCACGCAGGTCTTCTTCGGGGTGCTCGTCGCGGCCTACGACGCCGCGCGGCGAGGGGATGTGGGAAGCGCCGTGAACGATCAACTCTCCACCATCCTGCTCGTGGCGATGATCGCCGTTGCGGCGCTCGTCCCGGATGCGAGCAGCTGGGCGCTCGTGCTCGGCATCGGGGTTGCGATGCTCATGAAGGGGCACGCCATCGACGTCGCGCTCAGGGACGCCGATCTCGCCGCGTCGCAGCGGATTCTCGCTGGCGGATGGGTGGCGCTCGTGCTCGCGTGGCTCGCGTCGCTTGCCTTCGGTGGGCCAGCGCTCATCGGGTGGGTGCTGATCGTCTGTACCGCGGCCGGTCTCGCCGTCTCTCCCGGGGTGCGCAAGGCCTTCGCGGGCGTGCTCGGTGGTGCGTATGCGGTCTACAGTATGACATCCTTCCTCGGTGATGTCCTGTCGTACACGCGGCTCGCGGCGCTGGGGCTGTCCGGCACGCTCGTCGGCATGGTCTTCAACATCCTAGCGGGGCTCGTCTGGGGTGGCGCGAGCGCTCTGCTCGCCGAGGGCGGCACGGGCCTCGTGTTCGGCGCTCTCGTGGGCATCCTCGCAGCGGCGGTGTTCGTCGTCGGACACGTGTTCAACGTCGTCATCAACCTCCTCGGTGCATTCGTGCATCCGGCCAGGTTGCAGTTCGTCGAGTTCTTCAGCAAGTTCTACGAGGGCGGCGGGAGACCGCACGTCCCGTTCTCGTACAAGACGAGGTCGCTGGTGCTGCACGCCGTCGGCGGGCAGCGGGAAGGAGGCGCTGGATCGTGAAAGATGTGATGCTGGGTATGTCCGGGACGGACTGGGCGCTACTCGGCGCTGGCGTCGCCGCGGTGCTCGGGGGCATCGGCTCCGCCGTCGGTATCACCGTAGCGAGCAGCACGGCATCGGGGATCCTGTCGGAGGACGGGACGAAGTTCGGCAAACTGCTGCCGCTCGCAGCGATGCCCGGTACGCAGGGCATCTACGGCTTCATCGCAGCCGTGCTCGTCGTCATCTTCTTCGATGTGCTCGGAAGTAACATCACGCTCCCTGCCACGATAGGCTTCAAGGTCTTCCTCGCGTGTCTCCCGGTCGGCTTCCTGTGCCTGTTCTCAGGGATCTATCAGGGCATGACGGGTGCGGCGGCCAGCGGGATCATCGCAGCCGATCAACCGGCGCCGGCACTCATCTTCCCAGCACTCGTGGAGACGTACGCGGTGCTCTCGCTCATCGTCACCATTCTCATGCTGCTGGGCTTGCAGTCTGCAGCCCAGGCTGCAGGCGTGCTATGAGACCACGGGAGGCGTCGTGGCGCTAGCTGACATCCTCGAGCGCATCGCATCGGATGCGCGCGCTGAGGCAGACGCGATCATCGCGGAAGCGGAGGAGCACGCAGCCTCGATCCGCGCTGAGGCCCGAGCGCGAGCGAACGCACAGGCCGAGCGGATCGTCGAGCAGGCGCGTCGAGAGGCCGAGCTACAGGCCGACACGGTGGTCGCGAGCGCCCGGCTCAAGGCGCGCGACGCCACCCTCGCTGCGAGGGTGGCGCTCGTCGAGCGTGCGTTCGACGAGCTCGAGCGCGCTTTGCTCGCGCTACCCGATGAGGTGTACACGGATCTCTTCGCGCGGCGCATCTTGCGTGAGGCGCGCGGCGATGAGCGGGTGTGCATCGCGGCGGCGGACGCACAGCGGCTACGCGGGCTCGAGGCGCGTGTCGCAGAGCTCGCTACTGAGGCGGGGCGGACGCTCGAACTCTCCTTCGCGGGTGAGGTAGCGCCCATCGAGCACGGCGTGATGCTCATCGGGGAGCGGGACACGCTCGACCTGTCGCTTCGTCGTCTCATCGAGGCGCGGCGCGATGAGTTGACCGTGCTCATCGCTCGGGAGCTCTTCGGCGGGGAGGAGGCGTAGTGGTGGGCGTCCCCGGCGCACGAGCGATCAAGGACTCGCTCAGGTACGGGTTCGCGGTCGGCAAGGTACGCGTGCTGCAGACCCGTGTCTTCCGCCAGGCCACCTACGAGCGGCTCATCGATGCCGGTACGTACGCGGAGCAGCGCAAGATCCTCTCGGATTCGGTCTACGGAGCGTACCTGGAGGGTGCGGACACCGTCGAGCAGGTCGAAGCTGCGCTGGAACGCGCACTCGACGACGCGTACCGCTTCCTCGATGAAGCGAAGCTCCCGGATGCGATCGTGCGCTTCTTCCGGGTCCGCTACGACTACACGAACGCGCGCGCGATCATCAAAGCGCGGGTCGTCGGCGCGGCGAGCGAGGGGCTCCTCCGGGATCTGGGCACCGCCCCCATCGAGGTGCTCGAAGGTCCTGTCGAGCGGTGGCCGGAGCACCTCCGGACGCTTGCGACGGAGCTCATCCCGGCTGCCGAGAGCGACGAGGAGCCTCCCTCGACCGAGCGCATCGATGCCACTTGCGAGCGTGCGATGTACGCGGAGCTTCGCCGTCTGGCGCGTGCGTCGGGCAGCCCCTTCCTCAAGGACCTCGTCGCACTCGAGATCGACCTCGCTAACGCGCGTGCGGCCATCCGCGCACGCCGCAAGGGTCTTCCGCTCTCAGTGCTCCGTGAGGGGCTCATCGAGGGTGGGACGCTCTCACACAAGGCGCTCGAGAAGGCGTACGCGCTTCCGTTCGATGCGTTCGTCGAGGTGCTCGCGCGCGGTCCGCGCCTCAAGGGCATCCCGGCGAGCGACCTGGAGGACCCGGCGAGGCTCGACGTGATCACCGATGACGTCGCGGTGCGCTTCTTGCGCAGCGGGCGCCTCGTGCCCATCGGGGCGGAGCCGGTCATCGCGTACGTGATCGCACGCGAGGCTGAGATCAAGGCCGTGCGAACGCTGCTCGTCGGGAAGCTCTCGGGTCTCGGGCCGGACGCGCTCAGGGCGCGGCTGCGGGAGGTGTACGTCTGAGCATGGCGCGTATCGCCATCATCGGTGATTCGACGAGCGTGGCGGGCTTTCGCCCACTCGGGTTGGCCACGTTCGCCGTCACGACCGCAGAGCAGATGAACGCCGCGTGGGATGAGGTCGTGAGCGGGTCCTACGCGGTGGTGTTCGTGACCGAGCCCGTCTTCTCCGAGCTCGAGTCGCGCATCGCGGAGCTTCGCGATGCGCCGGTGCCGGCGGTGACGGTGATACCGGGCGTGGGAAGCCCGGGTGGTGTGGGACGAGCGAAGATCGAACGGGCGATCGAACGCGCGCTCGGGACGAGCGTGCTCATCGGGGAAGAGGAAGCGTAGATGGAGCAAGGCCGTATCGTGAAGGTCGCAGGACCGCTCGTCGTGGCCGAGGGGCTCGTCGAGTCCAAGATGTACGACCTCGTCCGCGTCGGCGACGAGGGGCTCATGGGCGAGATCATCGAGATGCGCGGCGATCGCGCCTCGATCCAGGTCTACGAGGAGACCGAAGGACTCGGGCCTGGTGACCCTGTGGTCGCCACCGGTCAGCCGCTGTCGGTCGAGCTCGGGCCGGGCATGCTCGAGACCGTGTACGACGGCGTCCAGCGTCCACTGGATGCGCTCGAACGGCAAGCGGGTGCGTTCCTCACCCGCGGCATCAGCGCACCGGGCCTCGACCGTGAGAAGCGCTGGGCGTTCGTGCCGCGTGTGAAGGCGGGTGACCGCGTCGAGGCCGGCGACGTCATCGGCGTGGTGCAGGAGAACGTCGTCATCGAGCACCGCATCATGGTGCCGCCGGGTGTCGCTGGCACGATCGAATCGATCACCGAGGGTTCCTTCACGGTGACCGAGCCGGTTGCTGTGCTAGCCGGGGACGACGGGCAGACGCACGAGCTTGCGATGATGCAGGTCTGGCCGGTGCGCGTGCCGCGTCCGTACCGCCGCAAGCTGTCGGCCGACGAACCGCTCGTCACGGGCACGCGCGTCATCGACACGTTCTTCCCGCTCGTCAAGGGCGGGGTGGCGTGCATCCCGGGACCGTTCGGCGCGGGCAAGACGGTCACGCAGCACCAGATCGCCAAGTGGAGCGACGCGCAGGTCGTCGTGTTCATCGGCTGCGGTGAGCGTGGCAACGAGATGACCGACGTCCTCATGGAGTTCCCTGAGCTCGTCGACCCGTACTCGGGTGAGCCGCTCATGAAGCGCACCGTACTCGTCGCGAACACCTCGAACATGCCGGTCGCGGCGCGCGAGGCGAGCGTCTTCACCGGCATCACGATGGCTGAGTACTTCCGTGATATGGGCTACGACGTCGTGCTTCAGGCGGACTCGACCTCTCGGTGGGCCGAGGCGATGCGCGAGATCTCCGGTCGACTCGAAGAGATGCCGGGCGAGGAGGGCTTTCCCGCGTACCTCGGGACGCGCCTCGCGTCGTTCTACGAGCGGGCGGGCAAGGTCGCATGCCTCGGGAGCGACGAGGGCCGCACGGGCTCGGTGTCCGTCATCGGCTCAGTCTCGCCGCCGGGTGGTGACCTCTCGGAGCCGGTCGTGCAGAACACGCTTCGTGTCGTGAAGGTCTTCTGGGCGCTGCAGGACCAGTTGGCGTTCCAGCGGCACTTCCCGGCGATCGACTGGCTGACGAGTTACTCGCTGTACCTCGACAAGGTCACGCCGCACTGGGAGCGTGAGGTTGCCGAGGGCTTCCGAGCCAGGCGCGACCGCGCGATGGCGATCCTCCAGCGCGAGAGTGAGCTCGCGGAGATCGTTCGCCTCGTCGGGCTCGAGGCGCTCTCACCCGAGGAACAGGTGCTCATGGAGGTGGCCAAGTCCATACGCGAGGACTTCTTGCAGCAGAATGCCTTCCGCGATGACGATCAGTTCTCGTCGCTCGCTGAGCAGGACCGGCTGCTGCGCGTCATCCTGCTCTTCTACGATAAGGCACTGGAGGCGCTCGCTGCGGGCGCGAGCCTGTCTGGGATCCTCGCTGCGCCGGTACGCGAGCGCATCGCGCGGGCGAAGTACCTGTCAGCCGACCAGCTCGCCGAGTACGACGCGATTGCGGCCGACATCGAGACCCAGCTGGTCGGTGGGGAGCCCGCTGCGCCAGCCGCGGTGTACGCGGGAGGTGAGCGGTAGATGCGAGAGTATCGCACGACACGGGACATCGTCGGCCCCCTGCTGCTCATCGAGGATGTCGTCGGCGTGACGTACGGTGAGCTCGTCGAGCTCGAGTACCCGGACGGCACCCGCAGCCTCGGCAACGTGCTCGAGGTGTCAGGTGATGTGGCGCTCGTGCAGGCCTTCGAAGGTACGCGCGGTGCGAACCCCGCCGGGACGAAGGCGACGTTCCTCGGGCGCCCGCTTGAGCTGGGCGTGTCGCGCGACATGCTCGGGCGCGTCTTCGATGGTCTCGGAAGGCCCGCCGACGGGGGTCCGGAGATCATCCCGGTCAAGCGGACGTCGGTCTACGGCTCGCCGATCAATCCGACGGCGCGCGACTTCCCCGACGACTTCATCCAGACGGGAATCTCGGCGATCGACGGGCTCAACCCGCTCGTCCGCGGGCAGAAGCTCCCCATCTTCTCCGGCTCCGGCCTGCCGCACAACGAGCTCGCCGCGCAGATCGCGCGCCAAAGCGCCGTGCTCGCGCGCAGTGAGCGCCCCGACGAGGTGGGCGAGAAGCTCGAGGGCGAGTTCGCTGTCGTCTTCGCGGCGATGGGCATCACCTTCGAGGATGCGAACTTCTTCATCTCTGAGTTCCGCACGACCTCGGCCATCGAGCGGGTGGTGCTGTTCTTGAACCTGGCCGACGACCCGGCCGTCGAGCGCATCGCGACACCGCGGGTGGCGCTGACCGCTGCGGAGTTCCTCGCGTACGAGTGCGACATGCATGTGCTCGTCATCCTCACTGACATGACGTACTACTGCGAGGCGCTGCGTGAGGTCTCTGCAGCTCGCAAGGAGGTGCCGGGCCGGCGCGGGTACCCCGGCTACCTGTACACCGACCTCGCGACCATCTACGAGCGCGCTGGCCGCGTGAAGGGGCGCAAGGGCTCGATCACCCAGGTGCCGATCCTCTCGATGCCGGACGACGACAAGACGCACCCCATACCGGACCTCACCGGCTACATCACCGAAGGGCAGATCATCCTCGACCGCAATCTGCACCGGCGCGGCATCTATCCGCCGATCGCGGTACTGCCGTCACTGTCGCGTCTCAAGCAGAAGGGTATCGGTCCCGGCAAGACGCGCGAGGACCACGCGGACCTATCGAACCAGCTGTTCGGCGCGTACGCGCGTGGTCTCCAGGCCAAGGAGCTCGCGGTCATCCTGGGAGAGGCGGCGCTCTCGGAGACCGACAAGGCGTTCGTCGCCTTCGCGGAAGCGTTCGAGGACCGCTTCATCCGCCAGGGGCCGCACGAGGAGCGCTCGGTCGCAGACACGCTCGCGATCGGCTGGGACCTCGTGCGGCTGCTACCGCGCAGCGAGCTCAAGCGCATCAAGGACGCGTACGTCGAGCGGTACCTGCCGCAAGAGGAGGCGTAGCGCGGTGCGGGGGTTCATCTACGGACTCACGGCGCTGTTCTTCGCGATCGTGCTCGGCTTCCAGGTCAACGCGGCCAGGGGCGCGCGTTTCCAGCCGCCTGCGGCTCGAGTGGCGCGCGTCGTGAACATCGTGCTCACGCTCGTCGCGCTGGGCATCGTCATCTACGGTCTTCTGAGGAGCTGAGCGCCGTGGCCGTCCTGCGCGTGAACCCCAACCGCATGGAGCTGCTCAAGCTCAAGCGCCGGCGCGACGTCGCCCGGCGCGGACACAAGCTGCTCAAGGACAAGTTCGACGAGTTGCTCAAGGAGTTCCTCTCGCGTATCGCCGAGAACCGCACGCTGCGTGCGGAGGTCGAGGCGAAGCTCAAGCGCGCATACGGGCTGCTGGCCGTCGCGCGTGGCGAGGCATCCGGTCCTGTGCTCGAGCAGGCACTGCTCGCCGGCGCACCCGAGGACCTGATCACCGTGCGCGAGCGCACCATCATGAGCGTGCGGGTGCCCGAGTTCGCTCTCGGCGAGCTACCGACCCCCGGGGGCTACTCGCTCGCCACGATGCCGGCGGTGCTCGATGACGCGCTCGATGCGCTGGCCGAGGTCGTGCCGCTCATGGTGGAACTCGCGCAGCGCGAGAAGACGATCGAACTGCTGGCCGCCGAGATCGAGCGGACGCGGAGGCGGGTGAACGCGCTCGAGTACGTGCTCATCCCGACGATCACGGAGACGATCAAGGGTATCCAGATGAAGCTCGACGAGGTGGAGCGTGGGAACCTCACGCGGCTCATGAAGGTCAAGGACATGCTGGCCGCAGAGGAGGAGGCAGGCGGCGGGGCGTGAGGCCTGTCCGCTCGAGTCGCCGCTATCCGGTCGCTCCGGTGAACGCGAAGCGCTCGAGGAGCAGCGGCGGCACGAGGTTCGCGCTCCCTTCCGTCCCGATGAGCTCGCGTCTCGATCCCACGGCGATGATATGCGAGAGTGCCTCAGTCATGCTCTGGGTGAAGCGCGCGTTGCGGAGCGGTCGCGTGAGGCGCCCCCGCTCGATGAGGAAGGTGCCGTCGCGCGTCATCCCCGTCAGCAGGACGTGCACGGGGTCCTCGACGTTGACGTAGTGGAAGCGAGTCACGTACACACCGTGCTTCACGCTCGAGATCATCTCGTCGACGGTGGCGCTCCCGGGTGCGATCTGCAGGTTCAAGGGCACCGGGCCGTACGGGTTCGGAGCGGGCAGCGCGTGACCGGTGTTGGGTCGCCGGAGCTTCGCAGCCCAGTACGAGTCCGTGACCACGGCACCCACGGTGCCGTGATCGATGAGCGGTACGCGCTCCTTCGGCATACCCTCGTAATCGAAGGGTAGGCCGATCGTGTCCGGGTCATGCGCATCGTCGATGACCGTGAGCAGCTCCGAGAGCACGTGCTCGCCCTCGTGCCCGGCGACGAAGGACGTCTTCTCGTGGTACGCCTTCGCCCCGAAGGCGAGGTAGCCGCAGAAGTCGAGGATGTCAGCCACGGCCTCAGGCGCGAGCACGACGGTGTACGCTCCGGGGTCGAGCGGAACGGGCCGCTCGGAGCGTGACGCGAGCTCGGCCGCCTGGTCTCCGATCGCTTCAGGGGCAAGCCGGGTGGCGTCGGACCCCAGGAACGAGGCCCAACCGCTGCCGCCTTCGACCCCTGTGGCGAGGCACGTCGCTCGCACGGTGGTGACGGCGGTGGCCGCGTCGACGCCCCTCGTGCTCGCGATGGCGACGACCTGTTCCGTGGCCGAGACCGTCCCTGCGGCGCTGAGTCCGCGCTCCGTCGACTGTTCGATGATCGCTCGCGCTGCGATCGCGCGGGCTTCAGGACCGAAGGCGCGCGTCACGGCGGATGCGCGCGCGATCGAGGAGAAGGGCTGCGGCTCTGGGAGGCCCGGGAAGTCAGGGTCGGTGGGTGCGATGGCTGCGGCCTCGCTCGCTCTCGCACAGACCTCGGCGAGCCCCTCATCGTCGAGGCGGTTCGTCGATGCGACGCCCTGTCGCTGTCCGAGCACGACGCGCACGGAGACCGCGACGTCACTCTCGGCGACGTTCTGATGGATGCGGTTGTTCGCGAAGCGCGTGAGGGCACTGTCCGTGGCGACGACGAGCGCTTCAGCCTCGCCCGCCGGGACGAGTGAGACGAGGTGCTTGGCGAGCGAGCGCGCCTCTTCGGTCGAGAGCCTCATCTACCCACCCCCACCTGTACCCCACGGAAGCGTGCGGGGGCGGCTCCGTGGGCGACGTGCGCGACCTGCATCGGCTCGCCCTTGCCGCAGTTGGGCACGCCCCAGACCTGCCAGTGCTCGTGAGAGCAGACCGCGTCGCACGACGACCAGAAGCTCGGCGTGATGCCCGTGTAGTTCGGATTCTTGATCATCCGCCCGAGCTTGCCGCCGTGGATCTCCCAGCCGATCTCGCAGGCGAACTGGAAGTTGAGGCGCTTGTCGTCGATGGACCACGAGTTGTTCGTCTCGAGGTAGATCCCCTCATCCGTGTCAGCGATGAGGTCATCGAAGGACCACGTGCCCGGCTCGAGCGAGAGCGTCGTCATACGGACGAGCGGGATGCGCGCCCAGCCATCGGCGCGTGCACATCCGGTGCTCTCCCGGCCGATGGCCGCCGCCGACTCACGAGACGATTGGAAGCCGACGAGGACCCCGTCACGCACGATGTCCACTCGCTGCGCGGGCACGCCCTCATCGTCGTACGCGAAGCTCCCGATGGAAGCGGGGGTTGTCGCATCGGCAACGATGGAGACGTGCTCGGAGCCGTAGCGCAGGCGCCCCAGGTCCTCGAGGCGCACGAACGAGGTACCCGCGAAGGCTGCCTCGTCGCCGAGTACGCGGTCGAGCTCCGTCGGGTGGCCGACGGACTCGTGGACCTGCAGCGCCAACTGGCTCGAATCGAGGATGACGGTGGTCGTGGTGCTCGGGCAGGGCAGCGCGCGTGTGAGCGCAGCCGCCTGCTCTGCGACCCGGGGCGCGTGGCCCACGAGGTCAAGTGCGAGGATGGCCTCCCATCCGCCTTGCACGGCCTGTCCGCCGTGGCTGTTGGGGTACGAGCGGGGCAGCACCTCATCATCCCCCCGGGCATACGCGACGATGCCACCGGCCGATTCCGTGTACGACTGCTCGATGGCGCTTCCCTCGCTGGAGGCGAAGAGCTTGTGTACATGCAGGAAGGAAAGGTGGGCCGTCGAGACGATGACCTCCTCGGGCTCGCGCAGGGCGGCATCCGCTGCGAGGAGCAGTGACACCTTGTCCTCCAAAGGCACGGCGAATGGGTCGACCTCGCACGGGCCACGCCAGGTGTCGACGACGGGTGCCACCGGTGCGAGCCGAACGGATGAGGCGCGGGCGATCGCCGAGGCGCGGGCGATGGTGGTCGCCAGGCGCGCACAGCGGACGATCTCTCCCGGTCGCAGGTCGGACGTCGCGGCGAATCCCCACGCGCCGTCCACGAGGACGCGCACGCCGACGCCGACGGACTCCGACCGCTCGAGCGCATCCACACGGCCGGTGCGCACGGAGATGCGCTCCTCACGCGAGTGGACGAAGCGAGCGTCAGCGTACGTCGCGCCCGCCATCCTGGCAGCATCGAGCGCGATGCTCAGCGTATCTCGCACGGCACTGCAGACCCCCTCGATGGTCGTCGCTGGTCGATCCTACGGGCGTGTCACGGTATCATCGCGGGGGCGGTGCCCCGCGGTCGGCCCCATGCGCGGGCGCCACGCGTACCGTCGGGCACCCGCATAGTCCGTACGTTCGGCGAGCGGGCTCAGCTTCACGAAGTCGCCGGTGCGCGGCGCGTGGATGAAGTAGCCGCCGCCGACGTAGATGCCGACGTGGTAGACGGGGTTCCCGAAGAACACGACGTCGCCGGACTCGAGCTCGGCGGGGGTGACCTTCGAACCGAGCGCGAACTGCGCGCGAGAGTAGTGCGGCAGGTCGACGCCATGCTGTGCGAAGACGTACTTCACGAGACCTGAGCAGTCGAACCCATCGGCCGGACTCTCGCCTCCCCACACGTACGGGATGCCGTGGTACGCGAGCGCGGTCTCGACGGGGCTGCCTGCCTCGACGGTGATGCCGGTACCATCCGCGCCGCTGAGGATCGCGCGCAGGAGGTCGGCCTCCTCGAGGCGTCTGCGGGCGGCTTCCTCCTCGAGGAGGGCGACGAGTTCCGCCTCTGCGGCTGCGAGCATCTGCTGGCGCTCCTCGATGGTGTGCTCGATCTCGATGCGTCTCACAGCGAGCGTGAACTCGAGCTCCGCAGCGCGCTCACGCGCCTCCGCGTACCGCTGTTTGAGGCGGGCGAGGGAATCGCGCTGCTCCTTGAGCGTGGCGACGAGCTCGGCGTCCGAGGCGCCGATGGCTCCGAGGAAGCGAAGCCGCGCGACGAGGTCACTCAGTGACTTCGCGCCGAGTACGATGTCGAGCACGGTCACATCACCCGCGCGGTAGATCTCCTGGGCGCGGCCAGCGAGGAGCTGGCGCTGCTCGGTGAGAGCGGTCTCGGCGTTTGCGAGGTCACGCTCGGTGGCCTCGAGCTCGGCGGAGGTCGCGCGGAGCTGCTCGGCTGCCTCGTTGTACGCCTCAGAGGCGAGTCCGAGCTGCCGGTCGAGTTCGTCGAGTTCGGAGCGCAGCGCGCTCAAGTGCTCCTGCTGCGCGGCGACACGCGATGCGAAGTCGGACGGCAGCGTGGGCGCTGCGTATGCGGGTGCGGCGATGAGCGCGGCGATGAGCGCGGACGCGAGTCCGCGCCGTGCGAGCTGCAGGTGTCTGCGGTTCGAGACCTCCATCACGCTCCGCCCGTGCCCCGCTCCTGACCGTGCGTCCGTATCCTAGCATCCGGCGTGCCGGATGCCCACGCGATGAGGGAGGCGCGCACCGCGCCTCCCTCGGTCACCGACGGCAGGGCGATACTCATGGCCAGTACGGGGAGATGCTACCGTGTTCACCGCAGTTGGTTGTGCAGTCGTTCTTGGTCCATTGAGCCTGCCCACTGTTGAGTGAGTGACTGTTCACGCTGATGCGCGTGGTGCCGCTGCTCGTTCCAGCGTACGCTCCATCAGAGGTGACAAGAACCATCAGTCGCGGCCGCTTCCATCCGTGCGGGACCTTGATGTGGCACTTCACACACCCGCCATCGCTTGCGCCCTGGTGATCTCCTTGTGAGTGCACGTTGTTCGACCAGTTGCCTGTGCTGTTCGGCCCGTTGAGGTCGTGGCATTTCGCGCAGATGATGGTGGTCGAGCTCATGCCGTTGGCGGTATTGCTCAGGTACGCGGTCTTCCAATCCGTCGGGTAGTTCGGGTCGATGAGCCACCGGACGCTCGATCCATGTGGCCCCGAGGCTTGCGTCGTGGCGTTCTGCGTGTTCGTGTGGCAATCGGTGCACGTGAGCATCGAGTTCACGGTCCAGGTGCTTCCGGCGACGAAGAAGCTGCGCGTCGGGACTGCCCAGGTCACGTTGCGGGTCGTGCCACCGCTGTCCACGAACGTGAAGCTGCTCTGCATACCGACGCTCTGGCCGAGCACGTTGTGGTAGCTGAAGTTGCTCGGGTTGAACTCGAGTGCGACATTCGTCTGACTCGTGGGGATGGAGCCCGCGCTCGAGCTGTGACACTTGAAGCACAGGTACGCCTCGAAATCGCTGGTGCCTCCTGCCAGGCGCACCGGCGTGTACGTCGAGGGCGCTGTCCACCGTGCGCCGTACGTGGGCCTGACGCCGAAGGTGCCATATATCGCGCCTCCTGCACGGCTCGAGCCAACGGTGTGCAGGGTCGAGCCGGAGACAGCACGAGCAGCGTGGGGATCGTGGCAGTCCACGCATTCCGCGTGGCGATTGGAGACGCCGAGGTCGGTCGGCGACTCGGTGTCGCGGTGACGGCCCGTCGCAGATGCAGGGTTGTGACCGTACGCGAGTGCCACCTTCGTGATGACGTCCTTGGCGCCGGCGGCTTTGCGGCTCGTCACGCCCCCACCCAGGCTCGTGGTGCCGTTACCGTGGCACTGGTAGCACAGGTTCTCCTCACGTGAGAGGTACGTGTTCGTGTTCTCACGGCTGCCCGCATTGATCGTGCCGCTGATGCCGGCTGGCTTCGTCCATGCGGTGAGGCGCTGGAAGCCCGAGGCATGCGGATCGTGGCACGTCTCGCAGAGAGCCTGACCGTTCGCGGCGCTCGCGGTCCGGTGACCGGCGTTCGCGAAGCTCAGACCGCTCGTGCTCTTATCCCAGCCAGGGAAGAACGGCGCGCTCACGCTCGAGAAGCCGACCGAGTACGGCACGATCGCGTTCACGGTCGTCGTGGCGACCGGAGCGCTATCGTCATGGCACCGCATGCAGAAGTCCGCGGCACGCGACCCATACGTCGTGCTCGTGACGGTGAGCTTGGTGTTGTCCGGATCGCTTGCACGGTCGAGGTCCCACGCGCCGCTCGAACGCTTCGACTGCACGCGATGGACATCGTGGCAGTTCGCGCACGTCAAAGACGCGACGTTCGTCGTGTAGACGTCCTTGACGGCTGTGACGGTCCACGAGTTCAGCGTCGGCGTGACGGCCTGGTTCGACGTGGTGAGCGTGGCGACGAGTCGCAGCTTCGGATAGGCGCTCGTCGTGTACGAGCCCAGGTCCACGGGGCCCGCACTCGCGTTGGTGATGAGGTTCACCCAGCTTGCGCCGTTCCACCCCTGCACCGTCACCGATAGTGCGGTGTTCGCGGGCTCGCTCTCGCTCCACGTCAGCGTACCCCAGCGATACGTGTCCGCAGGTGGCAGGATCTCGGTGCTCGTGGCGTTGCCGGAGGTGTCGTAGACAGGCAGCGCCGCGATCGAGGAGCCAGCTGGCCACGTGGTGCCCCACGGTGGGTTGGCGAGTGTCTGCCACGATCCCCACGCAGTTGCACTCGCTGGGTTGTTCGGGATGAGGATGCGTGCGAAGCCGGTATAGCCTCCCCCTCGGATCGCGTACAGGTAGTCGCCGCCATCCCAGACGAGGGCGCATCCGTCGCCGAGGGCCGCGTTGAAAGGACCGCCGTTGTTGAGCTCGACCTTGGCGGGGGTGCCAGACACACTCGTGATGATGATGGTGTCGTTGTTGTTGGCCGTGTCGGTTCCGATGATCATGAGGTACTCGGTGCCGTTCTTCGAGAAGGCGGCCATGCGGTTGTGATACGTCGCCGGGAAGCTACTCACCACCTGGATGCCCTGAGTGTACGTAGGCGTTCCAGTGCGTCGACCTGGAGATGCGAGGTAGTACAGGCGGCCATCGCCCGAGCTGCCGTTGCGATTGATGATGAACAGGCGGTTGGCACCCGGCGCGTACGCGAGCGCCGAACCAGCCCCCAGGTTCTGTGAGAAGCTGAACGTGCCCGTGCCCGTTCCACCGTACTCCAGCCACATGATTGCCGACTGTCCGCCGCTCCGCGAATAGTACGTGACTCCCTCGTTCGCATTGAGAGCGTTGTCGGCACCAGTAGTGACGGTGTTCGGGAGGTTGGTCGCGCTCGTCCAAGTATCAGCAGCGGTGTCGTAGTAGCCCTGGCTGTTGCTGTTGCCGCGGGTCACGTACACACGTCCACCAACGGCGTAGGCGCTCGATCCGGTGGCGGGCGACCACAGCGTGTTGTCCCGAGGACTCGTGCTCCAGGCGTTGGTCGAAGGGTCGTAGACGTCGAAGTTCGTCGCACCACCACGCTGTCCGTAGATACGCGCGTACTGGTCGAGCGTGATCTCTCCGTCATCCGAGGAGGTCACCCTCGTGCGGTAGGAGGCGTACGCGCTGAAGTCGCTCGCCGTCGTGTGGTCGAGCGCGGTGACCTCCGTGGGGACCCACGTCCCGGTGCCATTGGCAGCCTGGTATGGATGGCGCGAGACGAAGGTCACGGTGTTCGTGAACTGCACCTTCACGTCACGTCCGTTCCACGCGAAGGGCTTGGTGTAGCCAGCTGCGACGCTCGTCTCGATCGAGGTGGAGCTGTGGCACGCGAAGCACAGGTTCGCCTGCGCCCATTGCGTCGACGACGTACTCGCGCTCGCCCGATACGCGATGAGCTTGTCGGTTGGGGACGCGTGCTTGGCGTGGCAAGCGAGGCACGTGATGTTGGGATTGTCCGTCGTGGCTGACGAACCGTCGTAGTCATTCGAGAAGACGACGGCGCTGCCGTGTGCCGTGGCACTCGAGTCGAAGCCAGCGTAGTTGTGATCGCCACCGGTGGCGGCATAGGCGCCCGAGCCGCCGGCGAGCGAGATCGCACGGGACGCGTCTATGGAGACGCCGTTCCACACGACCGCGCTGGAGCCGTGGCATGCGAAGCAGAACCGGTTGCCGGCGGGGTTGTCGTTCGTGCTGTACGCGAAGTTGCTTGGCGAGGAGCCGGCGGTGTGCTGGACTCGCAGCATTCGCTTGAAGCTCTGCGCGGGCTGGTACGTGCCGCTCGCGTCGTAATAGTACGGGGTCCGATGCGGGCTGTGACACGCCGCGCACTCCTTCTTGTTCGAGGCCATGAACGCGTTGCGGTGAATCGATCCAGGCACGATCGTGCCGGTATCGAAGAACGATGCCTCCGTGTTGTACGTGCTCTTGGCGCCGACGGGGGCCGCGAAACCGGTGCCGCCGTGGCACTGGTAGCACGACTCCTTGAGACGGTAGTCGATACGGTACGCCCCGTGCGCGGAGTGGCACCGAGGGCACGTGATGATGTTGGGATCGGTGCGGTAGCCGTGCATGTTGGGCGACATGTTGAGCGAGACGGGGGACAGGTTCGCAGGCGTCTGGTCGTCCCGTGCGCGCACCGCGTAGAACCACACGTACGACTGCGCGGTCTCGTTGGGCGCGGCGTTGATCTGGACGCTCGTGCCCGAGTAGCCACTCACGACCGGCGTGAGGCTGCGCGACGCGATCGTCGCTGCCGTGACGGGTATGACGTCACGATACACGTCATACACGATGGCGTGGCCGGAGGCGTCCTGCGACGCCCGCCACTGCACCGTGACCTTGCCGATGCCGCTCACCCATGCGTCCTTGATGACCGGCTGTGTCGGCGTCGCCGCATGGGCAGCAGCAGGCACACCGACGGCGCCGAGCACGATGAGAGCGACCACCCACATCAGGCTCTTCTTCGTGCTTCTCATTGGAGGCACCCCCGTCTTCCGCTCTTACGATACACGTTCTCACACCCGTTCAGTTGAGGTGCAGCGAGTGCGCCTGGACCAGCCCGCTCGTCTGCAGCCCGATGCTCGTCAATCGCCACCGGCCACCGATGAACCGGAGCGGCACGATGATCGTGTGCTCGGAGGTGATACCGGCGTCCGCCCATCGTACGACGGCGAACGCGAAGTACGCGGTCGCGTCGCCCGCCACGCACACGGTGATGGTGGGCTGAAGCCGCGACTCGATGAGCCGCGGGTAGGTGTCTGCGAACGCGCGTGCGCGTGTCCGCGCGTCACCCTCGTCCGGAGCCCAGAGGTCCTCAAGGCGCTGGATGTCGCCGGTGCGCAGCGCATCGCAGACCGACTCCGCGGTCGTGATGAGGTCCTCGCGGTGGTCGCGGACGACGCGCGTCGTCTGTGCGACGAAGCGGTCGTACGCAGCGCGCTCCTCGCTCGTGAGGGCGTCGACGCTCTCCGATGCGAGCTTCTCGCGGGCCGCAGGGTCGAGCCGGATGGCGTCACGGACGGTAGGCGACGCCAGGCTTCCGGTATCCGCGCTGACAGGAACGGGGCCGTCGGCGGCGGTGGGCGAAGCCGGGTCGCCGGTGCGACTGAGCGCGGCGCTACCTGAGACCGCGAGCGCCAGCCCAGCGGCCGCCAACACGATGACCGCGATCCATGCGCTACGAGCGCGCACATGCACCCCTTTCCCGAAGTACCCGACTCCGCGACGATTATCGGATGTGAAGGGTTTCCCGATGAGTCGCTTGAGCGCATCATGTGCCGAACGGACGGACGTTCGACCGTTCATCTGTGATTTTCTGACGGGCGAGCCAAGATGAGGGATGAGCGGTCGGCGCGAGCGACGCGCTCACGGAGGTGTAGGTCACTGTTACGCGAGCGTGCCGCGCACCGTCACGGCTGCTATCATGGCGCGGTACCGATGCAAGGGAGCGACGCATGGTGAACGAGCAGCGCATGGTCGGCGCTCATGAGCGTCGATACCTCGCAGACCGGATCCTTGACGTGATCGGGTCGGGTCCCGACGGCCCGGCGGAGGTCTTCGATGCACTTGCTCTCGAGGTGTTCGCATACCAGTACGCGCACAGCGAGCCTTACCGGAGCTACTGCGACGCGGCTGGCGTGACGCCCTCGACGGTCCATGATTGGTCAGACATCCCTGCGTACCCGACGCAGGCGTTCAAGGACGAGGTCGTCACGTCCTTCCCGATGAGCGAGGCGACCTTCGCTGCATTGACGAGCGGGACGACCTCAGCGAATCAGCGCGGTCGCATCTTCCGCGATGAGATCGGCAGGGAACTGGCGTTCACCGCGAATCGCGTGATGACGGGTGCGTACATCTTCCCTGACTTCGAGCAGGGGAGGCGGTGTCGCATCCTGTTCCTCGCCCCGAGCCCACAGATGGCGCCGACGATGGGCATGGCCATCGGCATGGAACAGACGCGCGTGCACTTCGGTTCCCCGGCGAGTGCGTTCCTCCTCGGCCGGTCTGGTATCGATGTGAACGCGCTCATCGCACATCTCCGTGAGGCCGAGCGAATCGGTGAACCGGTGGCGCTCATCGGCGCCACATCCGCGTTCGTGTACTTCCTGAATGCGTGCCGGCGGAAGCGGATGCGCTTCTGTCTGCCGCCAGGCAGTCGGGTCGTTGACGGTGGCGGCTATCGAGGGCGCTTCGGGGAGGTCACGAGGGATGACTACTACGACCTCGTCAACGAGTGCCTCGGCGTACCCACATCTTACTGCGTGAACACGCTGGGTATGGCGGAGAGCTCGACGAACTACTCGGACCGCACCTTGCGCGATACGGTGCTCGGACATGAGCCCCGCGAACGCCGTAAGGCTGTGCCGCCGTGGACGCGGGTCTTCGCGCGGGACCCGATGACGGGTGAGAGGCTGCCACACGGGCAGCCGGGTCTGCTCGTGCACTACGACCTGGCGAACCTGCCGACCGTGATCGGCGTGATGACGGACAACCTCGGCTTCACCGATCCTGACGGAAGCTTCGAGATCATCGGCCGGGCGCGTGTGATCGACGGTCGGATCTCCGAGCTCCCGAGTGAGCGCCCCGTGGGGCCGATGGGTGATCGTCGCGTGTTCCGGTTGCTCGAGGCGTACGTCAACTTCTCGATCGACTTCAAGATGGGCAGGTTCAGCTCGAAGGATGCCACTGGTCCAGCGAGCGAGGCCGTGCGACGTGAGTCGTCCGCGACAGGCGTTCCGGCGAAGTCCGTGGTCCCCTCGTGTCCGCTCGTCGTCGATGACCTCGTCGCGGCCGCCGACGATCCCGAGGCAGCGCGAGCTGCGGCTGCAGCGCTCGCGACGTTCGAGGCACAGGCACGCGACGAGGTCGGCGAAGTGGCGAACCGTGAGGAGACGGTACCGGACTCCGCCGATTCCGAGACGCGCTGAGGACATCTTGCACCGAGTAGTTGGGGCGTGCTATCCTGTTCGTCCGCCGCTTGGCGGCGCATTGCGGGGTGGAGCAGTCTGGTAGCTCGTCGGGCTCATAACCCGAAGGTCGCAGGTTCGAATCCTGCCCCCGCGACCAAGACGACCGACGGACCGGAGGCGTACGAGCCGCCGGTCCGTTCTCGTTCTCGCGCCTCTGGAGCGCTTCGCCGTGGGGCAGGGCCATCGCGCATGGATCACGCACGCCTCCATCGAGAGGCTCGCCGCCTATGGACGAGGAGCGTCCGGCGCTGTAATCTATCGCCAATCGGCGATTGACGATGGAGCGTACCCCGTGGACGACGAGCGGCTTGCCGTGATCGCGAAGGCGTTCGCTCATCCTGCCCGTGTGCGCATCTTGCGACTCCTTGCGCAGCAGGCGGAGTGTCGTGGGGCTGACGTCTTCTCGGAGCTTCCACTTGCCCAATCCACCGTCTCGGAACACCTTGGTGTGCTCAAGCGGGGAGGGCTCGTGCGCTCCCATCACGTCGGCACTGCGTGCGTCTACTGCGTCGATCCCGAGGTGATCCGTGCGTTCGCGTCCGAGATCGAGGCGCTGGTGGCGTCGACCCCTGCCTGTTCCCTCACGTCCGAGGAGTGCTGATGACCCAGACGATCACGAAGCGCATGCGTTTCCTCGACCGCTACCTCACCCTGTGGATATTCCTCGCGATGGCGCTCGGCGTGGGGATCGGCGCTCTGTTCGAGGGCGTACCCGCCTTCATCGATAGCCTGTCGGTGGGCACGACGAACATCCCCATCGCGATCGGACTCATCCTCATGATGTACCCGCCGCTCGCGAAGGTCAGGTACGAGGACCTGCCCGACGTGTTCAAGGACAAGCGCGTCATGGGGCTGTCGCTGTTCCTCAACTGGGTGGTGGGCCCCGTCATCATGTTCGTGCTCGCGGTGACGCTCTTGCGGGACCACCCGGCGTACATGACCGGCCTCATCCTCATCGGTCTGGCGCGCTGCATCGCGATGGTGCTCGTCTGGAACGACCTCGCGCGCGGGGACTGCGAGTACGCTGCCGGTCTCGTGGCGCTGAACGCCATCTTCCAGGTCGTCTTCTACGCACCGATGGCGTGGCTTTTCATCACGGTGCTGCCGCCGCTCATCGGTCTGCAAGGCACAGCGGTCCACATCTCGCCCTGGGAGATCGCACGAAGCGTGCTCGTCTACCTCGGCATCCCGTTCCTGGCCGGGGCGCTCACGCGTCTCGTCCTCGTCAAGGCGAAGGGCATGGCGTGGTACGAGACCAGCTTCGTCCCGAGGATCTCGCCCGTCACGCTCATCGCGCTTCTCTTCACCGTCGTCATGATGTTCTCGCTCAAGGGCGACCTCATCGTGACCATCCCCCTGCACGTCGTGCGGATCGCCATCCCGCTGCTGGCCTACTTCGTCCTCATGTTCTTCGCGAGCTTCTGGCTGAGCCACAGGCTCGGCGCGAGCTACCCTAAGAGCACCGCGGTCTCCTTCACGGCGGCGGGCAACAACTTCGAGCTCGCCATCGCCGTCGCTGTCGCGGTGTTCGGGCTGAACTCCGGTGAGGCGTTCGCGGCCGTCGTTGGTCCGCTCGTCGAGGTCCCCGCGCTCATCATGCTCGTGCAGGCGGCCTTCTGGTTGGGCAGGCGGTGGTGGCCCGGCGCGAGACACGCTGAGGCCGCGTTGCTCTCAGAAGCCAGCGCTGCGTGTGCCAGAAGCGAAGAACGCTAGACACGTGTTGGAGGCGATCGCACGGAGGCGATGATGGCTGGCTGTGGGTGTGCATCGCGCAGGAGCGTGGTGATCGAGACCACCGTGCTCCGGGTCGAGGGGGATACGTGCGTGCGGTGCAGCGCGACGGTCGACAACGCGCGCGTCGCAGCACGTGAGCTCGCGGCTCAGCTCGAGCCGCTGGGGATCCAGGTCATCCTCGTCGAGCATGCGACGACGCGTGAGGACCTGGCCGACTCGAACGCTGTCGTCATCAACGGCCGTCCGATCGAGGCGTGGCTGGGGGCGCGTCGGGTCGAGACCGAGTGCGTCTCGTGCGCGGACCTGTGCGGCGAGGACTCGGTGTGCTGCGGGGCGATGGTGTGCGACGGCGAGCTGCACGAGTCCTACTCGGTCGAGCACATCCGTGAGGCAGTCATGCGCGCCGTCGGCGTGGTGCTCTCCGGTGGCGGTTGCTGCTGAGGCAGGGCACCGCCGTTCAGTGCAGCACCGCATTGAAGAGGTAGCCGGTGGCGAGGATGCCGACCGCGTTCGTGCCGAAGTACACGGCGATGAGCTTGGGCTTGAGTACCTTGCGCAGGATGATGGCCTCGGGAAGCGAGAGCGCCACGACCGCCATCATGAACGCGAGCACCGTGCCCATCGCCATGCCCTTCTCGGCGAGCACGCTCACGAGCGGGGCGATGCCGGCTGCGTTGCCGTATAGAGGCACGCCGATGAGCACAGCCAGCGGCACGGCGAGCGGGTTGCTCGGCCCGGCGTAGCGCACCAGGAAGTCGTCGGGGACGTAGCCATGCATGAACGCGCCGATGCCGATGCCGACGACGACGTACGGCCACACCCTGCCGACGATCTCCTTCACGTGGTCGCGCGCGTACGTCAACCGGTCGCGCCACGTCGGTTCGGGGAGATCCACGCCTTGGCCCATGCGGATCTGGTACACGTACTCCTCGACCCACGATTCGAGGCCCAGCTTGCCGATGATGATGCCGCTCACGATGGCGATGAGGAGCCCTGAGACGGCGTACAGCGCGGCGATCCTCCAGCCGAACATGCCGAGCAGCAGCACGACGGCGACCTCGTTGATCATCGGGCTCGCAACGAGGAACGTGAACGTCACACCGAGGGGCACACCGCTCTCCACGAATCCGATGAACAGCGGCACCGCGGAGCACGAGCAGAACGGCGTCACGATGCCGAGCAGTGCGGCGAGCACGTTGCCGATGTAGAGCCTGGAGTGCGAGAGGTACGCGCGCGTTCGCTCGGGCGGGAAGAACGACCGGATGATCGAGACGACGAAGACCACGACTGTGAGCAGGATGAGCACCTTCGGGACGTCGTACAAGAAGAAGTCGATCGCCGCACCGAGGTGACTGCCCCGCGCGAGTCCGATCGCGTCGTAGGTAAGCCAGTCGGCGAGCAGATGGAACGGGTGGAAGACATCCATGCGAAGCAGCCGTTCCTCGGCTCTAGAGGCCAGTCGGCGTGGACAGGACCTTCACGACCTCGTCGTAGGAGGGCACGCGACCCGCGATCCGGACCTGCTCATCGACGACGAGTGCGGGCGTGGCCATGATCCCGTAGGCCATGATCTCCGGGTACTCGGTCACCTTGATGATCTCGGCATCGAGGCAGAGCTCCTCGACCGCCTTCTCGGTGAGCGCTTCGAGCTTCTGGCAGTTCATGCAGCCAGGACCCAGGACCTTGATGACCATCATGCTCCTCCCTGTATCGAGAACCGTCAGCCCACTCGGTCGCGTGACGCAACCGCTCGACCGTCTCACAGCCGCTTGAGCGCCTCCGCTGCGGCTTCGAGGGCGTCCCTTCGCAGCGTGTAGTACGTCCACGTCCCGTCCCTGCGCGCAGAGACGAGACCCGCATCGCGCAGGACCGCCATGTGGTGCGAGATGGTGGGCGCCGCAAGGCCGAGGTGTTCCGCGATCCTGCACGCGCAGACCTCGCCCGGAGCGCAGCACGTCTTCGCAGCACCGGGATCGGCGCTGCCAAGCAGGCGCAGTATCTCGCGCCGGTGCGATGACGCGAGCGCCTTGAACACCGCATCCAGCTGGTCGCGGGCAGTGACGGCGCTGCCATTCACGGGGGCTCCTTATTTCGAAAGGTTTCGAACTATGTCCGCATGCTACGACGTCTTCCTGCGGCGGTCAAGGAGCCCGCGTGGGGATGCACGCACCATCGCCTTCGCGACGGATGCGGCGAGCGCTCTCACGCGAGCGGCAGGTCCCAGATGCGCCACGTCTTGTAACGGTGGCCCCCCATGAACGCGCTCGCGCGCAGGATGAGCTCGTTGTGTTCGAGGAGCATCGAGATGTCGCACGCCTTGTAGCCGTGCGAGGCTGCGTACTCGTGGACCTCCTTGAACAGGAGTGCGTCGGCGCCGAGGCGCCGGTGACCTGGCACGATGCCGAAGAACATGAGTCGTACGCGCGGGATGCGGCGGCGCATGGCCATGAGCCGGGCGATGCGCACGTAGTCCGAGTCGCCGTACCACTTCCAGCGCGGCCGCAGCGCGTAGTTGGGGTCTGGGAAGGCACCGAGCACAGCGATAGGCTCGCCATCATGGTAGGCGAAACGCACGAGCCCCGGATCGATGATGGGCTTGAGCGCCTCGGCGAGCATATCGGCCTCCCACTCGAGGATCGGGAGGAACCCCCAGTTGTTCGCCCACGCTTGGTTGTAGATGTCCACCACCGTGCGGATCTCCTCGGGGAAGCGCGACATGTCCACTGGCCGCGTCTCGATGGCGCGCTTCGCGCGAACGGAGGCCGCGAGCCGCTCGAGCCGGTCGGTCACGGGCTGGGTGAGGTCGAGGAAGTACGCGTGGTAGTCCATCGCCTTGACGAACCCGTACGTCTCGATGAGGCGCTGGTAGTACGGCGGATTGTGGGTGAGCTCGACCGTGGGCGGCGTGTCGAAGCCATCGATGAGGCACGCCTGTCGTTCGTGCGTGGCGTTCGAGTACTCGCCGGGCCCCCTCAGGGTGTCAGCACCCCTGTCGGACGCCCACGCGCGCACCGCGTCGAAGAGCGCGTTCGCGACGGTCTGGTCGTCGACGCACTCGAAGAAGCCGAAGAACGCGTACTTCCCGTAGTAGTACTCGTTGAAGCGATGGTTGATGGCGCCCGAGATGCGGCCGACCGCTTCGCGGCCGCGATACGCCATGAAGTGGGTGACCTCGGCGGTGCGGTGGTACGGGTGCTCAGGGGTGAGCAGCCCCGTCAAGCCGAGGAGCCTGTCGCCGAGCAGGTCGCCGTCGAGCTGCGGCGTCCAGAACGGGTCGCCGCGGTAGTGCTTCCAGTGGAACGCGACGAAGTCCTTGATGCGAGGATCGCCGAGGGGGATCTCGACGATCTCGATGCTGCCGGGTGTGCTCCGCCGAGCCTCCATGGGCCTTGCGCGCCTCCTTCGTCTGTGTCGCATGCACGCGGCACGGCTGCCATGATGCGAGCGCTCGACCGGGATGCTGTCGCGTGCGCCCGCGTTGGCAGCGTAACAGAAACCGCCAGTGGCGCTCAGTGCTCCTGGTACACTGTCACGCGTGTGTCCGCATACGAGGAGCGTTCCGGCGATGGACTTCGATGCACTCGCGGCGAGCAGGATCGGCATGGGGCTGGCGCTTCGCGCAAGTCGCGCGCTGCCGCCAGCCGCCGCGCGCGTGCTCGCGCGCAGGGTCGCTCGCCGTCTGGCACGCGACCGCTCATCGGCGATGGTGCGAGCGGTCCGCGCCAACCAGTGGGTCGTCTCCGGCCGGAAGCTCGAGGGGTCCGCGCTGGACGAAGCGGTCGTCGAGGTACTCCACAACGCGGGCATGTTCCTGTACGACCTGCACCACCTGCCCGTCGATGCGCAGCACTCGATCGGGAGGCTCGTCGTGGCGGACGAGGCGTTCGAGCGGTTGCTCGCATGGACGCGTGAGATGCCGCTCGTGGTTGCCGGGTGTCACCTTGGGAACTTCGACCTCGTGGGTCGTGCACTCGCGTACGCCGGTTGGCGTGTGCAGGTGCTCTCTGTCCCCGATCCGAACGACGCCTACCGCGCCCAGAACGAACTGCGCGAGCGCGCGGGGCTCGAGATGACGCCCGTATCGCTCGAAGCGCTCAAACGCGCGGCTCGGCGACTGGCGGAAGGCGGGTCCGTGGTGACCGGCCTGGATCGCCCGCTGCCCGAGGCCGCGGAGCGGGTACGCTTCTTCGGCGAGGAGGCGCCGCTGCCGCTCCTGCACGTTCGGCTCGCGATGCGAGCGAAGGTGCCGGTCGTCGTCGCGGGGGCGCCGCGCGGCGAGGACGGACGCTACCGGCTCGTCATCTCCGACCCGATCGAGATGGTCGGGAACGACCCGATGGAGAACGCGGAACGGGTGCTGGCCTCCGCCGAGCGGTTCATCGCGGCGGCCCCTCGCCAGTGGGCGATGCCGCACGCGGTGTGGCCGCACATCGAGGCACCGGATGGCAAGGAGGACGTGTGAGCGACATCAAGAAGCACACCCGCGTGAACGAGACGCTCAGCGCGCCGCTCGAGCGTCCCGCGCTCCAGTGGCTCGCGGCGCACACGCCGGCATGGATCACTCCGGACGTGCTCACGACGATCGGTGTGGTCGGCTCACTCGTGTGCTTCGCGGGGTACTGGCTAGCCAACGTGGACGTCGCCTGGCTGTGGCTCGTCAATCTCGGCTTCGTCATCAACTGGTACGGTGACAGTCTCGACGGCACGCTCGCGCGGTACCGTCGGATCGAGCGTCCGCGCTTCGGCTTCTACATCGACCACACCGTCGACGCGGTCGCGGAGTTCCTCACGATCATCGGCATCGGGCTCTCGCCGTACCTCAGGCTCGATATCGCGGCGTTCGCGCTCATCGGCTACCTCCTCGTGTCGGTGCACGTCTACATCCGCACGGCTGTCGAGGGGGTCTTCAAGATCTCGTACGGGCGCTTCGGGCCGACGGAGATGCGCATCATCGTCGTTCTGGTCAACCTCGCGATCATCGCGCGCGAGGAGTGGTTCCTGCGGCCGGTCATCGGAACGCTCAAGCCGTTCGACCTCATCGGCATCGCACTCGCCGTGGCACTCGGTGTGGCGTTCCTCGCCGCGTCGCTCGTGCATGCCGTGCGGCTCGCCAAGGCAGGGGAGTGACGTGATGCGGCTCTTCGGTCGGCCGAGATTGGGGCTCGCCCTCGGGAGCGGGAGTGCGCGCGGACTCGCACACATCGGCGTGCTCAAGGTCTTCGAGCGCGAGGGTATCCGGCCGGACGTCGTCGCCGGTACGAGCATGGGCGCCATCATCGGTGCGCTGTACGCCTCCGGCATGCCGGTGGAGCGCATCGAGGAGCTCGCGACGGGCTTCGACGTCAAGGGTCTGCTCTCGCTTGCCGACGTGGCGCTGCAACGAGGCGCGCTCATGTCGGGCGAGAAGGTCGAGGCGCTCCTCGCCGAGCATCTGCCGCCGACGTTCCGCGACCTCGTGATCCCGTTCGGCTGTGCCTCGACGAACCTCGTGACCGGGCACGGCGTGAAGCACACGAATGGCGATCTCGTGCGCGCGGTCAGGGCGTCGCTGTCCATCCCCGTGATCTTCGCTCCGGTCACAGGTGATGGTCAGGTGCTCGTGGACGGCTTCCTCACAGAGCCTGTCCCCGTGCGACTTGCGCGGCAGTTGGGAGCCGACGTCGTCGTGGCGGTGGACGTCTGCGGCTCGGGGACGGTCGAGCTCGACGATGACGGCCTCGAGGAGGGGGGTCTGTTCAAGGACCTTCGTGCCGCTCTGCGAGGTGAGCGCAAGCAGCGGCGTGTCGGTGTCTCGAGTCTCGAGATCGCCTCTGCGACGGTCGAGATCCTCGAGCGACACGTCGCGGCTCCGCTCCTGCGCGATGCTGACGTCGTCATCTCACCTGATGTGCACGGCTATGCGGGTTACGAGTACCTGTCGGCTCGGGAGATCATCACAGCGGGTGAGCGCGCCGCCGAGGCGGCGCTGCCGCGCGTCCGTTCGAAGGCCCGGATCCGTCAGCGTGCGACACGCGAGGAGGCAAGATGAGATTCTCACGCACGACGATCGGCGCGTTCGTTCTCGCCGTCGCAGGGTCGATTGCCGCGATCCTGCTCACACCCCCCGACCAGAAGCTCGGTACGATGGTCAGGTTCGTCATGTTCCACGGCGCCTCGACGTGGGTGAACATGGCCACGTTCACGATCGCGGGCGCGCTCGGTCTTGTGGGGCTCGCTGGCAAGGACCGCGCTGTACGTGCTGGTGCGGCGTTCCGCTGGATCGCGCTGCCGCACTGGGCTATCAACACCGTGCTCGGGCTCATCTCGATGAAGCTCATCTGGGGCGGGATACTGTGGAGTGAGCCACGGCTCGGCATGACGTTCGGGATCCTAGCGGGAGCCGCGCTGATACTGGCTGCGCAGATGCTGTTCGACTCCCCGAAGGTGCCCGCAGCGCTCGATGCGTTGCTCGCGGTCACGCTCTGGGTGCTCGTGCTCGTGCTTCCGAACCTCTTCCATCCGGATAGCCCGGTGTTCTCATCCGGGAACGTGGCGTACATCGGGACGTTCCTCGGGATGGTGGCCTCGATCGCGGTCGGAGCATTCGCGCTCGCACATGCGATCGACGCGCGCGTCACCGCCGACACGGACTGAGGGGGCATCCGTCGGCGCGCCGAGCGGGTGTTCAGGCGCCGATGACGCCGAGTTCGCGCCCGATGCGCTCGAAGGTCTCGAGGACGAAGTCCATCTGCTCGTCGGTGTGCGTCGCCATGTAGCTCGTGCGCAGGAGTGCGCGGCCCTGCGGTACGGCTGGTGGGCGCACCGGGTTGACGAACACGCCCGCGTCGAGCAGTCGCCGCCAGAACTCGAAGACGAGCATCTCCTCCCCGAGCACGATGGGGATGACGGGTGTCTCGCTCGCACCGGTGTCGAACCCGAGACGACGGTACTCCGCCTGCATGCGCCTGACGATCCGCCACAGCCGCTCCCGGTGTTCCGGCTCGTTCTCCATGACGTCGAGCGCGCCGAGGCAGGCCCCCACGCTCGGCGGCGCCATGGCTGCGGAGAAGATGAACGGGCGCGAGTTGTGCTTGATGTAGTCGATGACCTTCGCATCCCCTGCGATGAAGCCACCGAGTGATGCGAAGCTCTTCGAGAAGGTGCCCATGATGAGGTCGACCTCGTCGGTGAGGCCGAAGTGAGCGGCCGTCCCCTCGCCGTTCGGTCCGAGCACCCCGGCAGCGTGGGCATCGTCGACCATGAGGCGCGCTCCGAACTCACGGGTGACCGGCAGCATCTCAGGGAGCGGTGCGATGTCGCCCTCCATCGAGAACACTCCGTCGACGACCACGAGCACCCCCCCGTCGCCGTTGCGCTCGGTGGCGGTCACGAGGGCCTTGCGAAGGCTCGCGACGTCGTTGTGCTCGAAGCGGACGACGCGTCCCCACGACAGCTTGCATCCGTCGTAGATGCTCGCGTGGTCGTCCTTGTCGATCACGGCCGTATCATGGCGGCCCACGATGGCCGCGATGGTCCCGATGTTCGCGCCGAAGCCCGTCGAAAAGACGAGAGCGGCCTCCTTGCCCACGAATCGTGCGAGCCGTCGTTCGAGCTCCTCGTGGATGTCGAGGTTGCCGTTGAGCAGTCGCGAACCCGTGCACGAGGTCCCATAGCGCTCGAGCGCCTCGCGAGCGCGCGCACGCACGTGAGGATGCGTCGTCAGGCCGAGGTAGTTGTTCGAGCCGAGCATGACGAGCTCGCGCCCATCGACGGAGACCTTCGCGTCGGACTCCGAATCGATGATGCGGAAGTACGGGTAGTAGCCCGATGCCCGAGCCGCATCGGCCTCGGTGTAGTCCCAGCACTTCTCGAAGATGTCCACGCGATCCCCTTCACGGCATCTGTTGACACGACGCCCCGATTCTACCGCTTCTTCCCCGAACGCGCGCCCGGTGGTACGATGCCAGCACGACCGAACAGCGGTCCTGGGTGCCCGCACCGCGGGAGAATAGGGAAGCCGGTGCAAGTCCGGCGCGGACCCGCCACTGTGAGTGGAGCGCTGAGCCCCACGAGCCAGGAGACCTGCCCAGGATCCCTGCGATCGAGGCCTTCGAGGAGTTGAGGCCCCGTCGCCCACGCGGATGCGTGTGCCTCCGGGAGTCCCCAGCGCGAGAGGGCCCGCCAGCATGGCGGGCCGTTCGCGTCTTGAGGTCGCGCTGTTCGGGAGCACGGCCCGGATGCGAGAGGAAGGAAGGATCATGAATGCTCGATCGATCAAGCGGACCCTCGCTGCGCTCGTCATCGTCGTGGCGCTGTTGGTGAGCGGGGGGTGCGGCTCCGAGCAGGGGAGCGGTACCGCGAGCGCTGCTCGAACCGTGACGTTCCCCGTGACGGTCACCGACGACGCTGGCAGGAAGGTCACCATCGATGCGAAGCCCGAGCGCATCGTGAGTCTCGCTCCCGGGAACACCGAGATCTGCTTCGCTTTGGGGATCCTCGATCGGGTCGTCGGCGTGACCACGTACGACGACTTCCCGCCGGAGGTGACCTCCATCGAGAAGGTCGGGGACTTCGTGACACCGAACCTGGAGGCCATCGCGGCCCTCGAACCCGACCTCGTCCTAGCGACGACGGGCGTGCAGGCGGACCTCATCGACAGGATCGAGGCCACCGGTGCGCGCGTCGTGGCGATCGACCCGGCCTCACTCGACGCGCTGTACGACTCCATCATGCTCGTCGGGACGATCACCGGTGAGCCGGCAGCGGCTGCCTCCCTCGTCGATCGCATGAAGGCGGATCTCGAGACCATCCAGTCGGCCATCGAGGCCGCGCCTGTCCCGTGCTTCATCGAGATCGCCCAGGAGCCCCTGTTCACGGCGGGCCAGGGTACGCTCATCAACGACCTCATCGAGCAGGCCGGTGGCGAGAACATCGTGACCGAGCAGGGGTACGTCGCGTACTCCCTGGAGACGTTGCTGACGAAGGACCCGGAGGTCTACCTCGCCACACGTGGTTCGATGAGCGACCCGAACGACCTCGCGAAGCGGCCGGGCTTCGACAAGCTCGCCGCCGTCAAGAACGGACGGGTCCACGTGCTCGATGACAACCTCGTGAGCCGACCTGGGCCACGCGTGATCGACGGCATCCGGCAGATCGCCGAGTCGCTCCACCCGGAGGCGTTCGGCAAGTGAGATGAGACCTGGTTGGCGCACACGGGCGGTCGCGGTCATCGCCGGACTCGCGGTCGCGCTCGCGGTATCCATCGTCGCGGGCGTCGCCCTCGGGGCGGTGCGCATCCCGCCGGGCGACGTCCTGCGGGCCATCGCGCGAGCGCTCAGTAGCGTTGCGAGCGGCACCACGGACGCGGTCGTCTGGGACCTTCGCGTGCCGCGGGTGCTCCTCGCTGCCCTCGTGGGCGCAGCGCTCGCAGGCGCTGGCGTGCTGTACCAGGCGCTCTTCCGGAACGCGCTCGCCGACCCGTACATCCTCGGCGTCTCCTCGGGGGCGGGGCTCGGGGCGACGATCGTGCTCGTCTTGGCCGGCTCGAGCGCGCTCGGGAGCCTCGTCGGTGTGCCGCTCGGCGCGTTCGCCGGCGCGCTTTGCACCGTCCTCGTCGTCGTGGGGCTCGCCAGCCGGCGCGGACGGCTCGAGCCGACGTCGCTCCTGCTCGCAGGTGTGGCGGTCTCCTACACGCTCGCGGCGGTGACGTCATTCATCATGGTGTTCAGCCGCGAGTCCATGCATGCGGTCGTCTTCTGGATGATGGGTGGGCTGGGGCGTGCGTCGTGGGGGTATGTCGCGGTGCTATCCGTGATGCTCGTGCTCGGCCTCGCCGTGCCCTGCATCCGAGCGAGGGAGCTCGACCTCGTCGTGCTCGGCGACGAGCGAGCCGAGCAGCTCGGCGTCGACGTTCGGCGCTTTCGCTTGCTCATGCTAGGAAGCGCCTCGCTCGTCGTGGCGGGCGCCGTGTCGGTGGCAGGGCTCGTCGGCTTCATCGGGCTCATGACACCGCACATCGTGCGGCTCGTGCTCGGTCCGACGCACCGGACGCTCCTGCCGGCATCCGCGCTCGCGGGCGCGATCGTCATGGTGCTCTCCGACCTCATCTCCCGGGTCGTCCTCGCGCCGGTGGAGATCCCGGTCGGGATCGTCACCGCGATCGCCGGGGGCCCATTCTTCGTGTGGCTGCTCATGCGTTCGGAGGGCTCATGATGCATGCGAGCGCGCCTCGGATCACGTTCCGCCAAGCCGCTCTCGGCTACGACGGTCGTGCGGTGCTCGAAGGTGTGACCTTCGACGTCGCGCGGGGCGAGGTGGTCGGGCTCGTCGGTCCGAACGGCGCTGGCAAGACGACGCTCGTGCGCGCTCTGTGCGGTCAGGCACGCGTGCTCGCGGGTACGATCGAGGTCGACGGCGTCGACCTGCGCGCGCTCGACGTCCGTTCGCGTGCCCGCGCCATCGCCGTGGTGCCCCAGGCCCTGCCGGTCGCCTTCGCCTTCACGGCGCGGCACTTCGTCGAGATGGGCCGGCACCCGCATCTCGGGCCACTCCACGGCCCGTCCGGACACGACGCGAGGATAGTCGACGAGGTCCTCGAGCTCACGGATACCGCGCGACTGCAGCACGAGACGGTCGATACGCTCTCGGGTGGCGACCTTCAGCGGCTCACCGTCGCGCAAGCGCTCGCCCAGCGGCCGCGGATCCTCTTGCTCGACGAGGCGACCGCACACCTCGATATCAACCACGCGCTGCAGGTCCTCGACCTCGTGAGGCGCCTCGCCGACGAGGGCATGACCGTCATCGCGGTGTTCCACGATCTGGATACCGCGGCGCGCTATGCGGATCGCATCGCCATCGTCGCCCAGCGCGGGGTGACCGTGCCCGCGGTCCCGGAGCGCGCACTCGAAGCGGCGACGATCGAGCGGGTCTTCGACGTGCGGGTGGTGGTGCGGACCGAGCCGGTCACAGGAACGGTCGCCGTCGTGCCCATCGTGCGCGGCGCGGATGTCGTGCGACCGGTTCGCGGGCCGGTGGGGGTGGTGTGTGGGAGCGGTGCGGCGGCATCCCTGCTCCGCCGCCTCGCTCTCGCTCGGATCGGCGCGCACTGCGGTGCGCTCAACCGGGGGGACCTCGACCACGCGGTCGCTCGCGCTCTCAACATGGACCTCATCGAGCTCCCGCCGTTCGCGGAGATGGACGCGGACGTCGAGGCGCGGGTCATGGGCGCCTACGCGGGCTGTGTGGCCGTCGTGGTGAGCGCCACGCCGTTCGGGCGGGCCAACATCGGCAACCTCCGGGCGGCCGTCACTGCGGGCGTGCCGATCGTGCTCGTCGGTGCGATGACGCCCGACAGGGACTATGCTGCAGGAGAAGCGCGGCGACTGTGGACCGAGGCGCTCGCGGTGGGAGCCACCGCCGTCGCGGACGAGGCGGCTGTGATGGAGGTCATCGAGGACATCTGTCGGGCGAAGGGGTCGAGCGATGGGTGAGACGGGGCGCGTCGGGCTCGTCCAGGTCTACACGGGGGACGGCAAGGGCAAGACGAGCGCGGCTGTCGGGAGCGCGATCAGGGCGCGCGGCGCCGGGCTCACGGTCGCGTTCATCCAGTTCGTGAAGGGCGGACCACGGTCGAGCGAGCTCGCCGTCCTCGAGGACCTCGGTGTCACGGTCGTGCGCCCCGCACGGAGTTCGACGGGCCTCCTGTCGGGCGGGCCGACCGACGAGGACCGGCGCGCGGGCGCCGAGGCGACCGCGGTGGCCATCGAGACGCTCCGCTCGGGCCGGTTCGACCTGGTCATCCTGGACGAGGCGTGCATCGCCCTGTCGCACGGACTCGCGGACGAGGCGTCGCTCCTCGCAGCCATCGAGGCCCGCCCCGGCCACGTCGAGGTGATCCTCACCGGTCGCGGGGCCACCCCCGCGCTCATCGATCGAGCCGATCTCGTCACCGAGATGCGGGCGGTCAAGCATCCCTTCGAACGCGGCATCTCCGCGCGACGTGGCATCGAGTACTGAGCGCCGGAGCGGATGTCAGGGGGCCCACACCGTGCGCGGCGTGGAGCGCTCGGCCACGGTGAGGTGTGCCATGCAGCCGGCCTCGGCGAGCGCGGCAGCGAGTGCGGCGCGGGCGAGCGTGGGCGTGTTGTTGTGCTCGGAGAGGTGGAGCGCCACGACAGCCTGGAGGTCATCAGTGGCGAGCCGGGCCAACGCTGAGGCCGCCACGGCGTTGGAGAGGTGCCCGATGTCCGAGGCGATACGCTGCTTGAGGAACGGCGGGTAGGGCCCGTCCCGGAGCATCCGAGCGTCGTGGTTCGCCTCGATGCCGATGCAGTGGCATCCCGACAGCAGCTCGATGAGGGTCCTCGTGAGGATGCCGGTATCGGCGGCCGATCCGACGCGCCAGCCCGAGGGGGTGGTGATGCGGTACGCGACGCTCTCAGCGGCGTCGTGCGAGGTCGCTGCAGCGATGACCGAGAACGGCCCGATGCGGAGCTCATCATCGGGGCGCAAGAGCGCGATGGTCGGGATGCCGAGCCGCTCGATGGGTGCCGAGCGGGCGGTGCCGGGCGTCATGTGCACAGGAACGTCGAGGGAGCGCGCGAGGACACCGACGCCCCTGATGTGGTCCGTGTGCTCGTGCGTGACGAGGATGGCCTCGATGTGCACGTCGGCGACGCCCGCTTCGGCCATGCGGCGCCGACATGCACGCGCGGAGATGCCACAGTCGATGAGGATGCCGCGGCCGCGGGCGTGCACGAGTGTGGCGTTGCCGCTCGAGCCTGAGGCCAGGAAGCAGACGCCCTCGCGTGCGTGTCGATCCATCGCGCGCTTCACGAGCGGCATCGTAGCATGCGGGCGTGACACTCTCACGTCACCGTCTCGCTCGTGGCAGCGCGGGGAATACTGACGGTGAGCCCTCTTGGGAAGGAGCGAGTCATGGCCACCAGCCGCTGGTCGTTGAGGAACATCTACCTGTACCTCGTCTGTCTCATCACGCTCATCATGGTCATCGTGGGGACGGTGGGCACCATCCGGAGCGTCGTCGAGCTCGTCTACCCCGAGCCGACCTACATCGAGCCGATACCCAAGGAAGAGGACGGGAAGCCTGCGATGACCGAGGCGGAGTGGCAGCGCCAGCAGGAGATCGGCCGTGAGCAGAGCCGCCGCTGGGCGATCATCAACCTCGTCGGTAACGTCGCGCTCGTCGTCGTGGCGGGCCCGCTCTACGTGTACCACTGGCGCAAGATAGAGACGGAGAAGGATGACCCGTCCAAGGTCACGGCACAGGCGCGGTCCTGAGCCTGCGCCCAGACCACACACCATCCTCGATCGAGGAGGATCCATGGTCAAGCTGTATGCGCTATCCACGTGTCCGTACTGCCGTCAGACGCGGGCGTACCTCGATGAGAACGACGTCGAGTATGAGCTCACTGAGGTCGACCTGCTCGAGGGGGACGAGCGCCAGGCGGCCATCGATGAGGTGCGGGGCATCTCGGGTGGCACATCGTTCCCCGTGATCATCATCGATGACGAGGTCATCGTCGGCTTCAACAAGCGGAGGATCAAGGAGCTGCTCGGGCTATGATGGAGCGTTCAGCGCCGCGCAGGAGGTTCCCGGAGGGGACGACCATCGAGGATCTCAAGGCGTTCATGGCGCCGTTCGTCGAGCGTCTCGGCTACCGCTTCAACACGGACGAGGCGTTCGTCGATGAGGTGCTAGCCTCCGAGCTCGTCATCCTGGAGCGGGATGGCGACCTGTACTGCCCGTGTCGCGTCCGTACGGGTGACCCCAAGGAGGACGTGGCCATCATCTGCCCGTGCATCCCCTTCCATCGTGATGCGTTCGCTGCGATGCGAAAGTGCTGGTGCGGGCTGTTCATCCTGTACGACGTGGAGGATGGTGCTGAGCTCGCGGGGGTCATCGAGGTGCCGAGCGGGCCGGTGGCGGTGCCCGTCCTCACCGTGGACGATCTGCCGCCCGGCCAGATCCGCCACGTCAAGATCGGGAAGCGGGACATCGCGGTGGCCCGTGTGGGCGACGAGTTCTTCGCGCTCTCGAACGTCTGTCGTCACGCGTTCGCTCCCCTCAGCGAGGGCTTCATGGATGGTCACGTCGTGATGTGTCCATGGCATGGCTGGCGATACGACGTCCGCGATGGTACGACCGACCACCCGGATGCTGACGTGCGCACGTACCCGACAGCGGTGCGCGACGGCGTCGTGTTCGTGACCGTCGACGTGCGCGGGTGACGCGTTCCGCCGGACGTGCCGAGCGAGCCTTGCAGGGTGCATCCTCAGGTGCGGTCCGCGCATAGTCCGACGCGTGCGCCGTCGTGCGGTCTCACCCCTGTTGCATAGGCGCACGGTTGTGCTACAGTGCGGGAATCTCAGGCGGAGCGTGCACCGGCACTCGTGCCGTGACACGCGAAGGGTCGTGTACGCGAAGGAGGAGGGTATGACGAGCAAGCGCAAGCGGTTCTTCGCTGCCGTCGCGGTCGTCGCTTCCCTGGCGCTCGTGGTCACGGGTTGCGGGAGCAAGACCGAGACCGGCGGCACGGACGGCGGGGCCAAGAAGGTCACCGTCGTCATCGGTGTGGGCGCACCGCTCACCGACGGCGCTGTCGCGCTCGGCAAGGGTATGGTGCGCGGGACGAAGCTCGCCGTGAAGCAGGCGAACGAGTCCCAGGAGCTCAAGGACCTCGGCCTCACGATCGAGGTCGTCGAGGGCGACGACAAGGGTGATCCGACGACGGGCGGCAACGTCGCCACGCAGTTCGCCTCCAACCCCAAGCTCGTCGCGGTCATGGGTCACCTGAACTCGGGTGTCACGCGCGTCGCCGTGAAGATCTACAACCAGGCGAACATCCTGCAGATCAGCCCCGCGAACACGGCTGTCGACCTCACCAAGATGGGCATGAAGAACTACTTCCGCGTCTGCGCGAACGACGCGGTCCAGGGTCCTGCCGCGGCTGACTACGCCTACAACGTGTACGGCGCGAAGCGCGCATACGTCGTGGACGACTCCACGGTCTACGGTGAGGGTCTCGCGGCTGAGTGGGCCAAGCAGTTCGAGGCCAATGGTGGTACGGTCGTCGGCACCGAGAAGACGGGCGACAAGGACACCGACTTCAAGGCGCTCGTGTCGAAGATCAAGAACGCGAACGTCGATATCGTCTACTACGGCGGCATCTACAATGCGGGCGCGCTGTTCGCCAAGCAGCTCAAGGAGGGCGGCGTCGACGCGCCGTTCATGACGGGCGACGGCTGCTACGATCCCGAGTTCATAAAGCTCGCCGGTGCTGAGAACGCTGAGGGCTCGTTCTGCTCCTCGATCGGCTATCCGGTCGACAAGCTGCCGAAGGCCCAGGAGTTCAAGGCGGCGTACGCTGCCGAGTTCCCGGGCGAGGCGATCGCCGCGTACGACGCGTACTCTTACGACGCAGCGCAGGCCATCATCAACGCCATCATCAAGGCCGCCAAGGAGGTCGGCGTGGACAAGCTCACGACGACCGAGGGCAAGCAGGCGATCATCGCTGCAGCCGCTGAGACGGACTTCGAGGGCGTCACGGGCCAGGTGTCGTTCGACGAGTACGGTGACACGACGAACAAGGTCGTGACGATCTACGTCGCCAAGAACGGCGAGTGGGTCCCGGCCGAGTAGGGGTCGTACGCACAACCCCGCTCTCGTTGGTCACATCGTTGGCTGAGGCGGCCTGGGTGGGCGCGTGAGCGCCCACCCAGGCTGTGCACCGAGCCTGGAACCGAACCCTCATGCGGCGGGCGCTTCCCGCACGCGGTCCTCTCGTGGAGTATCCATGACGTTCACGTACATCATCGAGCAGACGGTCAACGGCATCACCCTGGGCGGGCTGTACGCCCTCGTCGCCCTGGGCTACACGCTCGTGTACGGCATCCTGCTCATGATCAACTTCGCGCACAGCGAGCTGTTCATGATGGGCGGCTACGTCGGCCTTGGGGTCCTCAAGGTCCTCGCTGATCCCGGCGTCGCCGAGAAGCTGGGGTGGAGCTTCCTGCCCCCGCTGCAGTCATTCTTCATGTCGCGCGGCGTCGGATTCGTCGCGCTCATGGCTTTGACCTTCCTGATCTCGGGCATCATCGTCGGCATCCTCGGGGTCATCATCGAGCGGTTCGCGTACCGACCGCTCCGGCACGCGCCTCGACTCGCGCCGCTCATCTCGGCGATCGGGGTGTCGATCTTCCTGCAGAATGCCGTGCTGCTGTGGATCTCGAACAAGCAGCTCCCATACTCGCGCCTGGACGGCACGCAGTTCGTGCGTGCTCACACGCTCTTCACGATCGGCGGAGCGCACGTCTCGACGCTCCAGGTCTTCATCATCGTCACGTCGCTCGTGCTGCTGTTCGGACTCGACACGTTCGTGTCCAAGACCCGCATCGGGCGAGCGATGCGAGCCACCGCTCAGGACCGTGAGGCCGCGGGGCTCATGGGAGTCGACATCAACCGCGTCATCGCCCTGGCCTTCTTCATCGGTCCGGCCCTCGGGGCAGTGGCAGGCGTGTTCAATGGCATGTTCTACGGGTCGGTGAAGTTCAACATGGGCTTCATCCCGGGCATCAAGTCGTTCACCGCTGCCGTCATCGGCGGTATCGGCAACCTGCGCGGCGCGATGCTCGGCGGCTTCCTGCTCGGCATCGTCGAGTCGCTCGCCGCAGGCTTCATAAGCAACGCGTACCGCGACGTGATCGCGTTCATCGTCTTGGTGCTCGTCCTGATCTTCCGTCCGGGCGGCCTGCTCGGCGAAGCGGTCGCGGAGAAGGTGTGACCATGGCTGACATCACGACACAGGCGCGTACCGTCGTCGGTGGCGGGTGGAGCCGGGCGAAGGTCGCGCTGTACGCGATCCTGGCCCTCGTCCTCATCGCCATCCCCATAATCTTGCAGTCGATACCGAGCATGGGCTTCCTCGTCCGCATCCTCGTGGTCGTGGGCATCTGGGTCCTGCTCGCTCTCGGGTTGAACATCGTGGTCGGATACGCCGGCCTGCTCGATCTCGGGTACATCGCCTTCTACGGCATGGGTGCGTACACGGGGGTGCTCATCGGTCAGGCGGTCTCGGACGTACTCGGTGGGGCGACGTACTGGGCCATGCTCGTCCCTGGCGCGATCGCCGGTGCGATCACGGGGATAGCGCTCGGCTTCCCCGTGCTGCGCCTGCGAGGGGACTACCTCGCCATCGTCACGCTCGGGTTCGGCGAGATCGTCCGCATCCTCGTGAATAACGACTTCCTGGGCCTGACGAACGGTGCGACCGGCCTGCCACGTGGTAGCGAGGTCATGGTGCCGCCGTTCGGTGTGGATTGGCTCCAATCGAACGTGCACTTCCCGACGCCGTTCGGTGAGTTCGTCTTCACGTCGAACGTGTACTGGTACTTCGTCGTCGTCGGATTGTGCGTGCTCGCGGTGTTCGTCATCAATCGGCTCGACGACTCGCGGCTCGGGCGTGCCTGGGTCGCGATGCGTGAGGATGAGGTCGCCGCTGCCGCGTGCGGCATCAACATCAGGACGCAGAAGCTGTGGGCCTTCTCGCTCGGCGCTCTGTCCGGTGGCATCGCCGGTGTGACGTTCGCGTACGTCCAGCAGTTCATCTCGCCCGAGTCGTTCACCTTCATGGAGTCGGTATTCGTCGTGTGCATCGTCGTCCTCGGCGGCATGGGTTCGATCCCGGGCGTCATCGCAGGAGCGCTGCTCATCAAGGGCGTGCCCGACCTCATCCAGGGGCTGGCCGTCGCCGGCGTGCTCAAGGTCTCCGGTGACATCACCTCCATCATCACCGGATACCGGTACCTCGTGTTCGGCCTGCTCATGGTCGTCATGATGGCGGTGCGCCCACAGGGCATGATCCCGAGCGCGCGACGCGCTCGGGAGCTGCAGCCCGAGGACGAGAAGATTCGCTTCGAGGAGGACCAGCAGCTCTGGGACCTCGAGCACCGCGACCCTGGCCACTCCGGCCACCCGTAGGACCTTGACCGAGGAGCGCGAGCGATGGCACTCGTCGAAGCCACGAATGTGACGATGATGTTCGGCGGTCTGCGGGCCGTCTCGAACGTGGACATCAGGATCGAGACCGGGGAGATCGTCGCCCTCATCGGCCCGAACGGTGCCGGCAAGACGACGTTGTTCAATCTCATGACGGGCATCTACAAGCCGACCGAGGGCTCCATCCTGTTCGATGGGCAGGAGCTGGGAGGACGGAAGCCGCACGAGGTCTGCGAGCTGGGCATCGCGCGTACCTTCCAGAACATCCGCCTGTTCGCGAACATGACGACGCTCGAGAATGTCATGATCGGGCGTCACTCGCGCACGAAGGCAGGGCCGCTCCAGGCGGTCCTCCGCACACCGCGATTCAAGCGCGAGGAGCAGCATACGGTCGATGAGGCGGTCAAGTGGCTCAGCTTCGTCGGTCTCGTCGACAAGGCGAACGAGCTCGCGAAGAACCTGCCCTACGGCGAGCAGCGCAAGCTCGAGATCGCCCGGGCACTCGCCACCGAGCCGAAGCTGCTGCTGCTCGACGAGCCCGCGGCGGGCATGAACCCGCAGGAGAGCGTCGAGCTCACGAAGCTCGTGGGACGGATTCGCGACCTCGGCATCACCGTGCTGCTCATCGAGCACGATATGAAGGTCGTCATGGACATCGCCGACCGCATCTACGTGCTCGACTTCGGCGAGCTCATCGCTGAGGGCAAGCCCGCCGAGATCCAGCGGAACCCCAAGGTCATCGAGGCATACCTCGGCAAGGGCGCGGAAGCGCTCATGGCCGCGCAGGGATAGGAGGCTGCATGCTCCTCACCATCGAGAACCTCCATACCTTCTACGGCCAGATCGAGGCACTCAAGGGCATCAGTATCGAGGTCGCCGAGGGCGAGATCGTCACCCTCATCGGCGCGAACGGCGCTGGCAAGTCGACGACGCTGCGGACGATCTCAGGGCAGCTCACTCCGCGGGAGGGCCGCATCGTCTTCCAGGGGGAGGAGATCCAGGGACTGCCGCCGCATGAGGTCGTGGCCAAGGGGCTCGTGCAGGTGCCTGAAGGCCGCCGGATCTTCCCGCGCATGACGGTCGAGGAGAACCTCGACATGGGCGCGTTCCTCCGCAAGGACCCTGAGGGTATCGCGCGCGACAAGGAGTGGGTGTTCGAGCTCTTCCCGCGCCTGAGGGAGCGCCGCACGCAGAAGGGTGGGACGCTCTCGGGGGGCGAGCAGCAGATGCTCGCCATGGCCCGAGGGCTCATGGCGCGACCCAAGATGCTCATGCTCGACGAGCCGTCGATGGGCCTCGCGCCCGTGGTCGTCGAGACGATCTTCGAGACGATCGAGCAGCTCCATCGCGAGGGGATCACGATCCTCCTCGTGGAGCAGAACGCAGCGATGGCGCTCTCGATAGCCGACCGCGGGTACGTGCTCGAGACCGGGCGTGTGGCGCTCGCGGGCACCGGCAAGGACCTGCTCGGCAATGAGGAGGTACGAAAGACGTACCTCGGCGAGGTCTGACACCCGCCGCTCACGCGGACGCCTCGAGCGCCTGCCTCGCCTTCTCGGCGACGCGGGCGCTCGCACGTTCGGTCGATGCCGTGCGGAATGCGGGCTCGCCGTCGATCACGCGCAGGACGCCAGCTGACATGACGAGGCGCACCGCATCCGCCGATCCGCGCTCGACGAGGGCCGCGTAAGGGTCCTGCGTCCAGCCCGCGGCCACGACGATGAGGTCCGCGAGCGCACCGGGTGCGATCGTGCCGTTGCGGTCGACGAGCCCGAGCACGCCTGCCGCCTCGGTCGTCACCATCGCGAGGAGCCGCTCGGGCGCGATGGTCGGGCAGGCGGTGCGCACAGCCCTGAGCTCATCGAAGATGTCGAGCGTTGGCACGCTCGCCAGCGAGTCCGTGCCGACCGCGAGGCGAGCGCCGGCATCCATCAGTGCGGCGACGGGTGGCGTGCCGTTCTCGAGGTAGCGATTCGATCGCGGGCAGAGGACGACACCGCGCGCATGGCGAGCGAGCAGGTGCTGGTCTCCTGAGGCCAGGTGGACGCAGTGCACGGCGATCACATCGTCGAGGGCACCCAGGCTGTGCAGGTACTCCACGGGAGTGCTCCCGGGCGGGGACAGGTCTGGAGCCAAGCGCGCTGCCACGGAGGCGAGCGGTCCCGTTCCCGAGGTCAAAAGGCGCACCTCCGCCCTCGACTCGGCGACGTGGATCATGACGGGCACGTCACGCTCACGAGCGAGGGCATGGACCGCACGGATGAGCGAGGGGCCGGAGGTATACGGTGCGTGTGGCGTGAGGCCACACCGGGTGCGCGTCCCGCACGCGCGCGTATCCTCCGGGAAGTCGAGGGCAGCGAGTCGGGCCTCCAGCTCGCCAGTGCCGATGCCGAGGACCTCCCAGAAGAAGACACCCCCGACACCGGCGTCGCCGGCGGCTGCTGAGGCTTCTGGGCCGTACGCCACGTCGCCGACGCTCGTGACGCCGGATCGAAGGCACAGCAGTGCGCCGTGTGCTGCGGAGGCGGCGAAGTCGTCTGCATCGAGCACCCGCGTCAGTCGGGCGATCGACGAGAGCCACGCAGGGAACGGCTGACTGGCGAGCAGACCCGCCAGCGCCGTCAGCGAGAGGTGCGTATGAGCGTTGATGAGGCCAGGGCAGATGATGCACCCGGGGTACTCCCGTGTCCGTTCCTCCGGGTATGCGCGCCTGATACGCTCCGCGGTCGCCACATCGGAGATGTGTGTGCCATGCACGCGAACCGCGCCCCCCGCGATCGGGTGGCCGTTCATCGGCACGACCCAGTCCGCGGTGATGATCATCCTCACTCCTCAGCGCGGCCAAGGAGTGAGGGCTTCCGCAGGTCGGCGCAGCCGCATGGCGCGTCGAGGTCGGCGTCAGCGACCGCGTCGAGCACGCACCGTGCGATGCGCTCGCTCTCATCGAAGAAGATCGCCTTGAGCTCCTCGTGCTCCCATGAGCGCACGACGCCCTCGGCGTAGTTCACGACGATGTAGATGCCTGCGTAGCAGGCACCGATGTCACGAGCCAGGAAGACCTCTGGTGCGAGCGACTGACCGATGACGTCCGCCCCGAGTCGGCGCATGTAGTCGATCTCAGCCACGCTCTCGAAGCGAGGGCCGTCCGTGACGAGATAGATGCCGCGGCGGAACACACGACCGAACCGCTCACTCGCAGCGGCGAAGAGGTCGCCGTGCAGTGCAGGACAGATCGGCTGGCGCATGATGAGGAGGTGGTCACCACGGACGTAGATGTCCTGCTTGGTCGAAAGGTCGATGAAGTCCGTCGGCAGGACCACGTCGCGGGGGTCGAGGAGGTGGTTGAGGCTCCCGACACCGCCGTCGGCCACGACCTTGCGCACGCCCGCTTCGTGGAAGACCCAGAAGACCTGCAGGCTCGCATCAGCACGCTTCACGCCCCGCCGCCACCCGTGCATGCGCACCGCGAGCACGTCTCGCGGGCCGCGAGCGCCCGTCACTCGGAAGTGCGTGAAGCCTGGAGACCGCCCGAACGGCGTGTCGAACACGAGGCGGTCGCCGAGGACCTCGACGCGCTCATCGTGAAGCGCTGCAGGGAAGTCGAGTGCGAGTGACCCCGAGCCGCCGCATATGCCGATCTCAGCGCGTGGTACGTGTGTCGTCATCGCGAGCCTCCTCACTGCGCGAAGCGTAGCGGAACGGGTCGCCTGGCGCGAGAGGGCCCGCCCCGGTGCGGTGGACGTCCGCCTGTCTCAGCGTTGCATGGCGAGCATCTCGCGGAGACGACGCCACGCGAGGGGTATCCCTCCGACCTCGAGCCAGTACATGACGTACGTCATGCGCTTCATGATGATCGCAGGGACACCGGACAGGTGGACACCGAAGGCCCAACCGACACCCCAGCTCGGCCCGATGCTCACGAACTCACCGTGCATGTGCGGCTTGAAGGGCGTGACTGCGTCGCCGCGCAGCTCGCGCAGCAGGTTGTCCGCGGTATGCTCGGCCGCCCGTATCGCGAACTGAGCGAGCATCGGGAGGGTGCGCTTCGACTCGGGGTCACGGAAGGCCGCGATGTCACCGATGGCGTAGACGTCCGCGTGGCCTGGGACGCGGCAGAACGCGTCCACGACGAGGCGGCCCGACGGGTCGACCTCGAGGCCCCAGGAGACCGCATCCGGGTCAGCCTTCGCGCCTCCGCAGAAGACGAGTACGCTCGTCGGGACCTCACGGCCGTTGGCCAGGACGACCGCATCGTCCGTCACTCGCTCGACCATGGAGCCCAAGATGAGCTCGATACCGAGCCGGGCAAGGCGCTTCCGAGCCCTCGCTCGCAGCGGTTCCGGCAGGTCGTACAGGATGTCCGGGCGGCCCTCGATGAGTCGCACGCTTAGGTCGGCAGGGTCGAGCCCATGCTCGCGGATGCGCTTGGGGAGCATCTGGCCGAGCGTTCCGACGATCTCGATCCCGGTGGCGCCACCGCCGATCACCGTGAACGACAGGGCCTGTCGACGCGCTTCTCGGTCAGCGAGCGTGGCTGCTCGCCTGAACTGCGCCTCGATGCGGCGCTGCAGCTCCTGTGCGTCGTGCACGGACCACATCGTGACGGCGCGCTCCTTGAGGCCCGGCACGGGGGGTACGAAGGCCACGGCACCCGTAGCGAGCACGAGCCGCCAGTACGGCACCTCCTCGTGTGGTCCCTCTCGTGGGCCCACGATGACGGCCGATCGTTCGGGCTCGATGCTGTGGACCCGGTTGTAGCACACGGTGACGGGGAGGTCCTTGAACAGGGTCGGGAGCCACAGCTCACAGAACTCGGGACGCGGTGGGCCCACGGCCACGAGATCGAGCTCCGAGAGCGCCTGCTGACACGGGTTCGGTTCGATGAGGAGGATCTCGGCCTCATCGCTCGGCTGGATCCGCTTGGCGAGACGAACGGCGAGCGTCGCCCCCCCGTATCCGCCCCCAGCGATGACGATCCGGCGCTTGTTGGTCGTCTGGGCGCACCCTGTCGGCGTCATGTCACGTTCCTCTCACGGATGGGCCATGGTGTAGATACCCCTACGCACGCTCAGTCCGCGGCGTGTCTCGTGGCACCGCCCACGTCGAGGGTCGCTCAGAACCGGCGAACCTCTCGGTACAGCGTGTCGCGCTGGACGGGCGTGAAGCCCGCGTCGCGGATGAGACGCACGAGCTCGTCACGCGCGAGCATGAAGCGTGTGCCGGCTGCCGCCACGACGTTCTCCTCGATCATCGTCGAGCCCATGTCGTTCGCACCGAACGCGAGCGCGATCTGGCCGATCTTCGGCCCCTGGGTGACCCAGGACGCCTGTATGTTCTCGATGGTGTCGAGGTACAGGCGGCTCACGGCGAGGAGTCGGAGGTACGCCCACCCGCTCGCGGGAGCGGCCACCTCCTCGGCGAGCGCCGTGTTGCCCGGCTGGAAGCTCCAGGGGATGAAGGCGCGGAAGCCGGTCCGACCAGCAGCGAGTGCCTCGTCTTGCACGTCACGGATGCGCCTGAGGTGCTCGATGCGCTCGGCGGGCGTCTCGGTGCCTCCGAACATCATCGTGGCGGTCGTCGAGATGCCGAGCGCGTGGGCCTCGCGCATGACGTCGAGCCACTCGCGCGCCGATGCCTTGTGTGGTGAGACGACCGAGCGCACGCGGTCGACGAGGATCTCGGCGCCGCCTCCCGGTAGTGAATCGAGACCCGCGGCCTGCAAGCGACGGAGCACCTCGCGGACGGGTAGCCCTGAGAGCCTGGAGAGGTGCACGATCTCAGGCGGCCCGAAGCCGTGGATGTGGATCGGGTAGCGCTCCTTCAAAGAGCGCAGCATGTCCTCGTACCACTCGAGCGGCAGGTCAGGGTGCATCCCGCCCTGCAGGAGGATCGCCGTCCCTTGGCAGGCGAGCGTCTCCTCGACCTTGCGGGCGAGCTCGTCGAACGGGAGCACGTAGGCGTCCGGGTCGTCGGCTTCCCGGTAGAAGGCGCAGAAGCGGCACCGGCTCACGCACACGTTCGTGTAGTTCACGTTGCGGTCCACGATGAACGTGACCTCGGGCTCGGGATGGAGCCGCATGCGCATCAGGCTCGCCGCGGTGCCCATCATGAGGGTGTCGCCGCCATCCAGGAGCGCGAACGCCTCCTCGTCGGTCAAGCGGTGCTCGCCGCGTGCCGCCGCGAACGCGAGGTCGGCGAGCTTCTGGGCGGGCAGCGCACTCACTCGCCCCACACCTCGATCGTCGGCACCGCATCCAGTTCGCCGATCGCGGCAGCCTCCTCGAGGAAGCGCGCGAGTCCGGCTCGGTAGATCGGCTCGAAGCGGAACTGCAGCGCATCGAAGTACGAACGGAAGCGCTCAGCGGGGAAGTGCTCCCAGCGGGCGGCATAGGCACTGATGTCGTCGAGGTGTGCCCTGCAGTACTCGAGCGAGCCAGAGAGGGCGTCGGAGACCGCCTGCACGGCTGCGGGGTGCTCCCGGGCGTACGCTCGGCGCACGGCCCACACCGCGTAGACCATGGGCAGTCCCGTCCAATCCGTCCACGCGCGTCCCAGGTCGCAAGCGAGCAGACCCTCGGGGACCTCCCAGTACGCGCGGAGTGCCTCGTCGCCGATGAGCAGCGCTGCGTCGGACTCTCGCAGCATCGCGGGCAGGTCAGGCGGCATCTCGACGTACGTCGGGGCGACGCCCCAACGCTTGGCGAGCAGGATGCGCGTGAGGACCTGCGAGGTCCGCGAGGTGTCGGTGAGCGCGACGGTGCGTCCGTCGAGCTCGTCGGGGGGTACGGTCGAGACGAGGAGGATCGACTGCACCTCCCCGAATGACGAGATGGCGATGTCGGGGAGGAGCACGAATCGATCCGCATGTCGCGCGTACTCGATCGACGGCACGGGAGCGACATCGAGCCTGCCCTCAAGGATGTCGGCGGCGAGCTGTCGGGGTGCTGCCTTGATGAGGTCCACGTCGAGGAGGTGATCGCCGCTCTTGACGAGCCCGTAGTACAGCGGCAGGCAGTTCAGGAACTGGATGTGGCCGAGTCGCGGGCGCGCCATCGGTCAGACCTCCGTACGTCGTGGGGCCGGACCGGCGCTCCAAGCGGGTGGCGCGGACTCCTCGCCGAAGACCTCGACGACTCGGTAGAGCGTGTCACGCTCCACGGGCACGTGTCCGGTCTCACGGATCAGACCGATGAGCTCCTCTTTCGAGAGTGCCTCGGGTGTCGCCGCGCCGGCCATGTGCGTGATGCGCTCCTGCACGACGGTGCCGTCGATGTCGTCGACGCCGAAGACCGTGGACAGCTGCGCGACCTTGAGGCCGAGCATGATCCAGAACGCCTTGATATGCGGGATGTTGTCGAGCATGAGGCGCGCGATGGCCAGCGTCTTGAGGTCGTCGAACCCGGTCGTCCCGGGAAGATCCGCGAGCTCGGTGTTGAGGGGATGGAACGCCAGGGGGATGAAGGCCAGGAAGCCGCCGGTCGCGTCCTGCTGCTCCCGGAGACGGATGAGGTGGTCCACACGCTCCTCGGGCGTCTCGATGTGCCCATATAGCATCGTGCAGTTCGTCTTGATGCCGAGTGTGTGGGCTTCACCGTGGATGCGGAGCCAGTCGTCGGCTGCGGTCTTCTTGTCCCACGCGGCCTTGCGGGCGCGCTCGGAGAAGATCTCGGCACCCCCGCCAGGCAAGGCGTCCAGCCCCGCCTCCTTGAGGATGCGGAGCACCTCGATGGTCGGCGATCCGCTGATCCTCGCGTAGTGCTCGATCTCCACGGCGGTGAAGGCCTGGATGATGACGTGCGGGGGCAGCGCCTGGCGCAGTCGCCGGACCATCTCGACGTAGAACTCGAAGGGCCACTCAGGGTGCAGGCCGCCCACGATGTGCACCTCGTAGGCGCCATCGGGCACGCACTCTCGGGCTGCCTCGACGATCTCGTCGAGCGTCATCTCGTACGCACCCTCTTGGCCCTTGTTGCGAGAGAACGCGCAGAACTTGCAGCGGTTGAGGCAGATGTTCGTCGGATTGATGTGGCGGTTCACCATGAAGTACACACGGTCGCCGTTGATGCGGCGACGCGCGTGATCGGCCATCTGACCGATGCCGACGAGGTCGTGTGAACCGTAGAGCGCAAGACCGTCCTCGCGTGAGAGGCGTTCGCCGGCGAGCACCTTCTCGGCGATGGGCTGAAGGACGGGATCGAGCAGATGGAACGGCACCAGGAGCCTCCGCTTCCTCGGTCACGAGCGAACCGCTCCAGTGTAGTGCTGATGCGTCCGAACGGCCAAGTGGTCTCGATTCGCAGGCCTGACCGAGGGGACCGTGGCGTGTCGGCAGCGACGGTTCAGCTGACGGTCGGCTGGAAGAGCAGCGCGACGTAGAGTACGTACGCGATGAGGAATGCCGCCCCCGCAAGCCTGCCGATGCGCCCGCCTCGGAGCAGGAGCGGCGTGACGGCGACAGAAGCGCCCACCATCAGCCACACGTCCGTCGACGCGATGCGTGGTGCGACCTCGATGGGCTTGATGAGCGCGGTCGCACCGATGATGCCGAGTGCGTTGAACAGGTTGCTCCCGACGACGTTACCCACCGCGACATCAGAGTGGCCGCGAGCCGCCGCCACGATGCTCGTGGCGAGCTCGGGCAGGGAGGTGCCGGCTGCCACGAGCGTCAGACCGATGATGGCCTCAGGGACCCCGAACGAGCGCGCGATCCCCGTCGCGCCATCGACGAGAAAGCGTGAGCCGATGATGAGCGCACCGAGACCGACGCAGAGCTGGACGACGCCGAGCCACGGTCGTGCGGCTACCGCGAACTCCTCGGCCTCGCGTTCATGTAGCAGGGCGGAGGCAGGGCGCCTGGTCACCTCGCTCCGGTAGGCGTACACGAAGTACGCGATGAGAGCGATGAGGAACGCCGCCCCCATCGTGCGGCCAATGGTCTCCCCCCGCCCAGCGAGCGCCAGTGCCGTGACGGAGCCCAGCATGAGGAGCGTGTCGCGTCGCACCTCGGCCGGCGCGACGGCGATGGGTGTGATGAGCGCCGAGAGCCCGAGCACGCCAAGGATGTTGACGATGTTGCTGCCGACGACATTGCCGAGAGCGATGGCCGAGCTTCCCTTCAGGGCCGCACTCGCGCTCACGAAGAGTTCAGGCGCCGATGTTGCCGCTGCCACGACCGTCAACCCGATGAGGAGCGACGATAGCCCGAGGTGTCGGGCCACCGTGACCGCGCCGCGCACGAGCAGCTCGCCGCCACCGAACAGCGCGACCAGGCCGACGAGAGCGAGGAGGTATGCCGTCACGAGGTATCCTCTTCCTTGGAAGCGAGGGTCGTATCGATGCTCGGGCAGCGCATGAGGCCGGCACAGGGCCACTGCACGCGGTCAGGCCCGAGGTGAGCTAGGCCATACTACCCGATGAGGCGCGGCAGGTATAGCACCAGCTGGCGCGGTGCGAGCCATGCCCGCGAGCACCCTTTGCGCCCCACGGGCATGGCTCGTACCCTGTACCCATGGGAGACCTCACCTCGATCGTACGGGCGACCGTCGAAGCGTACGGCATGCTACCGGCTGGATCGGTGGTGCTCGCCCTCGTGTCCGGCGGGGCCGACTCGGTGGCGATGCTGCGTCTGCTCGCCGAGGGTGCCGTGGGGGGACCGTTCGCTGCGCTCGCTGCGCTCCACATCAACCACCTCCTGCGAGGTGAGGAGGCCGACGCGGACGAGTCGTTCGTCGTCGATCTGTGTGCATCGCTGGGTGTCCCATGCCGCGTCATCCGCTACGACGTGGCGGCGTATGCCGCCTCGTCCGGATGCAACCTCGAGGATGCGGGGCGACGTATCCGCTACACCTTCGCCGAACGGGAGCTCGACACGCTGTGTGACGTCGCTGGTGCAGCGCCCGCACGCGGACGCATCGCGGTCGCGCACACGCAAGACGACGCGGTCGAGACCTTCCTCATGCGGCTCGCCACGGGTGCCGGAGCTCGCGGGCTGCGTGGGATCCCACCCGTTCGCGGTCGTATCGTGCGTCCGCTCATCGAGACGAGGAGGGCGGACCTTCGTGACCACCTGCGAGCGGTCGGGCAGTCCTGGCGCGAGGATCCGACGAACGCGGACACGACGCGCTTGCGCGCGTGGGTGCGCCACGAGCTCGAGCCTCTCCTCACGGCGCGCAATCCAGCCTTCATGGAGACCGCCGCGCGGATGCTGCGCATCCTCGGCGAGGAGGACGATCTCCTGCAGGAGATGGCGGACGCTTTCGCGCGCGACTTCACGACGATGGAGGGTGCTCGGCTCGGCTTCGAGCGATCGATGATGCGCACGCTCTCGAGGCCGATGGCGCGTCGGACGGTGCGAAGCGCGCTCGTTCGGGCGTTCCCCGAGGCATCGCGCATCGAGTTCGAGCACATCGAGGCGCTCGTCGATGGCATCGAGCGTGATGCGTTCGCGCGTGACCTCCCGTTCGGTCTGCGTGCCGAGGTCGAGTACGGTACACTATACGTCTTCCGGCGGGGAGACACCCCTGAGCCACTGGCACCTTGTTTGCTCGAATGGCCTGGTACCTGCGACCTCGCAGGCGCGGGGACGATACGGGCGAGGCTCGTCACAGCCGACGCGGTGAGGTACGACCCGCACACAGCGTTCGTCGACGCGGACCTCCTCGCGAATCCGCTCGTCATCGATGGACCGCGTGCGGGTGACCGGATGCGGCCTCTCGGGCTGGGCGGCACGAAGAAGCTCCAGGACCTCCTCGTGGACGCGAAGGTCCCACGGCGCGTGCGGTCGAGGACACCTGTCGTGCGCAGCGACGAACGTATCGTTTGGGTCGCAGGGGTACGGCCGGCTGAGGACTTCAAGGTGACCGCTGCGACGAGGCGGGTGCTTGCGCTCGAATGGGAGCGGGGAAGACGATAGGGGTTGAGCGTGCGAGCTTCGGCTCGGCGGCTCAGCGAGACGAGGGAAGGAACGTCGCGATGCAGCTGCATCCGGACATCGATCACGTGGTGCTCACGGAAGAACAGATCCAGCGCCGCATCCGTGAGCTCGGCGGTCAGATCTCCGATGACTACGCTGGCTCGACGCTGCTGCTCGTCGGCGTGCTGCGCGGCGCCGCGCTGTTCATCGCGGATCTCGCGCGTGCCATCGACATCCCCGTCGAGATCGACTTCATGGCCGTGTCGAGCTATGGGTCATCGACGAAGTCCTCGGGCGTCGTGCGCATCATCAAGGACCTCGACGAGGCGATCTTCGGGCGTGACGTGCTCGTCGTCGAGGACATCCTCGATACGGGACTCACGCTCAAGTACCTGCTGCGCAACCTCGCATCCCGCAACCCGAAGTCGCTCGAGGTCGTGACACTGCTGGCTAAGGAGGGTAAACAGCGAGTGCCGATACAGTGTCGGTACGTCGGATTCGACGTGCCTGATGAGTTCGTCGTCGGGTACGGTCTCGACTACGCGGAGCGCTATCGCAACCTGCCGTACATCGGCGTGCTCAAACCGGAGGTCTACGCACACTAGCCTCCCGAAAGGATGTTGGACGTGAACAGGAATCTGAGGACCGCGCTACTCTACCTGCTGCTCATCGCAGTGGCGCTCCTCTTCGTGGCGAACTCCTTCGAGTCGCAGACGAGAGTCGACACGCTGCCATCGAGCGCGTTCGTCAAGGCCCTCAAGGACGGGCGGGTGATCTCTGCGGAGGTCATGCTGCGCACGCAGACGGTGAAGGGTACGTACTACCCGGACGCCGAGGCCAAGCGCAAGGACGAACCGCGCAGCTACACCACGACCTACCTCGGCGAGGAGAGCCTCGCAACCCTCATGCAGGAGCACCCACCGCTCAAGGAGTACGAGGCGAACCCCGAGGACACGCAGTGGTGGGTGACGCTCCTCGGGCAGCTCTTGCCGGTGCTGCTCATCGTGGGTGTCATGTTCTTCTTCATGAACCAGATGCAGGGCGGCAACTCCAAGGTGATGTCATTCGGCAAGGCTCGCGCGAAGCGCATGACGCGTGACCAGCCGCGCATCACGTTCAAGGACGTCGCCGGGGTGGATGAGGCCGTCGAGGAGCTCCAGGAGATCAAGGAGTTCCTCTCGAACCCTGGCAAGTTCCAGGCGCTCGGGGCGAAGATCCCCAAGGGCGTGCTGCTCGTCGGACCACCCGGCACGGGTAAGACGCTACTCGCACGCGCAGTCGCCGGCGAAGCGGGTGTGCCGTTCTTCTCGATCTCTGGTTCCGACTTCGTCGAGATGTTCGTGGGTGTCGGCGCGAGTCGCGTGCGTGACCTCTTCGAGCAGGCGAAGGCTGCCGCTCCGTGCATCGTTTTCATCGACGAGCTCGATGCCGTGGGGCGCATGCGCGGGGCGGGTCTCGGCGGCGGCCACGACGAGCGTGAGCAGACCCTGAACCAACTGCTCGTCGAGATGGACGGCTTCGACATCAAGGACAACGTCATCATCATGGCGGCCACGAACCGGCCCGACGTGCTGGATGCCGCGCTGCTGCGTCCAGGCCGCTTCGACCGGCAGATCGTCGTCGATCGCCCGGACCTCAAGGGGCGCCTCGAGATCCTCAGGATCCACACGCGCGGTAAGCCGGTGAGCCCCGAGGTCGACCTGGAGGTACTGGCGAGGCGCACGCCCGGATTCACGGGAGCCGATCTCGCGAACATGGTGAATGAGGCCGCACTGCTCGCCGCGCGTCACGGCAAGAAGCGCATCGAGATGGAGGAGCTCGAGGAGGCTATCGAGCGGGTCGTGGCAGGGCCGGAGCGCAAGAGTAGGCTCATCTCAGAGAAGGAGAAGCGCATCATCGCGTACCACGAATCCGGGCACGCGCTCGTCGGGCACATGCTGCCGAACACGGATCCCATCCACAAGATCAGCATCATCAGCCGCGGCCGCGCGCTCGGCTACACCCTGGCGCTGCCGACCGAGGACAAGTTCCTCAGCACGAAAGGCGAGATGCTCGACGAGATCGCGATGCTGCTCGGCGGTCGTGTCGCCGAGGAGATCGCCATCGGGGATGTGACGACCGGGGCGAGCAACGACATCGAGCGTGCGACGAAGCTCGCCCGACAGATGGTCACGCGCTACGGCATGAGCGACAAGCTGGGTCCCATCACCCTCGGTGAGGATCAGCACGAGGTCTTCCTCGGGCGCGACTTCTCGAACACGCCCAACTACAGCCAGGAGATCGCGTACGAGATCGACAAGGAGGTCCGCCGCCTCATCGATGAGGCCTTCGAGCGTGCTCATGCGATCCTCTCGGAGCGCCGCGAGCAGCTCGACCTCATGGCGAGCGTGCTCGTGGAGCGGGAGACGGTCGACAAGGAGGAGCTCGAGGCGCTGCTCGAGAATCGCTGGGAGGAGTACCTGGCCAAGGAGCAGGCTGACGCAGCGGCTTCAGAGGAGAGGCCGGAGGGACCTTCCGAGGAACCCCAGGAATCGGGCGAGCCGGAGGACACGCGTCCGATCGTGGATGTGCCGCCCGCGGGTCAAGGCGGCGTCGTCGGCGTGTGACACAGGGGCCCGGCGTCTGTCGCCAGGGCCGGTGTGTAGCCACCGCGTGGTTCGGGTACACCAAGCGCGTGAGCATGCGCGTGAGGCGCTCAACTCACATCGAGGGGCACGCTGAGGGGGTGGGTGAGGTGTCGTGGCGACCCTTCAGCGCATCGCTCGGACGCCTGGCTGGCTTACGTATCCCGACGCGCGGTACCGTCGAGCGGGCACTCGAGCACCCGCCGCTGGTCCGGTCGCTCATCAAGTTCTCGGACGACATGTCCTCGGCGCAGACCACGGCGGAGATGCTCGCCGTCGTGGCCGACCACGCGAAGAGCTTCACGGGGAGCGAGAAGGTCGTGCTCGTGCTCGTGGACAGCGACGACCTGTCGCTCGTCGACAGTCCGGCGGTCATCGTGAGGGGGCGTCGGGATGTGCACGACGAGTCCGTGTGGGCGTCGTGGCTCGACGAGGCCGTGATCCGTGTCCAAGGTGGCGATGGGCCGCAGGTCTTTCAGGACGATAGCGCTCACGCGTGGATGCTCGCGGTGCCCATGCGTGTGCGCGATGCCGTCCTCGGCGTACTCGCCGTCGTGAACTCGGAGGGACATGGTTTCCGCGACGAGCACATCGCCTACCTCAGCGTGCTCGGATCGTTCGCGGCAGGTGTGCTCGAGAGCGCGCGCCTCGCGGACGAGAGCCGCTACTCGCTCATCGCGAGCGAGAGGGAGCGCATCGCAGCCGAGATGCACGATGGTATCGCTCAGTCGCTGTTCGGCATCTCGCTCGGCATCGAGTCGTGCAAGAAGCTCGCGTTGCGGGATCCCGCAGCCGTCGTGGCGCGGCTCGAGGAGCTCGAAGCGCAGCTCCTCGCGAGCATGAGTGAGCTGCGGCGCTACATCTACGACCTGCGTCCGGTGCGGCTGCGTGAGCTCGGCGTCGTCGAGGCGATCCGCTGCTGGCTCAAGGAGCTCACACCGAGTGAGAGCGTGCCCATCCGCTTCGAGGTGCGAGGCGAAATGCGGCCGCTCGATGCCGAGATCGAGGCGTGCATCTACCGGGTCGCGCGAGAGGGGACACTCAACGCCATACGTCACGCCCGGGCGCGTGCGGTGGACGTCGTGCTCGCGTACGATGACGCGGGTGTCGCCCTCTTCATCGACGACGATGGCCAGGGTTTCGACGTCGAGGCGGTCATGGCGCGCGCGTCGGCGGGGGCGACGTGTGGGCTGCGGAACATCGCTGACCGCGTGAGGAACGTCGGCGGGACCGTGCGCCTGGAGAGCGCTCCCGGCAGGGGTACGCGTCTGCGCGTGCGGATCGGCGGCTGAAGGGGGGCGATCGTGGACGGCATCAGCGTGGTCATCATCGATGACCATCAACTCGTCAGATATGCGCTGCGGGGATTGCTCGAGAGCGAGGCGGACATCCGCGTCGTGGGAGAGGCTGCCTCGGGTGAGGAGGCGGTAGCGGTGTGCCGCGCCGTCCGCCCGGACGTCGTGCTCCTCGATCTGCACCTGCCAGGCATGGACGGCATCGAGGTGTGCAAGCGGTTGCTCGAGTCGCACGACCCACCACGGGTGCTCGTGCTCACGAGCTACGATGATGATGACGAGGTCTTCGGTGCTCTCGACGTGGGGGCGAGCGGCTACCTCATGAAGGACGTCAGTCCGAGCGCGCTCATCGAGGCGGTCCGCACGGTCGCGGAGGGCACCACGGTGCTCGATGCGGGCGTCGCCAGGCGCGTGATCGACGGTCGCAGCCGCCCCATGGACGTCGCGCTCGCGGACGGCCTCTCGACGCGTGAGATCGAGGTCCTCAAGCTCATGGCGAGCGGGCTGAGCAATAGGGAGATCGCCTCAGCGCTGTGGATCTCGGAGTCCACCGTGAAGTCCCACGTGCGGAACATCCTGCGCAAGCTCAAGCAGCACGACCGGACCGGTGCCGTGCTCGAGGCGATCCGCCTCGGGGTCGCGCCCTCACCGGAGGACCGTGCATCGTTCGCTCCGCCCCAGGGCTGATGACGGAATCCGCCCGGAATCATCCGTTCGGATGAGGGGGAATCGGACCACCGCGGGGCACGATGTGGGTGGAGCGGTTCCTTCGTTGGGACGAGAGGGGGTGTCAAGGCATGCTGCAGTTGCTTGCGTGGGCCCAGATGTACCTGCGGCGCGATGAGGGCGCGACGGCGGTCGAGTACGGCATCATGGTCGCCGGCATCGCTGTTGCGATCATTCTGGTCGTTTGGGCGCTGGGTGATCAGCTCGAGGTGCTGTTCCAGGGTGTCGTCGATGCGATCGCTGGGCGGCCCTGAACCGGCACGGCGGCCTCAGGGACGGGATCGCCCGGTCCTGAGGCCGCCGGCTCCACGCACTGTCGCATGCCGTACCGATGCGTCGATACCTGTACGCACGCCTCCGTGCCGAGGAGGGCGCCTCTGCCGTTGAGTTCGCACTCGTGGCGGTCGTGCTCGTCCTTCTCCTCGTCGGGACCGTCCAGTTCGGTTACCTGTTCTGGCAGTGGCTCGAGATCACGCACGCTGCTCGGGAGGGTGCGCGGTGGGCCGCGCTGCGGCACCCGGCTGGCAGCGTGAGCACGCCGTGGACCACGCGCTACATCGTGTCGTCAGCAGCGCCCAGCTTGAACCCCCGGCTCACCGATGCGGACATCGTGATCGTGCCTCCTGACCCGGGCGTCGGCGACGTCGGTACGCCTGTGCGCGTGACCGTCTCGCACGATGTCGCCATCTTCACGCCGCTCATGGCGGGGATCCTCGGGTCGGGTGGCGCGTTCAGGTTGTCGAGCACCGCGACCATGCGGGTGGAGTGATGGCGATGGGTGCACTCCTTCAGCGTGTGCGGCGGGACGAGGGCGCGACCGCGCTGACCGTCGCGATCGTGCTCACGGTCCTCGTCGGTGTCGCAGCCTTCGCGGTGGACATGGGCTACCTGTATGCGATCAGGCGCCAGCTGCAGACGGCGGCTGACGCTGCCGCGCTCGCGGGCTGTCGCACCCTCGCGGATGAGGGCACCGAGGCCGAGATCCGCGCGGTCGTGGACGAGTACGCCGCCTTGAACGCTGTGGCGCCGGGTGACGACCTCCAGGTCGTGGATACGCGCGTCACGGCGGACGCGGTGCAGGTCACGGTGGCCAAGGACACGGGCCTCTTCTTCGCACGGGTCCTGGGTAGGGATGCCGCGCACGTGGAGGCGCGCGCGAAGGCGCGCATCGCATATCTCACCGGTATGCGGGGTCTCGTGCCGTGGTCGGTGCCGGTGATCCACGCGAATCGCGTGACGGTGCGCGTGGCTGGTGGCGCAGAGGTGCCGCTCGGGGAGGTCGGGAACGGACGGTACGCAGGCTCGGTGGTCGTGCCCACCGATGCGGGCACCGCTGGGACGCTCCTAACGGTCACGGCGTACAACAGCCAGACGGTGTATCCGGATGGGTCACCCAACGAGTACCCGAACGGCGTGCCGGAGACCATCGAAGACGCTGCGGCTGTGTGGGTGCGTTCAGCAACGGCGCCGATCCAGGACGTGTGGCTCTCGAAGCCGGTCGTGACGAGCGGGGTCGATGCGTCCGTTCGACTGTACGTGGTGGCTGCGAGCGAACCGGAGGCGAGGTTCGACCACAAGGGGTACAAGCTGAAGGCGTTCGCGGGCGAGCCGGGCCGCTACTACGTCGACCTCGATGTGCCGCAGACCACCGCGACGGTGGAGGTCTACTCCGTCGACGTGACCGTCGGCAAGGGGAACGAGAAGTTCACGGTAACGAACGCTGCACGCCTTGTCGTGCGCCGCTCCACGTATCCCATCGCAGACGTCCAGGTCTCTCCTGCGGTCATCACCGATGGCGAGAGCCGCGTCGTCCACGTGGAGGTCCAGCTCCACGATTACGTATACGGCGAGCGATACGAGCTCAAGGTCGTCGCCGGCTCGGAGGTCGGCAACTTCTGTGCGCTCGACCTCGGGACGGTCAAGCATCCGCCGAACTGGCGCAACCCGCAGGACCCGTCCGAATTCGACGTGAACACGGATCCGGCGTACAAGCCGCCGACGTACTACTGCTACCTTGCACAGGAGCTCCCCTTCGTCGTCCACCTCGGCGACACGATCTGGACCGAGACCGGCAACCTCTCAGGGCCCTCCACTGAGAGAGCGCTCGACGAACGCTTCGCAGGCGATACACGCACGTTCGCGCAGTGGGAGGCGCTCGGTCGCCCGGCGAGCCGCCGGGTGGTGCTCGTGCCCGTCGTCGAGAAGATGCAGGTCGTCACCGGTCAGACGCCCATGCGCGTCGTCTCGCTCGGAGCCTTCTACGTCGAACCGGATTCGGACCTCCAGAAGGACACGATCCGCGGCCGGTTCATCGAGTACGTGAGTCCATCTGACGACATCTCGGATGAGCCGCCGGACGGCCTGTACATGATGACGGTGCATCTCGTCACGCCCGACTGACGATCGTGCTCGCACGCTGCTTGGTACGGTTTCGCCATCGAGGGGGAAGGACGGACAGGCCACATGAAGACCAAGACGCTCATCGTGATCGCGAGCATCGTGCTCGGGGTTCTAGCGGCTGTCGCGGCTGGGCGGTACCTGGAGAGCGCTCGCGCGAGGCTGCAGGCGCAAGCAGAGCCGGTCAAGGTGCTCGTGGCGGTGACCGAGGTGCCCAAGGGCACGAGCGCGGAGGACCTCATGAAGAAGGGTCTCGCCGAGGTCAGGAGCGTCCCGCGTCAGTACGTCGCAGCCTCCGCCGTCTCGTCCGTGGACGCCATCGCCGGGCAGGTCCTCGTGCAGCCGCTTGCGCCCGGTGAGCAGGTGACGACGACCCGGTTCCAGTACGCAGAGAGCGTGGGTCTCGCGTTCAGTATCCCCGAGGGGCACGTCGCGGTCGCCATCCCTGCTGATGACGTGAAGTGCGTCGGTGGTCTCATCCGGCCGGGTGACTTCGTGATGGTGACCGCTTCGTTCGACGAGTCGAAGGGGCTCCGCGAGGCGCAGACGCGCGTGTTGTTACCGCGCGTGCGGGTCCTCGCGGTCGGCCGCGACCTCACGGGCTCGCAGGAGGCATCGAGCGAGCGAGAGGGCCGCGGCATCGTCGGCAGCACGGGCGGTGACCGCTCGGCTTCCGCGAACAGCGCGTCCACCATCACGCTCGCGCTCGTGCCCGAAGATGTCGAGAAGCTCGTTCACGCCGAACGTCAAGGCACGGTGTGGCTCGCGCTCATCCCGAACGGCATGGCCGAGGTCCCCTCCACTCCCGGCCGGACGCTCCAGACGCTGTATCGGTGATCCGCGATGCCAACCGCGCTCGTCATCAGTGATCTGCCCGCGGTCGTGAGCGCTGTGTCGACCGCACTGCAGGCGAGCGGCATCGAGACGCTGTCGACGGTGGCCAATCTGCCTGCCGGGGTTTCCGTCGTCGCAAGCCGACGTCCGGACGTGCTGTTCCTCGGCCCTGATGTCCCGGCCCTCGAAGGCCTCGAGTTCGCTGGGTCGGTTCTCGCGCAGGTCCCGCACTGCGGCATCGTCCTGCAGAGCGCGGCCGTGGGGGCCGAACTGTTGCGTGCTGCGATGCGCGTCGGTCTGGTGGACGTGTTGCCAGCAGATGCCACGGCTGACGAGGTGCTGTCCGCTGCAGCGCGGGCCCGCGAGCACGCGAAGCGACTGCGGATCGCGGCGATGCCCGAGCGATCGAGCGAGCCTGTGACCCGCGCGAAGGTCGTGTCGGTCTTCAGCACGAAGGGCGGCGTGGGCAAGACGGTCATCGCAACGAACGTGGCCGTCGCCCTCGCCTCCGTGCTCGGAAAGCGGACGGTGCTCGTGGATCTCGACCTGCAGTTCGGCGACGTGGGCATCGTGCTCGACGTGGCGCCGGAGCGGACCATCTTCGATGCTGCGCAGGTCTTCGACCGGCTCGACGAGGATATGCTCAAGGGCTTCATCATGCCGCACCCCTCGGGACTCTCCGTGTTGCTCGCGCCGGTGCGCCCCGAGGACGCCGAGACGCTCACCGCCAGCCGCATCGGCCGCGTGCTCGACCTCGTGGCGTCGGTCGCCGACTACGTCGTGATCGATACGGCGGCCGCGCTTGATGACATCGTCCTGACAGCTGTCGACAAGAGCGACGAGGTCTACGCCGTGGCGACGATGGACGTCGCGAGCGTGAAGAACACGCGCGTCTCCCTCCAGAAGCTCGAGCAGATCGGCTACGACGGGCGGATGGTCAGACTCGTCCTGAACCGTGCTGACAGCAAGGTGCTGCTCGAGCCGGCAGAGGTCCAGCGGAGCGTCGGAGGCACGATCGTCGCACAGATACCGAGCGATCGTCTCGTGCCTCGCTGCGTCAACCGGGGGGTGCCCGTGGTCACCGATGCGCCGCGCGCTCCGGTCTCACGCAAGCTCATCGACCTGGCACGCTTCGTCGCCACGCGAGAGGAGGTGGACGTCCATGACGCTTCGGGACCGTCTCGCAGCGGCTAGCGAGGTCGCGACATCGGCGGAGGCGTCGCCGGCGAACGGGTCGGGCAAGGACGCCATCAAGCGGAACCTACACTACCTGCTCATCGAGGAGATGGGGCCTGCCATCGCGTTCCTCGGTGACGACGACGTCGGTGCGCGCATCGAGCTGGAGGCCAAGCTCAAGGAGCTGCTCGGACGCGAGACGACGCCACTGTCGGCGGCTGACAGGAAGGAGATCATCGAGGACGTCATCGATGACATCCTCGGATACGGCCCCATACAGGCGCTCCTCGAGGACCCTGAGGTCACCGAGGTCATGGTGAACAACGCAGAGACGATCTACGTCGAGCGCGGGGGGAGGATCCATCCCACGAATCGGCGATTCATCGACGAGAACCACCTGCTGCGCGTCATCGACAAGATCGTCGGGCAGGTCGGCCGGCGCATCGACGAGAGCTCGCCGATGGTCGACGCGCGCCTGCCGGACGGCTCGCGCGTCAACGCGGTGATCCACCCGCTCGCCATCAACGGGCCCATGCTCACGATACGCAAGTTCTCGCGCGAACCGTACACCGTCGAGGACCTCATCGCGTTCGGGACGTTCGACGAACGCTTCGCGCGCTTCATGGAGGCGTGCGTCAGGGGCAAGCTCAACATCCTCATCTCCGGTGGCACGGGCACCGGCAAGACGACGCTGCTCAACGTCGTCTCGGGGTACGTGCCAGGCGACGAGCGCATCATCACCATCGAGGACGCAGCCGAGCTGCGCTTGAACCAGGAGCACGTGCTCAGGCTCGAGGCGCGTCCGCCGAACATCGAGGGCAAGGGCGAGATAACGATCCGCGACCTCGTGCGCAACAGCCTCCGCATGCGGCCCGACCGCATCATCGTCGGTGAGGTGCGCGGTGCGGAGGCGCTCGACATGCTCCAGGCGATGAACACTGGCCACGAGGGCTCGCTCTCGACGATCCACGCCAACTCGCCGCGTGATGCGCTCGCGCGCCTGGAGACCATGGTGCTCATGAGCGGCTTCGATCTGCCGGTGCGCGCCATACGGGAACAGGTCTCCTCGGCGCTCGATCTCATCATCCAACTCGAGCGGCTGAAGGACGGCTCGCGCAAGGTCGTGCAGGTCTCTGAGGTGCAGGGCATGGAGGGCGAAACCGTGGTGCTGCAGGACATCTACTACTTCGACTTCTCGATGGGTGTGGACGCGGCCGGCCGCTTCCGCGGGCGCCTCAAGAGCACCGGACTCCGGCCCGCGTTCACCCGGAAGTTGGAGGACGTCGGCATCGTGCTGTCGGGCGAGCTGTTCGCCCACGAACCGCCGGAGCGGGTATGACCGTGCGGTCGGCACACGCTCGGCGGCATCTCGCAGCGGCGCTCATCGCGCTGTGTCTCGCGGCGACCATCGACGCCGGATCGGCGCGAGGCGCCGAACAGCGGCTCGTCGTCTCGGTCGCCGACGACACGGCGTACCCCACGATGAGGCTGATCGTCGCCTGTCCGTTCGAGGTGTACGAGGACGGGGGGACCCCCTCATTCACGGTCGTGGAGAACGGCTCTGCGCGCGCCGTGGACGACGTGCGACCGGCGAGCGTCGAGCGTGAGCCGGTGGACGTCGCTGTGTTGATCGACACGAGCGGCAGTATGCGGGGGGTCGCCCTCGAGCAAGCCAAGCGAGCGGCACGGGCGTTCCTCGACGAGCTCGACGCCGCGGACACCGTCACGCTCGTCGCCTTCTCGTCGACCCCTCGCGTCGTCCTCGCCCGCTCGCAGGACCGGGACGCCCTCTCGCGGGCAGTGAGCGGGCTTGAGGCCGGTGGCGAGACGGCCGTTCACGACGCGGTCGTGCTCGCGAGTCGGACCCTGGGGACCGAGGAGGGGCGGCGTCGGGCGATCGTGCTGTTGTCGGACGGCGGTGATACGGTGAGCGGGGCGACGCTCGATGCGGCCGTGCGCGCGGTCGCGCAGACGCATGCGCCCGTCTATGCGGTGGCGCTCAAGACCAGGGAGTTCGACTCGCGGTCCCTCGAGGCGCTCGCCCGTGGCTCCGGCGGCAGGTTCCTCACCGTCTCGGACGTCTCACAGCTATCCATGCTGTATGCCGGTATCGCGCGGGAGCTCGCCAACCAGTTCGAGTTGACGTACACGAGCGAGGCTCCCGACGAGCCGCAGCTCGTCATCCAGGTCGCTGCGCAGCTCGGTGCCGCCCGTGCTGAGGGGTCGGTCGTCGTCCCGAACCCCTCGTTCGTTGCGGCTGCGGGCCAGCCGGCTCCGCTCACCGAGCCGCGCCCGATGCGCCCGCTCCTCGCACTCTCGCTCATCGCGACGTTCGCAGCGGTCGCACTCATCGCGAACACCGCGCTCTCCCCACTCGCGATGCGTGGCGCTTCGATCAAGCGGGTCACCCTCTACGACCAGGTCAGGAACGGCGAGCGTCAGCGCACCGCCCGGGGCAGCGACGAGCGCCGCAGCGGCATCCTGGGCATCGTGGAGGAGGTCGCCGGCAGGCGAGGCCTGACGAGCGTCATCAACCAGAAGCTCGAGCGCGCCGGTCTGCCGCTGCGCGCAAGTGAGTACATGACGATCCATGTGTTCACCGTGGTCATCATCGGACTCGTCGTGCGGGCGCTCGCAGGTTCGCTGACCGCAGCGGTGCTCGCCGTGCTCCTCGCGGTCGCCCTTCCACTGCTCCTGCTCGAGTACCTCATCCAGAAGCGCCGGGAAGCCTTCGAGGAGCAGCTGCCCGATGTGCTCTCGCTCATCGCGGGGTCGCTGCGCGCCGGATGGGGTCTGATGCAGGCGATAGGGGTGGTCGTCGAACAGATGCCCGAGCCCTCATCGGTGGAGTTCAAGCGCGTGCAGACCGAGACGAGACTCGGCTTCCCCGTCGTTGAGGCGCTCCACAGGATGGCCGACCGGCTTGGCAGCGACGACTTCCGGTGGGTCGTCACGGCTATCGGCATCCAGCGCGAGGTGGGCGGCAACCTTGCTGAGATCCTCGACATCGTGGCGTCCACCATGCGTGAGCGCGCCGAGCTCGCACGGCACATCCGTGCACTCACAGCCGAGGGGCGCCTGTCGGGCATCATCCTCATCGCGCTGCCATTCCTCGAGCTCGTCGCACTCCTCATCATCAACCCAAGCTACATGAGCGGGATGTTCACGAGTCCTGTCGGACTCTTCCTGGCGGCTGCCGGGCTGGTCCTCTTGCTCGTGGGGGCGCTGTGGCTCCACTCGATCGTGCGCGTGGAGGTGTGAGGATGCCGCTCGTGATGCTATCGACCGGGCTGGCGACCGCGCTCGCCGTGTACGCGCTCCTCGCGCTCATCTTCGCGGAGGACAGGCGTGTGGCGGCCCGCCTCGAGCGTCTGTCGCAGTTCGAGCGCGAGGAGCTCAGGGACATGGAGCCGCTCACGCAGCCGTTCGGTCAGCGTGTCATCGCGCCGGCGTTGCAGCGGCTCGCGAGACGCGTCACCGCGCTGCTGCCATCGACGCAGCGCCACACGCTCGGACAGCTGCTCGACCGGGCGGGTCTGGTTGACGTCGATCCGGAGTCCTATCTGGCGGTCACCCTCCTCGCTGGCCTCGCGTGCGGCGTCCTTGGCGCGGTCATGGGAGGGGGAGCTCGGACCCCGCGCGGGGTGCTCGTGGGCGCGCTGTCGGGCGTGATCATCGGTGCAGCGGTCCCCGTGGTGTACCTGCGTGCCCGTGTCTCGAGGCGACAGCGTGCGATCAGGGTCGCGCTACCGGACATGCTCGACATGCTCACGATCTCGGTGGAGGCGGGTTTGGGCTTCGACGCAGCGGTTGCGAAGCTCGTGGCGAGCTCACGCGGCCCGCTCGCCGAGGAATTCTCGCGGATGCTCGCCGAGATCCAGGCTGGGATCTCGCGCCAGGACGCATTCCGGAATCTTGCGGGCCGTACGGGTGTGCCGGAGCTCAGCACGTTCGCGACGTCGATGGTCCAGGCCGATGTCTTCGGCATCTCCGTCAAGCGCGTGCTCTCGACGCAAGCGCGCGAGATGCGCGTGAAGCGGCGTCAAGCGGCAGAGGAAGCCGCTCAGAAGGCGCCCGTGAAGCTCGTCTTCCCGCTCGTACTGTGCATCCTGCCGGCGACGATCATCGTCATCCTCGGTCCTGCGATGGTCGCGATCGGTCGCGCCTTCGGGCTCATCGACTGAATCGCTCGTCTTCCATGTCGATGCCGTGTGTTGCCGTGCGCAGATAAATGTGATAGACATATATGTGTCGAGAGTAGGAGCTGCCATGCCAGACGATGCCTGGGCGACCGAGCGTCCCCGGCGGTGTTGCGGGCGACGAGGAGCCGGCATCGCGCGGGGAAGCATCGTCGAGCCGGTGATCCTCGCCGCACTCGCCCGCACTGGGGCGCACGGGTACGACCTCGTCAGGACCATCGAGGTGATCACCGGTGGTTCGGTGACGGTCGATCTCGGCGGGATGTACCGGGCGCTCCGGCGCCTTGAGGATGAGGGCGCGGTCGTGTCCACGTGGGTCGATGCGGGTGCGGGGCCGAACCGGCGTGAGTACCGGCTGACGGCCGAGGGTGTGGCGCTGCTCGCGCATTGGCTCGGACACCTCGAGGAGCGGCAGCGCGTGCTCGCCACGATCGCGGAGCGCGTCCGGGATGCGCTCGAGGCGCTCGGTTCGGATGAGCGAGCATCGCAAGCGGTGTGTTCGGAAGGGTAGGAGTCTGCGATGAGGGTGGTGGTCTCCGCTCACGAGCCCTCGCTCGAGAGCGCCGTCGACGAGCGCTTCGGCCGCGCGATGTGGTTCGTCGTCTACGATACCGAGTCCGGTTCGGTGACAACCATCGAGAACGGCCGGAACCGGCACGCGCTGCAAGGTGCTGGCATCGGGGCCGCGGAGTGCGTCTCGGACAGCGGCGCACAGGCGGTGATCACCGGGCATCTCGGCCCCAAGGCGTTCGCGGCGCTCAAGCGCATCGGCGTGAGGGGGTACGCTGGGGCTGGGATGACCGTGCGCGAAGCGATCGACGCTCTCGTCGAAGGGCGGTTGCGCGAGATCGTCGACGCCAGAGAAGCTCACGCTGGGTCCTCGGGGGAAGGTGGTATGTGACATGGGTGACGTCGTGGTGCTCGCTGTCCCGTCGGTCGGCGATGGCGGGCTCGATGCGGAGCGTTCGGGTCACTTCGGTCGCTGCGACTGCTTCACGCTCGTCGAGGTGGCCGATGGCAGGGTCTCGAACGTCAGGGTGATCGACAACCCGCCGCACATGGAGGGAGGGTGCCTGCGCCCGGTCGAGCTCCTGGCCTCGAACGGTGTGCACGCGCTCGTCGTCGCAGGTATCGGCGCTCGGCCGCTCGCCGGCTTCGAAGAGGCGGGGATCGGGGTGTACCACGACGCTGAGCGGCCCCTCGTGCGCGAGGTCGTCGAGGCGTTCGCCGCGGGTGAGCTCGAGCGCATCGATCCACGGTACGTGTGTGGCGGGCACCACTAGGAGCAGGCTGCACCGGTGAGACTCACGCCATTCCGCCGCTATCGGGTCGCGGTCGCATCGGGTAAGGGCGGCACAGGTAAGACGCTCGTGGCCACGAACCTCGCGGTGGCCGCTGCACGGAGCGGGACGCCCGTTGCGCTCGTGGACTGCGACGTCGAGGCGCCGAACGACGCGCTGTTCCTTCGTCCAGCGGCCACTGAGCGCGCGGAGGTGACCTTTCCGCTCGCCACGGTGGATGAGGCCGCGTGCACCGGCTGCGGCGTGTGTCGCGATGCGTGCGCGTACGGCGCGATCCGGCTCCTGGGGCGAAGCGCCATCGTCTTCGACGAGTTATGTCACGGTTGCGGTGCGTGTATCCCGGCATGCCCGACGGGCGCCATCCGCGAGGTGTCCAAGCGCGTGGGTCGCGTCGTCTGGGGCCGGGTGGGCGGGACCCTTACGGCGCCGGCGAGCATCGATGTCGTGACCGGCGAGCTCGATGTCGGTGAGGTCAAGGCCCCGACGGTCATCCGTGCAGCGAAGCGGCGCTCGGAGGTGCTCGCGCGACCGCTCACGATCCTCGATGCACCGCCAGGCACGTCGTGTTCGGCGGTCCACGCGCTCAAGGGAGCGGACGCGCTCGTGCTCGTGACCGAACCGACGCCGTTCGGTCTGCACGACGTGAGACTCGCTGTCGAGCTCGGGCGTGCGCTCGACCTGCCGATGGGGGTGGTGGTCAACCGGTCCGGTGAGCCGTATGCGCCACTCGACGCCTTCATCGAAGCGGAGAGGCTCCCAAGGCTCGCCTCGATACCGTTCGATCGTCGCATCGCAGAGGTCTACGCCATGGGTGAGCTCGTCATCGACGAGCATCCTGACGGACGCGCTTGGTTCGAGGCGCTCTGGGATGCCGTGCAACGGATCGTGGAGGAGCGATGAGGACGGTCGTGTTCGCGTCCGGTAAGGGTGGGACCGGCAAGACGACGATCGCGGCGCTCGCTGCCATCCACCGCGCGCACGGGACGCGGGTGGTCCTCGTTGATGCGGACGTCGAGGCGCCGAATCTGTCGATCGCACTCGGGGCGCGCGAGACGGGGCGGGTGCCGTTCGAGGGCGGTCCGGTCGCCGTGATCGACGCGGCTCGGTGTCGAGGGTGTGGCGCGTGCGCGCGCCGCTGCCGCTTCGACGCGCTCGTGCCGCCGGCGGGATATGGTCCTCGCGCCTACACGGTGGATGCGTGGTCCTGTGAGGGGTGTGGCGCGTGCGTGCCGGCGTGTCCGTACGACGCGATCACGATGGTGCGGAAGCGGGCCGGCTGGATCGTCGAAGCCGAGGCCAGCACCGGCGCGCTCGTCGCAGGCGAGCTGGCACCCGGCGAGGACCTCTCGGGCAAGCTCGTAACGGAGGTGCGGTCGCGTGCGGCGGCACTCGCTGCGGCCCAAGGCGCTGACGCGCTGCTCATCGACGGCCCACCGGGTGTGGGCTGTCCCGTGATCGCGTCGGTCACGAACACCGATCTGCTCGTCGTGGTGAGCGAACCGACCGTATCCGGCGCTCATGACCTCGAACGTCTCCTCACGCTCGCCGCACGGCTGGACGTCCCGGTCGGCGTCGTAGCGAACAAGGCAGACCTGTCGCCAGAAGGTCTCCGGCATCTTGGCGGGGTGGCCGACCGGCACCACGCCGCGTGGCTCGGTGAGGTCCCCTTCGATCCGGTCCTCGCGAGGCTCATGGCTGGCCTGGTGGGCGTCGCTTCGGGGCACCCTGAGCCCCTCCCATCCTCGGACGGGGTCCGTGCCGCGCTCGCGGTGATCGACCGCGCGTTCGAGCACGTCGGCTGAAGCCTCGCAGCGCTGCCCGGCCGCCGCCCTGGGGTACAATCGTGCGGGCGTCGCGGACGGGAGGCGAGATGGACAGATCGAAGATCGAAGCGGGCGTGCGCCTCATCCTCGAGGGCATCGGCGAGGACCCCTCTCGTGAAGGGCTGCGCGACACGCCGCGCCGGGTGGCCGACATGTATGAGGAGATCTTCTCCGGGGTCGGCCAGGATGCCGCAGCCCACGTCGCGGTGACCTTCGACGAGGGGCACCAGGAGATGGTGCTCATCCGCGACATCCCGCTGTATTCGGTGTGCGAGCACCACCTCGTCCCGTTCATGGGTCGCGCCCACGTCGCGTACATACCGGGCAAGCACGGGCGGATCTGCGGCCTCTCGAAGCTCGCGCGCGTGGTCGAGGTCTTCGCGAAACGTCCGCAGGTGCAGGAGCGCATGACCTCGCAGATCGCCGATACGCTCGTCGAGCATCTCGACCCCCAGGGCGTGCTCGTCGTCATCGAAGCCGAGCACCTCTGCATGTCGATGCGCGGGGTCAAGAAGCCGGGCGCGATCACGACCACGTCGGCTGTGCGCGGCATCTTCGCCACGAATGTCGCGACGCGAGCGGAAGCGATGTCACTCATCAAGGGTGCGTGAGGTGAGGGCGGTGTGGCGGTGTGGCCGCTTCGAGCTGCCGCTCGACGGGGTGCTCATCATGGGCATCCTCAACGTCACGCCCGACTCGTTCTCCGACGGCGGTCGGTTCGCCGCACCACAGGCGGCGCTCGCGCATGCGCGTGCCATGCTCCAGGCGGGTGCGCGCATCGTCGATGTCGGTGGCGAGTCGACGCGACCGGGAGCCCCGGAGGTGAATCCATCTGAGGAGCGGCGCCGCACGCTTCCCGTCGTGCGTGCGCTCGCTGAGCACGGGGCGTGCGTGTCGATCGACACGCGCCACGCGTCCGTGGCGGCGGCCGCCATCGAGGCGGGCGCGAGCATCGTGAACGACGTGTCCGGCTTCCGCGATCCGGCCATGGTCGAAGTGGCGCGTTCGAGCGATGCCGGCCTCGTCGTGATGCACATGCTCGGTGAGCCGCGGACGATGCAGCGCGACCCGCACTATGAGGACGTGGTCGCGGAGGTGCATGGATACCTGCTCGACCGCGCACGTGAGCTCGAAGCAGCCGGCGTGGTTCGTGAGCGCATCTGTCTCGATCCGGGCATCGGGTTCGGTAAGACGCTCGAGCACAACCTCGCGCTCCTGCGAGCGCTGCCCGAGCTGGTATCGAGCGGGTATCCGGTGCTCGTCGGCGCGTCACGCAAGAGCATGATCGGCGCTCTCACGGGCGAGCCGGATCCCGCGCAGCGACTGGAAGGCAGCCTCGCGGTGGCGTTGTGGGCTGCCGCGAGCGGTGCGTCCGTCGTCCGCGTGCACGATGTGCGCGAGACCGCACGGGCGCTCACCGTCTGGCGAGCGATCGAGGGGCGAGCGGTATGAGTCCTCGCCGACATCGTGACGATGAGGTGGACATCCCGTCGCTGGAGGTCGATGACCCGCTCGCCCTAGCGGCGGCTGAGGCGGCGGCGCGCGGGGCGGCGCTCTCCACTCGGGCGCGGGAGGCACTCGAGCAGGCGAAGCCGGCCATCTGGGACGCAGGGTGGCGCGACGTCGCCAAGTGGCCTGCATCCGAGGTGGCGCGCCATCGCACCGTGGCGTACCTCGCGCTCGGCTCGAACCTCGGTGACCGGATGGCGCTCATCGCGGCAGCGGTACGCGCCATCGACGCTATCGATGAAACCGACGTGCTGGGGGTCTCGCACGTCTACGAGTCGGAGCCGTGGGGCGGGCCGGACCAAGGTCCCTACGCGAATGCCGTGGCGGTCGTGAGTACCGCCTTGCGCGCCGACCAGCTCCTCGATGCCTGCCAGGACATCGAGGCGGAGCTCGGCCGGGTGCGCTCGGGGGCGCGCAACGAGCCGCGGACGATCGACATCGACATCCTCCTGTTCGGCGATGAGGAGTGGGAGAGCCTCGACCTGACCATCCCGCATCCGCGCATGGCTGACCGCGCGTTCGTCATCGTCCCGCTGCTGGAGATCGACCCGTTCGTGACGTGGCCCGATGGAACGCCGGTGACAGATGCGTGCGCCTCGCTCGGCCGCATCACCGGGGCGCTCGGGCGCATCGCAGGCTACGAGGCGCTGACGCCGCCGCTCCGTGCAGAGGGGCCGCTGGAGTTCCCGAGTCCCTTCGTGGTTCCCGATGCCAGTCACGAGGTCGCGCCTGGCTGGGTCGTACTCGAGCAAGCCGACGTGGGTCCTCTCACTTCGAGCCGCGACCCGATGACGCTCATGCTGCACCTCGGTGCGCTTCACGATGCGGGCATCGAGGCGCACATCCACCCACCACCCAGCTTCGCCTCACCGGGGACGCCTTACTTCGCATTCACCGAGACCGTGCGGCTGCTCGTGCGTCCAGAGGACGTCGACCGCGCGCGACGTGTGCTCCTTGAGCTTCGTGCTCGGGCAGCCGATCTCGGTAGGGTCGCCGACGACGAGTGAGGCACCTACGGTTCGCGCATGCCCAGGAGGAGCCGGATGACCATGTGCGCTTGGTGCGCTGCGACGAGGCACACACGGCTCGCCACGAGGGGGAGCTCCCCGCTGGCACTCACGAGGTCTCCCGCGACGTACCGGTCGCTGGCGAGCACGTGTGTGGCGATGTCGTTCGCAGAGCCGAGACCGGCCAAACCGGAGGCAGCCACGAGGGGAATGCCTGGTAGGGCGGCCCCGCATGCGCTGAGTAGGAGCGCCTTGTCCGCCGCCGTATCGACGGCCTCGACCAGCGCGCGTGCCCCCCGGAATATCGGCGCGAGGTTCTGTGCGTCGACGCGCACGTCATGGAGGCGAAGCGCGAGATCCGCGTCTATCCGGCGCAGGTTCTCGGCGAGCGCCTCGGTCTTCGAGCGGCCGACCTGGTCGCGGAAGTAGAACTGGCGGTCGAGGTTGCTCTCACTCACGCGGTCGAAATCGGCGAGGATGAGAGAGCGTACGCCCGCGCGCACGAGCATCCATGCGACGTTCGAGCCGAGTCCGCCGAGGCCGACGATGCCAACCGTGGCCTCAGCGAGGCGTTCCCGGGTGCTCGCAGGGCCGATGGGCCGCTCGTCGTCCTCGCGCATCGCAACCTCTATCCGCCCGCGACCGGAGGGAAGATCGCGAGGCGGTCGCCTTCGGTGAGCGCGTCATCCTCGCTCGCATGGCGACCGTTCACGAAGATGACGCGCGGCTCATCGGGAAGCTGGAGCGTGGCGATGACCTCACCGATCGTCGTGCCGTCCGGGACGTCGAGCACGCGTGAGCCCGGGCGGCTCCCGGCCTCCGAAGAGGCCGGGAGATACCGCTCGAGAGTCGCGAACAGTGCGAGCTCGATGCGCACGCGCCTCGTCACGCTCCAGGCTTGGAGATCCCCATCTTCGCGGCTGTCTCCGGGACGAAGTCGAACACGCTGTCGAGGTCGCTGTCGGGAACCGTGAAGACAACGTCGTGCGGCGGGAGCTTCTCCTCGAGGAAGAAGCGAGGGAGCCGGTCATCCGCTGCCGTGAAGCCGACGGCCTCGTTGTAGAGCCGCTCGAGGGTGAGCACCTCACGGCCGAGCTCCATGAGTGCATCGGCATCCCACGCATCACCCGTGTGCGCAGCCGCCATCTCGTGGATGGCCTCGAAGGCGGCGGGGATGTCCAGGACGGCGAAGGCGACGAAGATGCACAGGCCGAACGAATCGAGCATGGCCGTCGCGATCTGGAGGTTCTTCGAGAGCTCTGCTTGGCCGTCGGGCTTGAACGGGTCGACCGATCCGCCGACATTGAGCACGTTGGCCGTGATGGCGTAACCCGCGGTGTGGTCGGCACCCATGGTCGAGGTCGCGTACGTCACGCCGATGCCCTGGATCGGACGTGGGTCGTAGGCTGGGAGTCCCTGGTGCTTGACGACGGGTATCCGCTTCACGCCGAACGCCGTGCCCGTCGCCTCGGCGCCATCACCGATGATGCGACCGAGCTCGGTGCCCCGGCGCACCTCCTCCTCGAGGATGCGGAGCGCCCCGGCGCCATCACCGAATGCGAGCCGCCCCGACTCCATGTACACCGCGAGCGTGACGCCGGTCTCGATGGTGTCGATGCCGATGTCGCCGCACGCACGGTCGAGCGCAGCGACAGCGTCCATGTCGCCGATACCGCAGTCGGCTCCGAGCGACCATGCGCTCTCGTACTCCGGGCCCTTCGTCATGTAGTGGCCATCCTCGTCGACCCAGTAGCGGGAGCACTGGATGACGCAACCGCTGTGGCAGCCATGCTTCACGTTGCCGCCGCGTGCAAGCGTGACCTCGCGCTGCGTCTCGCCTGAGATGCCGTCCACGAGCTCGAACCGGCCGCTCGAGAAGTTGCGCGTCGGATAGCCGCCAGCCTCATTGATGATGTTCGCCAGCACGTTCGTCCCGTATGTCGGGAGCGCGGTGCCGGTGACCGCATGCTCGCGCAGCGCTGCCGCGAACTTCTTGACGGCCGCGTTGAAGGCGTCGCGGTCGGCATGTTCGTTGTAGGGTAGACCCTCATCGATGAGCGCGATCGCCTTCACGCCCTTCGATCCCATGACCGCGCCGAGGCCGCCGCGCCCGCAGAAGCGGTTGGGATATCCATCCGGGTCACTCACCGCGATGGCGGCCATCTTCATGCCCATCTCGCCAGCTGGCCCGATGGAGATCGTCGCGTAGCGCTTGCCGGTCAGTCTGGATGCCACGCCGTCGGCCACGGCGTAGTTCCCCGCGCCCGCCCACTCGTCGACACGCTCGATGGTCACCGTCGTGTCCGGATGGATCACGAGGAGGTAGCGAGCGGTCGCATCGGCAGGCTTGCCTTCTATCACGAGCGCCGCGATACCCATCTTCGCCAGGGCATGGGCGGCTTGGCCGCCCGCATTCGACTCCTTGATCCCACCAGTGAGAGGGCTCTTCGCGCCCGCGGACAACCGCCCGCCGTTCGGTGCGCTCGTCCCGCCGAGGAGCCCCGGCGCGAACACGAGCTTGTTCTCAGGGCCGAGAGGGTCCGCCGAGGGCGGCACCTCCGAGAACACGATAGCGTCGGTGAGCGCACGACCCCCGTACCGTGACCATGGTGCTGGGAGTGGCTCCGTGCGTACGCTCAGGTCCGACATGTCGACGCGCACGATCTTCCTCATAGGCGCCTCCTTCGTCGTTCGCGCGCATTCCCCCACGCGCGATGTCCAAGACCAGAATATGCCCATTCGGGAGATTCTCATGCATCAGAGCGCGTCCAGCTCCGGTGTGCTGTCGGCTTCGCGATGCGGTGCTATACTTCAATGCCCACCCGACGAGGCCGCCTGGACCGCGCGATCGGCTGGGACGGCCGGGAAGGAGCACGTCATGAGCGCCTCGACTGCACGGGGTCCCGCGGTCACGATCCACACGTTCGCGCAGAGGAAGACCACAGGCGAGCCCATCGTCATGATCACTGCGTACGATGCACCGAGTGCACGCGCGGCTGAGGCCGCGGGGGTGGATGCGGTGCTCGTCGGTGACTCGCTCGGCATGACCGTCCTCGGATACGAGAACACGCTTGCCGTCACGCTCGACGACATGGTGCGCCATACCGCAGCGGTCGCGCGTGTCGCGCGGGACACGTTCATCGTCGCCGACATGCCGTTCGGGTCGTACCAAGCGTCTCCCGATGACGCGGTCACGAACGCGGTGCGCCTCGTCGCTGAGGGTGGTGCTCATGCGGTGAAGATCGAGGGTGGGCGAGCGGCGGCGCCACTCGTGCGCCGCATCGTTGATGCCGGCATCCCTGTCATGGGTCACGTGGGGTTCACGCCACAGTCGGTCCACGCCTTCGGTGGCTATACGGTGCAGGGCAAGGACGTCGTGAGCGCCAGGCGTCTCGTTCGCGACGCGCTCGAGCTCGACCGGGCAGGGGCGTTCGCCATCGTGCTCGAGCTCGTGCCAGCCGAGCTCGCGGCGCTCATCACGCGTAGGGTGCGCGCTGCGACCATCGGCATCGGTGCCGGCGTCGGCTGCGACGGTCAGGTGCAGGTCTTCCACGACCTCGTGGGCCTCGGTACCTTCACGCCGCGGCACGCGAAGCGTTACGTCGACGTCGGGGCGCTCATCACAGAGGCGCTCACGTCGTACGCCGCGGACGTCCGCGCTCGGGTGTTCCCGGGCGAGGACCACCTCACGCATGCGAGTCAGGACGTGATCGCGTCCGTCGAGCAGGAGCTCGCGGCTCTCGCAGGGGAGGACTAGATGGAGCGCGCCGTCTCGAAGGAGGAGGTCCGCCAGGCCGTCCTCGCGGCGCGACGCGAGGGTAAGCGCATCGCGTTCGTGCCGACGATGGGAGCGCTGCACGACGGGCACCTCTCGCTCGTCGCCGCGGCTCGCACCCGCGCGGACTACGTCGTCGTCTCGATCTTCGTGAACCCGACGCAGTTCGGTCCAGGCGAGGATTTCGAGACGTACCCGCGCGATGTCGAGCGCGACCTCGACCTGCTCGCTGCCGAGGGTGTCGACCTCGTCTTCACCCCGACGACGGAGGTGATGTACGCACCGGACGCGCAGGTCACGGTCGATCCGGGGCCGCTCGGTGACGTGTACGAGGGTGCCTCCCGTCCGGGTCACTTCAGGGGTGTCTGCACGGTCGTGGCGAAGCTGTTCGCGATCACGCAGCCCGATATCGCGTTCTTCGGCGAGAAGGACTACCAGCAGCTGCTTGTCGTCAAGCGCATGACGCGCGATCTCGACATCCCCGTGCGCATCGTAGCCTGTCCCATCGTGCGGGAACCCGATGGGCTCGCGCTATCGAGCCGGAACGTGCGGCTTGCCGGGGAGGAGCGCGCCGCGGCGACGGTGCTGTACCGTGCACTGCGCACCGCAGAGACGCTTGCGCTCGGTGGTGAGCGCGACGCGCGGGCGCTCGCTGCTGCGATGCTGAGCGTCGTGGCTGACGAGCCCGCCGCCACGCTCGACTACGCGGACGTCGTGGACCCCGACACGCTGGTGCCGCTCCAGGTGCTCGAGGGTCCCGGGCGCGCGATCATCGCCGCGCGCGTCGGATCGGTGCGCCTCATCGACAACATGTCCATCGAGGTTGGTGAGGCATGATACCGCCGGAGTTCGTCGAGCGCTCGGACGACCGGGCGTTCCTCCACGAGGAGATCAGGCGTCTGGCGCGCGAGCGAGAGGCGCTCATCCTCGCACACAACTACCAGCGCGGGGAGGTTCAGGATGTCGCGGATCTCGTCGGGGACTCGCTCGGCTTGGCGCGTGAGGCGCGAGCGACCGGTGCGCGCGTCATCGTCCTGGCGGGTGTGCACTTCATGGCCGAGACGGCCAAGCTGCTCTCCCCGGAGGCGACGGTGCTGCTGCCGGAACCCACGGCGGGCTGCCCCATGGCCGACATGATCACCGCCGAGCAGGCCGAGGCGTTCAAGGCCGCTTCTCCAGGGGCCCCGCTCGTGACGTACGTGAACTCCTCGGCGGCGGTCAAGGCAGTGAGTGATGTGTGCTGCACGTCCGCGAATGCCGTCGAGGTGGTGCGTTCGCTTGGAGCGCCGCGCGTGCTGTTCGCTCCCGACCGGAATCTCGCAGCTTGGGTCGCCTCGCGTCTACCCGAGGTCGAGGTCATCGCGTGGGACGGGTACTGCCCGACCCACGAGCGCGTCTGGCCAGACGCCGTCATCGCCGCGAAGGAGGAGCATCCCGACGCGCTCGTGCTCGTGCATCCGGAGTGCCGCCCGGAGGTCGTCGCGCTCGCTGACGAGGTCCTGTCCACGAGTGGGATGCTGCGGTACGTGCGGTCGTCTCCCGCCACGTCGTTCATCATCGTGACCGAGCGGGGTCTCCTGCACGGGCTGGACAAGGCGGCGCCTGGCAAGCACTTCATCCCCGTTGCACCGCCTATGGTGTGTCCGAACATGAAGCTCACGACGCTTCAGAAGGTGCGCGACTGCCTCGAGGAGCTGAGCGGCGTCGTCGAGGTGCCGCCTGCGATCGCTTCGCGTGCGCGTGCGGCTGTGGAACGGATGGTGGCCATCGGTTGACGCGAGCGACGGACGGCATCGCTGCTCCGGTGGTCGAACGGTACCAGACATCGTTCGACACGCGTGAGCTTGGCGCGCGCCGCTCGGACGTCCTCGTCATCGGGAGCGGTATCGCAGGTCTGACGGCCGCGCTGCATGCTTCGACGTTCGCTTCGGTGCTCCTTGTGACGAAGGGCGAGCTCACCGAGACGAACACGTGGTACGCGCAGGGCGGCATCGCGGGTGCGGTCGGTGAGGCGGACTCGGTCGAGCTGCACGTGGCCGACACGCTCGTCGTCGGGCAGGGGTTGTGCGACCCGGAGGTCGTGCGTGCCGTGGTGAGCGAAGCACCGGCCGCCCTCGCTGAGCTCGAAGCGCTCGGCGTCTCCTTCGACCGGGCAGCCGACGGACGCATCGCGCTCGCGCGCGAGGGTGGGCACAGCCTGCCGCGCGTGCTGCACACCGGCGACGCCACCGGCGCTGAGGTCCAAGACGTGCTCACCGCTGCGGTCCGCCGTGCGGGAGCGATTGAGGTCTGGGAGCGGGCGTTCCTCGTGGACCTGCTCACGGTGGAGGGCCGCTGCGTCGGCGCGCTCATCGCGGACCGCGCGTCCGGGGCGCTCTCGGTGGTGTGGGCCGGGGCGACCGTGCTCGCGACCGGTGGTTGCGGTCAGGTGTACCGTGTCACGACGAACCCACCCGTGGCCACCGGCGATGGCATCGCAGCCGCATGGCGAGCCGGGGCGATGGTTGCGGACCTCGAGTTCGTGCAGTTCCATCCCACGGCGCTCGACAGCGACGCCTCGCCGCGCTCGCTCATCACCGAGGCGCTCCGTGGGGAGGGCGCCTACCTGCTCGACTGCGAGAAGCGTCGCTTCATGCTCGACGCGCACCCGCTCGCTGAGCTCGCCCCGCGCGATGTGGTGAGCCGCGAGATCGAGCGCGTCATGGCGCGATGCCGCCGCCCGAATGTGTGGCTCGACGCGCGGCATCTGGGCGAGGTGTTCCTGCGCGAGCGCTTCCCGACCATCTGGCACGCGTGCGCGGAGGCGGGTTTCGACCTTGCGCGCGACCTCATCCCCGTCGCTCCGGCCGCGCACTACATGGTGGGCGGTGTGCTCACCGACGTGGACGGCAGGACGTCTGTGCCCGGTCTGTACGCATCAGGCGAGGTCGCGGCGAGCGGCCTGCACGGCGCTAATCGTCTCGCGAGCAACTCTTTGCTCGAGGGCCTCGTCTTCTCCCGTCGCATCGCGCGCGTGCTCGAACGCGAGGCGCGGTCGCCAGGAGCGCACAGGCTGCGCGGCGGGAAGCCCGGCGAGTGCCGTTGGGACCCGGGCGCCGTTTGGGCGTCAGTGCAGGCGACGATGAGCGACCGTGTCGGGATGAGGCGCGACGCGGCAGGGCTCACGTGCGCGTACGATCGGCTCTCGGCGCTGCTCGAGCGCACGCGGGGTGCGACGCGGGACGTGCCAAGGATGGAGGCGCGCGATCTCACCGCGGTGGCGTGGCTCATTGCGCGCGCTGCGCTCGCGCGGGAGGAGAGTCGTGGCGCGCACTTCCGCGAGGACCATCCCGTGCGCGATGATGAGCGCTGGCGGGTTCGACTCGCGTGGGCCATGGGCGAGGAGTGCCCCCGCATCCTCGAGGTTCCCGCGAGCGGTGTCGGGGTCGTGGAGTGAGGAGGGGACGTGGAGGCGCACGCGTTCGATGACCTCATCGCTCGCGCACTCGCGGAGGACCTCGGCATCGAGCCGGAGCGTCTGACGGGAACGCCAGACCCAGGAGTGCTCGAGCGCGACATCACCTCAGCGGCGTGCATCCCGGCATCGCTCACCTTCCGCGGGCACGTCGTCGCTCGCGAGGAGGGCGTGATCTGCGGCCTGCGGATCGCTTCGCGCACCTTCGAGATGCTCGCCGGATGCGTGGGTGAGGCAGCCGCGCTGGACGTAGAGCCGCTCATGGAGGACGGTGCAGCCGTCGCAGCGGGCGCAGCCGTCATGCGCGTCGCTGGGCCCGCGCGGGTCGTGTTGGCTGCCGAGCGGACGGCGCTCGACTTCCTCATGCTGCTCTCCGGCATCGCGACCGAGGCTTCGCGCTGGCAGCAGGCGGCCGGGGAGACGCTGTGCGTGTTCGACACGCGCAAGACCATCCCGGGGCTCCGTGCGCTCTCCAAGTACGCGGTGCGCATCGGGGGCGCGCACAATCACCGTATGGGGCTGTACGACATGGTGCTCATCAAGGACAACCACATCGCTCTCGCGGGGGGTGCCGTGCGGGCCATCGAACAGGCGAGGCGAGCCAACCCCGGCGTCCGCATCGAGGTCGAGGTGGAGACGCCCGAGCAGGCCAGGCTGGCCGCACGCGCGGGTGCCGACATCGTGATGCTCGACAACATGAGCGATGACGTCGTGCGGGAGGCGGTCCGGCTCGTGCGGGAGGTGGTGGGCCACCGCTGCCTCGTCGAGGTCTCTGGCGGTGTGACCATCGACCGGCTTCCGGCGATCGCGGCCGCTGGGGCTGACATGGTCTCGACGAGTGCGCTGGCGCTCGCAGCGCCGCTCGACATCGGTCTTGACGAGGTCGCATCGAGCGAACCGGAGGCACGAGCGTGACAGGACCTCAAGAGGACCTGCGCGCCGCGTACCTCGCGTGGCTCAAGCGTCGCGCTGCCGCTCTGGCTGTGCCGCTGGTCTCGATCCTCATCGGAGAGCTCGCCATCGTGCACGGCCGTCCGTCTCCGGCACCGCCGCTCGGGTTGCACAGCATGGTGCTCGCGGTCGCGGTCGGTGCGGTCGCCTTCGGTCGAGCCCTCAAGCAGCGGCCGCGGCGGACCGGGATGCAAGGCGCACGCGATGCGTTCGCGGTCATCAGGAGCACGTCGGACGGGCTACTGATCGCAGCGCTCACGCCGAGCGCGTGCGGTGCGCTGCTCGTGCCGATCACGCGCTCGATCGTGGACCTGTACCTCTTCACGGCTCTCACGCTGTTCGGGGTCGTGACGCTCATGCCTCGTGTGTCAGACTGGGAGCGATGGCACGATGAGCTCATCTCAGGGAGGAGCGGCAGATGACCCCTCAGACCGGCATACCCCTGCTCGACTGGGTCCTGTCGTTCCTCGATGCGTGGGGCTATCCGATCGTCGTGGCGGCGACGCTTCTGGAGAACCTGTTCGTGATCGGGTCGTTCACGCCTGGTGAGACGATCGTCATGGCTGCCGCGTTCGTGACCGTCAAGGGCCACCTGGACGTTCGGCTCGTCTGGCTGTGCTCGGTCATCGGCACGACGATCGGAAGCAACGCATCGTACCTCTTCGGCAGGAAGGGCGGCCGTCGTGCGCTCGAACGGTTCGGCGGCAAGGTCTTCGACGAGGAGCGGATCCTCGCTGCGGAGACGTACTTCACCAAGCACGGTCCGCGCACCGTCCTCATAGCGCGGTTCGCTGCAGTGTTCAAGAACTTCGTGCCGGTGATCGCGGGCGCATCGAAGATGCCCGTGTGGCTCTTCGAGCTCTACACGGTCATAGGGGCGATCCTCTACACGACGCTCATGGTCACCCTCGGCCGCGTGTTCGCAGCGAACTTCGATCGAGCGCTCTCGATCGCCAAGGGGATCACGTGGTTCGGCTTCGCGCTCCTGGTCGGCGTCATCGGCGCAGCCATCGTCGCGAGGCGCCGTTTCAGGCGACAGCGACTCGAGCGCCTGGCCGAGGAAGCGGAGCTGGTCGGCCTCGTGGAGGGAACCGATGCGGAGTCGTAGATCCATGCTCGTGCAGACCCTCGTCGATGCAGGAGCGCGCGGGGTGTCGGGTGAGGAGCTGGCCCGACAGCTCGGTGTCAGTCGCGTGGCGATCGGCAAGCACATCCAGGCCCTGGTCGAGGCGGGTTATCGTATCGATGCGGTGCGTGGTCGTGGGTACCGGCTCGTGGCGCTGCCCGAGACGCTCGACGTCCACGACGTCGAGCGTCTCGTCACCGACCCGCTCTGGGTGCGCTTCGAGGGTCGGTCCGAGACCGGCTCGACGAACGAGGATTGCAAGGCGCTCGCGCGCGCGGGCGCGCCGGAGGGCACGGTCGTGATCGCTGCGCGCCAGACTGCGGGCCGCGGGCGACTCGGGAGGAGCTGGATGTCACCCGCGGGCGGCGTCTATCTGACGGTTCTCGTCCGCCCCGAGCGCACCCCGGCCGACCTGGCGCCGCTCGGTCTGGCGAGCGCGCTCGGGGTGGTGATGGGACTCGAGACGATCGGCGTCGAGGCCATGCTCAAGTGGCCGAACGACGTCGTGCTCGGGACACGCAAGCTCGGAGGGCTCCTGCTCGAGATGTCGGCCGAAGCGGACCGCGTCGAGTGGGTGGTGATCGGCTGCGGTGTGAACGTGCATCGGTCGGACGAAGCGCCGCACGAGGCCGCCTTCGTGGATGACGCTGCACGCAGGCGGCCGGCGGAGGTCGCGGCTGCCGTGCTCGACGGTCTCGCGCAAGCGTATCGGGCCTTCCTGGCGGAGGGGTTCCCGGCGCTCGTCGAGCGCTTCGAGCGGCGCCACATCCTCCCCGGACGACAGGTCACGGTGCGCGATGCGCATGGCGAGCTCATCGTGGCGGGCGAGGCGCTCGGCGTGGATGGCATGGGTCGTCTCCTCGTGCAGGATGTGGAGGGCGTCATCCCCGTGTGGGTCGGTGACGTCACGCTCAGGTACGGAGGCGGCGGGTGACGATGCGCGATCTGAGGCCCCGGCACATCGGCGCCGTGCTCGACGACGCGCTCGACCTGTACCGCGCGAACTTCAAGGCGATCGCGCTCGCCTCGCTCATGCTCGTCGCCCCGGTCGCGCTCATCGTGGGTCTCGGGCAGTCCTTCTATCTCCGCGGCACCTTCGAAGCCCTCGGCGCCCTGGAGGACCCGATCAGCGGGCCGGTGTCGCCGGGTCTCACACTCGCGTACGCAGCGACCATGATCGGCTCGATGGCCACGTTCCTGGCCGTCTCATACCTCGCGAGCTGCATCCTCGCGAGTGCGCCTGCGCTGCTCGCTGGGGAGCGCATCGACCACAGGGCCCTGCTCAAGAGCGGGTTCCAGCGCTACGGCTGGTATCTCCTGACATCGATGGTGGTCGGGTTCGTCGTCCAGGTGGCGACGATCATCTCGCTGCCGATCCTGTTCACCGGCGGCCTCATCGCGTGGGCGGCCTTCGCACTGGCCGCCGTGGTCACCGTCGTCGAGCGAGTACCGCTCGCCGATGCCCTCACGCGCTCGCGCCTGCTGACGAAGGGGTATCGTTTCCGGGTGCTCGCCTACCTCGTGCTCGTGTGGGCGCTCGTGACCGCATTCGAGGGCGCCATCGCCTCGCCGCTCATCATCCGCCAGATCGTGGTCGTCGCGCAGAACCCCGAGGCGCTGTTCGTCCGTGTGCCCGTCGGATGGAAGATCCTCGAAGGGTGTACCCTCGCACTGTCCTCTGCGCTCACGGCCCCCTACTGGCCGCTCGCGCTCTTCTCGCTCTACGTGGACCTACGAGCACGCAAGGAGGGGATGGACATCATCATGCGTGCCAGGGAGTTCGCATCGCGCCCATGAGACGCGTCACCACCTTCGCGCTCGTCCTGTCGCTGGTGCTCGCGGGCGCGCCCGCGCACGGCGCCGAGGCGCTCCTCGACCGTGAGGCGTACCGCGCCCGGCTCGATGAGGCCATCGAACGTCTCGGGCAGCGGCGCGAACCGTCGCGGGAGCAGGCCTCCGTGCTCGCGAGCGAGGTCGCGTCGCTCGTCCCGTCGCGCGTGCGGGTCCGCGCAGGCGACCGGGTGATGGACATCGACGATCGTGAGACGGCGCGCCTCATCGAGGCGTTCGCCGAGGCGAGGGGCGGGGCCGAGCGGCGGGTACTGCGTGATGAGCTCGTCGCGCATCTCGAGGCGCAGCGGACGGCGATCGGCAAGGTACGCGGGACCGTCCGCGAGGATCGGGAGCTGCTCGTTCGGATCGCGCGTGAGGAGGGGGCCCTGCCAAGCGAGCAAGGGCCGCTCCAGGGGCTCGTCGAACGGATCCGCGAGTGGCTCCTCGCATGGCTGGCGCGAGCGGGCTCATCCCGCGAGGCCAGCAGCGGGCTCAGGGCCATCTTCTACGTCGCGCTCGCGGCGAGCGTTCTCGTCGTCCTGTTCGTCGGGTGGTATCTCGTGCGCGCGCTTCGGCCTTACAGTGGTCGGCGCGCGAAGCGAGGGGTAGCCGCAGCGGTGCCTGAGGTGCGCGTCACCGAAGCCGAGATCGGCCTGCCCGCCGATGCGCTCGCGTACGCCGATGCGTGCGCCGAGCAAGGCGACCTGCGAGAGGCCGTGCGCGCGCTGTTCGGGGGTACGGCGCGCTCACTCGCCGAGCGAGGGCTCATCACGCGGGAGAGGGTGCTCACGACGGGCGAGATCGTACGACGCGTGCGCGATTCGGCGGTAGGCGGCATCGCGCCGCACGTGGAGTCGCTCGCCGCCATCTTCGAGCCGGCGTGGTACGGGCACCTGCCGGTGGACCCCGACACGTATGCCTCGGCTCGTGCGTCGTACCTGGCGCTTGCCAAGGCGATCGTCGAGGGGGCGTGAGCCGATGGAGCGCCGCCGACCCAACGTCGAGCCCCGACTCGCCGCTGCGCTCGTCATCGCGGCGTCCGTGCTCGTGTTGTACGGCGTGGTGCTCGCAGCTGCGAGTCGTGAGGTCGCCAAGGGGCTCCCCATCCCCAGCACGTTCAGTGGCGCGCCGCAGGGGCTGCGCGTACTGGCTCGGTACCTCGACGAGCTCGGATACCGTCAGGCGGCGCTGCAGCGCTTCGATGAGCTCCCCTCGCGAGGCACCCTCGTCATCGCGTCGGACACGGGGTTCATGAAGCAGCCGAGCGAGGCCGACGCTGAGCGGCTCGCCTCGTGGGTCGAGCGCGGAGGGCGTCTCATATTGGTCGGTGCGGGCTGTGCGGAGCTGGCCGGGCGCCTCGATCCCACCGCGGGGGTCATGCGCAGCAGCGCGGCGACCCTCGAACCCTCCTTCCCCTCCGCGTATCTCGACGGTGTCTCGACGCTGGTGTGGGGGCCCGAGCGCGTCGAAGTGGATGGCTCGCGATGGGTGACCCTCGCTGGTGACGCGGGCGGTGAGGCCATCGTCGTGGGGCGGTTCGGCGCAGGCGAGGTCGTCTGGGTCTCGAGCACGTATCCCTTCTCGAACGAGGGCATCGTGCGAGACGACAACGCACGGCTCGCGCTCACGCTCCTCACGGCGCGCGAGCCCGTGTCCTTCGACGAGTACCACCACGGCTTCGTCGTCGGTGGCGGCGTGCTCGACCGTGTCGGCGTGAACGGCCGACTCGCGCTCGCGCTCCTCGGTGTGGCCCTGCTCGTGTGGCTCGCGGCGCGCGGTCGGCGGCTCGGCCCTCCGATCGACGAGACGATCGTCCCGCTCGCGCGTACCGGCGCGCACGTCGCGTCCCTCGCTGCACTCTACCAGAGGGCGGGTGCCCGTCAGGAGGCGCTCGTCCAGCTGCGGGAGGCTCTCGTGCGGGCGCTCGCGCGGCGGTACGGCTCCGTATCGCTCGGCGTGAGGCGCCACCCGTCGGCTGGGGAGGCGCTCGTGCAGGCTGATGCGCTCATCGCGGCCGACCCGATCGATGAGCGAGCATTCACCGAGGTGGCCCGGAGGATCGTCCGGGCAAGACGGGAGGTCGAACGGTAGATGACGGATTCCAAGAGGCTCACCACGCTGGTCGAGGCGATGCGCACGGAGATCGGCAAGGCGGTCGTCGGTCACGGCGAGGTCGTGGACGCACTCATCATCGGCCTCGTGAGCGGCGGTCACGTTCTGCTCGAGGGCGTGCCCGGGACGGCCAAGACACTCCTCGCGCGATCGCTCGCGTACGTGCTCGACATCTCCTTCAAGCGCATCCAGTTCTCGCCGGACCTCATGCCCTCGGACGTCGTGGGCACGAACGTCTTCGATGCCGGTGAGGGCACGTTCCACGTGCGCACGGGCCCCATCTTCGCCAACGTCGTGCTCGCTGACGAGATCAACCGGACACCGCCGAAGACGCAGGCGGCGCTCCTGGAGGCGATGCAGGAGGGCCGTGTGACGATCGATGGCGTCGCGCATCCGCTACCGGAGCCGTTCTTCGTCGTCGCGACGCAGAACCCGATCGAGTACGAGGGCACGTATCCGCTGCCCGAGGCCCAGCTCGACCGCTTCGGTCAGAAGGTCATCGTGCCGTACCCGAGCGAGGCTGACGAGGTCTCGATCGTCATGCACCACACGGGCGGACTCCTCACCGGTGACCTCGCAGCGTTCGGCATGCGACCCGTCGGTACGGCTGCCGACGTGCTCGCCGCTCGCGCGCAGCTGGATGAGGTGACGGTCGACGAGGGTGTGGCGCGCTATGTCGCCTCGATCGTGCGGGCGACGCGCGAGCATCCGGCCGTGCACCTGGGAGCGAGTCCGCGCGCCGGGGTGACGCTGCTCGTGACCGCGAAGGCCCGTGCGCTGCTCGCCGGGCGCACGTTCGTGACCCCTGACGACGTGAAGTCCTCGGTGCATGCCTGCCTGCGCCACCGCATCCTGTTGCGCCCCGAGATCGAGATCGAGGGCGCCGAGGTCGATGAGGTCCTGGGCGACGTGCTGAGCGAGGTGCCAGTGCCCCGATGAGCGCCCTCGAACGCCTGCTCGGGCGGGTGTGGTACCTCACCCCACGTACCGCAGCACTGCTCGTGGCGGCTGCCGTCGGCGTGGCCTTCGCCCGAGGCGCGGCCGCCATCGTGCTCGCAGCGCTGCTCACCGGAGCTCTCGCGGCCGCGGTCGTGCGGGATGTGCGGTCGGTCCCCCGCGAGGACGAGCTCACCGTGGTGCGGCGGATGCCGACGCGCTTCTCGATAGGCGTGCCGAATCGCGTGGAGCTCGTGTTGCGGAACGCGAGCACCCGCGGAGCGATGCTCGTGCTGCGCGAGACGCCCCCTCCCAGCTTCGATGGCACCAGACGGGCGGGCCCGTTCGAGCTCGCGCCGCGAGGCGAGGTCGTCGTGCCGTTCGACCTGACGCCCCGCCGCCGCGGGTTGCACCACTTCGGGGACGTCGGCGTGCGCCTCATCGGCCCCCTGGGACTCGCGGGCCGTCAGGCCACCATCCGTCTCGCGATGCCGTGCAAGGTGTACCCGGACCTCACCGCGGTTCGGGAGTTCGCGCTGCTCGCGCGGACACGAGCGCTGCCCGAGGTCGGCATCCGAGCGCTGCGACGAGCGGGACTCGGGACGGAGTTCGCCTCGCTGCGCGAGTACCGGGACGGTGACGACTACCGCGACATCGATTGGAAGGCGACCGCCCGGCGGGGTCACCCGATCGTGCGCGAGTTCGAGCCGGAGCGCAACCAGGTGCTCGTGCTCGCCATCGACACGGGCAGGCTGATGACGCCTGTGACGGGACCGGGAGGTTTGAGCAAGCTCGATCGTGCTGTGAACGCGGCGCTCCTGCTTGCGTACCTTGGCATCGCACGCGGCGACCTCGTGGGGCTTCTCGTCTTCGGCCGGGACATCGAGTCGTACGTGCCGCCGCGCAAGGGTCGCCGGCAGCTCGATACGCTCGTCGAGGCGCTGTACGCCGTCGAAGCTGCGGTCGAGGAGCCCGACTACGCAAGAGCGCTCGCCTATCTGTCCGCCCGATTGCCGAGGCGCGCGCTCATCGCTCTGTTCACCGAGGTCGCAGGGCAAGAGGCGTCCCATCGGCTCATCGACGTGCTCACGGTCATGTCCTCCCGGCACCTGCCCCTCCTGCTCACCCAGCGCAACCGCCAGCTCGAACAGCGCGCGTGGGGGCGCATCGACACCGAGCATGACGCGTTCGTGGCGGCCACCGTCGAGACGGTGCTGCGCGACAAGGCCGAGGCACTCGCCGCTCTCGCGGCGCACGGCACGCTCGTGGGCCACGTCGAGCCGGAGCGGCTCTCGGTGGCAGCCATCAACCGCTACCTCGAGGTGAAGGCGCGAGCGTTGCTCTGAACGACGGAGCCGGCCTCGTCCGCGTGCTTCCGTCCCGCAAAGGTGACGTATGCGACGAACAGCAGTCCGACGAGCGCGCCGAACGCGATCTTCACCCACGGTGCGACCTCTTGCGGCGTGAGGAACCCCTCGATGAGGCCAGCGATCACGAGGAGCGGGACCGCTCCGAGGGCGAGCCGCACGGCATCGCCCGAGGTGCGCCTGAGCGCCGCGGCTCGCGTGAGGTCCCCCGGGGCGATGAGGGCGCGGGCGAGCATGAGCCCAGAGGCCGCAGCGAGCACGATGGCGGGCAGCTCGAGCGCTCCGTGGGGTACGATGAGCGACCAGAAGAGGAGTCCGGCGCCGGATGCGCCGAACAGTCCTGCGAGGGCCCCGAGCAAGATCCCGTTCTGGATGAGCGCGTAGGTCGTGAGGGCGCCGAACGTCATCCCGCCGGCGAACACCATGAACGAGACCTGGATGTTGTTCGCCATGATCGCCGACGAGAGCAGCGGCGCGATCGAAGAGGCGACCGTGGCGTCAGGGGCACCTGCCGCGAGGCGGTCGCCGATCGCGTCTCGGTACATCTCCGGCAGGAGTGAGAGTGCGAACGGGCGATCCAGGATCGCGATGAGTGCGCCGAGTCCCGCTGCGGTGATGAGGATCGCCGCGGCGAGCGCCACCATGCGCCAATGAGCGCGCACGAGCCTCGGGTACCCGACGCTCACGGAGTCCCAGAGTCGCGCGAGTCGTCGTGGTGGCTGAGCGTACAGCTCCCCGTGCGCGAGGCCGACGAGTCGGTTGAGGTATGCGGTGGTCTCGGACCCGGGGAAGTGCGTCTGCGCGAAGGCGAGGTCGGCTGCGCACCGGCGGTAGTCCTCGTGCATCCGCTTGATGTCCTGCGCGCTCAGGTTCGTGATCCCGACCCGCCTGGCCCGCTCCACGGCGATGCCGAGTCGCGCCCATGCTGACCGCGATCCCTCGACGAACGTCCGCTCGTCCACCACGCCACCTTTCCGGCGTCCCACGTGCTCGTCTATGCTAGCACCCGCGGACGCGGCGGCGCGTCACCGACGGAGACGGCGAGGTGAGGCTGGTGGCGAGCTCGGACACGCCCGGTGGCCGAGCGGACGTGCTTTCGATCGAGACGCCGGAATCCGTGGCTTTCACGTATGAGCTCGCTGGCGCGGGTTCCCGGGGGGCGGCTGCGATCGTCGACATGTCGATCATCGCGCTGCTCGTATCGGTCGAAGCGGGCACGAGCTTGGTCGTCGCAAGCGCCCTGTCGGCCGCTGGAGCCGATGAGGCATCCCCGTGGGTCGCGGGTGGTTTCATCTTGGCCTCCTTCATCACCTACTGGGGCTACTACACCTTCGGTGAGGTCCTCCGCGGAGGACGGACGCCCGGCAAACGGCTCCTCGGCATCCGGGTGGTCAGGGACGATGGCAGCAGGGTCACGTTCATCGATTCGGCCATCCGCAACGTCTTGCGGATCGTGGACATGCTGCCGGGGTACTACGCTGTCGGCCTCGTCGCGATGCTCGTCTCCCGGCATGCCAAGCGCCTCGGCGACATGGCTGCCGGCACCGTCGTCGTCCGCGACGTTGTCGACCTCCCGCTCGTCTACGACGCGGTGCCTGAGCGCCCAGCGGATGCGCTCGTCCGGGAGTTCCTCGCACGGCGCGCGAGCCTGACAGAAGCGGCTCGCCTCCAGGTCGCATCCGAGCTCCTCGCTTCGTACGGAGTGTCGGTCGAGGGGTCCGACGAGCCGGCCATGACGCGACGACTGGCCGAGCTCGCGGGCGTGCGCGCGGCGGTTGACGGGCGCGGGGTTCCGGGCTAGGGTTGAGCGAGCGCCGGGTCCGGCGCGTACCCGATCAGCAGGAGGCGATCATGCCCGCAGCACCTGGCGACACCGTCACCGTCCACTACCGAGGGCTCCTCGAGGACGGCACCGTCTTCGATTCGAGCGAGGGACGCGAGCCGCTCACCTTCACGCTCGGCGCGGGCGAGGTCATCCCCGGCTTCGAGCAGGGGGTCATCGGTCTGGAGCCCGGCGACAAGGCCACGGTCACCATACAGCCCGACGATGCCTACGGCCCGCGGTACGAAGAGGCGGTCCAGGAGGTGCCGCTCGACCTGTTCGGAGAGTCGGCGCCGGATGTCGGCATGCTCGTCAACGTCATCGCTGAGGATGGCACGCCGCTCACCGCGCAGATCACCGCGATCAGCGATGACCTCATGAACGCGACGCTCGACTTCAACCACCCGCTCGCCGGTAGGACTCTGACGTTCGAGATAGAACTCATCAGCATCGCGAGATGACGGATGCCCGAGCGGGGATAGCCCTCTGTGCGCTACCATAGGTGCACAGCGGCCGTGGCGAAGCGGTCCGTCCGCGCGTCTCGTCTGATGGTGTTGGTCGTATCGGTCGATGGGAGCACCGGCGCGAGCGCAGACCGCTCGGCTCCCAGCATGGGTAGGGGGTGTTGGCGATTCTGCTCACCAAGGTGAACGTCTGGCTCGACGTGATCTTCGTGACGATCTGGATCGTCGCGGTCATCGGACTCATCGGACACTTCCTCATCAGCATCCCGAAGGGTCGCTTCCGCAAGAAGTTCATCCTGAAGGAGTGGCCCAAGCACGATTGGGCCCCACCTCCGCTACCGAAGTTCATGCACTTCCAGCACCTGACCATGATGGGCTTGCTCGGCTTCTCGGGCATGTACATCCGCTTCCCGTTCTTCGAGGGCGGCCGTACGGCGATGCGCTACGTGCACTACGTCGCGATGACGATCGTCGGCCTCAACTACCTCTGGCGGCTCTGGTACGCGTTCTTCTCGAAGGCGCGTGACTACAAGGAGTTCGCGATCGGGAGGAAGGACCTGCAGTCGTTGTTCGGGGTAGCGGCGTACTACCTGTACCTGTCCGATAGCAAGCCACACGTCGCGAAGTACAACGTGCTCCAGAAGGGCTCGTACGACGCCTTCGCGCTCCTCATGCTCGTGCAGGGCTTCAGCGGCCTCGCGCTCCTCACCCAGCCGTTCCTCTTCGGCATCTCACCACGCGAGCTGCTCCTCGGGTGGTTGCCTGGCAGCGTGGCTACGGCCGGTGCTTGGGCGCGTATCGTGCACTACAGCGTCAACTGGCTGTTCATCATCATGACGACGGTCCACATGTACCTCGCGGTCGCGGAGGATCTCCCGTGCTCGCTCGACTTCTTCGGTATCAAGAAGATGGAGGTGGACCCCAACGCGTTCCACCACGATGAGCACGAGCACGCTCCGGCGGTGAGCGCAGCGGCGACGGACTGAGCGTGACATGGGGCGTCCTGATGGCATACGGTGCATAGCCGTGGCTCTCACGGCTGGGGTCGCGCTGTGCCTTGGCGGTGTCGCGGCAGCGGCGCCGTCCACGGTGACCTCGCCCGCGGCGGGACCGGACACGCTCGCGTCGCAGCTCGCCACGGGGCCGTACGCGCTCGACTTCACGCTGCCCACGCAGTCCAAGTCGGGGTGCCTCGTGTGTCACGGCGATCCCGCCCTCACGAGACTCAAGGCGGGTAAGGTGGTCAGCTACCACATCGATGAGGTGGCGTACGGCGCATCCGCACACGGTGCCCAGCAGTGCGTGGGATGTCACCTCGACTTCGGCTACACGATCCCCCATCGCAACGGGGCGGACTGGCAGACGACGGCCAAGAGCGCCTGCAAGAACTGCCACCAGGAGCAGTACCTCGCATCCGGTGCCGGCGTGCACCGGAGGGCGACCGACGCGACGGGCACCCGGGTCGCCATCGAGAACGCCAAGCCGCTGTGCGGCGATTGCCATGGCTCCCACGATATCCCTCGGCTGACGGATGATGTCGAAGGCCGTGCCGCATTGCGCGCATCCGGGTGGCAGGTGTGCGGGCGCTGCCACCAGGACCACTGGGAGAACTACGACGACTACTACCACGGCGCAGCCTACAAGCGGGGCGCGAAGGACGCGCCGGCATGCTGGGATTGTCACGGTTGGCACGACATCCTGCCCTCGAAGGACCGGGGCTCGCGTGTCAACCGAGCGCACCTCGTCGAGACGTGCGGGCAGGGCGGCGACTGTCACGACCTGAAGCACGTGGACGAGATGTACGTCGAGTATGCGTACGCGATACACGGGAAGCGGCAGGAGAAGCTCGACAACCCCGTCTATCGGTGGTTCCGAGCGATCCTCCGAGCCCTGGGTGCGTCGTAGACCGACGTGGCGAAGAAGGGTTCTGCAGGAGAAGGCGACGACGGTAAGGGGTCATGACGGTGAGTACAGGGACACGCTCCGGCAGGCATGTCTCGTCGATCCTCGTCGGGGTCGCGACGTTGGCCGCGATCCTCTCGATGCCTGGATCGGCGTCGGCGGTCTCCATCGAGATCGGCGGGCAGGTCTACAAGGACAAGTGCAGTCCGTGTCACGCGGACATCTCGAAGACGCAGGACTACCCCGTGAAGTTCACGCATGCGAACCACATCGCGTGGGCGTGCGCATCGTGCCACACGGAGTTCCCGCATCGACCGCAAGGCACGCTCAGGCCGACGATGAAGGACTGCTTCAACTGCCACGGCCTCCAGCATGGGCCGGGTGGCGAGATGGCGAGTGGGCAGTGCTTCGACTGCCACAGACCGGGACCGGTGCCGCTGCGCCCTGCGTCCCACACGTCGGACTGGGCCGACAAGCCGCACGTCGCGCCGGCGAACGAACAGGCGAACACGCTGTGTGCGATGTGCCACACGAAGCAGCAGTGCGATGACTGCCACCTGAAGACGGGCGTGCAGTGGGAGCCGAGCGAACCGTTCCTGTACGACGTGAGGAACGGCTGTCAGGCATGCCACGGTAACCCCAACCTGACGAAGATGGAGGAGGGCAAGGTCAAGTCGTACCAGGTCGTCGGGGTCGAGGACTCCGCCCACCGCGAGATCACCTGTCAGCAGTGCCACGAGGACTTCGTGTACTCACCCGACGTCAAGCCCGAGACGAACCTGTGGTACGTGAACGCCGGTCTCGCCTGCGGCGATTGCCACGAACATGAGAAGGTCACCCGGGAGTACGAGACCTCGATCCACGGCCAGAGGATCGCAGACGGCGACTACACCTCGGCGACGTGCGGCTCGTGCCACGGCGGTCACGACATCGCCAGGCTCGACACGGCGCAGGCCGTGCGCGAACTGCACCTCGCGGGCGAGCGCATGTGCGCACGGTGTCACCCGGAGGACTGGGCCTCGTACAGCGACTACTATCACGGCGCCGCGTACAAGGCGGGCGCGGACGACGCGCCGGCGTGCTGGGACTGCCACGACGCCCACACGGTGCTGCCATCGACCGACCCGTCGTCCACGGTGTATCCGGCGAACCTACCGGCCACGTGCGAGCGCTGCCACCAGCACAAGGGTGCGACGGAGGGCTTCGTCGAGGCGAGCGCCGAGATGATCCACGGCAAGGCGGCCGTTCGGGAGGCCAACCCGCTCGGGCAGGTGCTCGCGTCCATCTTCGGAGGCGAATGATCGGGTCATGCGGCTGCGCGTCACGAGACGGACGATAGGGATGGCGGTGGGCGCGCTCGTAGCGACCGCCGCCATCATCGCCATCCGCGCTCCCGAGGCGCGGACGCAGACCGATACGCCGCCTCTCGACCTGACGGCTCCGGTGGAGGCCCGCAACTGCACGCCATGCCACCCCGTGATCGGCGCGGCTCGCACACCGGGCATCATCTTCACCCATGCAGCGCACCTCATGATCGAGTGCTCCGCATGTCACTTCACGAATGCGCATGAGGACGGGCGGACCTCCACGCCTCCCATGTCCGCGTGCTTCTCGTGTCACGGCCTGGAACACGGTCCGGTCGGCCGCTTGGCGAGTGGGGAGTGTCGAGATTGCCACACGAAGGATTTCGATCTCCGCCCCCGTGACCATGTGAAGGATTGGAAGGGTGCGCCGCACGCTCGCTCGTCGAAGTCCTCGGGCGTGAATCGGTGCCTCATGTGCCACGACGCACCCGCCGATTGCGATGCCTGCCACGTCGCGGAAGGCGTCGAAGTCGGTCCGATGCCGACGATGTACCTCCCTGTCGTACCTGTCAGGCAGGACCTGCCCTCGGTCCTCATCGATGTCGATGCGGGCACGTCGATGGGGCAATGCGCGTTCTGTCACCCGCGCATCAACGGCTACGCCTCGGACCGCCTCATCTTCACGCACGACGACCACCTCAAGCGTGCCTACCGATGCACGGTCTGCCACGAGCGCTTCCCACACAGACCCGATGGGACGACCGATCGCAATACGATGCAGGCGTGCTATCGATGCCACGGCCTCGTGCACGCCGCGAACGGACAGGTGGCGCCAGAGGATTGCGATGCGTGTCACCCGAAGGACTTCGAGCTCATGCCGGCGGACCACACCGTGCCCTTCAGGGTCGGGAAGCACCGCGACCGAGCCTCGAAGGACGCGTCGTATTGCTCGATGTGCCACCGGTCGGGTTTCTGCGTGAAGTGCCACAACGGTGGCGTGAAGCTCGCCGACGGGCGCGTGAGTGCCAAGGTCATCCCCGCCGATCATCGCACGGTCCACTGGATGCCCACGCACGGTGAGCGCTTCTTGAAGCAGGAGGGGCTCTGTGGTGTCTGTCACGACTCACCATCGTGCCAGCGGTGCCACCAGACGAGCATGCCGCACCCGGCCAATTGGCTCGCTGCACACGGCAAGATGAACGGCTCGCTACCGAAGGACTGCAAGGTGTGCCACCAGGACCGCGAGTCCTGCCAGGAGTGCCATCACAAGGGCGTGCGTTCCACCGAGCTGATTGCGCGCAACTGCGTTGGCTGTCATCCTGAGATGCGCACCGTACCGCCGACGAGGATCAAGAATGCGGGTCTCGCTGAGCACGCCGTCCACTTCGACGTGGCGAAGAAGAAGGGTAAGCCGTACGTCTGCGACGATTGCCACATCGGCTTCGGCAAGGCGATGCGCGTGCAGGTCACCAGTCCGCTCTCGGGTCCGCACGACCTGCGTGCGTGCTACGACTGCCACGGTGCCCTCGACATCAACAACATCATCATCGCGCCGTACCGAGGCTCCGAGCTCTGCAGGCGCTGCCATACCGACCTGAACATCTGACACACGATGTGGAGTGGGACAGACGTGAAGTTCACCCTCAGCTCGCGACAGCTCGATACCGCGCTCAGGATCGCAGGAGTACTCGTCGTCATCGCCCTCGTGTACCTGGCGTACACGGTCTGGGACGTCCAACGCACCGTGGAGCGCGGCAAGGTGAGCAACCGCGCGATCGATGCTCTCGTCGCCGCGGTCAATGAGCATCCACGAGACCCGAGCGCCCGCGTGCTGCTCGGTCAGGCGCTCTTCGCAGCGGGACGCAGCAACGACGCCGTCGAGCAGTTCCAAGCAGCGCTCAAGCTCGATGAGAACAACGTCGGCGCGCTCGAAGGGCTGGCGCTCATCGCGTTGCAGCGCGAGGAGTGGAGGACGGCCGAAGGCTACTGGCGTCGGATCATCACCGAGCTGACGAGCGGCCAGTTCGCAGGGGTCGACGAGCGTCTCGAGCGTGCGTACCACTACCTCGGGGTGACGCTCATCCAGCTCCAGGACTACGAGGAGGCCGTGCGCTACCTCAAGGAGGCGCTGCGCATCCGCAGGGGTGCATCGGACACGCACTATGCGCTCGCGCTCGCATACAAGGGGCTCGGGTCGAAGGACAACCAACGCAAGGAGCTCGAGGCTGCCCTCGCGTACGATCCGCTCATGCCCGAGGCCAACTACGAGATGGGCCTCCTGCTGAAGGCGGAGGGCGATGATGCGGGCGCCGCGGAGCTGTTCCGGCGCTCCGTCGATGGCGCGCCGGGCCGCCGAGAGCCGCTGAGGGAGCTCACGGCGTACGGGCCATTCGAGGAGCGACTCGCGCGGGCGCGATCCCTCGTCGCGACCGACAAGGCGCAGGCGCTCGTCGAGGCTCGCATCGCGGTCGCGCTCGAGCCACGGAACCTCGAGGCGCTCCGTCTCATGGCGCAGCTCCTCGATGATATCGGGAGCCCGAAGGACGCCAAGGCGGCATGGGAGCGATTGCTGCAGTACGCGCCCGGCGACGCGGAGGCGAGTGCCGCGCTCAAGCGGTTGGCCGGTGAGCAGTGAGTGACGAGACGGGTGGAGTGTGACGCGTGACGACTGACACGGATCACTTGACGACGATCATCGCCGAGCGCGAGCGGCGCAGGCGGGTGAAGCGCATCATCGTGCTCGTGCTGCTCGTGTTGCTGCTCGCCCTCATCACGTGGGCGGCTCTCTACTACCAGGCGAACCGCCGGTTGCCCATCCCCTTCGTCACCGGACCGGCGGCACAGGTCGAGCCTCCGCAGTTCCTCTACGCGATCACCGGGCCCGAGGGCCCGAACGCGCTCGCCAAGCCCATAGGCGTGTGCGTCACGCGCGATGACCGGGTCTACGTCGTGGACAGCAAGCGTCGCGCGGTGTCGGTCTACCGGACGGACGGAGGGTTCCTCTTCTCCTTCCATGCGCTGCAGAGCAAGGACGCCACGAGGTTGGCAGTACCTGGCGATGTGGTCGAATCTCCCGACGGCGAGATCTGGGTGACGGACCGGCGCCTGCGCGGCATCTTCATCTTCTCGAAGGACGGCCGGTTCCTGAGGCGGTACGAGCCGAAGAGCGACCCTGACATCGACTGGGGCCCCGTCTCGGTCGCCTTCGACGAGGAGGGCAACGTCTACGTCGTCGACATCGGCAACAACCAGCGTCACCAGGTGTTCGTGTTCGATCGCGAGGGCGATGAGGTCGCGCGATGGGGCACGACGAAGCAGGCTGCGAACCTCGAGGACGCGCCAGGGCGCTTCTACTTCCCGAACGGCATCGTCATCAGCCCTGCCGGTGACGTCTTCATCGCGGATAGCGAGAACCGCCGGGTGCAGGTCTTCGACAAGAAGGGCACCTTCAAGTACATCATCCCGACGTCGGGAACCCCACGCGGTCTTATCATCGACGATCAGGACCGCCTCCTCGTCGTGGATGTGTTCGCGCATGGCGTGGACGTGTACACCTTGAAGGGGCAGCGGATCACTTCGTTCGGCTCTCCCGGAGTCGGCCCCGGGCAGTTCCAGTTCCCGAATGACATCGCACTCGACGCGCGCGGACGCATCTACGTGACCGACCGCGAGAACCACCAGGTGCAGGTGTGGGGCTGGCCAGCGAGTGTGGTGCCGCCCATCGAGCCGCCGAAGAAGCCGGTGCAGTGGGGCATCTGCCTCTCTCCGTTGCTGCTCCTGCTCATCCCGCTCCTGCGTCGCAAGCGCTCGTTCGTCGTGACCGAGGACTTCATCGACGGCATGGCGGCCGCAGATGCGATGGACGTGATGACCGATCGGCGGTTCGTCTGGATCGTCCCCGAGGTCTTCGAGGCGCGATTCCGTGGCCGTGTGGTCGGCGGGGTGAAGCTCGACGAGCTGCTACGCTTCGATGCGCACTCCGAATCGGACGTCCGGGACCTCGTGGACAGGACAGGGGTGGACCGCGAGACGGCCACCATCCTCACGATGGCCGAGCGAGTCGGCCGGCTTGCGAGCGAGCGGGATGACCTGCGCGAACCTGCGCGCGTGCTGGGTGTGGACGTGTACGACCGGGAACGCTTCATGGAGGAGTTCGCCAGGCGGAAGCGAACATGATGGGCACGAACAGGCATGGTTCGCGACGAGGTGTTGACACGAACCAGATGTGCCGGTAGTCTGGTACGCGTGTTATTGTAACGAGAGTTACAAGCCCTGATCACGCTCCGGCAGGCGCGATCAGGGGAAGGCACGGCCGTTCGTCTCCGAGCCGTGCTCGCCTACAGCGTGATGCCAGGGCGGCACGGCCGATAGGGTGCCCCAGGGAAACCGGGGCGCCTCCCGCGCTTGGAAAGGAGACGGCGCCAGGGGTGCTCCGGTGGTCGGGGCCCCGTGGCGCACGTATGGGTAAGGGAGGCGAAGCGGAAGATGCTGGACCGGTCGCACACGCGGGATCGCGTGGTCGCGGGCCGGTCCTTTCGTTTCCCCCCGATGACGGCCGGATGCGAGAGGAGGTGAGCGCTGGCAGGTACGCAGGTGTCGAGTGTGGACCGCAGGTCCCCTGGCCCATGGATCGGGCGGCGTGGGGGCCCCAGGACTCAAGAGAGGGAAAGGTATGGCTACACACGACAAGGACCACGAAGGGAAGTTCGAGCTTTCACGCCGTGACTTCCTGAAGGCCGGCGCAGCGGCGGCCGTCGCGGGGGCTGTGGGCGCTGACTTCGCCTTCCGGCCCTCACGCGCGAACGCCGCCGAGGTGGCCGCGACCTACACGACCACGTGTCCGTACTGCTCGGCGCAGTGCGGGCAGAAGGTCGACGTGGATGCGGACGGCAACGTGCTGGACATCTACGGCGACCCGAACAGCCCGACGAACCGTGGTGGCCTGTGTGCCAAGGGTGCGGGTTCCTACCAGCTCGTCACGAACCCGCGTCGCCTCGGCGTCCCCGAGCACACCGCCGCCGTCTATGGCTTCGACTTCACGGGCCAGGCCTGGAAGCGCATCGGGAACGGTTCGTGGACTGCGATCACGCTCGACGAGGCCATGACCGAGATCGCGGCAGGCCTCGTTACTGCACGCGGCGCGGTCACGCCCGGGGACACGGCTGCGTCGAACTCGAAGAACGTCATGTTCTTCGGCTCGTCGCACCTGAACAACGAGCAGAACTACCTGTACCGCAAGATCATCGCGACCTTCGGTACGAGCAACGTCGAGCATCAGGCCCGTATATGACACTCGTCCACGGTGGCCGGTCTTGGCCGCACATTCGGACGAGGCGCCATGACGAACAACTGGGTCGACCTCGACAACTCCTCGCTGTTCCTCATGATCGGTGCGAACCCGGCGGAGAACCACCCCGCGTTCATCGGTCACATGAACGTCGCGCGGTTCGATCTGCTCGGCCGCGGTCGCAACGCAGGTCTCATCGTCGTCGATCCGCGTCTAACGCGTACGGCGCGCATGATCGGCGTCCCGTACGATGCCTCGAACCCCAACGACATGCGCCGGTTCGACCGCTTCGTGCGCATCCGCCCGGGCACGAACATCGCGTTCGTCAACGGCGTGATCAACCGCATCCTCGAGATCGTGTACGAGGCACGCAGCGATTCGTCGCACGAGTTGTATCAGGTGGCGCAGAACTTCTTCGCGTGGCACAACAACACCGCGCCGAACTCGACAGCGAACCGCGTTTTCATCGCGGACAGCGGCGCCACCGTCACCGTGACGGGCTGGCCGAAGTACTGCGACTCGCGGCTCAAGGTGACGTTCTCTGAGGACGGGACGACAGCGGACTACGTGCGCGAGACAAGGACGGTCGGTTCCGAGACCATCTCCAACTTCCCGGTGCTCGCTGCCGATGTCGACGACAATGGCTGCGTGCTCCAGGCGCTCCGTCGGCACGTCGCGAAGTACGACGTTGCCACGACAGCGGACATCTGCGGGTGCACGACGGACGACATCGAGCACGTGGCGACCGCGTGGCTGTACAACAGCCGCTTCGCCTCGAGCGACTTCGGTGCCGCTACGGGGAATCCTGCGGCCGCTGGCTACCGCGCCGCGTGCATCAACTACGCGATGGGCGCCACGCAGTTCACGACGGGTTCGCAGGGTGTCCGGACGTACGCGATCATCCAGACGCTGCTGGGCAACATGGGACGCCAGGGCGGCGGCATCAACGCGCTGCGCGGCATCCACAACGTCCAGGGCTCGACGGACATGGGTGTCCTGTTCGACTTCATCCCCGGCTACTCACGGAACCCGAAAGTTGGCGAGACGTACGCAAACTACTCGAACGAGCTGTTCGGCAATCGCGTGGTCGGTACCGGCGCGAAGGATCCGTACGACCCCTCACAGCTCGGGCTACAGCAGCGCGGTTTCTACAACATGACGGTCGAGTGGTTCGGCGAGCGCCGCTCCGTGAACAACCGCTACAGCGCCTCGGACTTCGACAAGCTGTACGCCTGTTGGCCGAAGGGCAACGGCTACGACCACATCACCGCGTTCCGCAAGATGCTCAAGAGCGAACCCGACGCCACCCGCGTCAAGGCCGCCGTCGTCTGGGGTCAGAACCCGGCCGTGACCGAGCCGAACCAGAGCGCGGTGCGCGAGGGTCTGTACGACCTCGACCTGCTCGTGGTCGTGGACATGTTCGCCAACGAGACCGCGCAGTGCTCCCGGAAGGACACCGGCGTGACGTACCTGCTCCCGGCGTGTTCGCACGTCGAGGAGGCTGGCTCGGTCACGAACTCGGGCCGCTGGATCCAGTGGCGCGATCGGGCGCGTCCCCCGAAGGGCAACAGCAAGGCCGACCTCGAGCTGCTGCTGCGCTTCGCCAAGGCGCTTCATGCGGCTGGCGCGTTCAGCCACATCGAGGCGCAGTGGGCCACGATGGCCTCGCCGCCTTCGGGCAACGCCTGGCAGGTGCTCTTCGCCAAGTACGGCTGGGACGGCACGGGCGACTTCGAGAGCGTGAGCGGGACGGATGCCGAGGGCGTCACGCTCTACGGCAGCGAGTACGTCGCTGAGCAGATCTTCAAGGAGATGGCCTCCCCGCTCAACGGCAACGACGGCGACAGCACCGCTCCCGCCGGCACCATCTGGATCTACTCGGGTAACGGCGGCGCCTCGGCGTACAACGCGAACAAGATCGACGGATGGCCCGCGATCAACCGCGTGAAAGGCATGGAGGTCTGGAGCGGTCCCAACAAGACGGGCACGAAGTACGCAGACAGCGACTACTCGTTCGATGCAGACTTCGGGAAGATAGCGCGCACCAGCACCAGCGCGATTCCGGATGGCGCGACCGTGTACGTCTCCTACCAGTACGGCAACTCGTCTGGTTGGACGCCGGTCGATGACGAGCAGGTCACGCTCTCGGACACGACCGGTGTGCAGCTGTCGTACAAGAGTCTCGCACCACTTGAGGCGACCTGGGAGAAGGCCAACCGAGCCAAGTCGCGCATGGGTGCGCCGGAGTACGCGAGCGACTCGCTGCAGTACCCACGTTACGGCTGGGCGTGGCTGCTCAACCGCCGCATCTTCTACAACAACGGCGAGGTCACAGGCGACGTCAGTGACGGGTTCGTGGCGCCGGGCTACCTGGCTCGCCTCGTGAACATCAACACCAACACGCTCGCTGACTGGTCGACGCTGTACCGGACGTACAGCACGCTCTTAGACAAGCCGGACACCGGTGTCGATACGCAGCACGTGTACGCGGGCCGCTTCCCGTCGTACACCGAGCCGTACGAGTCGCCGCGCCCCGACCTCGTGGCCGTGTGGGGCCACAACACGAGGGGCACCGCAGGCGACCTGCTGCCGGCTGGCACCGCTCGCGGCACGGTGGACCAGTACCCGCTCGTGCTCACGACCATCCGGTGCGTCGAGCACTTCCAGGGCGGCCCGATCACCCGCAACAACCCGTGGAACCACGAGATGGAGCCCGAGCCGTGGATCGAGATCAACTCGGTCGATGCCATCAAGTACGGCATCAAGGACGGCGACTGGGTGAACGTCATCACGGCACGCTCGAACTCCACGAGCGACGAGCTCGGCCGGTCCAAGATTGACGGGGATTCCGGTGGCTTCGCCAAGGGCTTCCGCGCCCGCGTGGGTGTGGGCACGGTCGCGAACCAGCGCGTCGCGCCGGGCGTCGTGGCCATCCCGTGGCACTGGGGTGAGCGCGGGCTGTCGAAGGGCTCCCGTGCGAACGATCTCACCATCGATGCCAACGATGCGAACACGAGGATCCCTGAGTACAAGGCATGTCTCTGCAAGATCCAGAAGGCGTGAGAGGGAGGTGATGAGCTATGGCTGTGATGGCGATCCTGCAAGACGTCGATAAGTGCATGCGGTGCAACGGCTGCGTCATCAGCTGCAAGCGTACGTGGAAGATGAAGGCCCTCAATCCGGGCATCCACAAGACCGCCCCGGACCAGCGGGTCATCATCAAGTCGCTCAAGCGCGTCGACAACGGCCCGTTCATGCGGTACAGCTGCTGGCATTGCCAGAACCCGCCGTGCGTGAAGCGCTGCCCGTTCGGGGCGCTGTCCAAGAAGACCAACGGCGCGGTCATGATCGACCACACGAAGTGCAACCCCGGTGGCACGAACAGCGCCGGTGTGAAGTGCACGTACCAGTGCCAGGTCGACTGCGGCCGTGGCGGCTACCCGAAGATCGGCGTCGGGAGCGACAACTACACCACCGCGAAGGCGTACAAGTGCACACTGTGCTGGGGCCGTGCGGGTGCCGGCGAGGACCTCGATCCGACGCTCGGTCCGGCGCTTCCGACCAAGGCGACCGCGGCTGAGATCGCGGCGGTGCCGCAGAAGGCGCATCAGCCCGCATGCGTGTACACCTGCCCGGCTCGCGCCATGATGTGGGACACGAGGGAGAACATCCTCGCCTACATCAACGATT
>FWPV01000581.1_pt1 | contig 114755 bp, 108 predicted proteins | sample 2228371 | NCBI WGS metagenome assembly FWPV01 (sample SAMEA103939776, study PRJEB20133) | metagenome | reverse complement strand
CAGGCGGCCACCCGCCGCCTGGCCCTCACCGCCCGGGCCTACGACCGCATTTTGCGGGTCGCCCGCACCATCGCAGACCTGGCGGGGGCAGAGGGGATCGGAGAAGCCCACCTGGCCGAGGCGTTGACGTATCGGAGGGCTTTGCTCTAATGCACTACCCTACAACCTAGCTATTACCAGTGCGCGAGGCGATTCCTGGCTGTACGGGGGCTGAATCGGAATGGGCTCCATTCGCTACCTGCTTGCTACCTCAGGCTGGCTAGGTTTAGGAAAGACGGAGGTGATCGAGATGGTGGGTACAGGTACTCAAAAGGTGAACAGCGTTCGCGAGTTTTTGGGGCTTCTTGCCGACGATGATAATTTTAGGGACTCGTTGCAGCAAAATCCCGGGTTGGCTCTGAAGTACCTGGGTGTGCTGGGAAATAGCACTCCGGTGATCCCTGATAACAAGTATATAAGTCTTCCGCCGAAGGAGGAGGTGCGTCGAGTACTCGAGCAGTTTGACTTCGCCTTGGAGCATACCGGCGATGGTATAGAACTGCAAGGCTGGGGAGCTTGGGCTGCTAGGGTTTTTGCTTTCTTGAGTGCAAAGACCTACGGAACTCAAGAGCCCTTGAATTGAGTCTCATCTAATGGTGAGGCGATGAACGTAAAGCGATCCAAGTATGTTGCCTTTTTTCTTACTGATGGCACCATGCCAGATTTCAGCGAGCTACTTCAGGGCAGGATCGCACTGAGAAACCAATCCATGGTGCTTGCTGCTTCGGCTATTGCCGAGGCAGCATCTTTGCTTTGCTTAGATGAGTTCACTGAGCTTCAGAACATTCCTTCTCGCTCCTGGGTTGAGGCGTCTAGCCTGAAAAAGCCCGAGCGCGTAATGGCGAGGAGTAAGTCCGGACTTTTGATCACTAATCTCAGCGAAGACTGGGCCAGCGCGTATCGCCAAAAAGAAGAGCGTCTAGATTCCGAACTTTGGCATTGTAGGAGCGCTGTCTATCACTTTCTTTCTAAGTGGAAAGGAGTCTCTCTTTTCCCACCGATAAATGCGGAGGAAGCGGATCCTTACGGCTTTGCTCTTCAAAAGCTAGCCGAGGGAGCAAAATCTTGGGAGAAACTCGAGCCTCCCCCATCTCCCTTCTGGAACCACCCTCGTGCTTTGAGCCAGATTCCACTCAATCCGCCTGAACGGCCAACAAACTCAGACCTTTTCGACACACTGCTATCAAGAGCGTCCACCCGGTACTTTAACCCTGAATCGGCCCTTACCCTGAACGATCTCTCGGTGTTGCTGTACTATGCCTTTGCACCATTGGGTACCGCCAAGTCTGTGTACACCGCTATTCACAAGACCAGCCCGTCGGGTGGTGGTCTGCACCCGACGGAGGCCTACCTTTTGGTCCGCAAGGTGGAGAACCTAAGGCCGGGGCTCTACCACTATCTTCCTCAGGATCATAGCCTGGAGGTTCTGACTACCTTTACCGAGAGGGAGGCTGCAGAAAGGGCGGTTCACTACGCAGCAGGCCAGCCCTACGTGTTGCACGCAGGTGCGCTGATCATTATGGCGTCCCGGTTTTACCGCAACCACTGGAAGTATAGGCGCAACGAGCGAACCTACATGGTTATGGCTATGGACATAGGCCATCTTGGCCAGACGCTGTATCTGCTTTCGACAAAGCTTGATCTGGGTTATTTCTTCACAGCAGCAGTCAATGCTGCAGATATCGAATCCGATCTATACCTGGACGGTGCACAGCAGGGGGTGATGGCGATGTTTGCTGTCGGTGTCAAGCACCCCCAGGCAACTCTGGAGTTCAGCCCGTTTGTTTCTCGGAGGTTCTGAAGTGGGCATCATCGAGGTCTCCGACTTGCGCAAACAGTACGGCTCCATCCCAGCGCTGAAAGGTATCAGCTTTACGGTGGAGGTGGCTGAGCGGGCGGTGGTACTGGGGCCGAACGGATCGGGCAAAACCACTACTCTAGATATTTTGGGTGGTTTTCTGCGGCCCACTGCGGGCCGGGCCAGGGTTCTGGGGGCCTATGTCCCGCACCTGCCGCTCAACGTGCGGAGGCAGATGGGATTTGTCTTCCAGGACAAAGCAGGGCTTTACCCAGAGCTGACCGTCCGGGAGAGCCTCGAGCTCTTCGGCAGCTATTACCCCAACCCCCTTCCAACCTCGGAGCTTTTGGAAAAGCTGGGCCTCGCGGATCGGCGGGATCGCTGGGTGCGCAACCTGAGCGGGGGCGAGCGCAGGCGGCTCGAGCTCGCCGTAGCCATATTAGGCAGACCCCGCCTGATCTTCCTGGACGAACCCACCGCCAATCTTGACCCGGAAGCCCGGCTGCTTATCTGGGATCTTATCGAAGAGCTAACGGGGAGCGGGGTGACCTTCATTCTGACCACCCACAACCTGGAGGAGGCTGGACGGCTGGGTCGGCGGGTGCTGCTGCTGCAAGAAGGAGAGCTTATCTTCGACGGCCCCCCCCAGACAATGATCGCCCAGGCCGGCCTTCCTTACCGAATCAGCTTCCGGCGGGCTGACGCCGCGCTGCCTCCTGCTTTGGCCGTGCGGGCGAGGGTCGAGGGGGATCGAATCACCCTTCCGAGCTTGCAGCCTGACGAAGACCTTCTGGTCTTGCGCAAGAGTGGGGTGGGGCTCGAGGACGTGAGCATACAAAGTCCCACCCTCGAGGAAGCGTACCTGGCCCTGTTGAAAGGAGCTTCACATGAACATCACCACCCGAACGCCATCACCCCTTCGCTTGCTGGCCAGTGAAACCGGATGGCAGATTCGCCTTTATCTCAGGGATCGGGCCGCCACCTTTTTCACCTTTGCTTTCCCGCCGCTGGTACTGCTCTTCTGGAGCCGGCAGTCCTGGCAGGATGTTCTTTCGGCAACGGCCTTCGTGGCCGCGCTTGCGCTGGCTATGGCGGCGTACGCGGGTCTGGCGATGGGCATTGCCTCGGCCCGGGAGGTCGGCTTACTCAAGCGGCTAAGGAGCACACCCCTACCTATGGTCGTACACATCGCGGCCAGGGTAGCAGCTTGTGCGCTGCTGGGGACGTTTGCGCTAACACTTACCCTGGGGCTGGGAGCCTTTTGGCTGGGCCTGTCCCTTAGCCTGTCCAATTTCGCCGGGTTGCTGCCTGGCCTAGTGCTGGGCTTTGCGGCACTTGGGAGTTGGGGACTGGTGGTGGGCAGTCTGGTTCGCACCGCGAATGCAGCCTCGTATCTGGTCAATGCTACCCTCTTTCCCTTGTTTCTGCTCTCAGTGGCAGCCCAGCGCGGGATGCTTCCGGAGTGGGCGGCGGCCCTTACCCCGCTGCTACCGCTACAAAACCTGGCCCTCCTGATCCAGACTGCCCTCAAAGGCGATGGGATGCTGCTGTACCCGTTGTTGACGCTTCTTTGCTGGGCAGTGTTGGGAGCTGCTGTGGCGGCCCGACGGCTGTCCCGGCCGTTGTGAGTGGTTGTCCCTTCTACGCCCTCGTTCGTCGGGGTGCCCTGACTCACCCATTGGGCTTGTGCTTTTCATAAGATGCTTCCATGGATCTGGAAGCTGCCTGGGGTGCAGGCCAGCACCAGGAAGGGCTGGCCTGGTGCTTGGAGCGGCTTTGCCAGATCCCTGTTTCCGACCCACTGCTTTTGCGCTATGCCCTCGAGTTTGCCCTCGAGCTCGGGCAGGAAAACGCGCTCTTTTTACAGTTCCCCGACCTAACCCACAGTCAGCACCCAGAAGTACAGGCGCTCTTGAGCCGGATCGCCTGGCAGCGCGGCCAGCTTTCCCAGGCCCTAGAATTGGCCCAGCAAGCCTATCAGCAAAGCCCGTGCTTCCTAACCGCTTACACCCTGGCTACAGCGGCCGTTTTGCGCAGCCCGCACGAGGCTGGGTGTTGGCTGCGCGAGGCCTTACGGCAGGCCGAAGCCGCGGGCCAACCGCAGCGGGCGGTTCAGGCGGCAGCGGCCCTGGCCCTGCTCGAGGTGGTCCTGGGTGCTTATGCCCAGGCTGAGGTCTGGGCGGCTTGGGGCCTGCGGGTTGCCGAATCCATTAGGCTAAAGCATCCATCCCTGCGCAACACTTTGAACATGGCGTGGGGCTACGCCCAGATTTTAGGGGGACGGCTGGAGGTGCTTCCGCCGCTGGAAATAAAGCATCCAGACGCCCTGCTGGCGCAGGGGGACTTTTTGCTGGCCCTGGGGCAGGCCGAGGCGGCCCTCAAGGCTTACGCAACTGTGGACGATCAACTGCCTCCCATCCGGGCCCGTCGGCTGCCCATCCTGGCCCGAAAGGTGCGGGCGCTTTTGGAACTGGGCAGGCTGGAAGAGGCCCTGGTGCTGGGCCTCGAGGCCAAGGTGCTGGGGGCGGAAACCCTGGACACGTTTCGTGACTGGGGTGAGCTAGCCTACCTGCTGCCGTTTTCTCTGCTGAACCCTTCGGAGGCCGTGGAGCCCCTAGCAGAGCTTCTGGGGCGTTTCCTGCGGCGACCTAGCGCGCCCCGTGCGGCCATGACGGCCCTGCACCTGGCCAGGGCCTATCTCAGCCTGGGCCTGGAAGCCAAAGCCCGCGCTACCCTGGCTGAGGCGTCGTGGGCTCTCGAAGGTTTGAGCGCAGAGGGGCGGGCCTTTCTGGCTGGTCAGGCGGCTTTTTTTCAAGAGGTTTTTGCCCTGCTCGAGCCAGCCCCGAAGCTCCGGTTGCACTTTCTGGGTGGTGAGACCGTTTGGCTCGAGGGCGCTCTGCTCCAGCTCACCCCACGGCATCGGGAGATTCTGGTGGCCCTAGTCCTCAACCCCGCCGGTCTGAGCGCAGAGCAGTTGGCCCTCCGGGTCTGGGGCGAGGGGAGTAGGCCCGAAGTGGCGAAAGCCGAGGTTCGGCGACTGCGGCAGCGGCTCACCCTGGTGGTGAGCCGTCCCTACCGGCTTTCAGGCCGGGTCTGGGCCGATTTCGTCGAGCTTCGGGAGCGGCTCTTACGCGGCAATCTGCAGGGTGCACTGGCGCTTTATGGCGGGCCGCTCCTGCCTGGCTCGGACGCCCCGGTTGTGACAGAAGCCCGCGAGGAGATCTCGTCACTGCTTAAGAAGACGCTGCTTTCCCAGAACGCGATCCAGCAAGCTTTCGAGCTGGCCATGCAAGAGGAAGACCCGGAATTTTGGCAAGCTATCTTGGCCCAACTACACCCTGGTGATCCCCACCGAGTCCTTTTGGAAGCACGTTGGCAGCGCTTCTGGTCTACTGTGTGACCCTATAAGTTGAACTCTGCACCCACCGCCACGCCGTCCCGCTGCTCACCCCGTACTGACGGGCTAGCCGGTGGGGCGGAGCTCCCGTCCGCCGGTGTTCCGCCACCAAAGCCTCCCGCAGCGCGACCTTGCCCGGCGGCCCCGGCTTTCGTCGGGGGAGAATGTGGTTCACATTACCGGAAATACCCCGATTGCCCTGCACACGCCTGCCCCTGCGGCTGGTACGGCGACCCCCAGCGAAGCTGTGGCTGCACCCCCACCCAACGCACCCGTTATGTGAACCGCATCAGTGGCCCCCTGCTCGACCGCTTCGACCTGGTGGTGGAAGTGCCCCGCCTCACCCCCGAGGAGCTGGCCCGGGCCCCCCGAGGGGGAGCCTAGCAGGGTGGTGCGGGAGCGGGTGCTTGCCGCCCGAGAGAGGATGAAAGCCCGCCAGGGGAAGCTCAACAGCGAACTCTTGGGCCGCGCCCTGCGCCAGCACACCGCCCTCTCTCCTGGCGGCGAGGCGCTGCTGCAGGCGGCCACCCGCCGCCTGGCCCTCACCGCCCGGGCCTACGACCGCATTTTGCGGGTCGCCCGCACCATCGCAGACCTGGCCGGCTCGGAGGCCATCCAGGAGGCCCATCTGGCCGAGGCGCTCACCTACCGGCGAAGTTTGACATAGCTTTTGCCAGCCGTCCCCTGCCATCACCGGGACTTCGGCTCACTCTTAGTCCTGGAGCGTAGAGGCTGACCGGAGGGACGGCTCCACTCGGCGAGGTGTTTGATGGCTACAGGAATGGCAATTCCAAAGCCAAACCACAAGTAGTTCAAACTGCCTCCTACCGCACTCGAGGCCACCGGGAAGGCCAGAGCTCCTAGCAATACGCCGCGATAGAGGTTGCGGGTGAGCGCGTAGGCCAACCCAAAAAAACCAGCGGCAACCAAAAGCAGCAAAGGATTTACTGCGAAAAGCGCTCCTATGCTGGGTGCAATGCCCTTACCTCCGCGCCCCAGGAGCCAAACCGAATAACAGTGTCCAATCACCGCCAGAGCACCGGCCAAGAGTCCACCGCCAGGGCTATGCGCCAGGAACTCGCCCAGCGCTACGGCCATCATGCCTTTTGCTACGTCCAGTACCATCACCATCAGCCCCGGCACCGCCCCCAGCACCCGCCAGGCATTGGTTCCTCCCACGTTACCCGAGCCTTCGGCCAGCAGGTTTTTGTTTTGCAGCACACCAAACCAGTAGGCAAAAGGTAGCGAGCCGAACAAATATCCCGCCAGAGCCGCATACAGCCATTCCATAGCGCTCAGGCTACCAAATCCCCAGCACAGAGCACAGAGTGTAATACCGGAAAGATAGTTACTCAAACGAAAAACTTTGGAGGCCTGTTGCGACGCGCCCGGCGCAACTTGAATCCTGGAGCACACCCCACCCCGCCCTACGGTCGGCGAAAAAGGCATCTCCGCGAAGAAAGCGTCTCCCTCTCAAAGGGCGGTATCGCCCTCCGCTACGCGGATAACTTTCAAGGGGTGGTATCACCCGGATAACTTCGGTCGGTCGCCCCTGCGCCACACCATGGTGCGGCGTGGGCGAGGCTGAGCCGCTGTTCGGGCCGAACTAACCGAATCTGGTATGAGTTATCCCGCCGGTGTGCGAGCGTAGCCCGTCCCGACAGGAAATCGACCATCTGATGTGATGGCCCGCGCTGCGTCAGGCCAAGGCAAAGGCCGCGGATCGTCCATGCAGCAAAAGCACGGGCTGTACTGGCCCCAGGAGACTGCTGCAATCTCGCCGAACACCGCTAGCGCTGTGGCTGTGCGGGCTGGCTGAGGTTTTGCAGGCTGCGCAGGTCGAGCAAGAAGTTGCCGGTGGTGGGCACCATGATGGTGTTGATGTTGGGGGCCAACTTTTCGGCCACTGTAAGCTGAACGACCTGGGGGCTTTGCCGCAGCGCCTCGCCGCGTAGGCGAATGGCCTGGGCCTCGCCTTCGGCCCGCAGAATGGCGGCATCACGTTCACCTTTGGCCTGGACTACGGCCCGCTGAGCCGCAATTTCGGCTTGCTGACGACGGTTGACCTCAACCTGCACCTGTTGCTCGGCGGTCTGCTTTTCTTCAATCACCTTGGCGACCGATGGCGGGATGTCAATCCGGCGCAAGAGGACGGAGACCAGTTCGATATGCTGGGCGTCCAGGTCTTCACGCAGTTCCTTGGTAACAGCGGCCTCGAGCTGGGTTCTTTGCGTACTGATTAGCTCGGCAGCATTAAACAAGCCGACCGCGTCGCGCACCTTGCTGCGGATTTGGGGGGTGATGAGGGTCTCGAGGTAGTTGGGCCCCAGGTTACGGTGAAGCTGGGGTGCTTCATCCCGCTTGATGCGGTATTGCACAGTCACATCGACCCCAATATCCAGACCCTCTTTGCTACGGGCATTGATGGCATCCTCACCCGGTGTAGTCGCCCCAGCAGGCGCTGGCCCCTTGGCAAGGGTCACTTCTTTCAGACGGGCATCGTACAGAATCACGCTCTGAATCCCTGGAATGACAATGCGAAAACCTTCTCCCAGCGGAGCAGGCTGCACCCCACCAAACACATTGAACACCACGCCCACGTTACCTGCCGGAACCACCACAAAGCTCTGCGAGATGGCTGCTATAGCCAGGCCTGCCAGCAGTAGCGGCACCCCCAGCGCCCGCCGACCTCCGGGTTGAGCCAGCAGGAAGATGCCCAGAATCGCCACAACGATGCCTAAGAGTAAAAACATACGCACCTCACCCCTTTCACCATACGCTATTCAGTATGGGGGGTCGCCTGCGTCCTGGGAAGCTCGAGCTGCAAGCCCGGTAGTGGTTGGCTGTGGCGATGCGCTACAGGCCGGCTTGGGCGATCCTGCTTTTCCTCTAAGCCGCTCTAGTCCGCGGCAGCGCTTGGGGCTGCGGAGCCTTCGCCTTTGGTTTCGGAGCTAGCAGAAGCACTCTTTTGCGATTTGGAATCTTTGACGTACCAACCCGAGCCTTTGAACACCACCGCCGGAGCAAAGATGAGGCGCTTGATGGGCACGCCCGTCTCGGGGTGGTGGGTGTAGGCGGGGTCGTGGAAACCCTGTTCAAACTCGTACTGTTCGCCGGTCTCGAGGTTCTGGTAAACGTATCTGGGCATAGCTGACTCCTGTAGGACAAAAAAATGTCTCGAGGGGTCACCTCCCTCAGTCGGGTATTTTGACAGACAAGCCCCGTGAGTGTCAATGCGCTGGGGCTGCGGTCTTTGGTGGTAGAGGACTGCCACCCGACGCCTCTACTCCGCAGGCCTATGCCTCTTCGTGTAAATGACCCTGGGTGGAATACTGAAACCAATGACCAAGACCGAACTAAGACGCTGGGCAAAAGAGGTGCGAGGAGGGCTTTCGGCGAGGGTGCTCTCGCAGCAGGTTAATCACCACCTGGCCGCCTTTCTGAGAGAGCATCGGGCCAGCCACGTGTTGCTGTACAGCGCCTTTGGCTCAGAGCTCGACCCCGCCGAACTGCAAACACTCCATGTTGCTACCTACTACCTGCCACGGGCACGCACATATCAACTGGAAGTGCATCCCCTGCCTTGCCGGCTGGTCAAGCATAAATATGGCTTCTGGGAGCCGGCTGCCGATACCCCCAAAGTAGAGCCGGCTGTCCTGCATGCAGTGCTGGTGCCGGGGCTGGCTTTTGACCCCTGGGGCCACCGGCTGGGGTACGGACAAGGCTTCTACGACCGCTTTCTGACCAGGTTGCCACCAGAGACCCTGACCATCGGCCTGGTGGCGGAGGCGCTGATTGTACCCGAACTCCCCCACGATCCCTGGGATGTACCGGTGCGGTTTCTGGCCACCGAACAGGGGGTGCACCCAGTGCGGGCCAGCCCCGTCAGGCCCTGATGAACTCCCATGACCAGCTCCATTTTCGGTACAGGGGGCGGCTATGGGGCGGATCCGGGTGCGATCCCTTGCTGCCAGGGGGTGTGGCCCAGTTTCAAAACTCGAGTTCCCCTAAGTGCTTCTCGGAAAGAATACGAGAGGCTTTAGGCACCAAAGGCGCTTCCAGAATTGCTCATAGCCGATGAGTGTAGCAGCAAAACTTCGGAGAAACGGGATGCTGCACGGGGCAGTCATCAAGGGACCGACAAGTACCAGGGGGCGGGGTTGGTAGGAACTCCGCGCACACGAATTTCAAAGTGCAGGTGGGGGCCATTGGAAAGACCAGTATTGCCCGAGTAACCGATCAGGTCGCCGGCCTGGACGCTTTGTCCTGGCTTGACCGCAATACGGGAGAGATGCCAGTAGCCGCTGCACACCCCCATCCCGTGGTCGAGGGTGACCGCTCCTCCCCGCACAAAGAGGGTCTCGGCCAGGCCGACTACACCGGGGGCTGGGGCATAGACCGGCGTGCCCTCGGGTACGCCGTAGTCGAGGCCCTCGTGGTAGGAATAAGTGCGCCCTTGATCGTAGCTGCGGCGGGTGCCGAAGGGGTCGGTGATGCGGTTGGTCTGGATGGGCTTGCGAAAGGGACCCTGCCACTGCTGAGGCCGATTGAAGTCGCAAGAGCCGATAACCCGCAGCCGCTCGGCCCGAAGTTTTTCGGGTACCAGCAGAGCCCGACGCTCGGGTGGAAGCTGTAGCACAAAACGCCCAAAAGTACCTGCGGCGATGCGAAGCTCGAGCCTCACCTCCTCGCTGCCCACACGCAGGATGGCCGGGTAGAGGCCAGGGGTTTGTAGCGCCGGAACAGGCAGCAGAACACGGTTTTGCTGGATGGGATAGGTAGCATTCAGGAAACGTACCTCACCTTGCACCCGCTCTGGAGCCGTAATTCGCACCACCGCCAGATGGCCCTGCAGGGTTTCGCGAGGCCACTCGAGGGCCTCGATAGGAGCGGGGGCCTGGGTCAGCCGGTTGCGGGCCCCGGCGGGCAGACCCGTGATGCGAAGCACCTGCCCTACCCTGAGCTGGGTGGGGTCGCTAATATTGTTGAGTACCTGCAAGGCTTCCACCGTGGTGTTGTACTGCCGGGCAATACGGTAAAGGGTCTCGCCCGATTGCACCGTGTGGGTGGTCTGGGCCCAGACAAGGGGAGCCAGGGTTAGGAGTGCGAAAAGCCAGCGGCGCATGGGGTTAGTTTATACGGCCAGGTAGCCTAGCAACCCGCCGAGATTGGAAAAGGCTCGAGGGCGGAAGCCAGAATCCCAACCACAGTCATAGTCCATGATGGAACTTGAGCCGGTCGCAAAGCCAGGGGCCTGGTGTGCAGGGGTAACCCGTTCCGACAGGGAATCATCCATCTCAAAAGCAGTCGTAGTCGGGCCAGTGCTGCACTGCTTTGGTGGCGTTTTCGAGCCCCCGGCGCAGTTCGGCAATAAAGCTCCAGTCGTTCCAGGGCCGGCTGTTGAAGAGGGCCGCCAGCACCACCCTTCCCGGCAGGCGCAGGAGCAGGGTGCGGCTTCCTGCAAAGGCTCCGTCGTGGCTCCACTCGAGCTGATCGAATGGCAGGGTTAGCACCAGGGGTTGTTTTTGCGGGGTGCGGGTCTCACTGCTACCCTGACCGGGCACCCCCGCCAGAGGGCCAGGGGTAGCCGGTTGGGGCTGGGGCACCCGCACCCCCCAGCCCAGGGCGTAGTAGCGGTGGGTCTGGTTGTACTGGGCCAGCCTGGGGCGGCGGAGCATCTCTTCCAGGGCTTCGCGGGAGAGTATGGGGGGCCGCCCCCGCAGACCCTCCAGCGCCACCACAAAGCGCACCAGGTCGGGGGCCGAGGCGACCAGGCCTCCATTGGGGGTGTGCGCCTCGAGGTAAAACTCGCCATAGGGCCGGTTGACCAGGCTGCCATCCAGCACCGACTTGACCAGGGGGGCCTTGGGAAAATCGTAATAGCGCACCTCACCAGATAGGCGGTCCTGCAAACGGGTTTTTCCGGCCCGCACGCCGTAAATGCCCACTGGTTGCAACATCGTGCGCACGTAGGTTTCGTAGGGCTGGCCGCTCAGTTGTTCGATCACCTGGCCCAGCACGGCATAGCCCAGGTTGGAATAGGCCGAGCGGCTACCGGGGGCAAACTGGAGGCGGCGGCTCATCATGAAGCCAATCAGCTCCCGGCTGCTCAGGTGCTCGGGCCGCTGCATGGCCCTGGCAATTTCACTCAGGGTCGGACGGAACATGGGGTCGCCAGCCCAGCCCCGGTGCCACCCCCCCGAATGCTGCAAAAGGTCGCGCAGGGTGATCTCCCCCAGCCGAGGGTCGGCTATCTGGCTACCGTATGGCGGTATCCTGACCAAACGGAAGGCTTTTTCGCTCAGAAAGCTGTTCAGGTCAGGGTAGACTCCCCGGAAGACCAGACTCTCGCCCAGGTGCAGCACTGCTACCGCGGTGATGGGCTTGCTGAGGCTGGCCAGCCGGAATAGGGCATCCGGCTGCACAGGCTCTTTCGCCCGCAGGTCGGCCCAGCCGTAGCCCCGGGCCAACACCAGCCTCCCGTCTTTGGCCACCGCCAGGGCCGCGCCAGGAATCTGGTAACGCTCCAGAAGCCGGTTCATCACCCGGTCGTAAGGCTCGAGGCTGGCCGCAGCGAAGCCGGTGAGGGGGTGCTGGGGAGTAGCCGTTCCCGCCGGGGGGATGCAGATGGTCTGGGCCAGGCCCCACCCCATCAGGGCCACAAAAAAAGTCCCGATGCCACGCAACATGGAGTACTTCCGCTTGGTGTGCTCCACCGGCTCAGCACGGTTGCTCGAGGGCTTCCTCCAGCACCACCAGCCAGTACGGCAGGGTACGCTGAATCAGGCTCCAGAGAATTTCGTCCTGGATGCCAAAGTGCAGGCGGCTTACCAGATCCGGCAAGTCCAGGATACTGCGCCAGTCAAGTTCTGGCAGCTCTTCGCGGAGGCTTTTGTGCATCAAGACCGCAACTTCGCCAAGCTGCTGCAGATTGTAGCGAACCGCGTCCTGGGTGCGCTGGTCGGCGACAAACTCGGCAAAGTCCATTCCGGCAGTGTAGTCCAGGATGCGCTGAGCGGCCAGTTGCATCTGCTCGAGGTGCACCCGCTTCAGCAGGTGGGGGTTGGGGGTATTGGGGTCGCGCATGAGCACCGTTTTCGCGTCTGTGTACACCCGGCTATCAGACCAGTTGCAGCGCATCGGCCTCGATGTGCGGGCGCAGTTCGGCGGGTACTTTTTTGGCACTCACCAGGTCTACCTTGCTGCCCAGCAGGTCTTCCAGCTCGTGCTTGAGACCGATGTAGTGTTCGAAGGTCGGCTGCTCCAAACGCACCAGAAAGTCCACGTCGCTGCTCGAGTCGGCCTCGTCGCGGGCAGTGGAGCCAAACAGGTACAGGCTCTTGATCTGATAGCGTTCGGTTAGCCCCGGCAACTGTTCTTCCAGGATGGCCATCACACTTCCCCTGCGCATGAACCTATAGTACAGCCTGGCCCAAAGCCAGCCGAGCAGCCGGGCTATCTGGTATGTCAGTCCAGACCCACTCGAGGCTGCTCCGATGGGGTTAAATAAAGGCATGAAAATCTACACCAAAACCGGCGACCAGGGCGAGACCGGCCTGTATGGCGCCGACCGGGTGGGCAAAGACCATCCCAGGGTAGAAGCCTACGGCACTGTGGACGAAGCCAACAGTGCGATTGGCATGGCCCGTGCAACCTTGCCGGTAGCCCATGCCGATATGCAGGCCGACCTCGAGTACCTCCAGAACGCCCTCTTCGACCTGGGGGCCGACCTCGCCACCCGCGCCGGGGGCCCCTACGAGAAAAACCTGGCCCGCATGGATGGGCAGGATGTGGAAAAACTCGAGGCCCTGATCGACCGCTACCAGGAAGAGGCCCCTCCATTCACCGGTTTTATTCACCCTGGAGGCCACCCAGCCGCCGCCGCATTGCACTTAGCCCGCACCATCGCCCGTCGGGCCGAGCGCCGGGTCGTCGAGCTGATGCGAACCGAAGAGGTCAACCCGGAGGCCATGCGCTACCTCAACCGGCTCTCGGACCTGCTCTTCACCCTGGCTCGAGTTGTAAACCAGCGCGAAGGGTTCTCCGAAGAGAAATGGCTGGTCAAGAAACGTCGCTAGCTCGTAAAAAATGTTGCTCGGGGCCACCCATCATCGGCTTGATATGCGCCTTGTTAGCCTGACCTGCTCCAACACCGAGATTGTCTGGGCTCTAGGCTGCCTGGACTTTCTGGTCGGAGTGGACTCAAACTCGGATTTCCCCGCTCAGGTGGCCCAGATTCCCAGGGTGGGGCCGGATTTGCAGATTGACCTGGATAAGGTGGCGGCCCTGCGGCCCGACCTGGTGCTGGCCAGCCTGAGCGTGCCGGGGATGGAACGGGTGGTGGAGGGTCTGGCAAGGCGGCATATTCCCCACATCGTGCTCGACCCCCAGACCTTGCAGGACGTCTACAACGACATCACTCGAGTAGCCGGCCTGCTGGGGGTGGAGCAGCAAGGCCAGCACGTGGTGCGGGCCATGCGCTGGACGATTGCCCAGGCCAGGGGTTCGCTGCCCCACTGGGTGCGCTCCCCAAAGGTAATGGTGGAGTGGTGGCCCAAACCCATCATCGCAGCCGGTAAACACTCTTGGGTGACACAAATGTTGGAAGTACTGGGCGCCGAGAATGCCTTTGCCCACCTGCCGGTACGTTCCCGCCCCCTGACCCCCACCGAGGTGGAAGAGGCTCAGCCCGACCTGATTACGGTCTCCTGGTGTGGGGTGAAGAAGCTGCGCCCAGAGGTGGTTTTGGGTCGAAAACTGAGCATTCCAGCCCTGCTGCACGGGCAGGTGTATGCCCTCGAGGAAGCCTACCTGGGCCGTCCGGGGCCACGTCTGGCCGAAGGAGTGCGCAAACTGGCTGCTCTCTTGCAGCAGGTACCGGTCTGGCAGCACAAAGGGAGGCCATGACCCCTTTGAAAGTGGTCACCTTCTGGGTGCGCTCGAGGGGCGAGGAACCCCTGCCCGAGGCCAGGGCCCTGCTGGAGAGCCTGCTGGCTATCTTTTACGAAACTTTTCCCGAATACACAGAGATGCTGGCATACAACCAGTCTCCTCGCTCACCCCACCATGTGTTTGTCTACGTGATCCAGGGTTGCGCCGGGTTGCTCCCTTCGGCTGGCCAGTTCTTACAGGGGCTCCTGGAGCAAGCCTTTCCCCAGGGCGAGGTGCGGCCCTATGGGCGGGCCTGGTCGGAAGAACTGTAGGGTTTTTTGGAAAAACTTGTTCCTCGAACAAACCACATGGAAATTCCTGTTGGGCTTCTTTCTATTTCATACCGGAAAGATAGTCATCCAAACTAAAGCCTTCTGTGGCTTGATTGCGCCGCTCGCGGCGCAACTTGAATCCTGGAGCACACCCCACCCCGCCCTACGGTCGGCGAAACAAACGTCTCGCTACACACCCCACCCGTCGCTACGCACCCCTCCCTCCGGTTGGCGAAACAAACATCTCGGCGAAGAAAGCGTATCCCTTCCAAGAGGCGGTATCGCCCTCCGCTACGCGGATAACTTCCAAGGGGCGGTATCGTCCTCCCATAAAGGGATAACTTCGGTCGGGTTGGCTCGCCGCCATTCGGCAACGAACTAACCGAATCTGGTATCAGCCGTTCCTGGCAACAGTAAATTCCTGCACTGTTCCTGTAAACATCGGGAATAACCGGGTTCTTTCCGGGAATCGCCATAAGAGCAACCGGGGCTTTACACCCCGGTCATCTGTTAGAGGAATCAGTATTTCCTCGCGGCTTCTACCGCGCTACGAAAAAATTCAAATACCTCGACTTTCGGCGCAGACGGGGCCTGGGCTGCCGGGGCCACGCGGTAGGAGGTGGCCTCCAGATCGATCAGGCCGCTTTCGGCGCTGCTGGTGAGGCGGATGCTGGCCCCCGCGGGAACCCGGAACCAGATGTCGAGTTCTTCTTGCAAGGGCAGCAGCAGGGCATTATCGGCCAGAGCCCCGGCCTGGATGCCAGGCAGGAAAATCACACGGGCCTCGCGGGGTTCCTGAATTTCCAGCATTAGGGGCGCAGCACGGCCCGAGATACCCACGCCCAGGGGGTTTTCGACGTAGATGTGCCCTTTAAGATGCAGCAGCGAGGCTTCGTCGTGGCTGGCCCACATGATGCCCGATGTGGTGGCCTGCGAAGGGGTGCGCACCCAGCGGACGTGGCGACCATCCACCTCAAAGCCCTGTCCGAAACGGGCTTCTTCCAGCAGGGCCAGCTCGCCGCCTTTGGCAATCTCGCCCATGCTTGGCCCCATGGGCAGGGTTTCGTTCATGCCCAGCCAGGCCTTAAGGCCGTAGCGGGTCCAGCCCGGCAGGGTGTTAACGAAGGTACCCCAGTCGGCGGTGTCGCCGGCCATCAGGCGGTGGTAGGCCTCGGCCATGCGCTGCTCGTCCATGGCGCACTGCAGGGCGGCCTGACGGTGGTACTGCTGGCGGCGACCCGGCTGCAGCCCGAGGTACAAGACCCGGCGGCTGGCGTCGTCGGAGAACTGCCACTGCCCGGCGTAGACCAGCCAGCCCCGCCGCTCGAGTTCGTCCAGGTAGGGGGTGGCTTCCAGCGCGTCCAGCAAGCCCTGGCTATAGGGGCCAGGGTGTACCGAGAGCCGCTCTAAAGCCAACCGGGCCTCCAGCGAGAGCATCCGGGCCTCGAGCTGTACCTGGGCCCGCACTCGCTGAGGCAGGGGTACCTCGGCCCCGGTGTGGGGCACTGCCAAAAGCTCGCGCAGATGACCGGGCGAGCCTCCAGAAGCCAGGAACAGCCGCGCCGCCTGTGCAAAGGGCAAGTTTGAGAGCATCGAGGCACGGGCCTCGGCCCACGACAAAGGGGGTAGGGTGATGTAGCGGGTGCGCTCGGCGGGGTAATGGCTGCGCAGTTCCAGAATCAGCCTGGGGTCTTCGCCATAGGAGGAACGCTCGACCACCCACAGCCCGTCGCGGTCGGTGAGGATGCGCTCCATCGAGACGTCGGTGTAGGGCGGGCGCAGGTAGTGCAGTGCCTTGCCCCCCCCGCGGGGACCCTCCAGAAAGGGCATTCCCAGGGCTTTGGCCAGAGCTTGCGCAAAGGCCGTGCGACCCGAACCGGGTCGGCCCATCAGAATCAGCACCGAGGGTAGGGTCAGTTGCGAGGCCACTTCCTGCACCAGGCGCTCGCGCCCCACGGTGCCGGAGCTATTGGCCATGAGCTGCGAGCGCTGGCCCTCGAGCCAGGCACGGAATTCCACCGAGAGCTCTTCCAGTCCCTCCATTGGAGCACCTGGTGACGGTGTGCGATCCAGGGAGACAAAGGGCGGGAGCTGCAGGGGGTCTTCGCCTGCTTTGAACAGGGTATAACCCAAAGGAGCCAGGGCCTGGCTCAGACGGTGCAGCTCAACCCGCAGGTTTTGTGAGGCCGCGGTGTGACCCCAGAGCAGATCGGCCAGCACCTCGCGGCGGGTCGCTCCTTCCAGGGCCAGGTAGTACAGAATGGCCAGGCCTTTGCGCTGGAGCTTTAGCTCGCGGCCTTGATACTCCAGCCGGGCCGGCCCCCATAGTTTGAGTTGAATCGGTCCTCCAGCTTTATTCATGAGTACACTCCTTGCAAATCCCCTTGGGGGCCAGGGCAGTTGCTTACGCTAGGCGAGGGCCTGCTAGCACTCACATAGTGCGTCGGGCTCAACTCCAGCGAAGCCTTAACCTGGTAGCGAAACTCCCGGTGCGAATCCCATGCTGGCAATGTCCGCGAAACGTGCGGCGCGTTATCAGGGCATTTGGGATATACCACCAGGGCCGATTCAGCACAGGATTGTGTTCGCAACCCCAGCCGGGAAACAGGCACCGTCGGATGGTTCCTGCCATCTCGCCGTGTCTTTTGCGCGTTACCTCCCTTTCTCAAGCGTGAACTCCTTCGTTAAACCTCCTTTGCAGGGTAACACAGCCAATGGAAATCCCCTGGTCAAAATGCACAAGCAGGTCACACCCCCTTTTTGGGGGGTGCAGGTCGTTAGGTGAAAAGGGTTTGTTCGTAACGCATCGAAATAACCCAAACCACTTACAAGCCCGCCCTTTTTGCCTTTGCTTCAGGGTAAAAAAAGTGTTTGGTGCGGCCTTTCGGCCAGCTTCCAGGGCAGTGCGTCTGCGGCGCACGTTACACCCTGTAAAGCTTGCGTTAATGGTGGCGTAACCGATCTACCCTGCCCGCATGCACACCCTTCGGCCCCTTGCAGTGATGAATGAACATACACAAGCGACCATCTCATAGGACAATCTGTAACTATGCGGCACCTCTACGTTGTGGTTCTTGCTGTCATCTTCGGCACAGCTCTTGCTCAAAACCCCACCTGGCCACCCCGGCTCGAGGCCGGCCAGGTCTGGAACTTCGCCATGGAGGCCCAGGGCCAGCGCTTCGCCTGGAACGTGCGGCTGGGTGGCCCCCAGAACGGGGTCTTCGAGGCCCAGGCCCAGGGGGTCGATACCCGCAGCGCCCAGGTAGCCTACTTTGCCGACACCCTTCCCGGCACCAACTACAAAAACGTGCTGGTCTTCGATTTCAAGGCTCCCAGCAGCCCCTCGAGCTTCGCCGCCGCCTTCACCTGCATCATCCAGCCCGACGGCAAGGGCATGGTGGTGCTGGCCGGGGTGCCCTGCCAGGCCACCCTGGGCCGCGCCGAGGCGGGTACCTCGGGCCGTGCTGCGGCCCCGGTCTGGCTCAAAGAGGCCCGTAAGGAGCCTGTAGCAGGCCAGACCTGGCGCCTCGAGGCCTTCGACATCGCCTGGAACCTCAGCTTCAGCAAAGCCGAGAGCGATGGCTTCTCGGGCAGCGCCAAAATCGTGGAGAACCGCAGCGGCGAAAACCTGCCCCCCGACTGGAGCTTCCGCCTGTTTTATGCCGGCCGCACCCTGCGGTTGGATGTGTTGCTGGGGCAGGCCACCCTCTCCTGCCTCCTGGACGACCAGTTCCAAAACGCAGTAGATGGCGTTCTGCGCGGCGAGGCCAACCTCTACAGCCAGGGCCAGCAGGGCAGCCGGGGCCAGAGCAACTGCCGGGTGGTGCTGAACCCCCGCTAGGCGTACCGGGTCGGAGGCCAGGGGGCGTTCCCCTGGCTTTTCGCTTTGGGCTTTGGGCGATAGGCTATATAGCGTGCCAGGAATTGCCATTATCGGAGCGCAATGGGGAGACGAGGGCAAGGGCAAAGTGACCGATGCCCTGGCCGAGGACGCCGACTTTGTGGTGCGCTACCAGGGGGGGGCCAACGCCGGCCATACCGTGGTGGCCCAGGGTAAAACCTTCAAGCTCAACCTGCTGCCCACCGGGGTTATCCACCCCCAGGCCACCAACGTGCTGGGCGACGGCATGGTGATCGACGCCTTCCGCTTCGCCGAGGAGATGCAAAGCATCCAGGCGGAAGGGCTAAAGCCCAGGGTGCTGGTCTCCGCCAAGGCCCACCTGGTCCTGCCCCACCACAAAACGGTGGAAGCCCGCAACAACTTCGTGGGCACCACCCGGCGCGGCATTGGGCCAGCCTACTCCGACCGGGCCCGCCGGGTGGGCATTCGCGTCGGTGATCTGCTCGAGGAAGCGGTGCTGCGCGAACGGGTCGAGACCCTTCTGGCCGAGAAGCCCAACTCCACCCGTGAGGCCGGCTGGGACTCCCCCGAGAAAGCCCTGGCCGACCTCTACCGCATGCGCGAGATTCTGGCCCCCTACATCGCCGACACCGGGAGCCTGCTGCGCGAGGCCATCAAACGCGGCCAGAAGGTGCTCTTCGAAGGGGCCCAGGCCACCCTGCTCGACCTCAACTACGGCGACTACCCCTACGTGACCAGCTCACACCCCACGGTAGGGGGCATCCTGGTGGGGGCTGGGGTCAACCACAAGGCCATCAACAAGGTCTACGGGGTGGCCAAGGCTTATGCCACCCGGGTGGGCAACGGCCCCTTCCCCACCGAACTGTTCGGGGAAGAAGACGAGTACCTCAGGCAAAAAGGCGGCGAGTTTGGGGTCACCACGGGCCGGGCCCGGCGTACCGGCTGGCTCGACCTGGTGCTGCTCAAGTACGCCTGCGAGGTCAACGGCTTCGATGGCCTGGTGCTGACCAAGCTGGATGTGCTCTCCGGCTTCAAGACCGTAAAAATCGGCATTGAGCACCGCCCCGACGGGACGGTCAAGTACGAGGAACTGCCCGGCTGGGGCGACCTCTCGGGCATCCGCAGCCGCGAGCAGCTCCCCCAAAGCGTCAAGCGCTTCATTGAGCTTATCGAGGCGTACACTCAGACCCCGGTGGTGATGTTCTCCACCAGCCCCCGCCGTGAGGACACCTTTGGCGCGGTGAGCTGGGTTTAGCGCAGCACCTCTCCCGGCTTGATGCGCAAAGCCCGCCACAGCGGGAGCAACGAGGCCAGCAGAACCACCAGCAGGCTAAACCCGGAGACCCAGGCGAAGTCGGAGGCCCTAATCTCGACCGGCAGGCGGGTGAGGAAGTAGAGCTCGCCGGGGATTTCCACCGGGCGCCAGTGGAAATAGCTGGAAAGGGCAAAGCCCAGCAGGTTGCCCAGCCCAATGCCCAAGAGGCCCAGAATAAGGCCTTCCAAAGCGAATACCCCGGCCACCTGGAGGGCTTGCGCCCCCATGACCCGCAAAAGCGCGATGTCGGGGGTTTTCTCGATGACGCTGAGCACCAGCACGCTGGCCATGCCCAGCGCCGCCACCACCACAATCAGAAAGACCACGATGCCAATCACCCGCTTCTGCAGGGTCAGCTGTTCGATCAGGGTGCGGTTGGTAGACTGCCAGGTCTGGGGGAAGTAGTACCGGCTGGCCAGCGCCGTACCGACCTCGAGGGCCTTCTGCGGGTCGCGCAAGCGCAGCTGGTAGCCCGAGAGGGCCGCAGGGGCTTCCATCAGGGCGCGGGCATCGGCCAGGGTGACAAAGGCAAAACCAGCGTCGAGCAGGTAGTTGCCGGTCTGGAAGGTGGCCACCACTTCCAGTTCGATCCGCTTCTGGTTGATCGAGACCAAAAATAGCCGGTCACCCGGGTAGGCCCCCAGGCTGCGGGCCAGGGCGCTGCCCAGCACAATGCCGCCCTCTCTGAGGCGGGAGAGCTCGAGGTCGGGGTACACCGCCTCCCCCCCCTCCCCCAGCCCGATCAGGGTGGCGAAATCGGCCCCGGCCCCCCGGCCTGCCCCGGCCCGACGGGTGAGCAGGGCCTTGGTCAGGAAAACCGGGGCCTGCCCCACCACCTCCGGGTGAGGGGCTGGGGGTGGGCTTTGCTCGGGGTCCAGGCTTTGCAGGTAGAGGTGGGGCACCGCCTTGAGGGTAGCCTCCACCAGCCCCTTGATGAAGCCGTTGGTCAGGGAAAGAGCAGTGGTGAGCACCATGATGCCCACCGCCACCCCCAGCAGGGTAATCAGGCTCTGGGTGCGCCGGTAGCGCAGGTGGCGCTGGGCAAGAAACCAGACAAAGCGCATAGGAAGGGGCCTTTAGGGCCTAACCCCGGCCCTGCAAGCCCCTTCATCTTACCCTCGCCCGCGCTGAATAACCGTAACCCTTACGTTGCGCACCCCAAAGCGGATGGCGGTGCTGCGGTCGGGCAGCCAGACGTCGATACGCTCGCGCTTGCGTGGGTGCATGGTGTCCTCCACGATGAAGACCCGGTCTTTGAAGAGGTAGTTGAAACGACCCTTGCCGCCATTGGGGGTACCCAGGTCTTCCAGCATCACCTTGGAGCCGTAGGGCAGTTCTCGTAGCATGTCCCGGCTCACCGCAATGATGCCGATGCGGGTGCGCGCGCCGGTGGCAGTGATGAAAGGAGTGCTATCGGTCTCGCGTACCGAGGAGGTATAGGCCGTGGCTTTGAGCACCATCACCCGGGGGGCCTGGGCCCAGCTTAATCCAAACACTGCAACCAGCAGGATCAGACTTGGAATGCGGAAGCGGAATAGCCGTTCCATACCTCTCGAGGGTAGGGGGGCTGTTCTCAGGTTCCCTTAGAAATAGACGTCACAACTCTCATTTATTTGTGGGATTTATCTGGAGCAAAACCATATATATCCTACTTTTACCCACTGGAAAGGGTTTATCGGGGGCTTTACATTATGAGTCCAGTCTAAAGCGCTTCTTGAGCTTTCTCATTTTGCCCCTGACGCTTCCCTGACACGTCGAACGGCCCGGTATACCAGGTTTTTTCCGTGCCAGACAGGTTTTTGTTCAAGCAAATACTCATACTCCCATTACGTCTGTGGCGTACACAAGTAACGCCGGGCCGGAACGTCCTGTCAGATTTGAACAAAAAGGCAAGACCGTGCGGAGAGGCTTGCACTATTCCAGCACTGCAAGGTAGTCGTAGAGGTCGGGCCCACCGGCGTGAATCTCAAGGCTCAGGTCGGGGAAAGCCTGGGCAATCCGGTCGGCCAGGGCGTCCAGCGTATCCTTCGAGACCGTGGGGCCGTGGAAAATGGTCAAAATTTCGTGCTCCTCGTCCTGGGCAGCCAGTTTGACCATATTGAACAGGGCATCCTCAGGGGTGTCGGCGGCCAGGGCCAGTTTGTCGTCGCGCAGGCCAATGGGCTGCCCCTCGGTCACGCTGACCCCCCCAATCTCCACGCTGCGGCTGGCCCGGGTGACCTCCAGGGTAGCGGCCCGCCGGGAGGCTTCCTCCATCTCGGGAAGGAGTTGGCTCGAGGGCAAACCCGCCTCATAAAGCACGGTGGCGGCCAGCCCCTGGCCCATGGTGCGGGTTGGAATCACATGCACCGTTTTACTCTCCGCCAGACCCGCCGCTTGCTGAGCCGACATGATCACGTTGCCGTTGTTGGGTAGCACAATCACTTCGGGGTTGGGCAGGCTCCTAATCGCATCCAGAATGTCTTGCACGCTGGGGTTGGCCGTTTGCCCGCCGGCCACAATGCGCGCTCCAAACCCCCGAAAAGCTTTGACCAGCCCCCAGCCGTTGGCCACCACCACCAGGCCGGTAGGGGGCGGAGCCTCGTCGGCAGCCCCGGCCATGGAGAGAATCTCGGTGTGTTGCTGGGACATGTCCTCAACCTTGGTGCGTACCATCTTGCCGTAGCGAGCCACGCTGGCCAGCAGCCCATCGGGGTCGTTGGTATGGATATGGCCCTTCACATACCCCTCGGCTCCGACCACCAGCAGCGAGTCGCCAAAAGACGCAACCGCCTCGCGGATCTTCTCGACCGGCTCGACCACCCCTTCCATCAAGAACTCGGTGCAGTAGCCAAACTCTTCCTCCTCGAAGGCGGTCTGGGCGTAGCGTTCGATTTTGGGCGGTTCGGGCAGGGGCAGGCCCTTGAGGTAGCCCTCGAGGCCCTCCAGCAGGCGCAGCAAACCCATTCCCCCTGCATCCACCACTCCCGCTTGCTTAAGCACCGGCAGCAGCTCGGGGGTTCGGTCGGAGGCTTCGCGGCCACTTTCCAGTGCCCCCTGCAAGACCTCCTCGAGGCTGATTGCGCCGTTTTCTAGAGCTTCGCGGGCTCCCTTGGCAACCCCCCTTGAGACCGTCAGGATGGTGCCTTCAACGGGCTTCATCACCGCCTTGTAGCCCATGCGGGAACCCTCCTGGAGGGCCTGGGCCAGCAGGGCCGCAGACACCGCATCTGCATCCTTGATGGTCTCGGCAAAACCCTTGAGAATCTGCGAGGTGATGACCCCCGAGTTGCCCCGAGCCCCCAGCAACGAACCGTAGCTGATGGCTCGAGCCACATCGCTCATCTTGCTGGTGTCGGCCAGATCCAGCTCCCGCCGTACCGATTGCAGGGTGAGGTGCATGTTGGTACCGGTATCACCATCGGGAACCGGATACACGTTCAGGGCATTGGTCTCCTCAACATAGACCGCAAACCAGTCGGTCGCGTAGCGGAAGGCCTGGGCAAGTTCGGCGGACGAAAGAGCCTCAGCCATGGCAAACCTCCAGTGCTCCTCCTGCCCTAACCACGGCTCACCCCGACCACGTGAACCCGCACGGTAGAAAGCTCAGCACCCGCCAGACTCTTGGCGGCCCATTGCACCCGCTCCCCGATGCTATCCACCACCGTAGGGATGCGCGAGCCGAAAGCCACCACCACGTAAAGGTCGGCCTGGTACTTACCGGCTGCATTGGGGTCGGGCTTGACCACCACCCCTTCGCTGGCCTCACTACGGCCCAGGATACGGCTAATCGACTCGCGGATACCAGCTGGACTCATGCCAAGCACACCGGGCACCTCATGCGCGGCGAGGCCCAGGATGGCCGCCAGAGCGCTTTCTGTTACGGTAATGTTCCCTTTCAACGTTGGCCTCCAGATTCGGTCTGTTTACCCTTCAACCCCACCCTTTCCTGTTGGAAAGCCATGGCACGGGGTCGCTTTGATTCCTTATGGCGCACTATAACGCACCCCTACCCAGTTTCCAAGCTTTCATGAGAGCCTTTGATGGAGGCCTTTGTGGGCCGCGAGGGGGGTAGTGCTATAACCGGCCACGGCCAGAGACCACACAACCCAGCCCCCTCTGCCCCCATCAGGGCCCGCTAGCGCCCATTGAGGTTTTCGAGCAGGGTCGCTTCCAGTCGACCAAAATCGCGCCCAAAGATGATCCGAACCGGGGTGCGGCGGGCATCCTTGCGATACCAGACCTCCACAAGAAGGTCTTCGCGAGCAAAACGATAACCCACCAGACCATTTCCAGGCAGAAGCTCCAGCCGTCCTTGAGCCAGTCCGGGATAGTCCACCGCGTAAATCTGGCGGGTCTCGGGGCGCACCCGCAGGTAGTAGATGAGCGATAACTGATCCATTATCTCTTCCTTGGGGCTGCTCCAGGTAGACTGACTGCCGTCGGGATGGGTAACCCTCGCCCAGGAACCGTTGTTCTCCTGGCGCTCGAACACCAGCCGGGTGGTGCCCTTGAGGGGTTCGGTCAGGGTTTGCCAGAAACGGTCGGTGAAGAAGTCGTGACCAACCTGGCTTTCCGACTCGAGGCCAAAGCCCAGGGCCTGGGCCAGCCCGGTGGTCTCGAGCTTCAATCGAAAACGCCAGCCGCCGTTCAACGGATCGGCACTGAGGTAGAGCCTCCCCACTCCGATCCCCTGCCAGGCCAGGCTGTAGGTGAGCCTTTCGCCGGACGGCCAGGGAACGTTCTGGGCCAGGGCCGGCAAACCGGCGCCCGTCCAGGCCAACACCAGTAACCACCCCGTCCATCGCATAGGTCTGCTTCCAGGGTACTCTAACTGCCAGAAATGTTCTGGGTCGGCCCAGGATGGGCATGTTTCGTTAAGGGCCGGTGTCCGGAAGAGTACTCGCAAAAGCGCCCCTGAACCAGATTCGGTTAGTTGCGCTGCACGAAGCGCAACTTGAATCCTCGAGCACACCCCACCCGTCGCTACGCACCCTTCCTTCGGTCGGCGAAACAATCATCTCCGCGAAGAAAACATATCCCTTCCAAGGGGCGGTATCGCCCTCCGCTACGCGGATAACTTCCAAGGGGCGGTATCGCCCTGCCGTAAAGGGATCACTTCGGTCGGTCGCCCCTGCGCGGCGTGGGCGAGGCCGAGGCACCCTTCGGCGCCGAACAACCGGGTCTGGTATTACAAAGCGGCCCTGGGTTCGGTATAGGGCATCCCGAAGGCTTCTGCTACCCCCAGGCAGGTTAGCTTGCCCTGGTGGGTGTTGAGGCCCAGCATCAGGGCGGGGTCGTCCTGCAGAGCATCCAGGCCCTTTTCGGCCAGCTTGAGCAGGTAGGGCAGGGTCTGGTTGGTCAGGGCAAAGGTGGAGGTGCGCGGCACTGCACCTGGCATGTTGGCCACGCCATAGTGCACCACCCCATCGACCACATAGGTGGGGTCGGCGTGGGTGGTGGGCCTGATGGTCTCCACGCACCCGCCCTGATCTACGGCCACATCCACAATCACCGAGGCTTCTTTCATGGTGGAGAGCATCTCGCGGGTAATCAGCTTGGGCGCTTTGGCGCCCGGGATCAACACCCCGCCGATGAGGAGGTCGGCATGGCGAATCGAGGCTGCAATATTGGCTTCGGTAGACGAAAGGGTAATCACCCGCCCCCCAAACACATCATCCAGATACTGCATTCGCGCCTTGTTCACGTCCAGGATGGTGACCTGCGCTCCCATACCCAGGGCAATTTTGGCGGCGTTGGTACCCACTATGCCCCCTCCGATAATCACCACGCTGGCCGGTGCTACCCCCGGCACTCCACCCAACAACACCCCACGCCCGCCGTGGGGTTTCTCCAGCGCTGCCGCCCCCACCTGGGGCGCCATGCGCCCGGCCACCTCGCTCATGGGTAACAGAAGGGGCAGTGTGCCGTCCTCGAGCTGGACCGTTTCGTAGGCAATACCGCTGGTACCACCCGCCAGCAAGGCTCTGGTGAGCGGCTCGTCGGCTGCCAGGTGTAAATAGGTGAAGAGAATCAACCCCTGGCGAAGGTACTTGTACTCCTCAGCAATGGGTTCCTTAACCTTGACCACCAGATCGGCGGCCCAGGCCTCCGGGGCACTCACAATCTCAGCCCCCGCTCTTTGGTACTCAGCATCGGATATACCCGAGCCGACACCAGCACCCTGCTGCACCAGTACCTTGTGCCCCCGCCGCACCAGGCTGGTGACACCCCCTGGCGTAAGGGCTACCCGGTTCTCGAGCGTCTTGATCTCCTTGGGAACTCCAATGACCATACCTACCTCCTGTTTTTCCCCAAGGGTAGCCCGATTGAATAGCAAAGAAAAGCAATTTCTTAAGGAAAAAGATTGTCCTAGCCTTCAGTACATAAGCCATAATAAAGGACATGGCTTCCAAACTGCTCGACAAGGCCAATGTTGCCATCCTGAACGAACTTCAAAAGGACGGCAGGCTCTCCTACAGTGAGCTGGGTCGGCGGGTGGGGCTCTCGACCCCTGCTGTGACCGAGCGGGTGCGCCGTCTCGAGGATGCTGGCATTATCGCGGGCTACGGCGCGCGGATAAATCCAGGAGCCCTGGGGTACACCATCACCGCCCTGATTGAGGTAGCTACCCCGCCGGGGCGCTACCAGCAGATGCTGGAGTTTGCCCGCGCCACACCTGCGGTGCGGGAATGCTATTTTGTGACCGGCGAATCGTCCTTCGTAGCCAAAGTGATGACACCCTCGATACAACACCTGCAAGAGCTCATTCAGCAGCTAGGCCTGTATGGCAGCACGCGCACTTCCGTGGTCTTGTCACAGCCCATCATCAAGGAGATCTTCGAGGTAGGGTAAGCATCACCATAAAAATCCAGCCCAGGGTACAAGCGGGTATTTGCCCCAAGCACGTTGTCGCGCTAGCAGATACAGGAAACGGGTTGCTACACTTGAAGAAGTTATCCAGCATTGGCGAGGAATGCTACTCCCTGAACACCCGCTTGATGCGCAACTTGAAGCCGTCGCCCTCGGCCATGGCCACCAGCCGGCGCCTGGGGCCGACCAGGGCTACCTGTCCTGTAGCCGGGATGGGCAGTGGCACACCCTCCATCACCCGCTTGGCCTCGGTATGGGAAAGCTCCACGCTGGGACAGGAAAGAACCTCGAGCTCATCGAGGGTTTTATGGATATCCAGGCGGTCGATCTCCTGGGCCTGTTCGAGGCCAATCTTGCCCACCCTGGTTCGTACAAGCCCCGAGAGGAAGGCTTTACTGCCCAGTTGTTCACCCAGGTCTCGAGCAAACGAACGTACATAAGTGCCCGGCCCTACCACCAGGCGAATCACGGCGGTAGGGTACTCACCCAGTGGCTTGGGCAATTCCACCCTGCGTCCCCGTTCAGATAGTTGCCAGCCTGTAGCAGAGGGCGCAATGCGGTGTGGGGTGGGGGCCTTGTCGTAGGCCAGCAGACTCACCTCGTGGTATTTGACCGCTCGGGGCTCGAGCGCGATGGCCTGTCCTTTGCGAGCCGCCTCATAGGCCTTGACCCCCCCCACTTTCACCGCCGAGTAAGCAGGGGGCATCTGTTTGGTTAAGTCCAAAAACTCGGGCAAAATTGCTTCAATCTCGCGCTGGGTCGGACGCTTGGAACTTTCCTGGACCACCGGCCCTTCCGCATCCAGAGTCTCGGTGGTCACCCCAAACGAAACCCAGGCCAGGTACTCCTTATCTTCGGCTGACAGAAAAGGTACCAGCTTGGTGGAAACATCCGTCGCCAGGATCAGAACCCCAGTAGCCAGAGGGTCCAGGGTTCCGGTGTGGCCCACCCGGCGGGTTCCCAGCAGCCTACGAGCCATATCCACCACGTCGTGCGAGGTGCGGCCCAGTGGTTTGTTCACGGCAAAGAGGGCCATGCCAGCGGATTTTACCCAGAAACGACCGGCAGTGGGTAGCTTATGGTGGGGAACAACAAGCCAAAAGCGGGCTCTGGGAATGCTGTATAACCCGGATTGCGACCAGTGCAGCCGCAGGTGTTGCCCACCTAACAGGCGGCTTCTTGCCATTTTGGAAGCGCACATGTCCCACATTGATCCTGATCGAAATGCAGCTTGCTGCTTTCATCTGCACATCTATTCCGTAAACTCTTAGCATGAACTGGCAACAGCACTACCACCGTTTGAAGTTTGCTCAGCCCAGCGAAGGTGTGCTCGAGGTCATCCTTTCCAATCCAGACCGACTCAATGCCGCCGACAGCCAGATGCACCGTGAGCTGGCTTATGTCTGGCGGGACATAGATGCCGATGAAACCATTGGGGCGGTGCTGGTGCGCGGCGAAGGCGGCGTCTTCAGCAGCGGCGGCGATTTCGAAATGATTGAAGAGATGATGCGGGATTACCAAGCCCTGATGCGGGTCTGGAAAGAAGCCCGCGATCTGGTCTATGGGGTAGTGAACTGCTCGAAGCCCATCGTGGCCGCCATCGAAGGCCCTGCAGTGGGCGCCGGGCTGGCCATAGCGTTGCTGGCCGACATCAGCGTAGCAGGCAAAACGGCCCGAATCGTGGATGGACACGTGCGGCTGGGAGTAGCGGCGGGCGACCACTCGGTGATGGTCTGGCCCTTGTTGTGCGGGCTCAGCAAAGCCAAGTATTACCTTCTCCTGAACGAACCACTTTCGGGTGAAGAAGCCGAGCGCATTGGGCTGGTCTCCCGGTGCGTGGAAGATAACGAGGTCTATGCCGAAGCCCGCAAAATCGCACAGAAACTAACCCAGGGCTCCCCTTCCGCCATTCGCTTCACCAAGTATGCCCTCAACAACTGGCTGCGAATGATGGGGCCCAACTTCGACACCTCGCTGGCGCTGGAGTTCATGGGTTTCTTTGGCCCCGACGCCCGCGAAGGCCTGGCCTCACTCAAGGAAAAACGCAAACCCAGCTTCCAGAAAAAATCCCCACTCTGATCCTTCGAACAACTGCTTAGAGCGCTGCACACAGAGTGGCAGTGCATTGCTAGCAACGGAACACGCTACAAGGCTTTAGGCTTTCTAAAAACCCGGTTGACCAGAGCCACACTCAGCAGGATCAGGGCCATACCGGCGAAGAGGCTAAAGGTCAGGGGCTCATCCAGAAAAACATAGCCCCAGAGAATGCCAAAGGCCGGAATCAAGAAACCCACACTGCCTGCTTGGGTAGGGCCAGCATTGTTGATGAGGTGGAAAAAGAGCAAGTTGCCCAGGGCAGTAGCCACTAGCGCCAACAACAAAAACATTCCCAGAATGCTGGGGGCAGGAGGTTCTGCTGGCAAGGTAGCCATAGCAGGAACCACCAGCAACACCGCCCCGAATAATAATTGCCCGGTTACGGTAGGTAAGGGTGCGCCTCGGCTGTAGCGTCGTGCAAAGACAGTGCTAAACCCAAAACACAGCGCTGCCAGAATGCCTGCTCCAATTGCCAGCAACACCATCGGGCTGAGCGCAACGGGGCTCCAACCGACCAGGATACCCACCCCCGCAATCCCCAGTTGCAGGCCCAGTATTTGACCAGGGGTAAAACGCTCCTTGAGCCAAAGCACTCCAATCAATGCGGAAAACAAAGGAGCCAACGCATTAAGAATGGTGGCCATGGAAGCATTGATATGCAACACCGAGAAGGCAATCAGGGTAAAAGGGATGGCCGCATTGGTAGCCCCCAATACCAGATATTCAAACCAACGAGTGGAGAACTCGAGGCGTCCTCCCATCCAGCGCAAATAGAGCAGCAACAGCAGCCCCGCCAGCAGCAACCGCCCCTCGACTTGCGGAAAAGTGCCCATCACCGGCGTGACCACTCGAGCCAGCAGGAACGATGCCGCCCAGATTGCCGCCAGCAAAAAAAGAATCGCCAGATCCCTCAGTTTCATAGAGCACTCTTCAAAAGGGTGGGCCAATAGCCAACGTTAGAAGGATATCCTGCACCATACATCTTGTCTTCTTCTGGCCTCATGCCTGCGTGAAACGCACGACAAATACCTGAAGCCGGTGCTTCTGAAGAGTTCGGAGCGCAGCAGGCGAAAAAACCATGGCAGCTCAGCTTTATCGCTTTAGCCATGCTCGAGGCTTCCTGCGCTACTATGGTAGTTATGCGCTTACAGCAGTTCCTGGCTCGCTCGGGCATTACCAGCCGCCGCAAGGCGGAGGATTTGATTCGAGCTGGACGTGTTTCTATCAATAATCAGATCGCAGGCATTGGGGCTGTGGTTAAGAGCGGCGATATCGTGCGTCTGGACGGCGAACGGGTGCGGTTGCCTCAAAAGAATGTGGTCATCGCACTGCACAAGCCCAGAGGCTACACCACCACCCATGAAGACGAGCACGCCGAAAAGCTGGTCTACGAGCTGGTGCCAAAGCACCCGGGCCTGCACTCAGTTGGTCGGCTGGATAAGGACACCGAAGGTCTCCTGTTGCTGAGCACCGACGGCCACCTCACTCAGTTGCTCACTCATCCCCGCAACCAGGTACCCAAGCTTTATCGGGCCTGGTGCAAACCAGGAAAGCTCAGCAAAAAAGCCTGTGCGCAACTGGTACAGGGGGTGATGCTGGGTGATGGGCCAGCGCGAGCCCTCGAAGCTCGCCCGGTCAAAGATGGAGTCAAACTAACCCTGGCTGAGGGGCGCAAACGCGAGGTACGGCGCATGTTGGGCAAAGTGGGATATCCGGTTGAGCGGCTGGTGCGGCTGGCCATCGGGCCCATCGAACTAGGCGACCTCGAGGTCGGCCACTGGCGCTATCTGACCCAGGAAGAAATCAAGTTGTTGTACGCCAGCGCCGGAATGTCCAGGTTGCGCAAGCCTGTCCCTGCTCAGCAGAAGCCCGCCACGGCAAGCGCTCGAGCCAAGTCTCGAGGTCATCGCAAGGCCGGTTCCAGCCAGAGCGCGTCCCGTCCGGAGACAGTTTCCAGCAAAAATCCGACCCTTCCCAGAAGTCGTCCAGCCGCGCCTGATTCTTTTCTGGCCACCCTTGGCAAAAACAAAGGCAGCCACGATAATCAAATGCCATCACCCCAGGCCCATGTACGCGCCAAAAAGAGTACCGTAGAATCGAGCAGTGAGCGTCTTTCAACCCGGAAACGGCAAGGTACAACTCAGCGAACAACAAATCGCCGCCCGAATACGCGAACTGGGCGCACAGATAAAACATGATTACGCTGGCCAGGAGCCTCATCTGGTCTGTGTGCTGAACGGGGCTTTTATCTTCATGGCCGACCTGGTCCGGGCCATAGACATGCCCGTAACGATGGACTTCCTGGCAGTTTCATCCTATGGCAATGCCCAGAAAACCAGCGGTGAGGTGGAGCTGCTCAAGGACCTGCGCATTCCTATTGCCGGCCGCCAGGTGATTATCGTCGAAGATATAGTGGATACCGGCATTACCATCAACTACCTGCTGCGCATGCTAGAAGCCCGACAACCTGCCTCGCTCAGGATTGCTGCCCTGCTCTCCAAGCCCTCGAGGCGCAAGATCGAAGTTCCCATCCACTACCTGGGCTTCGAAATCGAGGACGCCTTCGTCTATGGTTACGGCCTCGACCGCAGCCAGTTCGACCGCAACCTGCCATTCATCACCTCCCAGACCTAGCACAAGCCCAAAACGAACAAACCGGGCCTGGCAGGCTGCCCAACTCGACCCCAACAAACATGAAAAGCTACCGTTACCTCGACCTTATCACCGCCCTGTTTGTGGTGGTGCTGATCGTATCCAACATCGCTTCCACCAAAGTGGTGCTCTTTGGCCCCCTCACCTTCGACGGCGGTACTTTGTTATTTCCGCTGGCCTACATCTTCGGCGACGTGCTCACCGAAGTGTACGGCTACAAAAGAAGCCGCCGGGTCATCTGGACAGGGTTCTTTTTGTTGCTGCTCTCCAGTCTCACCCTCGGTCTGGTCAATGCCCTGCCCACCGCCACCGATGAGTTCAGCCAGAAGACCGCCGAGGCTTTCTCGAGCATTCTGGGCCTGGTGCCCCGCATCGTACTGGCCAGTCTGGTGGCTTATTTCGTAGGAGAGTTTACCAACAGCTACATCCTGGCCCGGCTCAAGGTGGCGACCAATGGGCGCTGGCTGGCTCTGCGTACCATCGGCTCTACGCTGGTGGGACAGGGGCTAGACACCGCCATTTTTCTGCTGGTTGCTTTCTATGGGGTCTGGGATAATAGCCTGCTCTGGACCGTGTTTATCTCCAACTACATCTTCAAGGTAGGTGTTGAGGTGTTGTTCACACCCCTCACTTACGCAGTGGTGCGTTTTCTGAAGCAAACCGAACAAGAAGACTATTACGACCGCCACACCAACTTTAATCCCTTCTCAGCTCGGTAAAATAGCCAAAAACGACTCTCATACGAGCTTCGGTCGGTCGCCACTGCGCCAGGCCATGGCACGGCGTGGGCGAGGCTGAGCCGCCGTTCGGCGACGAACTACCCGAATCTGGTATCAGTAGCCGAAATACGCCTGGCTCAGTTCAGCATGAATGTCGGCCAGTGCTTCCAGCAATTCCTCCAGATCCGGGTCGCGCTTCTTGAAGACCTGGTTGGCATTTTCCAGGTATTCCAGCGTAGCAAAGAGCTTGCCCACCTTGCGAACAGCCTCTCTACCCACCCCATCACTGTGGCGACGCACAGCTTCGGCTGCCCGTTTGAGGCCACCCACACTAAAGCGCACACTACGGGGAAAATCGCTATTCAGAAGTAGAAACTCTCCGATGCGGGGCAGCTCGAGGGTGGTATGGTGAATCTTGCGGTACGCTTCCAGTGCCCCCACACTGCGCAAAAGTGAGCGGTTGAAGTGGTTCTGTATTTCGAGTTCTTTGGTCATCTCACCCCCAACAATGTAGGCCTGCAACACCCGCAGCATGTTATCCGAACGCTCGAGGTAGCGCCCCAAGCGCATAAAGTAGAAGCCCAGGTCGCGCGGCAGTGTTACCTCTGCGATGCCCATCATCTGATGGCTGGCTTCCCGCACGGTTACACAGTATTCGTGTAAGCTCTCCTGGGCCATCACCTGCTCGGTGTTGTGGTAGCACTGGTTATACAGCCGATTGACCTCCTCCCAGATCTCCAGGTTCAGATGAAAGCGGGTGGTACGGGCGTTCTCCCGCACCCGCCAGACACAGCTACGAATGCTGCTGGCATTATTCAGATCAAAAGCCAGCCACTGCACCACCGTTTCTTCGGTGGGTTCAATGTTTTCCACCTCCAGAGCTCGTAGAATGCGTCCCCACCAACCCGATGCAATTCCCTCTACTGGGGCTTCCGCAACCGCATAGTAGTTGACATCCAGCAACCGTGCCGTATTCTCGGCTCGCTCAATATAACGTCCCAGCCAGTAGAGGTTTTCAGCGATTCGGCTTAGCATGGCAACTCCATTGAATGAAAAGAGAGGGCTACCGTCCGGGCAAAGGCCAGACCACTAAAGGCGCTTCGCGCTTTATCCCCTACCTCCCTGCTTACGACAGTACCCATGTATCCTTCGATCCTCCACCCTGTGACGAGTTCACCACCAGCGAACCTCGCCGCAAAGCCACCCTGGTCAATCCGCCTGGCAAGACCCTGATGCTCTCCCCCACCAGCACGAAGGGACGCAGGTCTATGTGTCGCGGTTCAAAGGTCTGGGTGTCGTCGGCAAAAGTAGGGCTAGTCGAGAGACCCACCACCGGCTGGGCTACGAAATTATGCGGCTCAGCCCGCACTTTCTCGATATACTCGGCCACCTGTGCCTTACTGGCATAAGGCCCAATCAGCATGCCATATCCCCCAGACTGGTCTACTTTCTTGATCACTAGCTCGGCAGCATGGGAGAGAATGTAGTCGGCCCCGTCAGGTTCGGCCCCAATGTAGGTCTCTACATTTGCCAGAATGGGCTCCTGGTTAAGGTAGTACTTGATAATGCGCGGCACATAGGCATACAGCGCTTTATCGTCGGCCACCCCGTTGCCAATGGCATTGGCCAGCGCTACCCGACCTTCGCGGTAAACCTTGACCAGCCCCGGTACCCCCAGCACCGAGTCGGGCCGGAAGACCGTAGGATCCAGGAATTCGTCATCAATACGACGATAGATCACGTCTACTTGCTGGCGACCCGCGGTTGTGCGCATCCAGACCCGCCCATCGTCTACAAACAGATCGGAGCCCTCCACCAGTTCCACGCCCATCTGCTGGGCCAGGAACATATGCTCAAAGTAGGCGCTGTTGAAGGGGCCAGGGGTCAGCACCACCACGCAAGGCTCAGCCACATCGCGAGGCGACAAGCTTTTGAGGGTACTCAGCAGCATATCGGGGTAGTCTTCAACCAGGCGAACCCTGGCTTTGGACAACAACTGGGGGAAAGCGCGGCTCATCACCCGGCGGTTGGACAGAACGTAGGAAACACCTGAAGGCGTGCGCAGGTTGTCTTCCAGAACCCGGTACTGGCCTTTCTCGTCACGTACCAGGTCGATCCCGGCCACATGGGTAAAAGCCGCGTGTGGCAGTTTGACTCCATGGACTTGCCTATAGTATTGCGGATGGTTGAGAATCAGCCCTGGCGGCAGCACATTATCTGAGAGAATATGCTGGCCGTTGTAAATGTCGTTCAAGAATAAATTGAGTGCTTTCACCCGCTGAATGAGTCCCTGCTCCACCATTCTCCACTCCAGAGCAGGAATGACCCTTGGAAGAATATCCAGTGGGAATGGCCGCTCGGCTGCCGAGGGGTCACCGTAAACCTGGAAGGTGATGCCCTGGTTTCGAAAAGCCAGTTCGGTTAGAGCGCGACGGCGCTGGAAGTCCTCGAGCCCCAGTTCGTTGAAGCGACTGACTATCTCGACATAGTGCTTGCGCGGCATACCATCGGCGTCGAATACCTCGTCAAATACCGGACTCTGGTAGCCCGTAAACCAGCTTGCCACCTGCTTCATGCAGGGATTATATCGTTTAGCGAATAAATATCCAGGAGGAGGAATGGGCGGTACGAAAGCCAGGAGTTCGCAAGTATGTCTTAGGCCATGGTAAAAACAAAAAAAGTCCCCCACGGAACTCTTGATACCGGATTAAGGCGGTATCGCCCTTCCGTAAGCGGGTAACTTTGGTCGGACGCCCCTGCGCCACGCCAGGGCTCGTCGTGGGCAAGGCGAAGGTTCTGGGCACCGAACCAACCGAGTCACGCGCATCATAGATGTTGCCGCCCAGATGGGCGGCAACAACCTGTGTGGTGAAGAAGATTTTCAAACCCGGAGGGCTTAATCTTTATGCGGCGTTTTAGTTCAGGCTTTCACCCACAGTCTCTTCAAAGAGCTTGCGGGCTTCCTCGAGATTCATTTCCATTACCTGGGAGATTTCTTCGGCCAAAAGGTGCATGGCCCGACGCAGGGCTTGGCGGTCCAGGTCGGGAAGGCCTTTTTCAAGTTCCCAGGCCCTGAGCTGACCTGCCAGGGTCGCAATGCGAAAGGGGTCACCGTCGGCCAGAATCTCGGTAGTCTTGCGATGACGGGCCGCCCACTGACGGGGCAAGGGCAGGCGACCTTCGCGCAGCAGAGCCAGAATTTCGTTCACCTGATCCGGTGACAAGGCCCGGCGCAGACGGGTGGTTTGTGGGGCTTCTACCGGCACATAGGCCTTAGAACGCGTTCCGGGAAAGTCGACTTGATAATAGGATTTGTCTGAACCAGCAACAGAACGCTGGGCGATCCCCGCCACCACACCTACACCATACGGCGGCAACACAACCTTATCTCCTGGACGGTATTCGCTCACAACGCCACTCCTTTCAACAACACCCCGAGCAGGTGCTCGAGGTAGGCTTCCCGTGGAAACTCGAGCTGCGGATTGCAGGCCAGGGCAGCAATGCTGGCAGCGGTCAGACTGGTATCCAGTTCGGCGCGTACCTCGCCCCTGGCCTTACCATCCTGCACCAGCTTTTCCAGCAAATGCTGGTAATGCTCGTGCATGCCCTTGAGCCAGCCTGTGGTATCTACGGGATGGGCCTCCCGCGCCACTGCCGCCCACAAACCGCGCCACTCTTCTACCCACGCAACGCGAAGCCGCAGCACTTCGGCCAGCCGGTCGCGGAAGGAGCCGTTCTGGCTCACCACAGCCTCTACTTTTTGGTAGTAGGAAAAGGTGTGGTGCTCGACCAATGCCTTCAGCAGGTCTTGTTTATCCTGGAAATATAGATAAACCGTGCCTTTGCCGACTTCAGCTTCCCTGGCTACTTCCTCGACTTTTAGGCCCGACAACCCCCGGTCTCTTAGGACTCGGATGGTTGCCTCGAGGATCGCTTCGCGTTTGGGGGCAGTCCGAGCCTCCACGGTCACGGCTATAAAGTGTAGCAGAACCCCAACAAGCAAAGATGAGACCAACTCCATCGGTCATTTTGGTTATATCTCCCATTATCGTCCAGGACAAGCTTTCTTGAGATTGGTCAAATGTTGCACGATTGATTTGGGCAGATTTTCAGTTTATTTTTTTACCCAGCATATTAATAAATATTCTGATTCAAGCAAATTTATCGAGAAAGATTTGCAAAATTCGAACACGGGTTTTGACCTCAGGTCTTCTCTGGCTCCCCATTGCTCCTGATACCGAACTCAAAACAACAGTTATCCAATCACAAAAACCCTCAGGAGAAAGCGTATCCTTATCCTAGGGACGGTATCGCCCTCGATCTTCTCTCTACCAGCTTTTCGTGCCAGGGAGAGTTCTAATTTGCCTGCATCCCCTGTGTTTTTTCAGATTGTTAGCTTGCGCCTGCAATTCTACATACAGCACCGTAAACTACGCGAATGCCTTCGGGTCGTGTTCACGAAGCCATCAATATCGGCGCGCTGGGGCTGGCCTCGGCAGCCTACTGGATCTATCAGGAAGAACTCGCCATCTCCCAGCCTGTGGCGGTGGCTTTCGTCGGCAGTTTTCTGGTCGGAACCTTTTTGATAACCCCTGACCTAGACCTGGCCGAACAACAGGTGCGTGCCAAAGGGCGCTGGGGTTGGCTGGGCTGGTTTTGGGTTCCCTACGGCTGGATGTTTTCCCACCGGGGACTTTCGCACACCTGGATTGTCGGCCCTCTAACACGCTTGTTGTATCTGGGCGCGATGGGAGCGGTATTGTACTGGGCTTCCAGCAGCATCGCTGGCTATCTGGGTGTCAAACTCGACCTTCAGGCGCAGCTCAGGGTACCTCCTCAGGAGATTTTGTGGGCGCTCGTCCTGGGGTATTATGTATCGCAGTGGCTGCACCTGATAGCCGATGGGGTCTGGCCAGACTCGGGTAAGCTGTTACGTTCAGGCAAGCGCCGCTAAACACCCCTATTGCCCCAAGAAATGGCTTAGCGAAGCGTAGCTCGTGGTTTGGAGGTAGGGCGCTTGTTGGGGTTTCGGTAGCCAGGCCCCACGGTTAGACTGGAGTTTTCCCATGCACAGTGCGAAATTTTGGGTGGAACATCTCGCCTTACGTCCGCATCCCGAAGGGGGCTACTTCCGCCAAACTTACATTGCTAACGAGTTTATAGCACGTTCGCATCTGCCTAGCCGCTACACCGGTGCACGAGCTTTTTCGACTGCCATTTATTTCTTGCTGGAATACCCCGACTTTTCGGCCTTTCACCGGCTCCAAAGCGATGAGGTCTGGCATTTCTACACAGGCCACTCCCTAAACCTCTGGTTGCTTTCCCCTCAGGGCCAACTATCTCATGTCCAGCTAGGCCCCGATCCTACACAAGGGCAGGTGTTTCAAGCTGTGGTTCCGGCAGGCCACTGGGTGGCAGCCAGCTTAGACAAGCCGGAAAGTTTTGTCCTCGTGGGCTGCACCATGGCGCCTGGCTTCGTTTTCAGCGATTTTGAACTGGCCATTGGTGAGCAACTGGCTCAACAATTCCCGCAACATCGCAATCTGATCGAAAGGCTGAGCCGGTGAGCCCAGCGGTCATGCGCGGGTTCAACTTCCGGGTCTGAACGGGCCCGCTGGCTAGCTCACCAGAACAGGCCAGGCTCAGATGGCAGGTGAGCTTAGTATTTGGAAAGAATGTTTGGATTTACGAGAGCCACAGGACTCGCATGTATTGCCGGGCGCAGAACAAAAGTCTGAAGAACCACCCTATGTGCTATCAGGTAAATACCAGATTCGGTCGGTTCGCCGCTCGAGGGGGGCAAAGCTGACCTAACCAAAGGGTGTCCTCGAGGACTCAGATCACATCACGTGCGGCGCAACCCAGCCTCTGTAAATCTTTGGATTGAAAGGGCTACCTTCTTGAATCCGGTAATAAAGCCAGTGGTGAAAGGGTTATATACATGAACGTGCCATCTTCTCAACCAAATAACCTGCCTCTGACCAGAATCGCCATCTATATTACCTTCTTCATCTGTGGCTTCATCCTGGCGGCCTGGGTCTCGCGCATTCCAGCCATCAAGCAGAACCTGGGGCTTAACACGGGTGAGCTGGGCCTGGTCTTGTTGGGTGCACCGGTGGGGTTGGTTCTGGCCATGCCCCTCACCGGCTGGTTAATTGCCCACCGGGGAAGCCGACCGGTGTTGATACTGGCTGCCCTGACCAACTGCTTTTCGCTGCCGCTACTGGCGCTGGCTCCGAGTGGCTGGACGCTGGCCATTGCGCTTTTTGTTTTCGGCTTCACCAATGCGGCCATGGATATCTCGATGAATGCCCAGGCAGTGGAAGCCGAGAAGCGCTACGCTCGGCCTATCATGTCCAGCTTCCACGCGCTCTTCAGCTTTGGGGGCCTGATTGGGGCTGCATTAGGTGCGGCGGCGGCAGCAACTGGGATGGGTCCGCTACCCTTTTTTTCCTGGATGGCCCTAGCCTCGGTGCTACTGATGTTGTGGGTCGTTCGGCATCTGTTGGATGTTCCGCCCACCTCCGGCGGGCCGCGCTTTGTCTGGCCCAGAGGTGTGCTGCTGGGTCTGGGTTTGATTGTGTTCTGCACCGGCCTGGGTGAGGGTGCAGTGGCCGACTGGAGTGCAGTGTTTATGAAACAGGCCATCGGTAGCAGCGAGGCCATAGCAGCACTGGCCTTTTCGGCTTTCTCGGTGGCAATGGTGGTTGGTCGCCTGACCGGCGATGCCCTCACCCACCGTTTTGGGCCGGTCGTCCTGGCCAGAGCAGGGGGTCTGCTGGCCGCTGCCGGCTATATCACAGTGTTACTAGCCACCCGCCCCGAAACCGCCCTGCTGGGATTTGTCATGATTGGGCTGGGCTACTGCACCCTGTTTCCTCTGGCATTCAGCGCTGCTGGACGTGTGCCGGGGGTGCAGCCTGGAGTTGCACTGGCCTCGGTGGCAACCCTGGGCTACCTGGGTTTTCTGGCGGGACCACCGGTCATTGGACTGATTGCCCACGCCACCTCGCTGCGGGTGTCGTTTGCCCTGGTGGCGGGGCTGACCCTGGCCATTGTGCTGCTGGCAGGGTTGCTAAGACCCAGGAAAGCTTGACCTGTCCCATGCAGTTTCTGGCTGCAACTTTTGTACTTCCAGTCTTCAGTATTTGGCTTCCAGCCAGGAGGTCGGACTGCCCACTATGGGCCGCCCGCTTTCTCATCCAGCGCTCTATAGTTCTGCCAGTTACGCTCGACCAGCAAGGGTAATGGATTAATGACCCACTCATCCAAACGCCACCAACGACCATATACGCCAAAGTGAAGATGAGGTGGGGTGGTGCGGGCATTGCCGCTGTTGCCCACATAGCCGAGCAGGGTTTGGGGGGTGACCCGGTCGCCTTCTTGGAGTCCATCGGCATGTCTATCGAGATGGGCATAGTAGTAACGCCGTCCGCCCGGCCCCAGCACCATCACATACAACCCACCCAACTGTCCATAACCCATGCGAATTACCAAGCCCTCGGTAGCAGCGTAGACGGGCGTGCCCTTGGGGGCAAAGATGTCCTGGCCTTCGTGCAAACGCCCGCCTGGACGGGGGGCTAGAAAGGTGTCAGCAACCTGGCGCACCCGTACCCCTCGCACTGGCATCAGGAGTTGGGCATCGGGAGGTTGGGAAAGCAAGCGTCCATAGTCATCCCAGGTTGTCCAACCAGTTCCCGGGCTTTCATCAGGTGTTTCGGAACTTTCGGGAGTTGAGCGTGGTAGCACACAAGCACTCAGGCTCACCAGCAGCAGCATGATCAGGGGCGCTCGAGTTAGGTTCACGGCAGCTTAAGCTCCATCAGCGACTGGCCAGGGTTTGCCAGTTGCGGTCGCGAAGCAGGGGCAGGGGGTCGAGGGCACGGTAGTCGCAGGTTTCACGAGCCCCTTCATAGATGCCAAAGTGGAGGTGGGGTGGGGTACCGCGGGCAATGCCGGTATTGCCAACGTAGCCCAGCAAGGTTTGGGGTGTCACCCAGTCACCCTCTCTCAAGTCGGGTGCAAAGCGCTCGAGGTGGGCGTAGTAGTAACGCCTCTCGCCTGCCCCCAGCACAAAAATTTGCAAACCTCCCACCGGGCCATAGGCCATGCGCAGCACAAAGCCCTCAGTAGCCGAATATACCGGGGTGCCCCGCCGGGCAAAAATATCCTGCCCTTCGTGCCGGCGGCCTCCGGGGCGCAAAGCTCCAAAACTGTCCCAAACCTGCCGCACCCGAACTCCTTGCACAGGCATCAGCAAGACCTGGTCGGATTCACCCAAAAGATAAGGTGCAAGCATCGCCACACGCTCACGATAACCCGGCCATTCTTCCCACTTAGACTGCTCGTCTGGGCTGCGTGGAACCGGCGCAGGGTTGCACACCCCCGACTCCCCTGCGTAAGGCTGGGTCGGAATAAAACGTAACTGCTGCGCCGAGACCAGCGAAACGAGCAAAGCAGGAATAGGCATCCAGATAATCCAGCGCACTCCTCTAGACTGACGGATGAAAATATAGAATGGGTTAGAGCCAATTCGGGCCAGTTTACGTGGCGGTGCTCTTTTGTATCCAATTCAAAAAGATAGCCTTTGGACTTTTTGTTTTGAATGACTATCTTTTGAATCCGGCATTACTGCCCTACTGTCTCTCTGGCTTTCTGCTTCCTGGCGACTTGTTCCGCAATCCAGGCGTAGGTACGCTCCATCCCTTCACGCAGAGGGCGGTGGGGGGCCCAGCCCAACTTTTCGCGAATGCGGGTGTTGTCGGAGTTACGTCCCTGAACACCTGTTGGGCCGGGAACATTGCGAATACTAAGGTTTTTACCGGAAATTTCGATGGTCATTCGGGCCAGGTCGTTGATGCTGATCATTTCCTCCGAGCCAATATTGAGCGGGCCAATATAGTCGCTGTTCATGAAACGTTCCACAGCCTCGAGACACTCATCCACATACAGGAAAGAGCGGGTCTGGGTGCCGGGACCCCACACCTCAATCACGCCACCCTCGGGCGCCTCGGCCACTTTCCTGCACATGGCCGCAGGAGCCTTCTCGCGACCGCCCTCCCAGGTGCCTTCGATACCGAAGATGTTATGGAAGCGAGCTACGCGCACATCCATGCCGTAATTGCGGTGGTAGGCAAAGTACAGGCGCTCGCTAAAGAGCTTCTCCCAACCATACTCACTATCCGGCATGGCCGGGTAGGCCGAGTCCTCGGCGGTAACGGGTTTGGAAGGGTCGAGCTGGTTGTACTCGGGGTACATGCAGGCGGAGGAGGAGTAGAAGACTTTTCCCACTCCCTTGTGGCGCAACTCCTCCAGAACGTTCAGGTTGATAAGGGCCGAGTTATGCATGATAGCAGCATCGTTCTCGCCGGTAAAAACAAAACCCGCACCCCCCATATCGGCTGCCAGCTGGTAGACCTCATCAAACTTGCGGTCAATCACCTGGGCCACCAGCCGGGGGTCGCGCAAATCGCCTACCACAAACTCGTCGGCAGGGCTTTCGGCATACTCATGGCGCTTTAGATCAACCCCTCGGACCCAGTAGCCCTGGGCTTTGAGTTTCTTGACCAAATGCCCACCAATAAATCCACCTGCACCACAAACAAGAGCTGTTTTCATGCTACTCCTCCTCATAGCGGATTCAAAAAGTTAGTCTTTCAACCCAAAGATTTTTTTGAGGCCATCTTTTTGAATCCTAGAGCACTTCCTTCCAAGGGGTGGTATCGCCCTCCGCTACTCCGATAACTTCGGTCGGGTTGGTTCGGCGCCGAACTAACCGAATCTGGTATCAGGCATCTAACTGATAGTGACGCAGACCCAACAGCTGCATCAAGACTGCGAGCACAAACCTGGGGTTGTTTTGCAGATAGCGCCGGGCCAGCCGTCTGGGTTCAGAAACCATGCGAAAAAACCATTCCAGTCCGCTGCGCTGCATCCAGCGAGGGGCTTGCGGCTTGAGACCCGCGTGAAAGTCGAATGCAGCACCGACCCCAATCATCACCGGAGCCTGCACCTGGCCCAGGTGGGCGGCCATCCAGCGCTCTTGCTTGGGAGTGCTGAGGCCCACCCACACAATGTCGGGGTGTACTGCATTGATCTGAGCCACGACGGCAGCATCCTCTTCGGGGGTAAGGGGCCGGAAAGGGGGCGAATAGGTTCCTACTACCTGCAAGCCTGGAAACTTCTCTTGAAGCTTGTCACGCAAAAGCTCAGGAACCCCTTCGTTGCCGCCGTAGAAGAAATGCCGGTATCCCTTCTCCAACGAAGCCTCGCATACGGCCAGCATCAGGTCGGGGCCGTACACCCGTTCTACGTGTTTGTATCCAGCCAGACGATTCATCCAGACCATTGGCATCCCGTCGGGCGTAACCAGGCCGGCCTGGTTGTGTATTTTGCGGAGCTCGGGGTCGGCCTGGCTTTCCATGACCCCATGCACGCCTGTAATGCAGACATACGAGTGATGCCTGTGCCTGATCCAGGCATCCAGAACATCGAGCGCCATAGGAATGTTGATGGCACTGATGCCCACGCCCAGCACATTGGTTCGCTCAATTTTCAAGTTCAAGGCCTCCATTCAATATGCCCCCTTGGAACCCAGCACCGTCAGCACGGTACGGAACAGCAGATATACGTCCAGCCACGGCGACCAGTTACGGATGTAATAGGTATCGAGTTCTTCTTGCAGTTTGAGATCGCTGTCGGAGCGAGCCAGCACCTGCCAGAAGCCGGTTATGCCCGGTAAGACACTATGGCGCAACTCGCGAAACTCCGGGGAGAAGCGCTCGAGGTGATAAGCCGGAAACGGGCGCGGCCCGACCAAACTCATGTCCCCGCGCACCACGTTGAAAAGTTGAGGCAGCTCGTCCAGGCTGGTTTTGCGCAGAAAGTTCCCCACCCCTGGCAGGATGCGAGGGTCTCGCTTTAGTTTGAAAGAGCGCTCCCATTCTTCTTTGGCCTGGGGGTTCTCGGACAGGTAGCGCTCGAGGCGCTGCTCGGCATCGGGGTACATGGTACGCAACTTGAGCATTGCAATGGGCTTACCTTCCAGACCTTCGCGGGTCTGGGTGAAGTAGGGGGAGCCCGGGCTGACCAGGCGCACCCACAAAGCCAGTAGCCAGATTAGCGGCAGGCTAAGTACAAACAGCGGCCAGCCCAACAAGCGATCCATCCAGCGTTTGATGATGCGGTTGCGCGGCAACAACAGATTTTTGCGCACTGCGACACCGTGGATACGGCCCAGGTTTCGCACTGCAAACCAGTCGATGGTAGGCTCACCCAGGTCGGGGACCACGGTCACGTGCAGGAAAGGCAGGCGGTTGACCAGGTTTTTAAGTTCGGCCCGCCCAATGCTCGAGATCGCGACCAGGGCTTCTTGTACCCCCTGTTGGCTGAGCTGTTCGGCCTGCTCGAGGCCCCCAACCACCGGAACACCCTCCAAAACACGGCGCTGCTTCTGTGGGTCATCGTCCAGAAAGGCCACCGGAATCATACCCAAATAGCGCTCTTGCTGAAGTGCTCGAGCCACCATTGCCCCTATAAGACCCGCACCCAGAATCACTACCGGATAGCCCCAGTATCCCACCCGAACCAGCAGCTCTCTTGCCAGGGCATTCAGGAGGGGAACCAGCAGCAAAGCAAAGGCTCCTGCTAACAACAGCACAGCCACATACCCCCGTGTCGCAGGAATCAAAGTCAGGCCCACCACAGTAGAAGCGAATAGTAGAAGCGTAATCAGCAGGGTTCGGCGCATCCGTTCGACCGGATGCACGCCATAGCCTGGATACAGCGCCCAGAAAACGTAGCCGATGGGAAATACAGTCAGCACCAGGGCCAGATAGGCATAGTCGCCCCAGGGCACAGGATGCGGCCACCAGCCAGAAAGGGCCATACGAACAGCCAGCGCAAGCCCCAGTGAAAGCTCGAGCGAGAGCACATCGGTCAACCACAAAATAACCGGCACTAAAGTAGAGGTGGGCTTGCTCAAGAAGGCGCCAGCACGCTGACTGCCATTTTGTGTAACTCTACCTGATACGCCGTGGTGTGCCATAGTACCCTCGATAAATGTTCGGACTCTAGCGAATTTACACACAACATCGAGTTGTGATTAACAGAAATGGTAGAACATTGCTGTCAAAATGCCATGGAAAATGCAGCACCCTTAACGCGGTAACGATGTCATAACGCTGGTTGGAAATGGTCGGATACGTATGAACGGCGTGGAAGCCCTCCTTAGAGCCAGGTGTTCTCTGAGGCAGACCCCCTGGCCCATCATGGCCCCGCTGTGGACAGTGTGGCCGGGGTCAAATCTTCCAGGTCAAAACCAAAGTCCTAGACCCGCACCGCAAATGTGTACACTGTGTTGCGGCATGAATGCTTGTACTTCGTACCACCAAATCCAGGAGGCCGCATGGGTAAGCGGGTAGTGCTGGCCTTCGGAACACGCCCCGAGGCTATCAAAATGGCTCCGGTGATCTTTGCCATGCGCAAGCAGGCGGGGATCGAAACCATCGTGCTCTCTACCGGACAGCACCGCAAACAGCTCGAGGATGCTCTGCGGGTTTTTGACATAGAGCCCGATACCGACTTGCGGGTTATGACCGACCGCCAGACCCTGCCTGGCCTGATGGGGCGCATCGTGCCCGCCGCAGCAGACAAACTCAAGGAATTGCGGGCCGATTACGTGATGGTTCACGGCGATACCCTGACCACCTTCGCAGTTACACTGGCCGCTTTTTTCGAGCATATTCCGGTGGCGCATGTAGAGGCCGGGCTACGCAGTTTCAACATGCTCGAGCCTTTTCCAGAAGAAGCCAACCGACGCCTGACCGACGTACTGACCGACCTGGATCTGCCGCCCACTCACACCTCGAGGGAAAACCTCCTGCACGAGGGAAAGCCCGCACAGAACATCATCGTGACGGGTCAGACCGAGGTCGATGCCGTACTTTACGCCAGTGAGCGTGGTACCCCCCCACCGTTACCTGAAGGCAAGCGCATTGTGGGCGTGACCATGCACCGCCGGGAAAACCTGCCCTTCATGCGCGACCTGGCGGCAGCCCTGGCACGGGTGGCCAGGGTCCATCCAGACTGCCATTTTGTATATCCGGTGCACCTGAATCCGGCCGTGCGCGAAGCGGTCTACCCCGAGCTGGCAGGCCTACCCAACTTCGAGCTTTTGGAGCCGCTGGAATTTGGTGCCATGGCCGGATTGATGAGACGCTCTACCCTGCTGGTGACCGACTCCGGAGGAGTACAGGAGAGTGGGGCTACCCTGGGGGTGCCGGTGGTGGTGCTACGCAACGTGACCGAGCGGCCCGAGGGGTTGGCGGTCGGAGCCCTGAAACTGGCCGGAACCGACCCCGAACAGGTCTTTGCCACCATTGACTCTTTGTTATCGGATGAGGTTGCCCTCGAGGCCATGCGCAATCGACCCAACCCTTATGGCGATGGCAGGGCTGCCGAACGCTGTGCGCAGGGGGTAGCCTGGCGCCTCGGGCTGGCCGAACGCCCGGCAGAATGGCCGGGCCCCGCTCAACCATTGGGGGCTGGCCTGGGGAGTCCAGACTAAGGAAACTTGTGTCTCATGGAAAATCCCAAAGTTTCGATCCAGACCGAGTTGGGCGAGATTGTGATTGAACTCTTTCCTGGCCAGGCCCCCATCACGGTGGCTAATTTTCTGCGTTATGTGGATGAGCATCGCTACCAGGGGGCTACCTTCTACCGTACCGTGCGCCTGGATAACCAGGCCCAGAGTCCTGTAAAAATTGAGGTAATTCAGGGTGGCCTGGGTATGGGCGAGCATCCAGCCAAGCTACCCTCCATCCCACAGGAAACCACTGCCCAAACGGGCCTGCGTCACCTGGACGGCACCGTCTCAATGGCCCGCCTGGAACCTCACTCGGCCCATTCAGAGTTCTTTATCTGTATCGGCGATCAGCCTGAGCTGGATTATGGTGGCCAGCGCAACCCAGATGGTCAGGGTTTTGCCGCATTTGGACAGGTGGTGCGGGGTATGGAGGTCGTGCGGCAAATTCAGCTTCGACCCTCGGGCGGAGATACCCCCCCCGTGCAGGGCCAGTGGCTACTGGAGCCAGTTAAAATCCTGTCTATTGGGCGCGTATAATACAGGTGTATTATGCAAAGTCATGAAGGTATTTATATAGGTTCGGATGCACAAAGATTGTTTTACCGGTGTTGGCGGCCCGACAGGCCCAAGGCAATACTGCTGGTAGTGCATGGGTTTGGTGAGCACAGCGGGCGTTATACCAACCTGGCCAACCATCTGGTTCCAAAGGGCTATGCTCTGTATGCTCCCGATCTTCGGGGCCATGGGCGCTCACCCGGACAACGGGGGCACATCGGTAGCTGGCGTGAGTACTGGTACGACCTGACCTTATTCCGCAGTTTTGTAGAACCCTATGAATCCTCGGTGCCGTTATTCGTCTATGGCCACAGCATGGGAAGCCTGATAGTGCTGGACTATCTGGTGAGGCAGCCCCTGGGCCTGCGGGGGGCCATCGTGAGTGGGGTATTGCTCGAGCCCGGCGAAACTGCCAGGCCCCACCTGGTCGCCATCGCCCGGCTGCTATCCCGTTACTGGCCCACTTTTTCGCTCAAGCTAGGGTTAGATCCCAATGCCCTTTCTCGGGACAGCAGCGTGGTGCAAGCCTACCGAAGCGACCCTCTGGTTCATGGCCGGGCCAGCGCGCGATGGGGCACCGAAGTATTGCAAGCCATCGAGTCGGTCAAAGGCCAGGTCAAAAACATTCGCGACCCCCTGCTCATCCTGCATGGCGAGGCCGATACCATCAACCGGGTGGGGGGTGCCCGCTGGCTTTTCAGGGAAATCGCCTTCACCGACAAAGAGTTGCGCATCTACCCCAGCGGCTTTCACGAACCCCACAACGACCTGGACAAAACCCAGGTTTTAGGCGACATCGAAGAGTGGCTCGAGCGACACGTTTAGAAAGCGCTCGGAAAGAATACAGCGCCAAAAGCCGATGGCCCGTTGGGTCTCGCTTTTTTGCACAGAAGTATCCCACGCTGAGGCGTGGCGCAGGACAGGCTATGCCCGTGCACCAGATAAAGACTCGAGACATGTGTCTGCCAGGAATGGCCTGAGCCATCGCCACCACGTAGCCAATCCGGCGCAGACGCATGCTCGCTTTCGGTAGCAGCAACCCCTCCGAAGCAAGCTTCAAAAAAACGTTGGATTTACTGTCGAGTAGCCTGACCAGCAAAGCGGGACAAATGTACTCACAGACGGTAATGGGTTGGTAATAGTGGGCTTTTAGGTTTTAGGCAGGAGGCTTTTATGGCTACGCTTGAATCCGTAAAGCCCATAACCAGCTCGAGCCGTCCCAAGGGCCGGTCGGCCCAAACTGCCATGCGTTTTGTGCGATGGTTCAGGGAGGTTGGTATTGATGAAGTACAGCTGGTCGGAGGCAAGAATGCCTCGCTGGGCGAGATGGTACGCGAACTGGGCAAGCTGGGGGTACGAGTACCGGATGGCTTTGCCGTCACTGCCGAGGCATACCATCACTTTCTGCAGGCCAACGGTCTGAATGCTCCCATCCGCGAACAATTGCGTGAGATGAATCCCCACGACCCCGACGACCTGACCCGGCGCACCAGGTTGATCCGCAACCTGATCCTGCGGGCCTCGCTTCCCGAAGACCTCGAGGGGGAAATCGTTCGGGCTTACCGCGAACTCTCGCGCCAGGCCAGGGTAGAAGACCTGATGGTCGCGGTGCGCTCCTCGGCCACTGCCGAAGACCTGCCCACCGCGAGTTTTGCCGGGCAGCACGAGAGCTACCTGGGCATTCAGGGCGAGACCGAGTTGCTGGAGGCAGTGAAAAAGTGCTTCGCCAGCCTTTATACTGCCCGGGCTACCCGCTACCGGGTGGATATGGGCTTCCCCCACGAGAAGGTGCTGCTCTCGGTGGGCGTACAACGGCTGGTGCGTTCGGATCTGGCATCCTCCGGTGTAATTTTCACCCTCGACACCGAGACCGGCCACGACGGCGTGGTGATGCTGGAAGGGATCTGGGGTCTGGGCGAGAACATCGTGCAGGGCAAATCTACCCCGGATCGTTTCTATGTTCACAAAGAAACCCTGGCCAAAGGCTACAAGCCCTTGCTCTGGAAGAAACTCGGAGCCAAAGAGCTGCGCCTGGTCTACGATACCGAGCACCATAAGCTACGCAACAACCCTGTATCTCCCACCGACCGCAACCGGTGGGTGCTCAGCAACGAAGAGGTGCTGAAGCTGGCCCAGTGGGCAGTCTTGATCGAACAACACTACAGCAAAAAGCGGGGCAACCCCACCCCCATGGACATCGAGTGGGCCAAGGATGGAATCACGGGTGAGTTGTTCATCGTGCAAGCGCGGCCAGAAACCGTACATAGCCGCAAGAACCCCACCATCAAGACCTATACCCTGCAAGAAGAAGGCAAGGTGCTGGTCGAAGGGCTGGCCGTTGGTGAAAAGATTGCCACCGGCTCCGCCAGGGTGATTCGTGATCCAAAAGCCATGAACCAGATTAAGCCCGGCGATGTGCTGGTCACCGTCACCACCAACCCCGACTGGGAACCCATCATGAAAATTGCCAGCGCCATCGTGACCGAACGGGGCGGGCGCACTTCGCACGCCGCGATTGTGGCCCGCGAGCTGGGCATTCCAGCAGTGGTAGGGGCCGCAGGAGCCACCAAAGCCCTGGCCAGGGGCGGCCCGGTTACGGTCTCGTGTGCGCAGGGTGAAGTGGGGCGGGTTTACGAAGGCAACCTGAAGTTTGCAGTGGACGAATTCGACCCCTACCAGGTTGGTACCACCCGCACCCAGATCATGATGAACGTGGGCAATCCCGAACAGGCCTTCCGGCTGTCGCTCCTGCCCAACGACGGGATAGGGCTGGCCCGCATGGAGTTCATCTTTGCCGACTGGGTGGGCATTCATCCGCTTGCGCTGCTCCACCCCGAAAAGCTGAGCCCCAGCGTGCGGCGCGAAATCGAGGCCAGAACGAACGGCTACCCCAGCGGGCGCGAATACTTCATCGACCGCCTCAGTCAGGGTATTGCGGTGCTGGCTGCAGCGTTTTATCCCAAGCCCGTGATCCTGCGGATGAGCGACTTCAAGACCAACGAGTACATCAAACTGCTGGGCGGCGAAGCCTTCGAGCCCAACGAAGAAAACCCCATGATTGGTTGGCGTGGGGCCAGCCGCTACTATCACCCAGGCTACAAGGAAGGCTTCATGCTGGAAGTCGCAGCGGTCAAGCGGGTGCGCGACGAGATGGGTCTGACCAACCTGGTGGTGATGATTCCCTTCTGCCGAACCGTGGAGGAAGGCCAGCAGGTTCTGGCGACCATGAGGGAAGGCGGACTGGAACGTGGCAAGAACGGCCTGCAAGTGTACGTGATGGCCGAAATTCCCTCCAATGTGATTCTGGCCGAGGAGTTTAGCCAGATTTTCGACGGCTTCTCAATCGGCTCCAACGACCTGACCCAGTTGGTGCTGGGGGTAGACCGCGACTCCACCCAGGTAGCAGCTCTTTTTGATGAGCGCAACCAGGCGGTCAAATGGGCCTGCGCCGAGTTGATCCAGAAAGCCCACAAGCACGGGCGCAAGGTGGGTATTTGCGGGCAGGCCCCTTCCGATTACCCCGAGTTTGCAGCCTTCCTGGTGGATGCAGGCATTGATTCCATCAGCCTCAACCCCGACTCGGTAGTACGCACCAAGCGGCGCATTGTGGAGACCGAACGCAACCGTAAGGGACGCAAAGTCAAAGCATGAAGGAGGCCCTTATGAGACACAACCGCATCGTTTTTCTGGGGGAACGCATCATCGAAGGTGACGAGGTGAGTCCAGACGAGTTTTACGATGTAGAGACCTTCCGTCGCTGTGCTGCGCAGTGGGGTGGGCCCGAGAATGTGCTGATACTGCGCAACGCGGTGGTGGGGGAAGGGGTGAGGCAGGAAAAGCTGGAATACCTGCTCATCAACCGGACAGAGATTATCGCGCTGGGGGTGGGCGGAATGAGCGTGAGTGGGCTCGAGGCCTTGCGGCCGTAGCCTGGCTGACAAAAACATCTGTGCTTCTCAGGCTCGATAAGGTCATTTAGCCCAAGCACTTAGGGTTAGGCTATTGGCAACGGAGGAAGGCATGAGCAAGGGCCAGTTCGTACTGGAGCGCACCGGACTCCATCAGCTTTTGCAGGCCCTCAAGGCCGAGGGCTACCTGACCCTGGGCCCTACCCTGCGCGAAGGGGCTATCGTCTACGGCGAGCTTAACCAGCTCGAGGATCTTCCTGCGGGATACACCGACCATCAGGAAGGCGGCAGCTATCGGTTACAGCAGCGAGGCGATGCAGCGCTATTTGGCTACAACCTTGGGCCCCACAGCTGGAAACGTTTTTTGCATCCACCCGTTCTTCGCCTGTTTGGCATTCGCAAGCTCGGTGGAAACCTCGATTTTGAAACCGAGGCCCAGAGCATACCCAAATACGCCTTCATCGGGGTGCGGGCCTGCGAACTGCGGGCTATTCAGGTTCAAGACCAGGTCTTTCTGGGAGGGCCTTATCAGGATCCCCATTACCAGGCCCGGCGTGAACAGGTTTTTGTTGTTGCGGTCAACTGCACCCAGGCCGGTCACACCTGTTTTTGCACCTCAGTGAACAGCGGCCCCAGAGCCCAGGCGGGTTATGACCTGGCCCTGACCGAGGTGCTGGAAGGCGAGCGTCATTATTTTGTGGGGGAGGTGGGCAGCCAGGCGGGGGCGCGGTTGCTGGGTCAGATAGCCCATCGCCCGGCCAGCGAACCGGAGTGGAACCAGGCCGAGGCCCTGGTCGCCCAGGCCGCTCGCCAGATGGGGCGCCATCTGAACACCGAAGGTCTCAAGGAGCGCTTGTACCAGAACCTCGAGCACCCCCGTTGGGAGGAGGTTGCGGGCCGCTGTTTGAGCTGCGGCAACTGCACCCAGGTTTGCCCTACCTGCTTCTGCACCAGCGTAGAAGACCACACCGACCTCTTTGGCCAGGTGGCCGAACGTACCCGCCGCTGGGATTCCTGCTTTACCGCAGACTTCTCCTACCTGCACGGTGGCAGCGTACGGGTCTCGACCCAGGCCCGCTACCGCCAGTGGCTCACGCACAAACTGGCCACCTGGCAAGACCAGTTTGGCATGCTGGGGTGTGTGGGCTGTGGTCGCTGCATCACCTGGTGCCCGGTGGGGATTGACCTGACCGAGGAAGCTGCGGCCATCGGAGGTGTCCATGTCTAAAGCCGGACTCGAGCACTACCTGAGCGAGCACCCTTTCTTCCGGGGTTTGCGTCCCAAAGACCTGGCCTGGCTGGCCGAACTGGCCGAGCCACTCGCGCTCGAGGTAGGCGACTACCTCTACCGCGAGGGCGAAGAATCCAGGGATTTCTACCTGATTCAGGAGGGGCTGGTGCGCCTGGAAATCCACACTCCTGGACGCGGCGACCTGACCATCCAGACCCTGGGGCCAGGCGAGGTGCTGGGCTGGTCGGTGATGATGCCCGAGACCCGCAAGACCTTCGATGCCCGCATCTTTCAGGCCAGCCGCTTGCTGGCCTTCGATGCCGCCGCAGTGCGCAAACGTTCGGAAGAAGACCATCACCTGGGCTACGAGCTCTGTAAACGCTTCTCGAGGGTCATCGGCGAACGCCTGCAGGCTACGCGGCTTCGCCTACTGGACTTGTATGGTCAACCTCATTAGTCGTGATCCTGGGCCTGACCCCATGCGACCCCGCCCGTTTCGGGTCGCGCGGGCCATCCGCGAAACCGCCGATGTGGTCACGCTCGAGCTTGAAGCGCAAACCGACCCTCCCCTATCCTTCAAACCCGGCCAGTTCACCATGCTGTACGTCTTTGGGGTGGGCGAGGTACCCATCTCCATCAGCGGGGACGCCCACAAACCCGAGCGCCTGGTGCAAACCATCCGCAAAGTGGGCCTGGTTACCGAGGCGCTGTGTCGGCTGCGCAAGGGGGACGTGGTGGGGGTGCGGGGCCCCTTCGGCAGCCACTGGCCCCTCGAGCAGGCCAGCGGGGGCGATGTGGTGATCGTGGCGGGGGGCATCGGCTTACCCCCCTTGCGCCCGGCCATCTACCACATCCTGCGCCACCGCCAGGACTATGGTCGGGTCTATCTGCTGTACGGAGCACGCACCCCGGCGGACCTGCTCTTCCCCGAGGAACTCAAACGCTGGCAGCACACCCTCTCGCACGCCCCCGGCGCCTCGCCTGTACAGGTTACGGTAGATCGCGCCGAGGGAGACTGGGATGGAGTGGTGGGTGTGGTCACAAGCCTGATTCCCGGCCTGCGTCTGGATCCCAACCGTACCACCGCCTTGATGGTCGGCCCGGAAGTGATGATGCGCTTTGCCATCAGCGAACTGCGCAAACGAGGCATCCCCGAAGCCAACCTCTATCTCTCGATGGAGCGCAACATGAAGTGCGCGGTGGGCTTTTGTGGTCACTGTCAGCTGGGGCCGCAGTTTGTCTGCAAAGACGGGCCGGTGTTCGCCTTTCCTCAGGTGCGCGACTGGATGACGCGAAAGGAGGTCTAGAAGATGCCGGGCAGAAGGCGCAGACCCAAACTGGCAGTCTGGAAATTTGCTTCCTGTGACGGCTGTCAGCTCTCGCTGCTGGACTGCGAGGACGAGCTCCTAAAGATCGCTGGAGCGGTGCGGATTGCTAACTTTCTGGAGGCTTCCAGTGCAGTAACCCCCGGCCCCTACGACCTCTCGCTGGTCGAGGGCTCCATCACCACCCCCCACGATGCCGAGCGCATCCAGGCCATTCGCAAGAACTCCAGGTTCCTGGTAGCGATTGGGGCCTGCGCAACCGCCGGTGGCATCCAGGCTTTGCGCAATTTTGCCGATGTGGAGGAGTTTACCCGCATCGTTTATGCCCGACCCGAATACATCCAGACCCTGGCACACTCCACCCCCATTTCCGAGCACGTGAAAGTAGATTTTGAGCTGCGGGGCTGTCCTGTTAGCAAAGCGCAGCTGCTCGAGGTGGTCTCGGCTTTTCTGCAGGGACGCAAGCCCAACATCTCCCAGCACAGCGTTTGCCTGGAGTGCAAAGCGAGGGGCACCGTCTGCGTGATGGTGGCTCAAGGCATCCCCTGCCTGGGGCCCATCACCCAGGCAGGCTGCGGCGCCATCTGCCCGGCCTACCAGCGCGGCTGCTACGGCTGCTTTGGCCCCCAGGAGAACCCCAACACCGTGGCCCTGAGTGCCTGGTGGACCCATCTGGGCGTGGGCGAAGCGGCTCAGCTGCGGGCTCTGCGCACCTACAACGCCACGGCCAAAGCCTTCAGCAAGGAGGCGGAACGCCATGCCTGAACGCCTGGGCAAGACCAGAGCAAAAACCATCCGGGTCGGTAATCTGGCCCGCGTCGAGGGAGAAGGGGCGCTCTTTGTGCGGGTTAAGGGCAACCAGGTTGAAGAAGTGCGGCTCGACATCTTCGAACCACCGCGTTTCTTCGAGGCGTTTCTGCGCGGGCGCAGCTTTGCCGAGGTGCCCGACATCACCGCCCGCATCTGCGGCATCTGTCCGGTGGCCTACCAGATGAGCTCGTGTCAGGCACTGGAAACTGCCCTGGGGGTACAGGTGGATGGCCAGCTTATGGCCCTGCGGCGGCTGCTGTACTGCGGTGAGTGGATCGAGAGCCACGCCCTGCACATCTACTTTTTGCACCTGCCCGACTTTCTGGGCTACCCCGACTCGGTGCGGCTTGCGCAAGACCAGCCCGAGCGGGTCAAGCAGGCCCTGAAGCTCAAAAAGATCGGCAACGAACTGATGACACTGCTGGGTGGACGAGAGATTCATCCCATCAATGTGAAGGTAGGAGGGTTCTATCGCGTACCACGCAAAGCAGAACTGCAGGCCATGCAAGACAAACTCGAGCAAGCCCGCGAGATTGCCTACCAGACCGTGCGTTTCGTGGCAGGGCTGGACTTTCCCGACTTCGAGCCCGACTATACTTTTGTCTCGCTGCGCGAGGAAGGCCAGTATCCCATCCTGGGTGGGCGAATCATCTCCAACCGGGGCCTGGACATCCCGGTCGCATCCTTTGAGCAGCACTTCCACGAAGAACATGTAGCCCACTCCAATGCCCTGCACGCGACCCTCGAGGGTCAGCCCTACCTGGTCGGGCCCCTGGCCCGCTATAACCTGAACTACCACCAACTCCCCCCCTCGGTGCAAGCAGCGGCCAGAGAAGCCGGTTTAGGGCCGGTCTGCCGCAACCCCTTCCAGAGCATTGTGGTGCGGGCGGTAGAGGTACTTTATGCCTGCGAGGAAGCGCTGCGCCTTATAAACAACTACCAAGAACCCAACGCCCCCAGCGTGACCATTACACCCCGGGCCGGAGAGGGCGCGGGCTGCAGCGAAGCCCCGCGCGGCATCCTCTACCACCGCTACCGCATGGATCAGCACGGCCTGATTGAGGAGGCCCGGATCGTGCCGCCTACCTCACAAAACCAGAAGATGATCGAGGAGGACCTGCGGGCATTTGTGGCTGCTCACCTCGAGCTACCCAAGCCAGAACTGACCCTACGCTGCGAGCAGACCATCCGCAACTACGACCCCTGCATCTCCTGCGCCACCCACTTCCTGCGCCTGGAAATCGAGCATGAGACCTAACATCTTCACGCTGGGCAACCGCTACCGCCAGGACGATGGCGTGGGGCCCTGGATTGCCCGGCGGTTGCGCCAGGCAGGCCTGGCGGTTCTGGAAGTGGGCGACGACCTGACCCATCTGGTCGAGGGCCTGGCTGGAGCCGAGGAAGCCTGGCTGGTAGAGGCGGTGGTCTCGGGCCATAGGGCGGGAACCCTCCATGTGCTCGAGGTCGGTTCGACACCTCTACCCCCGTTTTTTGAACGGCTCTCGAGCCACTCCTTTAGCCTGGCCGAAGCCCTCGAGCTCGCACGCACCCTGGGTTGCTTACCTCGTCGCACGGTGCTTCTGGGCCTCGAGGGCCGGCAGTTTGGCAGCGGAGAAGAAAAGAGCCCAGAGGTTGAGCAGGCCGCCGAAACGGTCATTCGGCTGCTGGCCGGGTCGGGCCGTCCTGGTAATGCCACGGTAACAAGCCCCGGCCAGAGTGGGGAGTGATACCAGATTCGGTTGGTTCGGTGCCCAGGGGCGAACCAGCCCGACCGAAGGAGGTACTTTTTGAATCTGGTACGAGCCCGTCTGGGGGCAACATGAGCACCCAACTACCCCTTTCCGGACTGCCCGAGGCCGAAGCCCGACAACGCCTGCGAGCCCACGGCCCCAACGCCTTGCCCGAGAAACGCCCCGAGGCTTTATGGCGGCGTTTTTTGCGCCAGTTCAAAAGCCCCCTCATCTACATCCTGCTCTTCGCGCTGGCCGTAGACTTTGCGGCCTGGTGGCTCGAGGGCCGGCATGGCTGGCCGCTGGAGTCTTTGGTGATCGGGCTGATCCTGTTGCTCAACGCCGGGCTGGGCACCTGGCAGGAGCGTAAGTCGGAAGCGGCCCTGAGCAAGCTCAAGCGCCTGTCCAGCCCACTGGTCTGGGTTGAGCGCGATGGGCTTTGGGTGCAACGCTCGAGCCGGGAACTGGTACCCGGCGACCTGGTTCGCCTCGAGGCCGGCGACCGCGTGCCTGCCGACGTGCAGCTGCTGGAAGGCAGCCCCCTGGTGGACGAGTCGGTCTTGACCGGCGAGAGTCTGCCCGCCGAAAAAGAAGTGGGTGAAGAGCTTTTTAGCGGAACCCTGCTGGTGCGAGGCAAGGCTTTTGCCAGGGTTCAGCGCACCGGCCTGCAGAGTGCTTTGGGTAGGCTGGCGGTTTTGTTGGGCGAGATTCGCGCCGAACCCACCCCCCTCGAGCGCGACCTGCACCGATTCGGCAACCAGGTCGCCAAGTGGGTGCTGATCCTGGCCGGAGGGCTGGTGCTGCTGGGCCTCTTCACCGAGGGCCTGGGGCGGCTCCCGCAGGCTTTTCTGTTTGCAGTAGCCCTCGCAGTGGCTGCCGTGCCCGAGGGGCTGCCAGCCGTGCTGACCCTGACCCTTTCGCTGGGAGTAGAGCGCATGGCTGGGCGCAAGGCGGTGGTGCGCAAGCTCTCTGCGGTGGAAGCACTGGGCTCGGTGACCGTCATTGCCACCGACAAAACCGGCACCCTCACAGAAAACCGCATGGAGGTACGGGCCCTGGATAGCCCCGATCCCCCCAGGGCCCAGGAGGCCCTGGCCCTGGCCAACGACGCCGACCATGGCATTGGCGATCCCATGGATCTGGCCTTGCTGCACTACCTGCGGCAGCAAGGCATAGACGTAGAAGCTCTGCGGCAAAACCACCCCCGCCTTTCCGAGCGGGCCTTCGAGAGCAGTCACAAGTTCCAGCGGGTCACGGTAAAAAGCGAGGAAGGCCTGCTGAGCTACCTCAAAGGGGCCCCCGAGGTGCTGCTGGAACGCTCCAATCTGCCCCCACACGAACACCAGTCGTGGCAGGAGAAAGCCCTGGCTTACGCTGCCGAGGGCTATCGGGTACTTGCAATGGCCTGGGGCAGCGACCAAACTGAGGAAGACTTGCATTTTTTGGGCCTTGTATTGTTCTGGGATCCGCCCCGGCCTGAAGTCCCCGCGGCCATTCATAAAGCCCAGCAGGCCGGTATCCGGGTCCTGATGGTAACAGGCGACCATCCCGCTACAGCCCTTTCGATTGCGCATCAAATCGGCATTCATGGCGAACGGGTGATTACCGGCAGCGACCTGGAAGAATACACCCCGCAGGCACTCCTTCAAGCTGTGCGTGAGGTCAATGTCTTTGCCCGGGTCTCGCCCCAGCACAAGCTCAAACTGGTGGAACTGCTCCAGTCCAGTGGTGAGGTGGTGGCCATGACCGGCGACGGCGTGAACGATGCCCCTGCGCTCAAACGCTCGGACGTGGGCGTGGCCATGGGACAGCGTGGTTCCGACGTGAGCCGCGAGGTGGCCGACCTGGTTCTGCTGGACGACAACTTCGCTACCATTGTGACCGCCATCGAAGAGGGCCGCAATATCTACGAAAACATCCAGAAATTCATCCGCTTCCTCTTCTCCACCAACCTTTCCGAAGTGCTGGTCATAGCCATTGGGGCCCTGGCCGCGGCCATCCTGAATCTGCGCGATGCTTCGGGTGCGTTGCTACTACCCCTCACAGCGGTGCAGATTTTGTGGATCAATCTGATTACCGACGGTCTGCCGGCCATCTCGCTCACGCTGGACAGGAATCCTGGCGTCATGCAGCATCCACCCCGGCCTTCCAAAGCCCCGTTGCTGGATGGCGCTTCGTTGCGCTTTGTTCTGGTGAGCGGAACCATCAAAGCCCTTTGTGCGCTGGGGCTCCTGGGCTTGCTGCCACGGCTTGGCTACAGCCTCGAGGCCACCCGCAGCGTAACCTTCCACTTCATGGCCATTGGGCAGCTTTTCTTCGCCTACCCCGCCCGCCACACCCACCTGTTCCCCCTGCCCAACCTCTGGCTTCATGGAGCCGTACTGCTGGGCATGGCTGTACAGTTCCTGGTCGGCATACTTCCCGCCAGTATTGTGGCGCTGGATCTGGTTCCGCTACCATTGCTGCTCTGGGGTGTGCTGCTGGGCACGGCTCTATTGGCCTGGAGCCTGGCCGAGCTGACCAGCCGCGTTTTCTGGCATAATCACCCGACCTCCCCTCAATCCGCCCGCTAATACCAGATTCGGCTAGTTCGGCACCGGATGGTGGCTCAGGGTTTAAATCGTGTAGGGATAGGTCTAGCGACGCTCCACAGCCATAGCCCTGCGCTGCGCTTCTTCCAGGGCTTGACGGGGGTTGGCATTGCCCTTCAGAACACGCTCGAGGGCATCTTCTAAAAATCCGTACCAGAGGGTTACTTCGGGGTCTTGTACCCAGGAAACGGCCTGCTCGAGACCGCTAAAGGCCACCCGGCGACGGGGGTCTTCACGGTAGAAGTCTTCCAGCAGGGGCTGGGCGGCACGGCGCAGAGGAAGGCAGTAGGTCACCTTGACCCACTCTGCAAGGTTGGCAGGCTCCATCCAGTAGCGCCAAAGCGCCACTACCCCTCTGGCCTGAGCCTCGTTGGCACCGCGCAGCACCATCAGGTTACCTCCCGCCAGGGGCAGCTTGCCATCGGGCGTGCGGGGCACGGGGGCTACCCCCAGGCGGAAGGGAATAGGTGAGCGCTTCTCCAGCACCGGCCAGACCGTGACGGGGGCGATACCCATAAAGGTTTTGGTGCGCACGAAGTCGACCAGGGCAAACTGGGCCTCGGCAATGTTGCGGCTCTGGGCGTGTCCCGAGCGCACCAGGTTTTGCAGGTACTCGAGGCTTTGCACCACCCGGGCATCAGTAAAGTTGGGACGTCCCTCCCGCAAAAGCTGCCCACCCCGGCTCATCACCACCGCGTTGAAAGAGTAGACATCGCTGATCACAGTGAAACCTTTGGCCGCGCGGGTGGTCAGGGCCTGGGCCGCTCTGGCCAGGTCGTCCCAGGTCTGGGGGGGGCTCAGGCGGCGGGCCGCCATCTGGTCGGCATTGAAAAAAAGCACCGGCAGGTGCAGTTCTACCGGCAGGGCGTAGGTGCGGCCCCGAAAGCGCCCGGTCTCGAGCAGGCCGGGGTAAAAGTCAGCCGGCAGGTTGCCCAGGTATTCATCCAGCGGCAGGGCCAGGTTCTCCTGCACGGTCCGGCTGACAAACGAGATCTCGCCATAGTAGAGCTGGGGCGGGTTTCCGGCCCGAATGGCAGCCGTGAGCTTGAGACCCCCTTCGCGCAGGTCGCCCACATACTGAACTGCAAAGCGGTAATCGCGCTGACGCGCATTAAAGTCTCCGACGATTTTCTCGAGCGCCTCTTTAGCGGGAGAGTCCAGGGTGTGCCAGAAAGCGATTTCCACCGGTCTTTGGGCATGGGCAATTCCAAAAAATAAGCTGATTAACAGCCATCGCTGAAGCACGACGTTCACTATTTCAGTTTAGAACTACTTCCTGAACCTACCCTGAGCCCGTGCAGCAGGCCGCACGTACGCGGCCCAAAGGCATTTTTTTGGCGCTAAGAGCTACACCTCCAGCGATAACCTGATGCATAACACTAGTGTTATCCCGCAGCTAAAGAAATGCTAAACTCGAGGGGTTGGTATTTGCACTAGCATTGAGACTGGAATTGCCTAGTATTGAGCCTGATTGCAGGCCTATGGAGAATCGCTTGAGCTCAACCGCACAAACTCTACCCCATCAGGTTAAAATGGCCTTCACCGGAATCCCATACGCCTGACCGGGTAGCCTTGCATAGTGGTGTGACGATGCGCAGCCTATTTTTTGCCTTCGTATTGGCGCTTGCGCCGCTGCCCAACCTCCCCTTTATTCCTCACGGGAGCGAGATTCGGGTGGTGTCTCCGGATTTGCTCACGGTGTATGTGGTCTGGCAGGTGGAAGAACGCAACCTGGTTTTGCAAAGCAAGCTGCCCGCCCCCGCCAACCGGGAGGTGCGGGTGCTGTTTCGGGTGGATGGTGGCTACCGTGCCCCGTACAATGGGGTCACCACCCCCAGGGGGGATATCGCACTGATGATCCAGGGAGAACGTGTTAGTCTGAACGAGCTTTTGACTCGCACATACCGTCTGAACCTGCCCAATGGGCGTGTCTTGCCGGAGGTTCGATGAAACGTATTTTGCTGATTGAAGACGACCCCGAAATTGCTCACCTCTTGCAGCTCGAGCTTGGCGAAGCTGGCTACACCGTAGACTGGGCCTCGGGAGGAATGTCCGGCCTGGTTCGCTTACGCGAAGCGGTGCCCGACCTGGTGATTCTCGACCTGGGCCTGCCCGATCTGGACGGGGGCGAGGTAGCCCGTCGCATTCGGGCCGGCTACGAAGTGCCCATCATTGTTCTTACCGCCGCCGATGCGGTCGAGCGCAAGGTTAGCCTGCTCTCCGACGGAGCCGACGATTACATCGTCAAGCCCTTCCATCCCGCCGAACTCATGGCCCGCATCCAGGTGCAGTTGCGCCACCGCGAGGGGGGCGAGCAGGTCAGTGTGGGTGGGCTGGAAGTTCATCTCTCCAAACGTCAGGTGCTGTATGACGGGCAGGAGTTGCGTCTCTCGCCCAAAGAGTTCGAGCTGTTGTCGCTCCTGGTCAGCCGCGCGGGCAAGGTGTTCAGCCGTCAGGAAATCGAGGAGCATCTGTGGGGACGCCAGCTCGAGCGCGACTCCAACGTGGTCGATGTGCACATTGCTAATCTGCGCTCCAAACTGCGCGAAGCGGGCGCTTATGGCTACTTGCGCACCGTGCGCGGGGTGGGTTACGCCCTGCGCCAGCGCGAAGCGGAGTGAGCGCTCCAACAGGACTTCGCAGGGTATGTTGGCGGTCGGCGCAAGCGACCTGGCCCTCGAATCCGATGCTTGAACCCTGATGCTTGCTTATGTCCTTTCGCACCCGACTGATTCTGGCCTATGCCATCCTGTGGGTGCTCATTCTTGCGCTCACCCTGGTCATTGCGGTCTACAGCATTAACTTTGGTCTTTATGGGCAGGTCGAACGCACCCTGCTGCGCTATGTGAACGAGGTGGCCCAGCTCTATGCCTCGGGTCGCGCAGGGGAAATTAGCCTGCCCCGCTCGGGCCCGGTCGTGGTGAGCTTTTACAGTTCAGGCGGGCAACTTCTGATTGCCCCCACACCCGACTTTGAGCACCGGGTACCCAAAAACTTCATCCGCGCAGCCAGCAGCACCGCCAAGCCCTATTACGCTTCCAGCTTCATGGCTGCCTACCAGGAAATTCCTGGTGCGGTGGTGGCGGTCAGCCAGGACACCCGCTACATTGAGAGCATCTCGAGCACGGTGCGCAACACCCTGATCCAGGGAATGGCCTTTCTGCTGCCCCTGGGCGCACTGCTGATTGTGCTGGCCGCTCGTATTTCCCTCATCCCGCTGCACCGGGCAGCCTCGGAGGTAGACAAGCGCGGCCCGCGCAACCTCGAGCCCATCCACTACACCGGCCCCAAAGACGACCTGGGTGTGATGGTGGAAAAGGTCAACGACCTGCTGCGTGAGCTGCGCGAGGCCCAGGCCCGCGAGCGGGCCTTTCTGGCCGAGGTTTCACACGAGCTACGCACCCCCCTCACCTCGCTCAACGGCTACCTCGAGCGCCTGAGCCGCAATCCTACCGATAGCGAAATGCTCGAGCGCTCTCGCAAAATCGCGGCGCACACCGCACGCATGGTGCAAGACTTGCTGGCCCTGGCCCGGGGCGAGGCCGAGCGCAGCGTCAATGCCCACATTGTCAACCTGGGCGACCTGCTGCGCCAGGCGGTGGGCGAGTATCCAGGCGTGGTGCTCAAAATACCCGCCGAGTTCCCCGAGGTGCTGGGCGACCCCGACCGCTTGCTGCAACTGGCCCGCAACCTGATTGCCAACGCGGTGCGGGCCGCCGGAACGCCCGAAAAAGTGCAGGTGCGGGTCTGGATGGTCAAAGAACCCACCGATAACCCCCCCGACCCCTACGAGTCCGCCGACGAAGCCCGCGTCACCTCCACCCCCGAGATGAAGCCGCCCAAACAACCGTGGGCCGCCTTTGCCATTGTGGACCGCGGGCCGGGCATCGCCCCCGAGGTATTGCCCCGGTTGTTTACCCGATTTGCCCGTGGCCCCGAGGGCGGCACCGGGCTGGGGCTGGCCATCGCCAAGCAAATTGCCGAGGCCCACGGCGGCGAAATTCGCGTGGCCAGCCGACCCGGCGAGACCCGCTTCACGGTATTTTTGCCGCTGTTGATGGAAGAGGAATAAATTGCACACTTTCACAAACTTTCGTATGCTTTCGCTATGCCCTCCCTCGAGGCCACCTTTCGCCACCAGGAAATTCTGGAGGTGTTGAGGCGCGAGGGCCAGGCCCACGTAGGGCGACTGGCCGACCACTTCGGGGTTTCTACCGTCACCATCCGCACCGACCTGGAGTATCTGGAGCGCCAGGGCCTCTTGCGGCGCACCCGGGGCGGGGCGGTACCCGCCGAGGGCAAGCGCTTTGAGCTGCCGCTGGAGGAAACCCGCCAGCTCCACGCCCGCGAGAAGGAGCGCATCGGACAGCACGCTGCCGCCCTGGTGCGCGATGGCGAGACGGTCATTGTGGATGTGGGCAGCACCACCACCGAGCTGGCCCGGGCGCTTCCCCCTTCGCTCAAAAACGTGGTCGTCATCACCAGCGGCCTCAACATTGCGCTGCTGCTGGAGTCGCATCCCGGCATTACGGTCGTCGTCACCGGCGGCACCCTGAGGCCCTTGCAGCACTCACTGGTAAACCCCTATGGGACGCTTTTGTTGCGGGAGATCAACGCCGACAAGGCCTTTATCGGCTGCAACGGGGTGCATCCAGAAAAGGGCTTCACCAACACCAACCTGCAGGAAGCCGAGATCAAGCGGGCCATGATTGAGGCTGCCCGCCAGACCATCGTGCTAGCCGACCACAGCAAGGTCATGCAGGTAGCCACCGCCCGCATCGGGCCACTGGAGGTAGCCGATCTTCTGATTACCGACCACAAGGCCAAAAGCGAAGACTTGGAGCGCCTGCGCCAGCGGGGCCTCGAGGTGGCTGTGGCAGCCCGAAACTGAAAGCGTACGAAAGTGTTCATAACTATTGACAAGTACAGGCTCACGCCTATAAACTCCACTAGAACCTTCGATGGGGAAACAAACCGGCCGCTACCGGCGGTTATTGTTGTGTGCTGATTTGTGTTGTTCCCCGGAAAAGGCTGGCATCTAAGGAGGTATACATGAAACGTCTAGCGGTTCTAGGTGCGGCCCTGGCCCTCACCCTGGCCTCGGCCCAGCAAATGCAGGGGAACCCCAACCTGCGCGGCGAGATCACCGTGTGGAGCTGGGACATCGCCGCCAAAGCCCTCGAGGCCAACATCCCCGGCTTCAACAAGCTCTTCCCCAACGTTAAGGTCACGGTGCTCGACATCGGCAACCAGGCCACCTACGACCGCGGCCTGGCCGGCTGTGCCGCCGGGGGTGGCGACCTGCCCGACGTGTACTCCATCGAAAACAACGAAGCCGAGGTGTTCTGGGCCCGTTTCCCCAACTGCTTCACCGATATGAACACCCTGCAACCGGCGGCCTCGACCCTGCGCAACCAGTTCCCGGCCTTCAAGTGGACCGAGCTGACCGTGGGCAACCGGGTCTTCGCCATGCCCTGGGACTCCGGCCCGGTGGTGATGTTCTACCGGCGCGATATCTACAATCAGGCCGGCGTTAACCCCGCCACCATCCGCACCTGGGACGACTTCATCGCCGCAGGCCGCCGCATTGCCCAGGCCACCAACAACCGCGTCAAGGTGGGCGTGATTGCCAACGGCCAGGACGACGAATGGTTCCGCATGCTGGCCAACCAGAACGGCTGCTTCTACTTCAACAACCAGGCCAACGCTGTGACCGTGAACCAGCCCGGCTGCGTGACCGCGCTCGAGACGGTGAAGAAGCTGATTGATGCCGGCATTGTGATGCAGGGCGGCTGGAACGAGCAGATCCAGGGCTTCAAGGCCGGCCAGGTCGCGACCAGCATGTTCGGGGCCTGGTACGAAGGCACCATCCGCTCCAACGCACCCGACCAGAGCGGCAAGTGGGGAGTCTACCCCATGCCGGCCTCGAGGGAAGGTGGGGTGCGGGCCGCCAACCTGGGTGGCTCGGCCCTGGCCATTCCGGCCTCCTCGCGCAACAAAGAGGCAGCCTGGGCCTTCGTGCGCTATGCCCTGGGCACCACCGAGGGCCAGGTAACCATGCTCAAGGAGTACGGCCTGGTTCCCTCGCTGCTCTCCGCCACCCGCGACCCCTACGTGGCCCAACCCCAGCCCTACTGGGGCAACCAGCGCATCTGGCAGGTCATCCTGGGCACCCTGGGTAACGTGCCCGCCGCCCGTGGCACCCAGTTCTTCCAGGAGGCCCGGGCCATCATGGTCAAGACCCAGGCCGACTACGTAGCCGGACGCTTCCCCAACGCCAAAGCGGCCCTCGATGCGGCTGCTCAGCAAATCTCGCAGGCCACCGGTCTGCCCATCGCACGCTAAAACATTTGGGGGGTGGGGGCTGCCCCACCCCCCAAACTTTTACAACATTAGGTCAATTTTGGAGCATCCTGTAAGATGCAACCTATAAATATTTTTTTCCAGGAGGACGCGTGAAACGTAGCGCGACCCCTTATCTTTTTCTACTGCCCTACCTGGCGATTTTCGCCCTGTTCTGGGCCTGGCCGATCCTCGAGTCGCTGTTGCTTTCATTCCAGAACACCCGGGTTTCGCCGCCGGTCTGGAACCTCAGCGTCAACTGGGGCCGCATCCTGGGCGATGCCGCTTTCTGGGACGCCCTGCGCAACACGGTTCTGATTCTGGTGATCCAGGTACCCCTCATGCTGGCCCTGGCAACGGCGCTGGCAGTGGCACTGAACTCACAACTGCTCCGGGCCAAGGGCTTTTTTCGCTTCGCTTTTTTCGCCCCGGTGGTGGTGGGGGCGGTGGCCTACTCGGCGGTATTTCGCCTGCTTTTCAACCAGAATGGCGCCGTGAACGCAGCGCTGGGCACAGAACTCAACTGGATCTTTGACCCTGCTGGTGCGATGGCGGTCATCATCGTCACCCTGACCTGGCGCTGGACGGGCTACAACGCCATCATCATCCTGGCAGGCTTACAAAGCATCTCCAGGGACATCTATGAGGCCGCCCAAATTGACGGGGCCAGCCCCTGGCAGCAGTTTTGGAAAATCACTGTTCCCAGCCTGCGTCCGGTACTCTTGTTTTGCCTGGTACTCTCCATTATCGGCACCTTGCAGCTCTTCACCGAGCCCTGGCTGATTACCAACGGCGGCCCCGGCACTGCCACCACCACCTTAGGGGTCTACCTCTACCGTCAGGGCTTCCAGAACATCAACTTCGGCTACGCCTCCACCATCGCCTATGCCATCACCTTGCTGGCCCTGGTCTTCTCCATCATCCAGCTTCGGCTTTTTGGGAGGGATCAATGAAAAGACAGTTGTGGTGGCGCAGCCTGTGGCTGCACCTCTTCCTGACCCCCCTGGCGCTTTTATGGCTGGCTCCCTTGTGGCTGATGTTTGTGTTCTCGACCCACCCTGAGATCGCCATCTTCAGCACCCCTACCCCGATTTTGCCGGGCAACCAGTTTGGTGCCAACCTGCAAAGTCTGCAATCCGACACCAACTTCCTGCGCACGCTTTTCAACAGTGTGATGGTGGCCAGCATCTACACGGTGCTCTCGATTTTCCTGACCAGCCTGGCCGGTTACGCTTTTGCCCGCTTCGATTTCTGGGGCAAGGGGGTGGTGTTCTCGCTGGTCATTGCCACCCTGACCATCCCCTATTTTGCGGTGGTGATTCCGCAGTTCATTCTGGTCGCCCGCGAGGCCAAAACCCTGCTGGCCATCCTGATCGGGATGGTGATGTTTGGAGGAATCGCCGCTCTGCTGGCCTGGTTGAAATTCTCGCCCACCATGGGACGGGTGCTGTGGGTGGGCTATGCCCTGGCCGGGCTGGCCTATCTGTTGTTTGGCGTACCGGCCCTGCGTGAGGCCATGACCTTCGACTTCCGCCTGACCAACACCTGGTGGGCAGTCATTCTGCCCGCGCTGGCCAACAGCCTGGGGGTGTTCTTCATGCGGCAAAACTTCCTGAGCGTGCCGCAGAGCCTTCTGGAAGCCGCACGCATTGACGGGGCCGGTGAGTTTCGCATCTTCTTCCGCGTGGCCGTACCACTGGTGCTCCCGGCCATGGCGGCCCTGGCCATCATCCTTTTCCTGGCCGCCTGGAACGACTATCTGTGGCCCTTGCTGGTGCTCTCCGACCGCAACATGCAAACCGCGCCGGTGGCGCTGGGCTCCCTCATCGGACTGACACGGGTTTCGTGGGGGGGCATCATGGTGGGGGCGGTGATGACCACATTGCCTTTCCTGGTTTTGTTTTTGTTCCTGCAACGCTACTTCATCGCCGGCATTACGGCGGGAGGGGTGAAGGACTGAGGTGGGGTGATGTCCAGTTTTGAGGAAATCCATGCGGAAGCCCTGGCCGCCCTCGAGTACAGCCCTCCGCACGACTTGAAGAATCCAGGTCCTAACTTTCAGGCGGACACCGCGCTGGAAACCTTGCAGCTAAAAAACCAGGGCTGTGCAACACCCCTTCACACCCCTCGCGTTGTGGAACCAGGAGGGTGGCCTGCGGCCCTATCCGGGCCTTCTGGAGAGGCTGTAAGCGGTTACCTCGAGGCCTCAGACCCCCAGGTCTTTTTATCCATTTTCCTATGCTAGGAGTCTGCTACTACCCCGAACACTGGCCCCGCGAACGCTGGGCCGAGGATGCCCGGCGCATGCGTGAGCTGGGCCTGACCTATGTCCGCATTGGCGAGTTTGCCTGGAGTCGTATAGAGCCCGACCCGGGGCGCTTTACCTGGGAGTGGCTGGACGAGGCCATCGAGACCCTGGGCAGCGCCGGTCTCAGGATCGTGCTGGGCACCCCCACCGCCACCCCACCCAAATGGCTCATCGACCAGCATCCAGAAATCCTGGCGGTGGACAAAGAAGGCCGGACACGCACCTTCGGTTCGCGCCGTCACTACACCTTCAGCAGCCGCGTGTACTGGCAGGAGTCCCGCCGCATCGTAACGGCTTATGCCCACCGCTACGGCAAGAACCCCCATGTGGCAGGCTGGCAGACCGACAACGAGTACGGCTGCCACGATACCGTGCGCAGCTACGGCCCCGAAGACCGGCGGGCTTTCCGGGACTGGCTGAAGGCCAGATACCAGCACATCGACGTGCTCAACAACGCCTGGGGCAATGTCTTCTGGAGTATGGAGTACCGCAGCTTTGACGAGGTGGACCTGCCACACCTCACCGTCACCGAACCCAACCCCAGCCACCTGCTGGACTTCTACCGGTTCAGCTCCGACCAGGTGGTGGCCTACAACAAAATGCAGGTGGAGGTGATTCGCCAGCACTCACCCGGTCGCTTTGTGGCCCACAACTTTATGGGTTTTTATACCCACTTCGACCACTTTGCTGTGGCCGACGACCTGGACATCGCCTCCTGGGACAGCTATCCGCAGGGCGTCACCGACCGCGAGGCCCCCATCCCCGAGGAGCGCAAGGTGCACTACGCCCGCGCCAGCCACCCCGACATCGCCGCCTTCCACCACGACCTCTACCGGGGCACCAAGCCCCGCTGGTGGGTGATGGAGCAGCAGCCAGGGCCGGTTAACTGGGCCCCCAACAACCCTTCCCCCGCCCCCGGCATGGTGCGGCTGTGGACCTGGGAAGCCCTGGCCCATGGGGCGGAGGTGGTGAGCTATTTCCGCTGGCGGCAGGTACCCTTCGCCCAGGAGCAGATGCACGCCGGGCTCAACCGCCCCGACTATCAGCCCGATGTGGGCTATTTCGAAGCCAAACAAGTGCTGGAAGAACTGACCCAACTACCGCTGCCCCAAACCACCCAGGCCCCGGTAGCCCTCATCTACGACTACGAGGCAAGCTGGCTCTTCGAAATTCAACCCCACGGAGCAGGCTGGAGCTACGCGGCGCTTTGTATGCACTTTTACACAGCTTTGCGCAAGCTGGGCCTGAACGTGGATTTTGTACGCCCCGGAGCCAATCTATCGGGCTACCGGCTGGTGGTTGCACCCAGCTTGCCGATTTTGCGTGAACAAACGTTAGAGGCGCTCAGGGCGGCTACCGGCACCATCGTATTGGGGCCGCGCACCGGCACCAAAACCGAGCACTTTCAGATTCCAGCAAGTCTGCCCCCCGGCGCTTTGCAAGCGCTGCTACCCCTCAGGGTCACACGGGTGGAGAGTTTCCGCCCTGGGCTGGCCGATACGGTGTTTTGGCAGGGGAAGCAGTGGAAGGCCGAGGTGTGGAAGGAATGGCTCGAGTCCGATCTGACCCCCACGGCTACCTTTAGCGATGGCAAAGGAGCTATTTACCAGCACCACAACCTGCACTACCTGGCCTTCTGGCCCAGCATCATGTTTCTCGAAAGCTATCTGGGCCAGGTAGCCGAGCGTGCAGGATTGTCCCTTCATCCCGTGCCCGACGACCTGCGGTTGCGGCAGCGGGGCCATCTGGTTTTTGCATTCAACTACAGCGACCAACCGAAGCCCGCCCCGGCCCCGGCAGGAGCCCGCTTTGTGCTGGGTGGCCCCACCATCGAAGCCTATAATTTGAGCATCTGGGAACAGGGGTAGAGCCATGCAGATTCAGGGCTATGACTTCAGTATCAGTGCGGGCAAGCTCGAGGAAACCCTGGGCGGCTATCTGCTAACCGGCAAAACCGTGCAGATTGGACATCCCTTTGGGCGCACCCTGTATTTCAAGCACGGCTGGCAAAGCTGGAGTGAGGCCGGTTGGGTGAGCCTGAAAGAAAATCCCAGGCCCATCCTGCCCCCCGAGCGCCGCCCCCAGTGCGACGACCCCGCCCACGCCCTCTCGCCTGTTCACGGCGGCAGCGGCCTGGGGGGCATCGAAGGCTACGACGGGCGCATGCTCTTTCTGGGGGCGTTGCGGCCGGGTGCCCGTGTCGAGGCAGATCGCCTGAGCCTGAAGGGCACCGGCGAACACGAGATGCAGTGGTACCTGGCCTACGGTGAAGCGCTACAGGTACTGGGGCGCTATGCCGAACTGCTCGCGACCACCCTGGGAGTGCGGGCACGGCAGGCTGCGCCCAGGGTATGGTGCAGCTGGTACAGCTACTACAGCGATATCTCGGAAGGCCAGTTGCTCCAGACCATTGCTGGTTTGCAGGGGCTGCCTTTTGAGGTCTTTCAGGTAGACGATGGCTGGCAGCAAAACATGGGGGACTGGGAACCCAACCACAAGTTCCCCTCGGGTATGAGTACCATCGCGCTGCGGGCCCAGAGCCAGGGCCTGACCCCCGGCCTCTGGCTGGCCCCCTTCATCGCGCGGCCCAGCTCCGATCTATTCAAGGAACACCCCGACTGGTTTTTGCGCAACGAACAGGGTGAGCTGGTCTCGGCGGGCACCAACTGGGGTGGCTACTACGCGCTGGACGTGACCCTACCGGCCGTGCAGTACTGGCTACGAAGCCTGATCCAGACGGTACGGGGCTGGGGCTACCGCTACCTGAAACTCGACTTCTTGTTTGCTGCAGCACTGCCCGGGAAAAGACAGGGCAGCGAATCGCGCGAGGACGCCTACCGCGAAGCCCTTCGCATCATCCGCGAAGCAGCGGGCGAGGATGTGTACATTCTGGCCTGTGGAGCGCCCATCATCGCCTCGCTGGGTATGGTAGACGGGATTCGCATTGGGCCGGATGTGGCTCCGTACTGGGACAACGAAGACCGGCGGGTCTTTCTGCACGACCCCACCGGCCCCAGTGCCTACAACGCCCTTCGTACCAGCCTGCACCGCCTCTGGCTCAAACCGCTGGTTCACACCGACCCCGACGTGGTCTATTTTCGCACCCGCTACAACCTGCTGAGTCCCTCTCAGCGGGCGGTGCTGCAAGACCTGGCGCTGGTATCGGGTTTCAAAGCCACCTCCGACCCGCCCGAATGGCTGGACGACGAAGAGCGGGAACAACTCCGGGCCTGGCTCGAGGCCAACCCCTCCGTCGCGCAAACCGGGCCTTACAGCTTCAGGATTGGCGAGCGCGAAGTGGATTTCTCGAGCTGGCTGGAGATGTAGCGCCAACCCCTTTTACCCTCCGGCTGGGTCTTTATGGAGCGACTGAGGATATCATGCATAAGCGCGTATACCCCAAAAAAGATGGTCGAATGCTCTACCTTTACGGCCTTAGGCCCCACACCCTATCCCCGCTCGAGGAGGGCGAGAATACCGGACAAGCCCAGTCTCACGCCCGCTGGCATCCTCTCAGACAGGAGTGGGTGGTGTTTGCTGCCAGCCGTCAGGGACGAACATTCCTGCCGCCCAGGGAATATGACCCGCTGGCTCCGAGCCGCCCCGGCGGCTTTCCTACCGAAATCCCCTTCGAAGATTTTGAGATTGCCGTCTTCCAGAACCGTTGGCCCTCGCTATCGCCACATGCAGGCGAGCCGCCCGAGGGCCTTGCCATTCCCAGCCGCGACGCCAGGGGCGACTGCGAGGTGATTGTCTACACCCCCGAGCACAGCGGTAGCATCGCCTCTCTGAGTCCGGAGCGGCGCGAGCTGCTGGTACAGGTCTGGGCCGACCGCTACCGCGATCTTTATCGGCGTGAAAACATCCAGTATGTGATGCCCTTTGAGAACCGGGGCGAACAAATGGGTGTAACACTACACCATCCCCACGGGCAAATTTACGCCTACCCCTGGATTCCGCCCATTCTGCAAAAAGAGCTCGAGGCTTTTCAGAAGAGCCCTGTGCTGCTCGATTTGCTGCCTCATCTAAGCCCCTACAGCGTGGTGGAAGATGAACACATCCTGGCCTGTATTCCTCCCTACGCCCGCTACCCCTACGAGGTACTGGTCTTCCCCAAGCAGTTCCGGCCCGGCCTGTGGGCCTTCAGCGAAGCAGAAATCCGTAGCTTTGCCGATACGCTGGGTAAGGTCGTGCAAAAGCTGGACAACCTGTTTGAGAAGCCCATGCCCTATGTCATGGCCCTGCACGCCGCACCCAAAGGGGCCGAGGACGTCTTCCACTTCCACGTGGAGTTCTACCCGGCCCTGCGCACCGCCGACAAGCTGAAATACCTGGCCGGAACCGAGATTGCTGCTGGGACTTTTGCGATGGATGCACTACCTGAAGAGACCGCCAGAATCTTGCGAGAGGTTAGTATTTGAGTGAGGCTTGATGCGCTAGGTACTTTTTCTCTGCCCAGCTTCCATCTTCGCTATCGTTCGAATAACACCCCCTGGCTGCCGAGCATCCGCGCAGCGTTACTTATATGTTTTTGGAATAGTCAGGTGTTAGCATAAGCCATGAACACCACAGCGCTGGCCCGCCTTCGTTCCTGGATGCAAAGCCAGGGTTTTGCACGTTTTTTTGTGCAGCAGCCGGAAAACTTTGCCTGGCTGACCGGTGGTGGCGACAACACGGTGGTCTCCTTTCGCCCGGTAGCGGCCTGGCTGGAAGTGACCCCGGAGCATGTACGACTGCACGCCTCGCAAATCGAGGCCAGCCGCCTGCTAGACGAAGAGGTACCCGGTATGGAGGTAGTGCGCTACGCCTGGTATAGCCCGCCGTCCTCGGAAGGGCCCAGCGATGTGGAGCACGATCTCACCCCACTGCGGCTGGTGCTCTCCCAGGAAGAGCAGGAGCGTTACCGGGTACTGGGCCGGGATGCCGCTACCGCCCTGGGTGAGAGCATCCGCTTTGCCGACCCCGACTGGAGCGAGTACGACCTGGCCGGAGCCATTGCCGAAGAACTCCTGTCCAGGGGTATTCAGCCCCTGGTACTGCTGGTAGCGGGCGAAGAACGCCTGTTCCGTTACCGTCACCCCATCCCCAAGCAACGCCCGCTGGGGCGGCTCTTTATGGGCGTCATATGTGGGCGCCGACACGGACTCTTCGCCAATGTGAGCCGTTTGCGCAGCTTTGGGCACCCCGAAGCCAGGTTGCTAAATGAGCAAATCTGCCAGGTAGAGGCCGCTGCGCTGGATGCCTGCCAGCCTGGGGTCACGCTGGGCGAAGTATTAGAAAAAATCCGCGCGGGCTACGGTGCGATTGGTCGGGCCAGCGAGTTTGAGAACCACCACCAGGGCGGCCTGACCGGCTATCGCAGCCGCGAGGTACTGGCACGACCCGGCAACCCCACCCAGCTAGAAGTAGGCATGGCCCTGGCCTGGAACCCCAGCCTGCCCGGTGCAAAGGTTGAAGACACCTTCTTGTTGACCGAAGCCGGGCTGGAGAACCTCACCACCGACCTCAAATGGCCCATGATGCGGGTTGGCGAACGGCTGCGTCCCGCCGTGTACGAAGGCTGAAGGTCTGCTCAACAGCTGTAGGATCAGCCCTTGCCGGGTAATCCCAGATGCGGTTTAGTTCTGCGCCATGGGTTTTCTTTGCCGCGATACTCGTTTCGCCGACTTAGAGGAGGGGTCAAGTTTCTGGGTTGGAAAACTAGCTGTTGGAACCCGGTATAGCCCATTCCGGCAGGGGGATATCCCCGCGGCAAAAAAAGTTACCCTTGTTCATCCGCACTTTCGGTGATTACCGGATTCTTTCCGAAAACCGCTACAGGTAGCTCAATTGCAACGGCCTCATCATTTGCCTCATGGCTTTTGCCCTACGCTGGTAGCGTGAGAGCTTTCAGTTTCAATTTTCCGCGCGGCCCCCTGGGCGTGCTTTTACTGGTTCTGGCCGGAACGGTTGGCCTGTTTCTGGTGTTCTGGCTCATCACCACCCTATGGGTGCTGGCTGTGGGCGCCGGCATCGTGGGTGCCTTAGCCTATGGCTGGCGGCGTCTGGAGGCCAGGTTGCGCCCCCACCGCTGGCGCAGGCTGCCACAGCGGCTTCGACGCTGGGAAGACTGAGCGTCGTTACCAGGCACCCTTGCTCCAGCACTCGAGGTAAATGGGACAGCCCTGGCAGTGGGGCTTGCGAGCCGTACAACGGTAGCGCCCGAAAAGAATGAGGGCGTGGTGCACAAAAACCCACCTATCCCGTGGAAAGAGTTTCTCCAGGTCGGCCCCGATTTTCTCGGGGTCTTTTTGACTGGAAAAACCCAGCCGACCCGCCAGCCGCATCAGGTGGGTGTCTACCGCAATACCCGGCACGCCAAAGGCCGCCCCTAGCACGACTGTGGCCGTTTTCCAGCCCACCCCTGGCAGCTCGCGCAGCCTGGCCTTGTCTACCGGCACTGCGCCACCATGACGCTTTAGCAGTTGGCGTGCCAGCAGAACGATATTTTTGGCCTTGGCCCGGTACAGGCCAATGGTTTTGATAAATGGCTCGACTTCTTCGGGGGTGGCCTGGGCCAGGGCCCTGGCATCGGGATAACGGGCAAAGAGGGCTGGGGTGGCCTTGTTCACCGAGGCATCGGTGGCCTGGGCCGAGAGCACCGTGGCAATCAGCAATTCGAATGGGTTGGTGTGCGCAAGCTCGGTGGCCGCCTGCGGGTAGAGCTGCTCCAGCGCTGCCAGCACCCTCGAGGCCCGCGCCTTTTTGGCCTTTAGCGACTCGCGCAGCAAACGCCCCCCCAGGGCCTTAGGGCTTGCGACCTCCGGCTTTGCGATTCTGGCCCTGGGTTTCGTACCTTCCGCTTTCGGCCTTTGGCCTGTGGTCCTCGGCTTTTCGCTGGCATCAGGTTTGCGGCCTGAGGCTTTGGGCTTTTGTCCCCGCTTCCCCGGCATAGTTCAGTACGCCTTGGCAAACAGAATCCGCTTGCCGTAGGCGCTGGGCTGGCCACAGCGGATGCAGTTTCCGTGGGCCTCGGGCTCGTCGTAGGGTATGCAGCGGGTGGTGGCGGTGGTCTCGGCCTTGATCTGCTTTTCACAGGCCGCGTCGCCGCAGTGGAAAGCCTTGACGAAACCCTGCTCGACCTTTGCTTTGAAATCGTCGTAGCTGTCCACCGGCCAGGTGTGCGCATCGCGGAATTGCAGCGCACGCTGGTACAGGTCGTGCTGGAACTGCTCGAGCTTTCCTGGAATCAGACCCAGGAGTTCGGACAACTGAACCGTCTCCTTGCCCCCCAGCCGGCTGGCCAGCACGGCGGTTCCAGCCTCCACATCGCGCGGCCCCAGCTCGAGGCGCAATGGCACCCCCTTCAGCTCCCACTCGTTGAACTTATAACCAGGGCTGAACTGGTCGCGATCGTCGAGGAAAACCCGAACGCCCGCGGCCTTGAGGGTATGGGCCAGTTCCACCGCCGCAGGCAGCACCGCCTCGCGGGTGTCGGCTTTGTAGATCGGGACAATCACCACCTGGACCGGGGCCAGCCGGGGGGGCAGAATCAGGCCCCTGTCGTCGCCGTGGGTCATCACGATGGCCCCCACCACCCGCGTCGTAAAGCCCCAGGAGGTGGTGTGGACGTACTTGTTCTGCTGGTCTTTGTCCTGGAACTGGATGTCGAAGGCCCTGGCAAAATTCTGGCCCAGGTAGTGCGAGGTGCACGACTGCAGGGCCTTGCCATCGCGCATCATGGCCTCATAGCTGATGGAGTAGACCGCCCCGGCGAACTTCTCCGACTCGGTCTTGGGGCCCTCCCAGCCCGGTATGGCGCACCAGTCGCGCAGCACCGTGGCATAGACCCCGGCCATGCGCCGGGCTTCCTCCTCGGCCTCCTCCTGGGTGGCGTGGGCAGTGTGGCCCTCCTGCCACAAGAACTCGGTGGTGCGCAGGAAGAGCTTGGTGCGCAGCTCCCAACGCACCACGCTGTTCCACTGGTTCAGCAGCTGGGGCAGGTCGCGGTAGGTGCGAATCCACTTGGCCCACATATGCCCGATGATGGTCTCGGAAGTCGGGCGCACCGCCAGCGGCTCCTCCAGGGTTTCGCCGCCGGCCTGGGTCACCACCGCGAGCTCGGGGGCAAAGCCCTCCACGTGCTCGGCTTCCTTCTGCAAAAAGCTGATGGGAATGAAGAGGGGGAAGTAGGTGTTCTGGTGGCCGGTTTCCTTGAACAACCGATCCAGTTCGCGCTGGATGTTTTCCCACAGCGCGTAACCATAGGGCTTGACCACCATGGTGCCGCGCACCGGGCCATAGTCCACCAGGTCGGCCTTGAGCACCACTTCGTTGTACCACTCGTTGAAATCTTGAGATTGCGTAACCAAGCCTTTGTCCTTCGCCATACCGACCCATCATAGCCGATGGCCCGCCCAGACTCTCCCGTTTGGGCCAATCCTGAATGGGTAACGCTAGGAAACGTCTAAGTAACTTTTTTAGGTTACCACCAAGCTTCCTTGATGGTTCTATGATGTAGGCGTCTTTTGGACAAAAAGGTGAAGGGGGGGTGAAAGGAAAAACAATCCTTGGCTTTATAAAGGTACTTCTACACTAGCTTCAAAAACTAGCGGTCTCAAAACGCAGGAGCATCTATGCGGAAATATCTTGCCTTACTAGGTTTAGCAGCCTTCCTGGCAGCCTGTGGGAACAAAACAGGTAGCCAGCCCAACCTCGAGGTCATCGCCAGCCTGCCCCCTCAGACCAGCGTCGGCAGTATGGTGGATGAAACCCCTACCCGCTGGTTCGTAGAGCTATCGGGCGGGGCTCAAAGCGATGGCATTAGTCTGCAGAGCATCCAGGCTCAGCATGCTGCCTTCCGTCAGGCTGCCCAAGCCGCAGGGGTCAAAATTCTCTTCGCTTACACCGACCTCTTCAACGGCTTCTCGGTAGAAGTAGCTAGCAATAACCGCAAACTGCTGTACACCCTACCAGGGGTGGAGGGTGTCTACCCCATTGGCACCTATCGGTTGCCACCCCGTGAGGTTGCCAACCCCGACCTGGCTTCCGCACTTACCCAGACCGGGGCTGATATCGCCCAAAACGACCTGGGCCTGACCGGACGGGGCGTTAAGGTCGGCATCATCGACAGCGGCATCGACCTGCAGCACCCCGCCTTTGCAGGGCGCATCGTGGATGGCTACGACTTTGTAGGAGACGATTACGACGCCTCCGACCCAGCCAAATCCACCCCGGTACCCGACCCCAACCCCGACGACTGCGACGGTCACGGCACCCACGTAGCAGGCATCGTGGGGGGCAAAGACGGCCAGATTACCGGGGTAGCCCCGGAGGTGCTGTTTGGGGCCTACAAGGTGTTCGGCTGCGAAGGCTCCACCGGCGACGACGTAATCCTGGCAGCCCTCGAGCGAGCCGAGAGCATGGGCATGGACGTGGTCAACATGAGCCTGGGCTCACCTTTCGGCTGGAGCATATTGGGCAAGGCCCTCTCCAAGATGGTCAAGCGTGGCACGGTGGTGGTGGCCTCGGCGGGCAACAACGGCACCCTGGGCCTTTTTGCCACCGGTGACCCCGCTGCCACCGAAGGGGTCATCAGCGTAGCCTCCTTCGACAATATCGCCGTGAATGCGCAAAAAGCCATTGTGAACGCTACCGGGGCCCCACTGGGCTACCTGGTGCTGGGCGGGGCTGAGGCTCCCCCCACCAGCGGCCAAAGCGCAGAGGTGGTTTGGATTGGCCGGGCCTGCAACGTCGATGCCTTGCTGGCCGACCCCACGGGCAAGGTGGCCCTTATTGAGCGTGGTGCCTGCACTTTCAACGAGAAGTACCAGCGGGCGATTGGTGCCGGTGCGGTAGGGGTGATCATCCACAACAACGCCCCCGGCCTGTTTGCCGGCGGCGGCGTGACCGGAGTAGCCGGCAAGTTTGGTATTAGCATCTCCCAGGCCGATGGGCTAGCTCTGCGGGCCCTGAGTACCCCCACCACCCTGACCTGGACCTCCGAGACCACCGCCGTGGCCAACCCCACAGCGAACCTCATCTCTAGCTTCAGCTCGTGGGGTCTGAGTCAGGACCTCGAGCTCAAGCCTGACCTGGGTGCTCCCGGCGGCCTGATTCGTTCGGCGGTACCGCTGGAGCAGGGCGGCTACGCCATCCTGAGCGGTACTTCCATGTCGGCGCCTCACGTGGCCGGTGCGGTAGCGTTATTGCTGGAGGGGAACCCAGCCTTCTGGCGGCAACAGCGGCCCAGCGAGGTACGCAAGTACCTGCAAAACACTGCCATGCCCAAGGCCTTTGCTCTAGCCCCAAGCAGTGGCCTGCCCGAAACCAGCTACCGCGAAGGAGCTGGCATGATCGACATCGTGGCGGCAGTGCAGAACCGCGTGACCGTAACCCCCTCAGCCATCTCCTTTGCAGCCAAGGCCGGTGCCCATACCGAGCGACTGGTGCTGAAAAACCGTAGCAATGTCCCACTTATCTACAAACCGGTGCACCTGCCAGGGCCTGCGGCCTTTGGCAGCGTCTACAGCCCGAGCTTTGCCATCGCTTCAGCCACGGTCAACTTCAGCCACACACAAATCACCGTGCCGGCTCGGGGCGAGGCCGTCCTGAGCGTGACCATCACTCCTCCCGCCAGTCTACCCAACAAGGGGCTCTACGGCGGCTACATCCAGCTCGAGCCGGTAGGGGCTGGCCTGAAGCTCAACGTGCCCTATGTGGGCATGCAAGGCGGCTATCAGGCTATTCAGATTCTCACCCCGGCCGCATTTGGCTTCCCTTTGTTGGCCAAGCTAAATGCCGCAGGCACCGGCTACGAGGTTCTGCCCAGCGGCGGCACCTTCAGCCTACAGGGTAACGACCTGCCCTACCTCCTGGTGCACTTCGAGCACGGCGCTCGGGTTTACGAGGTGGTCATTCTCAACGCTGCCACCAACACCCCCATCCACCCCAAGTACAGCCGGGCCGACTACGCCGAGTACACCCCGCGCAACACCAGCGCCAACGGTTTCTTTGCGATTCCCTGGGACGGTACCCGTATTAGCAAGTACGCCAAGGAGAACGTCTACGACAATAAAATTCCCGTGCCTGCCGAGTTCCAGGCTGTACCCAATGGCCAGTACAAGCTGCAGATTCGGGTGCTGAAGCCCACCGGCAAGATGTCCAACCCAGCTGACTGGGAAAGCTGGACCTCGCCGATTATCACCATCGCCCGGCCCTAACCCCCAGGCCGACCTGAAAGACCCGCTTCGGCGGGTCTTTTTTCGTATGCTATGGGCACATGGAACTGCGCGGCCCCCGCATTCTGCTCCGCTCCCCTCGCCCAGAGGACACCCCGGCCCTGTTTGCCCTGATGTCCGACCCGGTGCTGGCTCCCTTCGTCTATTGGGAGCCCCACCAGGACCCCCACCAGACCTACCAATACCTCGAGCACCTGCAAGCCAAGGAGGGCTTTTTCGTCATCGAGGCTGGGGACCAGCCCGCAGGGGTCATTGGGCTGCACCTGGACTGGGCCAACAAGCTGGGCGAGACCGAGACCTGGCTGGGGCGGCCCTACTGGGGCAAAGGCATCAACACCGAGGCCAAGGTGGTGCTCTTCGACTACGCTTTTGGGCCCTGGGACCTGCGCCGCATCCAGGCCATCGCCCATGTGCACAACCCCCGCTCGCAGCGGGCACTGGAGAAGCTGGGCTTCCAGCGCGAAGGTCTGCTGCGCCGCTGGCGCTGGATTCGCGGGGAGCCGTGGGACTTCTACATGTACAGCCTGCTGCCGGAGGAGTGGATGTCGAGCCGCCCGCCGATTTTTTACTAACCCCTGCCCCAAAGCCCTGCATGGGCGCTACAATGAAGAACAATCACATTTCTTGCCGGTGCCTTTATGCCCGCTTGTTTGTACCTGCTGGATGAGCCCCATGTACGGGTAGAAGGGGGTCGGCTCGAGCTGGCCCCTTCCCGCCCAACCCTGCTGCTGATCTACCTGGGTTATCGCGAGGAGTGGGTGAGCCGCGAGGCGCTGGCCGGCCTGCTATGGCCCGAAAGCCCGGAGGAAGAGGCCCGGCACAACCTGCGGGTTAACCTGCACCGGGCCAGAGCCCTGCCCTGGGCCGAGGAGCTGGAAATTGAGCGGGAGCGGATTCGCTTGCGCGTAGCTACCGACGTGGCGCACTTTCGCCAGGCCCTGGGACAAGGCGACTGGAAGGCGGCGGTGCGCTGGCACCGCCGGCCTCTCTTGCAAGACTTTCCCCTGCAGGGCCTGCCCACCCTGGAGGACTGGGCCAGCCTGGAACGCCAGGCTTTGCTGGAGGCCTGGAAAAGCGCGGCCCGGCTGCATGCCCTGGAGCTGGAACAAAGCGGCCAGCCCGGCGAGGCCAGCCTGCTGCTGGGCGAACTCCTGCGCCACGATTTGCTGGCCGAGGATATCCTGCAACACTACCTGCGCACAGCCTACCTGGCCGGCCAGCGCGATGCGGCCCTCAAAACCTACCAGCGCTTTGTGCAAGAACTGAAGCAGGAGCTGAACCTGGAGCCCATGCAGGCCACCCAGGAGCTAGCCCAGACCCTGCGCCGTTCGTTACCGCTACGGCTGAGCCCACCCAGGCTCGAGGCCCGGATTCCCCTCGAGGTTCTGCACCCCCCGCGCCTGGTGGGGCGTGCCCCCGAGCAGGCCCGCCTGCTTGGGGCCAGATCTGCCTGGGTGAGCGGGGAGCCGGGCGTGGGCAAAACCCGTCTGCTGCTGGACACCTTTCCCACTGCCCCCCTATTTCGCTGCCGCGAAGGGCTGGAAAACGTGCCCTTTTTCCCGGTGCTCGAGTACCTCAAGGCCCACCTGGATGCCCTGCCCGAGCTGGGCCCTTACCGCGAGGACCTGGCCCGCCTGCTGCCCGAGGCCTGGCCTGGGTTCAGGCCTGCCCCCGCCGACCCCCACAGCCTAAAGCGGCGCCTGCTGGAGGCCCTGCACCGCGCACTGGACAACACCGAACCCCTGCTCTTCGACGACCTGCAATGGGCCGACGAGAGCACTTTGGAACTGCTGCTGTACCTGCACAGCCAGGAACAGCGGCTGGTGGGGGCCTACCGCACCCACGAGGCAGGGCCGGCCCTGACCAGAACCCGAGAAGCCCTGCGCACCCAGGGGCTCGAGGAAATCGAGCTGGAGCCCCTGAAGCCAGAGGCAGTACAAGCCCTGCTGGCCGACCTGAGCGGGGGAGCCGAGGAACCCCGGCTCTTTTCGGCCTGGCTGCATAGCAAAACTGGGGGCAACCCTTTTTTTGCCCTGGAAACCCTCAAGGCCCTTTTTGAAAACGGCCAGCTGCAAGCCGAGGGCGGGGCCTGGCACACGCACCTGGACGAGATTACCCGCAACTACGCCGAGCTACAGGTGCCGCCGCGGGTGGCCGAGGTGGTGCGGCGGCGGGTGGGGCGGCTGTCCGAGAGTACCCAGCGGATACTCCAGGCCGCCAGCGTGGTGGGCGAGGGCTTCACCCCAAAGCTGCTCTCGGAGATGGTGGGCCTGTCGGAGGGAGTTGTGCTGGAGGGCCTCGAGGAGGCGGGTTCACTGGGTTTGGTTCATCCGAACAGGTTCACCCATGACCTGATCCGCCAGGGCATATACGCCACGCTATCCCACCCGCGCAAAATGACCCTGCATGCCACCGTCGCCAGGAGCCTGGTTGGCTCCGCCCCAGCCTTACTAGCCCAGCACTGGTATTTTGCCGGAAAGAACGACCAGGCTAGCCGCCTCTGGGAACAAGCTGCCGAGCAAAGCCATGATGCCGGCCTCTCTGTTCACTTTATGAAAAAAGCCCTGGAGGCCAACACGGAACCGCAGCGAGCGGTGAGCCTCGAGCTAAAGCTGACCCAGTACCTAGGGGGAATTGGGCAGTACACCGAGGCTCAGGCCCGCCTTACAGCGCTTTTACAAAAGCCCCTGACCCTTTCCCAACGAGCCACCGCCCTGGCTTTGCTGGCAGGGGTTCACGTACAAAATATGCGGTTGGCTTTGGCCGAGCCAATTCTAGCCGACCTGGCGAATAATTACCCCTCTGAACAGTTAGACGAAGGAACTCGTGTGGTGGTCTGGCTGTTGCAAAAAGCCTGGCACTTCCAACGCGGTGAATACGAGCAAGCCCTGGGCTTTGCCCGTCAACTGGCCCAGCTTTACGCGCAAAATGAGAACCCCAGTACCCGCTTTGATCTGCTATTACTCAAAAACGACATGGGAGCGCAACTAACCCAGCTCGGTAAGCTAGACGAAGCTCGGCTAGAGCTGGAGGAGGCTTTTACCCTTGCCCAGTCGCTGAATTCCCGTCATGCACGCATCTCCTGCATGAGCAACATCGTCTATTACTGGATTGTTCGAGGGGAGCCGGAGCGGATTCTGGAACCTGCCGAGCAGGTACTAGCGGAAGACCCCGAGTATCAGGAAGGTCGCACTGAAAACCTGGAAGTCAATCTTGGTACGGCTAACCTTCGACTGGGTCGGTGGGAGGGGGCCATAAGGCACTACGAGGCGGTACGGCTCAAAGGGCGGCATCCCATGTTTGGGCTGCTGGCCCGCACCCGATTGTATGGGCTATACCACCAGACTAACCGAACGGGGCAGGCACAGCAAATGCTGCAAGAAGCCCTCGAGTTCCTGCCTAAGACGTCACACCTACCCACCCGGGCCATACTTCTGACCCTGGCCCTGCAGTACGGCAGCCCAGAAGAGCTGGCTCAGGTACGCCAAGCGGTTGAGCCGCTTGACCGCACTCGACTCCCCCCTGAGGTGAGGGTTCAGCTCGAGGCAGCCGAGCAGGTCAGGCCTTGAGCCGCTTGACCGCACTCGACTCCCCCCTGAGGTGAGGGTTCAGCTCGAGGCAGCCGAGCAGGTCAGGCCTTGAGATGCTGGTGTAACGCCGTCCACCTACGCTATTCCCATGCCCCCCCGACTGCGCCAGAGTCTCCTGGTACGGGTGTACACCACGCCTGGCCCAAATGGCCTATCCAGGCCCATCTACCACGTCCACAACCTGAAGACAGGGGAAGAGATGCAGTTTACCAACTGGGAGGAGCTCAGGGCCTACCTGGAGCGGGTCTGGCCGCGTCAGCTACGCTAAGGGCAGGAAAAAGCAGAGAAAATCTTGTTTCTGGCCCGGCTCGCCCGGTCTCGCTGGACTGGACTGGCGCTGGCTGCCAGGGCCGCTCCCGCTGTGGGTAGGGTTTTCCAGCTTTCTAGAGGTTTCCAGCCACTGGGTTTTTGTTGAGACGCTGGTGTAACGCTGGCTTTCTAAAGTGAGCCTGTCCACTCATTGCCGTGGACAGCGCATGGGAGGTGAAGCATGCGAATTCTGGCTTTATGGTTATTTGGATTGTTTGCTCTGACCCTATTTGGAGGCTGCGGCAGCCGCTCGAGCACCACCCAGCCCCTTGGCCCCCAGGTGTTCGTGGGCGAGATTGCTGGGAGCGATGCCCTGATTGCCCTGGTGGTGCAGGATGGCCAGTTGGTGGCCTATTCTTGCGGGGGTCCCAACACCTGGGGGAGCCATACCGGCTGGTTCTATGGCAATCTCAGCGCCGGGCAGATTAGCCCCACCACCGCCTCCAACGGACACCGCCTCGAGGGCCGCCTTAGCGGTTCTTCGGCCAGCGGTAGCTTTACCCTGCCCGACGGCACCACCCTTAGCTGGACCGCCCAGGAGGCCCGGCCCGACAGCGGCGCGGGGCTTTACAGCCACCAGCAGGACGGTCAGCTTACCGGGCTGATTGTGACCAACCAGGGCCGGATGGCCGGTGCTTCCCGCCTGGCTACCAGCGATGCCACCGGCCTGTACGCCCCGGTGCAGGTGATCACTGCCCCCACTGTCACCAACCCCAGCCCCACGGTTAGCGTAACCTTTCCCGACCGGCCCCGGCTCGAGTTCACCCTGACCCCGGTAGACCCCTTGCGCCACATGGTCACAGCAGAAAGCCCTACCCTCATCGTGCTGCTACACGGGGCCACCGCACTCAACCCCGACCCCAGCAAAAGAAGAGAGGAAATTCAAGCAGACGGCCAGCCGGGTACCCGCAAGCACGCCCGCCACTACTGGACCTACCCCTTCGTAGCTGCTTTGCTGGGAGCCGAACCCAGCAAGAACGCCCCCCTGATAACGCTGGAGGGCACCGACATCACCGGGAATGCTTTCCTTAATGCAGGCCTGAGCCTGCCCGGTCAAAATACAGATCAGATTCCCGAGGCCAGCCAGTGCACCCTGGGCGACATGATAACCGCCGAACGTTATTCCCCCGGTCAGACCACTGCCCCCAAACTTACCGTGCTACTGGGCCACCGCGATGCAAAAGACAGCCTGATCGAGCAGGCCATGTATGCCGTCGACCAGATTTACGCCTGTGTCACATTGTTTGAACAAACCTTCAAAAGAAAGCCCAAGCTGGTCTTTGTAGCCCATAGCTGGGGCGGCCTGATCACACGCTTTGTCCTGTCTAATCCCACCCGTACCTCCCTGCAGGCCATCACCACCCCCCTGAATCTGCGCTTCCCTCCCAGCAACAACCGCTACGACACTGGCGACCTCTCCACCAGGGTGAAGATGGACTACTTGCGCGACCTGACCTACTACGCTGTGACCCTGGCCACACCGCACCAGGGCGTGCGCTTTATAGACAGGGCCCAAGAGATGGTTCGGGCTGTAGGGCTATTGCGCGGAACCATCAACACGGCCGATCAGGAGCAAGAGCGCCTGCTAAATTCCTGGCAGAATATCCTTAGCTTGCTTCTGAACCTTCCTCCAGCCGATGCCATCAACGCCGAGCCAGTGGTCGCCGCGCTGGCCTCGTTTGAACAGTTCGCCCAGAACACCCTGACCATGAACCGGGTCTGGGCCGAGAGTCATACCGTGCTGTGGGAGGCCCTCAACACCGGGCCACTGCACCCCAGCCGGGCCATCCGCACCAACCAGTCGCCCATCGCGGGAGCCAAAAACCAGCTCATTCCCATCTATGCGCTGGGGGCTCGCAACCCCGGTAGCACCGTGGCCGACACCCTCAACCTGGGCCAGATTCCCAGCGACTTCACCGCCCTAGGTAGCTTGCAGAAAGGAGCAACCAAGCAAAGCTGGGTTATCCAGGCGATTGGTGGCGACTTCATCTACAGGTTTCTGGACCTGACCAGTGGCCCCCGCACCCCGTTCACCGGCTTCGCCAACCAGCTCGACCGCACCGAGCGGGTGGATGCCATCGCCCTGCTGCGTACCTATCTCGACTCGGTAGCCCCCCAGCTCAACCTTTTCTTCCGCGCCCAATTTGGTAGCAGTGCCGACCAGTTGCTACGCTTCATGCTGGCTCAGCTAAAGGTTCAGAGCACTTCCCCCGTGCCTATCTTTCTTAACCAGGGCTTTACCGTAGACCTGGGCGGTAGCGTAAGCCTGCCGGTACCCAGGCTATCCTGCCAGGGTCGGAGCATCATCCTGGACTATGGCCCCCTGGTCAATGCCCTGGTCGAGCACTATGGCAGCCTGAACGCTGCTGCCAGGGCTCTAGCCTCGCTCAGCTTCCCAGCTCTGTTGAATGCGCTGAACAGCCTGGGAGGCAACTTTGTGGGTCTAGCGGTCAACTTTAGCAGCTGGTTCACGAACACCTTAAATACCCTCACCAACCTGCCCCAGAACTGTCTAGACCCGTCTAATTGGACCCTCTCCTGGCCCCCAACCAGCATTCCAGCTCCTCGAGCAGTTCCCACCGGCAGTCCGGTCAGCGATAGGGTCATCGACAACGACGGCCTGGTGGAGTACGACTCGGCCATGGGGTTCCGGCTGGGCACCGGCATCAACGCATTCTTCGACCACACCCGCACCGACTTTGTAGTGGATGGCAAACCCCTACCCGGCTCCTGGTACCGCCGCTACCGCAGCGATGTTGAGCAGTTTAACCACGATGTGCAAAGAGAAGAAACCGGGCGCTACGTCTGGAACGACATCCTCTCGCGCAATCCCGGCCCCCTGCCCAGTGCCCAGGGCAACCTGAGTGTTCACCCGTAGGAGCAGAGGCTTTCCCCAATACCAGCCCCGCCCCTGGGCGGGGTCTGGTTTAATAGCCGCCCTACTGAGACGCTGGTGTAACGGCACTGGACTACTCTCCTATCCAAGGAGGCCCAGAATGAAACTCCCGACCCTGTTCGTATCCGCCCTGCTGGTAGCCCTGCTCCCGGCTTGCGGCGCCAGCAATCCCACCCCCGGCAACCCAACCAACCCCGGCACCAGTGGCCTGGCCGGGTTCAAGACCGCGGCCATCCTGCCCGAGGGCCTGAAGGACCTCGAGCAAGAGCTCTCGCCCCTGCTGGTCGAGCTGGTCGCGCTGGCCCGCGACCTCGGCCAAAACCCCACCGCCCTCACCGGCACCCTGACCCAAAGCGGCAACACCTTCACCTACAACCCCACCCCCACCAACCGCCTGCGGGTGGTCTGGAGCGACGGGGTGGTCTACGAGTTCAGCATCGCCCAGTTCCAGGGCAACCTGGCCGCAGGAGCCACTGCCTTTTACAAAGGCAACCACCTGCTCCAGTTCAACGCCCAGCTCGAGCCCGACAATGAAATTGGTCCGGTCAACCTCAGCCTCCGCTCCCAGCGGCAGGGCAGCACCCTCAGCGTGAACCTCAGCGGAAGCGCCTTCTTTGAAGGGCAGACCCACACCCTGAACCTGACCTACGCCCAGCAGGTGCTCTCCGATTTTGGCCCCGGCTCCATCGAGTTCCGCCACCAGGACACCCTCCAGGGCAGCCTGAGCAGCCCTAGTTTCCAGATTCAGGTCAACGAGACCTACGACTTCCGCCTGGTGGGCAGCAGCAGCCTGGTCATGCAGACCATCCGTACCCTGAACAACGCCTGGAGTGACGGGGGGCAGCAGTTTCGGCTGCAAAATGGCCTCGTCAAGCGGGTTTTCCGCGACGGCAACCCCATCGAGCGCGACTTCTGGACGGCCCAAGGCGACCTCTTACGCGGCAGCGCGCGGGTGGGTGGTTTCGGCCAGAGTTTCAGCGGGAACCTGCTCGAGCAGTTCCTGGATACCCCCGGCGGGCGGGTGCGGCTGGGGGCCTTCCGCTTCTGAAGCCACCCGTCCGGGTCGCGCTAAAAACAGCGCTTTAACAGAGGGCAACCCCGTTCATAAAGGAGGCGGCAATGAAACGAAAATGGCTGGTTCTCTGGCTGGTGCTGGCCCTGCTGGCTGCCTGTGGAGGCTCCACCCCTACACAAGGCATCTGGGATACCTCGAGCTGGGACTCTGCCATCTGGCAGTAAGGAGGAAAACATGAAAGGACGCAATATCTTCTACTTTGGCCTGGGAGCACTCCTGGTCGCAACCGGATTGTACGGACTTTCGCTGGGCAGCCTGACCACCTTCACCGCTGGCACGCCCATCCGGGCCAGCGAGGTGAACGCCAACTTCAACACCCTCAAAACAGGCGTAGAAGCCCTGGAAACCGGCAAGCAGAACCGCGTAACCGCCTCCTGCGGCGAGGGCAGCAGCATCCGCGTAATCAATTCCGACGGCACGGTGGTGTGCGAGGTAGACGATGTGGGGGCGGGCGGCGGGGGTGGCGACATCACCGCGGTCAGTGCCGGCGAGGGGTTGAGCGGCGGCGGGGTCAGCGGTGATGTGACCCTGGGCCTGGCCGATGGTGGGGTGACCAACGCAAAACTGGCGACCAGCGCGGTCACGACCAATAAAATCGCCCTCGGAGCCGTAACCGCGAGCAGAATCGCCGACAATGCCATCAACAACACCAATCAAGTGGCAGCGGGCTCGCTGGAACTGAATGATCTTAAGCAGGCAGACCTACAAGCCACCTTTTTTTTTGGCGCACTTACCAACTCCGGTTCTACTGCATGGCCGACCCAGATAGGTGACTTGCTAATTGCGTTTCCAAGCGCAAACGCAAGCTTTGTCTTTCCAGCAGGTACCTTCACCTTGCCAACCGTCGTCGAGGTGGCGGGTCAAACAAGTGTGGTTTTTTGCAACGGCACAGACTCCGACATTACCAGCAACTTTGCCGTCACTATCAGACGAATCCCGAACTAGAGTGGTTTTCGGCAAGAATTTGACCTGAGCAGCAGGGATAATGCCAACGGCAATGTCAAACACCCCAAAGCCCCGTTGCCGTACTGCGGGGTTGCTCTTGGATAGCGAGGACTGGGTCTGGTCGCCGGTAGAATGTGGGCATGGACATGCTCCCGGTGATCGAGGAACTATCGCAACAAACCCCTTCCAAGATTCTGCTGGTGGTGCTGGACGGCGTAGGGGGCCTGCCCCAAGCACCCGGCGGCCCCACCGAGCTGGCCACGGCCTACACCCCCCACCTCGATGCGCTGGCCAAGCAAAGCGCTTTGGGACTGCTCACCCCGGTCTACCCTGGCCTGGCCCCTGGCTCTGGCCCCGGCCATCTCTCGCTCTTTGGCTACGACCCTTTCAGGTATCTGGTCGGACGGGGGGCACTCTCGGCCATCGGGATCGGGGCCGACTTCCAGGACGGCGATGTGGCCGTGCGGGGCAACTTCGCCACCCTCGATGCGGCTGGGCTGGTTAAGGATCGACGCGCAGGCCGCCCCAGCGATGCGGAAAACGCCCGCGTAGTGGGCAAGCTCAAAGCCGCCATCCAGGAGGTGGAAGGGGTACAGGTGCACTTCTACACCGAGTCCGAGCACCGCTTTGTGGTAGTTTTGCGCGGGGCCGGCCTGGGAGAAAAAACCAGCGACACCGACCCCCAGAAAACCGGGGTGGCCCCCCTGCCCTCCCAGCCCCACGACCCCACCGACGCCGCCAGCAGTAAGACGGCCCGCCTCCTCAACGCTCTAAGCCAGCGCATCCGAGAGGTATTGCAAGACGAGCCCCAGATTAACGGCGCGCTCTTCCGCGGCATCTCCCTCAAGCCCCGCTTCCCCAGCATGGCCCAGGTCTACAAGCTCAACCCGGCCTGCGTGGCCAGCTACCCCATGTACAAAGGGGTGGCCAGCCTGGTAGGCATGAAGGTGCTACAGGTGGAGGGAGTGGAGGACGCACCAGAGGGCAAGGTGCGGGCGCTACGGGAAAACTGGGCCAAGCACGACTTCTTCTACCTGCATTTCAAGAAAACCGACTCCACCGGTGAAGACGGCAACTTCGCGGAAAAGGTCCACAAGATTGAGCTTTTCGACCATCTGCTGCCAGAGCTACTGGCCCTGAAACCCGATGTGCTGGCCATCACCGGCGACCACTCCACCCCCAGCGTGCTGAAAGCCCACTCCTGGCACCCGGTACCGCTCTTGCTGCACGGGCCCTACCTGCGCAACGACGCCGCCCAACGCTTCACCGAGGACGAAGCGTCCAAAGGCAGCCTGGGCCACCTGCGCGGGGTGGAGCTGATGCCTTTGCTGCTGGCCCACGCCGGCAAACTGCAAAAGTATGGGGCCTAGCGGTTGCGGGCCGGTCGCAGGGTGGTCTGGGTGGGCAGGCGGTAGCCGTGGTTGTCGGGGGCGTCGTCGGTGGCCGCGGTGAGCACCCGCCCATTGCGCAGCCGGGTGCCCTCGCCCACCAGGTATACCGCGCCCCAGGGGCGGTAGGTGCTGGAGAGGGTGTCCTTGCTGACCCGGCCATCGGCAAAGCGGATGGTGCGGTAGACCTGCACGGTGGCCCCCTCGGCGGCCCAGTCGACCTGCACGAACTGCTGCGGCTTGAGCTCCGGGCTTACGATGTAGCGGGTGGGGGGGGCCGGGGTTCGGCTAAGCACCGTTGGCTGGCTCCAGGCCACCTCGCGGTCTTTGCTGCCGAAGAGGCGGAAGGTCAGCCGGTTACCGTTGACCTCGCTCTGAATGAGCAGATGGCCGAGGGTGTCGTTTTTGAAGCGCAGGTCGAGGGAGGGCAGAAAGACCGCCGCATCCAGGCCGGTGGGCTGGTAGTAGCGCACCTGGTAGCTGTGCGGGCGGCGCTGCACGATGGGTAGGCCAGCAAAGTAGGCCGAGCGGAAAAGGGTGGTCGAGACCTGGCACATGCCCCCGCCCACCCCTTCCACGGTTTGCTCGCCGGAAATCACGAAGGCTTTTTTGAAGCCGGTGCGCTCCGAGACCTCGCCCATGGCTCTGGCAAAGGAGAAGGTCTCGCCGGGGGCAATCTGCACCCCGTTCAGGCGGCTGGCCCCCAGCGCGATGTTGTAGCCGCGTTCGTAGGAAGACCCCGCAAAGGAGGTGGTGGCCTCGGCCAGAAGCTGGCGGATACCCAGACGGTAGTAGAAGGGGGCTCCTTGGGGGTGGAGGGTGTGGGTTACAGGCAGCAAGAACTCGTCCTGCCCGGCTTGCAGGGCCTCGAGGTAGCGCTTTTTGGCCTCGGCCACGCCAAAGCCATGCCCCATCTGGTCAATCAGCACCCAGTCCTTCAGGGCCGCATCGAAGACCCACTGCGCTCTGCGGGGAGGGCGGGCGGCCCTGGTCAGGAGGGCCTCGAGCTGCCCAACACCAGCAATTTTGATGCGCTGCGGCACACCCACGGTGATCATCTCACCCTTTTCAATGCGGTTTTCGAGGGCATAGTAAATGCCATCGGGCCCGGCCAGGGCTGCCGAAATCCATAAAAAAACAAGGAGGGCCGTTGTTCTCATGGAATTAATCTAACCTGAATTGTGTGCAAAAGGTGTGCTTTTGTCCCTATGGCGAAGTTTATTTTGTCAGGCAGAGGATTTTTAGCACCTAGCCTTCTCCTCGGGTATGGCGCTTTAGCCAGTGTTGCAACACCTCCTGGTAGCGCTCAGGCGAAAGCCGGGGCCGGTCGTAAAAGCCGGCCTCGAGGCGCTGGCGCTGGGCCTCGAACAGAATCACCGCTGCCGCCACCGAAACGTTCAGGCTCTGCACCATGCCCATCATGGGAATAATCACGTGCTGGTCTGCTTGCTGGGCCGCCTCGGGCGAGACCCCCCACTTCTCGGTGCCGAGCAGAATGCAGGTCGGGCGGGTATAGTCCACCTGGCGGTAATCCACGGCCTGCTGGGAAAAATGGGCGGCCAACATCTGAAACCCCTGCCTTCTCAAGAAGGCGAAGGCCGAAGCCGTATCGTCGTGAAGGCGTAGGCCCACCCACTTGGCGGCCGAGCCGGAGGTCTCATTGTAGGTCCTGCCCTGGAGGCTCAGCTCGCCCTGCGCGGGTGGGATGGCGTGGGCTTCCAGCACCCCCACCGCATCGCAGGAGCGCAGGATGGCCGAGAGGTTGTGGGGCTTGTGCACCCGCTCCAACAGCACTGTCAGGTCGGGCTGGCGCTTATCCAGCACCGCGCGAATTCGGGCCAGGCGTTCCGGCGTCACGAGGGCCTATTGTACCGTGAGAAAATAAGCCCATGAAAGCCATCGTGGTAGAACAAAACGGCCCACCAGAAAACCTCCTGTACCGCGAGGTGCCCGACCCCACCCCCCAGGCCGGCGAGGTCGTGCTGCGCACCCGCCTGACCAGCCTCAACTTTGCCGATATCCAGGCCCGGCGGGGAGGTTACGAGGCGGGCAGCCCACCCCCCTTCATTCCCGGCCTGGACGCCGTGGGGGTGGTTGAGGCCCTGGGCCAGGGGGTGGAGGGCCTCAGGGTAGGGCAGCGGGTGGTGGCCTTTGCCGCGGGAGGCACCTACGCCGAAAAGGTGCTGGCCAAAGCCGTGCTCACCTACCCTGTTCCCCCCGAGCTTCCCGACGAAGCGGTATCGGGCCTCACCGTACTGGTCACGGCCTACAACGTTCTGGCCTGGGCCGGGCGACTGCAAAAAGGCGAGACCGTGCTGGTGCACGCCGCTGCCGGCGGGGTGGGCAGCACCGCCATACAGATGGCCCGGGCCCTGGGGGCAGGAAAAGTCATCGCCACAGTCGGCAGCGAAGCCAAAGCCGACTGGGTGCGCCGCCTGGGGGCTGATGCGGTTCTAACCTACCACGGCTTCGCCGAGAGGGTCCTCGAGCTGACCAGCGACACCGGGGCCGACCTGATTCTGGACTCGATTTCGGGCGAAGTCTTTAACCAGGGGATGAAGTGCCTGGCCCCCTTCGGACGGCTGGTGGTGTACGGGCACGCAGACGGGCAGGCCGGAAGTTTCGACACCAAACCGCTGCACCGACAAAACAAGGCCGTAATTGGCTATAGCAGCGGGCACTACCGGCGCAGCCGCCCCGAGGCGCTCAGGCCCACCGTCGAGGCGGTGTTCGAAATGCTGCGCTCGGGTCAGGTCAGCCTCGAGATTGGCGCCAGGTTCAGGTTGGAAGAGGCCAGCCAGGCCCACGCCCTGATGGAAAGCCGCCAGAGCATGGGGAAGATTCTGCTATACCCCTAGACTTCCCGCTCGGTGCGGGAAAGGGGCCAGCTGGACACCTCGTTCAGGGCGCTCACCTCTTCGCTACCGAGTTGCAGGTTGGCTGCTGGCATCAGGTCTTGCAGTTGTTGCACGGTGTTGGCCCCGATGATGGGCGCAGCGACATAGGGACGCGACCACTGCCAGGCTAGGGCCACCTGGGCTGGGTGTACCCCTCGTTGCTGGGCAATCTCCAGTACCTTGTCCAGAATTTTCCAGTTCTGCTCGGTGAAGCGCCCGCTGGCAATGCCCTGGGCCCTTACACTCTCGGGCAGGGGCTGGTCGCGGCGGTACTTGCCGGTCAGGAAGCCGCCGGCCAGGGGGCTGTAGGGAATCACGCCCAGGCCATAGGTTTCACAGACCCGGGCCAGCTCTCGCTCAAAATTCTGCCGGGTGGGCTGGGCAATACTGTACTCAGGCTGAATCGAGACAAAGCTTTCAAAGCCGTGCTTGTCCGAAGCCCACAGGGCCTGCATCAAGCGCCAGGCCGAAAAGTTAGAGCAGCCGATGTAGCGCACATACCCCCGGCGTACCAGGTCGGTCAGGGCCGAGAGGGTCTCCTCGATGGGCACCTGGTTGTCTACCCAGTGCACCTGGTAGAGGTCGATGTAATCGACCTGCAAGCGGCGCAGACTATCTTCCACGGCCCGCATGATCCAGGCCCGCGATAGCCCCTCGCGCTGTAAGGGATGGTTGCGCCCTTCCGAACCACCCGGCCCCATGGCGCCGCGTACCTTGGTAGCAACGATCACCCGGTCACGGTACCCCCGGCTTTTGAGCCAGCGCCCAATAATCTCTTCCGAAACCCCACCGGGGTTGCCCGCAGCCCAGGTGGTGTAGATGTCGGCGGTATCAATCAGATTGCCTCCTGCCTCGACAAAAGCATCCATGATGGCAAAAGCCGTGGGCTCGTCGGCTGTCCAGCCGAACTGCATGGTGCCAAGGGCAATCGGATGAACAAACAGGCCAGATTTTCCAAGTCTGCGGTAGCTCATAGGGCTTGATTGTACGTCCAAGCACACCCAAATAAAGGGTACTGGCTCAGCAAACACCACCCTGAGATAGACAGACCTATCAGCTTTAGGCCTACACCGAGCAACCCAGCCAACCCTCGCCCATCTCTCGCATCAGGCCCATCGAGGCCGTCATAGTGAGGGGGTCGCAGGCCAGCGTGGCCATCGAAGCGGGCCGGTGGCTTATCCAAGGGGTGGTATCGCCCTCCGCTACTCGGATAACTTCATTCAGGTTAGTTCGTCACCGAACGGTGACGAACGGGTATAACTCCAGGGCGGTAGCCGGGTTCTTTCCGAGAACCGCCCTAGGCTGGATTGCTTCGCACCCTTCATGGGATAGCGCACCGGTTGCCAGCAAGCCGGGAAGATGGGAACTAGGTTGCAGCAGGCCGATTGCTGGCATTGGCCCGCAGGCGTTCGATCAGGGGGCGCAGCAGGTCACGCTTGAGCTTGAGGGCCTGACGGTTCACGATAAAGCGGGCGGTGGAGTGGGCCAGCACCTCGACCTCCACCAGGCCAGCCGCCCGGAGGGTGGCTCCAGTCTGCACCACATCCACCACCGCGTCGGCCAGCCCGGTAATGGCCGCCAGTTCAACATTGCCAGCCAGCTCAATGATGTCGGCCACCATGCCTCGCTCACGCAGCACCCTGGCGGTAAAACTGGCATACTTGGTGGCCACCCGCCGGATGGGGCCGCTGGACTCGGGGTGGCGGATCAGCGAGAGGCGGCACACCCCGGTGCCCAGGTCTACGGGCTCGTACACGTCGCGCCCGGACTCGAGCAGCACATCGTTGCCCACCACGCCCACATCGGCGATGCCCAGATCCACATAGATGGGCACATCGTGGTTGCGCAACTCCAGGATGGCAATGCCCCCCTCGCTACCATGCAGTAGTGCCCGTTCGTTCTCGATGGGGGGTAGCTTCAAGCCAGCATGGGCCAGGGCCTGATAGCCATCGGCAAAGTTGCGCCCTTTGGGCAGGGCCACCACCAGGGCAAAGCGTCCGCGAATCATTCCGAGCTTCCTTATATCACAAACGACCCGGAAGTGGCGCAAAAATATCGGCAGCAAGGCGGTTCGCCCGCATAACCTTGACGCATAGCGCATAAGGCGATATAGTATTTGTATCAGCCCCGAAAAACGGGGGTCTTTATTTTTAATATGGCCAAAGAACGCCTGGACAAAGTGCTGGGACACCTGGGTATTGGCACCCGCAAGGAGATCCACCAGCTGGCTCGAGCGGGCCTGATTACCGTAGATGGCGAGATTATCACCGACTCGGCCTTCAAATTTGACCCGACCCAATCGCGCATCGAAGTGGACGGCGAGCCACTGGTGTATCGAGCGTTTTTTCATGTGCTGCTCAACAAACCGGCTGGCTACATCACCTCCACCAAAGACCGTGATGGCATCCCCGTCACCGCCCTGTTGCCCCAGGCCTTGCAGCGTGACGACTGGATGCCGGTGGGCCGCCTGGATAAGGATACCGAAGGACTCCTGCTCCTGACCACCGATGGCGAGCTGCTCCACCGGCTGACCCACCCACGCTGGAAGGTACAGAAGCGCTACTACGCCGAGCTGGCTGCTCCTGCCACATCGGAGGACGTGGCCGCATTCGCCAGCGGCACCATCGAACTTGATGGCGAAACGCTCCAACCTGCCTACCTGCACATTGGCCCCGACCCCCACAAGGTGGAACTGGTGATTCGCGAGGGCAAGTTTCACCAGGTCAAGCGCATGTTTGCGGCCAGGGGCAACCAGGTGCTCTACCTGCGACGGGTGGCCATGGGGCCGCTCGAGCTACCCCCCGACCTGAAGCCCGGAGCCTCCCGCGAGCTCCGCCTCGAGGAAATAAACGCACTGTACAAGGCAGTGGGTTTGGAATTACAACAATAAAAAAGGGGCTGTACTAGATAAGGAGTAGTCTAGTTACAGATTTATGCCGACCAGAAAGACGAAACCAAGCACCAGAAAAGCTGGAAGATTGGTGGAGTATTTCATAGCCGAGACCACCGCTAGAACAGCACTCGGATCTGGTGGGAGTCAACAAGGCCACGGCAGCGCTGTTCTACCGCAAGATACGGACGGTGATCAGTGCACAGATCAAGGCCGAGGTGTTCAGCGGAGTGGTGGAAGGAGTGCGAGTTTCGTTCCAACTAAGAAACCCCCAGTCAACAACTCGCAACACTCAAGCGCTGGCTTAGAGAGGAGGGTGTATTCTAGGCTTATCCAGTACAGCCCCTTTGTCAAAATGCGGACAAGCACAGGATAGGATGTTTTTTCACGCCGCTTGCTCTAGGCTATGGGCATGTACGATTTTCTTTTATCTATCCATAACATCGCCCGATGGCTGGTGCTGCTTGCAGCCATTTATCTGATCTACCGAAGCCTGAGCGGCTTCAAGAGCCGCACTTATACCTCTGCCGACCACCAGGCCGGGCGCGTCTACACTGGACTGATGGATCTGCAGCTGGCGCTGGGTATTCTGCTGCTGGTCTTGAGCCCCCTCGTACAAAGTGCGCTGGGCAACCTCAGTGCGGCCATGCAAAATAGTCAGACCCGCTTCTTTATTGCCGAGCACTGGGTGTTGATGCTGGCAGCGGTGGTATTGGCGCATGTGGGCAGTGGGCGTGTAAAAAAAGCTGCCGATGCCTTGCTCAAGCAACGCCAAGCCCTGATCTGGTATGGACTCAGCCTGGCCTTGATGTTACTGGCCATCCCCTGGTGGCGGCCTTTGCTACGCCTTGGTTGAGGAGTACGCTTCTGCTTCGGACAGAGTTGGCCTTTACGCTGGTTTGCCTCTTCAACCCTTTGGGATTTCGGCGTAATGACGAAAGCATCCACTCAGCCTGAAGGCATGCCAAGTGCGCCCACAATGGAAACGTAACTCTGCTTCCGTCCGATTTTATGTGGGGCTTGCCGTAGCGCAGCTCGAGACCTATCGCGCATTCGTGCGAACCTCTCCAGCGCTGGACTGTAACGTGGATTTTGGAAGTGGAACTATTTATCACCCAATATGAAGTAGCAAAAGCAATAGAGGAGGCCTCGGCCTCCTCCATAGGAAGGGACTGCAAGTTTATTTCTTGACGGTTTCCTTCAGGGCTTTGCCGGGTTTGAAGGCGGGATACTTGGAAGCAGGAATCTTGATCTTCTGGGTGGTACCGGGTTTCACGCCAGTACGGGCCTTACGGCTGCGCACTTCGAAGGTGCCGAAGCCGGTCAGTTGCACTTTGCTACCGGCCTTGAGGGCGTCTTCGACCTTGCTCAGGAAAGCGTCCACAGCGGCCTTGGCATCTTTTTTCTTCAAGCCAGCGGCAGCGGCTACTTGGTCAATCAGGTCGGCTTTGGTTCTGGTTTTCTTGGATCCACCTCTTGCCATATATTTACCTCCTTTGTTTTCCCTTCAGGACGGAGTGTATCACACCTTATCTCCAAATTGCAAGCACCAGGGCGATGTTGGTAGCCGTTTCGCCTCAGACAGAATGGCTAAACCGTGGGCTTTCTGTGATATTCAGGGGGTAAAAGTGCGGTTACGGCGGCCTCGAGCTGGCGGGTTACCTCTTCCAGGGTCTGGTGATCGGTCTTTCCTGGGGGTAGTGCAATGGGGTCACCAAACACCACCCGAATGGGGCGTCGCAAGCGCGGGCCCTTACCCACCGGCCAGGCTTTATCGCTGCCGATAATGGCGGCTGGAACAATCAGGGCACCGGTGCGCAGGGCAATCGCTGCCGCACCGGTCTTGAAGGGTTCGATAAAGCCGGTACGGCTGCGCCGTCCTTCGGGAAATATACCGAAAGCCATTCCCATCTTGAGGGTGCGAATGGCCGCCTTAATGGCCCCCAGGTCGCCCGCGCCCCTTGCCACTGGAATCACATAAAGGCGGGGCAACAGCCAGCGCAGGATGGGATATTTGAACACATCGTCGCGCGACATGTAGCTCACCACCCTGGGGCACGCCACCCCCATCACCACGGGGTCCAGAAAAGACATGTGATTGGAGGCCAGGATCACCGGGCCTTCCCTGGGAATCTTTTCGGCCCCTTCAACTTGCAAGCCAAACAACACCTGAAGCAGCACTCGAGCCAGCGATTTAGTGTTGTAGTAAACCCTCAGACCATACTCGTACATTGCACCCCATCATAAGCAAAAAGCCGTGGAGAGGCGTCCAACACAGACGCATCAACCCGTAGGTCATACCGGATTCAAAAAGATAATCACTCAAAACCGAAAAACTTCGGAGGCTATCTTTTTGAATCCTGGAGCACACCCCACCCCACCTCTCCTTTCAGTCGGCGAAACAAGCATCTCCCTCCGGTCGGCGAAGCAAGCGTATCCCGTTGGTCGGGTTAGTTCGCCACCCTTCGGAGCCGAACTAACCGAATCTGGTATCAGGTCAACCGAACCACCACTCGGCCCCGCACCTGGCCCTGCAAAATAGCCTGGGCTAGCGCGGGTACTTCTTCCAGGGGCACGGTCTTTAGGGTGGCCTCCAGCAGAGGCTTGGGCAGCTCGCGGGCCAGGCGTTGCCAGGCCAGAAGGCGTTTTTCCCTGGGGCACATCACCGAGTCGATGCCCAGAAGGTTTACCCCGCGCAGGATGAAGGGGAAGACGGTGGTCTCGAGCTTCGCCCCGCCGGCGTTGCCGCAGGCCGCCACGCTGGCGCCGTAGGCCATGCGCGGCAACACCCCAGCCAGCACCGCCCCTCCCACGGTGTCCACCGCCCCGCCAAAGCGCTCGGACTCGAGGGGTCTAGCCGGAGCAGCAAGGAGGCTGCGCTCCAAAACCTCGGCTGCGCCCAGCGATCTGAGGTAGCCCTCCTCGCTCAGGCGGCCCGTGGCCGCCACCACACGGTAGCCCAGATGGGCCAGAATCGCGGTGGCCAGGCTGCCCACCCCACCGGCTGCGCCGGTCACCAGCACCTCCCGGCTTTTATCCAGACCGTGGGCCTCGAGGGCCATTACCGCCAGCATGGCGGTCAACCCTGCGGTGCCGATACCCATGGCCTGCTGCAAGGTGAGCCCCTCGGGCAAGGGCACCAGCCACCCCGCCGGTACCCGGGCCAACTCGGCCAGCCCGCCCCAGTGCCGCTCCCCCAGGCCCCAGCCGGTCAGGACGACCGCATCGCCCGGCTTGTACTCCGGCGAGGCCGATTCCACAACGGTGCCGGCCAGGTCGATGCCCGGCACCATGGGGAAGCTGCGGATCACCTTGCCTGCGCCGGTAATGGCCAGGCCGTCTTTGTAGTTGAGGCTGCTGTAGGCCACCCGCACCAGCACCTCGCCCTGCGGCAGCTCCTCTAGCCTCACCTGCCGAATCTGGGCCACGTAGGGGTCGCCCGACTCCACCACCAGTGCCTTGAAGGTTTGCATGGCCCTAGATTACCTGATGGGGGCGGAATGTTAGGCTGATGTGTATGAACACCCCACTGGTCAGCGTCGAGTGGCTGCAGGCCCACTTAGGCGACCCAAGGCTCCGCATCGTGGACTGCCGCTTTTCCCTGCAAGACCCCAAAGCCGGGCGCCAGGCCTTCTTGCAGGGGCATATCCCAGGGGCAATTTACCTCGACCTCGAGGCCGACCTCTCGGCCCCGGTGCGCCCCGACCGCCGGGGCGGGCGCCACCCCCTGCCCACCCCCGAGGTTCTGGCCCAGACCCTAGGCCGCGTAGGCATCGGCAACGCCCACTGGGTAGTGGCCTACGACGACCCCCCCGCTGGAGGAATGTACGCCCCTAGGCTGTGGTGGCTTTTGCGCTGGCTGGGGCATGAACAGGTCGCGGTGCTGGACGGTGGCATTGGGGCCTGGCGGGAAGCAGGGTACCCCATCTCCACCCAGCCCGCCCAGTACCCCCCCACTTCCTTCCAGGCCAACCCCCAGCCCGAGCGACTGGCCGATGCCGAAGCGGTGGCCCAACGCCCTGCGGGCAGCCTTCTGATCGACTCCCGCGCCCCCGAGCGCTACCGCGGCGAGGTGGAGCCCCTCGACCCGGTGGCCGGGCACATCCCCGGGGCCATCAATCGAAACTGGCTGGACAGCCTGGAGGCCTCGGGCCGCTTCAAAAGCCCTGAGGCGCAGGCCCGGCGCTTCGCTGGCTTAGAGGGTAAGATTATCGTCTACTGCGGTTCGGGGGTCTCGGCCTGCGCCAATGTGCTGGCCCTCGAGCTCATCGGCAAAAAGGCCCAGCTCTACGCGGGTTCCTGGAGCGACTGGGTCTCCGAGCCGAGCCGCCCGGTGGCCAAAGGGGATACGTAAGGCCATGCCCCATCGCCCCCGCTACGGCAGGGTAAACTCGAGGCCAGAGCTATGGTGGCCCTTTCCAACCGACTCAAAACCTACCTCGAGCTTGTCCGCTTCGAACACACCCTGTTTGCCCTGCCCTTCGCCTACGGCGGCATGCTGCTGGCGGCCAAAGGCTGGCCGGGCTGGGAGATATTCGGTTGGGTAACCCTGGCCATGGTGGGAGCCCGCACCGGGGCCATGGCCCTGAACCGCCTGATCGACTGGCGCATCGACGCGGCCAACCCTCGCACCGCGGGCCGCCACCTGCCCCGGGGCCTGGTCAAGCCCGGCGAGGTGCTGGCCCTGGCGGTGGTGGGCCTTCTGGCCCTCACCCTGGCGGCCTTCAACCTCAACCCCCTCACCGCCCAGCTTCTGCCGGTGGCGGTATTTTTTCTGGTGGGCTACAGCTACACCAAGCGCTTCACCTGGCTGTGCCACTTCTGGCTGGGCCTGACCATCGGGGCCGCCACCGCGGGGGGCTGGATTGCCGTGACCGGGGCATTTGAGCCAGCTCTGTTCGCCCTGTGGGCCGGTACGGCCTTCTGGCTGGCCGGCTTCGACATCCTCTACGCCACCCAGGACTTTAAGTTCGACCGCGATAACGGCATCCACAGCGTACCGGCCCGCTTTGGCATCCCCACCGCCTTGCGCATTGCCCAGGCGGCCCACGCCCTTACCTTCTTCTTCTTCCTGCTCACAGGGATGTTGAGCGGGGCGGGCGGGCTCTACTTCCTGGGGGTTCTGGCGGTGGGAGGGGTGCTTTGGTACGAGCACCGGCTGGTGCGGCCCGACGACCTGAGCAAGGTAGACCAGGCCTTCTTCCAGGCGAACGTGGTGGTGAGCCTGGGGATGCTCCTGTTCATCCTGCTGGACACTGTAATCTAACCGAGAGCTCTGGCAAGAACATTCGTTGGAATGGGCCCTGAGCGGGGCTCTGGGGACGATTTGCAGCCGCCTTGAAGAGGTACCGGGCAAGGTCCCAGACGGAGCGGATCATGCAAGGTCTACCGTGGCTCATCAGCCCCGCGCCTAAGGGCCTTGAGGCCCCTGCGCAAGGTCATCGACGGAAACGTAGGTATAGAGGGCATATCTCGCTCACTAACCCTGCTTACCCTAACGGGTCTGGTCGGGGTAGCTGCCTCATAAACCCGCTCCTCGACCACCAACACGAGCGGAGGTTACTTCCCTTTCCTCCCTTTCCGAACGGTTGACCTACCGGCAGGCTGGGTTCCCCACTTCAACAAAGGTAGTGTGACAGGCGGCCACCCCATCCGCGCAGTCATTGCCTGAACCAACTCCCTCCAGTAAGGCCAGGTGTTTACTGGGAGGTTGACTTCACGAAAAATCTCAAAGTACGGCTGGCTGATCGGTTGAACGCTCTTGAAGCGCAACGCGAATTCCGCCTCAATTCTTCCGACGGGTTCGGAGGGTGACAGATCGTCGGTCGCAAGCAGCGAGTAACGGTGGAAAACTTCAAAGCCGCTATCCAGGGGTGTGTAGCTCGCCTCGTCTGCGATCTCGAGCCGGGTACCAGCAGGCTTGATCGGGAAGCTCCTGGCTTCGACGTTGAGGCGGACCAGCCGAACTTCGAGAAGCTCCAGCCCTTCGATGAACTGCCCGTACTCGGCGGGGCTCAAAGCGGACGGGGTGTTGGCAGATCTCTCGCTCAAGCTAAGCTCCCAGGAAACGTTGGAAGTCTTTCTGCACTGAAGCCAGAACGTGGGGTCCACGCAGATGCTCGAAGGCGTTCGCGCGGATTTGAGTTTCGATTTGCCAGCCCCACGCGAGCAGCCGGTGCTCTATGCGATCCAGCCGGTGACAAACGTTCTGCAGTTCAAGGTGCAGCCGGTGGTGCAACGCGCCCTGAGCTACGAGGGTTAGAAGGTAGGCCTCGAGAGCCACTCCCTCCTCCCGGGCGCCCTTCTGCAGTTGCTGATACAGCATGCGCGGCAAGTGCAGCCGAACCGTACCGTCTGTGGATGCAATGGGGGCTTCCTCCGGTTGTGAGACCGGAGACTTTCGAGGTCGCCCCCCTTTCTTCCCATTCTTACGAGCTGCTGCAGCCTTGGCCGGGCTGCTGACCCTACCCCCCCGCTGTCCTAGCTGGGCCATCCAGGCCCGCGTCCCATAAACACCCCTTACGAGGAAAGGCACGCTCACGTCGGCATCCAGCGCTTCCCAGTGGAGACCGGTCCCGGCCGGGGTCACCTCGACCTGGCTCAACGCCTCGTCACTAGCCCCCTGTAAACCCTCGATCAGGTCAACGCTGACCGATACGCGGCGGCCATCTCTAAGTTCGACCTCGAGTTCCCGGGACAGTGGGTTGTAGCGGGCGTGGCGAGCCACGGGCTCAGACCGCTCCGCCAACTCACCCGCCTTCCGAGCAGCCCCAATTTGTTGAAGAAGATCAGCAGTCACCATGGATCTCTCGCCACCATTCCAACAGGGAGTCGTTGTTTCGACTCACTATCTCTATAGCTCTCACTACATCGCCGTTTTTGACATCCCCGCGAATCTCGCGAATCTCTACAGCCTTTCCGTCGAGGCCAAGAAGAATAAGGACTTCACCATCGGTGGTCATGACATGAACGTGGGGAGGGCGATGGTCGTTGGGATATATAACTATACGGAATCCATCTATCCTACGGCTCGGCATTTACCCGAGAGCATATCAACCTCCCCTTCACAGGGTACAACGGTCGCTTGGGTTTTTGCAAGCCCGCTTGGGTTTTGCCAGGCTTTTATCATATTATGAATGAGCCAGGAGAAGCGAAAGGCATACCCAGCCCAATACCGTACTTGATGGAAGTACCCGACTTGCGAGCCCATAACCGTAGGTATGATATCCCTTTTTGCCGAACCCTTCCCACCCAGAACAAGAACCGTGGGCTTATCAAGGGCTTACTGTGGCCCACCCTGATGTAATCAAAATGAACTGGTATTAGACAGATCAACTTTCACTTCGATGACAGTTTCTATCTCCCAGGTGAACTTCGCAAGTAGCTATGCATCCTGGCCCGAAAGAACATCCCGCATCATCTGGGCCACCGCGTAGGCGTCGTAGAGGTCGGAGTAGCCCATCAGCGAGAGGCGGAAGACCCGGCCCTTGAGCTGCCCCTGCCCGCCGATGATGGTGGCCCCACGGGCGGCGAAGGCCTCCTTGAGCTGGGGGTAGCTCACCCCCGGGGGCAGGTAAAAGCAGGTGGTGGCCGGGCTTGGCACCTCGGGCACGGGCTGTAGGCCCAGCACCTGGCCGGTGGCGTAGAGCAGGTCGTTTTGCTGTTTTTTGAGGGCGATGTGCTGGGGCAGGTGGGGCAGCAGCTCCTCCAGCACGGCGGCGGTGGCCGCCACCAGGTTGATGGCCGGGGTCCAGGCCGACTCCCCCGAGGCCTGCACCTTTAGCTCGGAGGCCAGGTTCAGGTAAAAACCGCGGGGCTTCAGGCGCTCGATGGCCCGAGGCGCCAGGGCCGCGTAGGCCAGGCCCGGCGGGCACATGAGGCCTTTTTGCGAACCGCAGGCGGCGGCATCCAGCCCCCAGCCCTCCAGCTCGAACTCGCTGACGAACAGGCTGGTGATGGCATCCACCACCACCAAGGCCTCAGGGAAGCGGGCCTTGAAGGCCTGGGCCAGGGTTCGCACGTCGTTGAGGGCCCCGGTGGAGGACTCCGAGTGGGTGAGCAAGAGGCCGTGGAAAGGCCCCTCCAGGCCCTCCAGGTGCTCGGGCCGCACCACCCGGCCCCACTCCAGCTCGAGCCGCACCACCTCCAGCCCGGCCTGGGCAGCAATTTTGGCCCAGCGCTCGGAAAAGTTGCCGTGCACCGGCACCAACACCCGCTCTTTGGGGGCAAAGAGGTTGTGCACTAAAGCGTCCATGGCCGCAGTGCCCGAGCCGGTGAGCAGCAAGACCTGGCCCTGGGTACGGAAGGCGGCCTCGAGGCCAGCCTTGGCCTGCAAGAAGATCTTCCTGGCCGCCTCGCTGCGGTGGTGAAGCTGGGGCCGGGCTAGGGCTTCCAGGGCTTTAGGGTGCAGTTCCACCGGGCCGGGGGTGAGCAAGCGAGAGCGGTACATAGCCTGCATTCTAATGGCCCTACAACGCGGCCAGGTCTACCCGCTCCAGCACGTCTAGAGCCCGCAAAGCCTCCAGCACCGCCTCGCTGGGGCGCTCGTCTACCTCCAGCACGAACAAGGCCCGCCCCCCCGGGGCATCGCGCCCGAGCTGCATACCGGCAATATTGATACCGTTTTCGCCCAGCAAAGTGCCCACCTTGCCCACCACCCCCGGGCGGTCGCGGTTGACGCAGACCAGCATGTAGCCCACCGGGACGGCCTCGAGGTTGTGCTCGTCGATGCCCACAATGCGGGGCTTGCCCCCCAGCACCGCCCCCCGGGCCCGGCGGGTCTCCCGGTCGGTCTCGAGGCGCACCTCCAGCACCTGGCGGTAGTCGAGCGGCTGCTCAATCTGGCGGGTCACCAGCGCGATGCCCCGGTCGCGCAGGAGGGGCCGGGCCGAGACCAGGTTGGTCGCACCCGCTTCCAGCACCTGGTCGAGGAGGCCCTTGGCCACCGCCGAGGCGATGGGGTCGGGGTTCTTTTCGAACTCGCCGTAGTAGGAAACCTCCACCGTCTGGGGGCGTCCCTGGGTAATCTGGGCCAAGAGCCGGCCCAGGGCTTCGCCCAGGGGCAGCCAGCTCGAGAACACCTGCAACCCCTCCGCATCGAAACCGGTGTTGAGGGCGTGGGCCAGGTTACCCTTCAGGGTCTCGATCACCCGCTCCAGCACAGCCTCCCCCACCCGCTCCTGGGCCTCGAGGGTGTTGGCCCCCAGGTGGGCGGTATGCACCACCCTGGGGTGGCACAGCAAAGGGTGCTGAGCGTCTGGGGGTTCCTCCACGAAAACATCCAACCCTGCCCCCCACAAATGTCCTTCGTCCAGGACTTCTAGCAGAGCTTTTTCATCCACTATGCCGCCCCGGGCGGCGTTCACCACCACCGCCCCCTTGGGCAAGAGGTACAGCTCGCGCCGGCCTATCATGCCCCGGGTCTCCTCGGTCAGGGGGGTGTGCACGGTGAGGAAGTGGCACTGGCGCAGCATGTCGGCCAGGTCGTCGTAAAGCTCCACGCCCAGGGTCTGGGCCCGGCTCTGGGGGATGTAGGGGTCGTAGGCCAGCACCCGCATATCGAAGCCCTTGGCGAACTTGGCCACCTGGCTGCCGATGCGGCCCAGCCCCACAATCCCGATGGTCTTGTGGTTGAGCTCGAGGCCCAGATACTTGCGGTCCCACTGGCCCTGGCGAATCTTCTGGTCGGACTCCACCACCCCCCGGGCCGTGGCTAGTAGCAAAGCCCAGGCCAGCTCGGCGGCCGAACGAGTGTTGGCCTCCGGCACGTTCACCACCAGGATGCCCCGGCGGGAGGCGGCCTCGAGGTCCACGTTGTCCACCCCCACCCCACCCCGGCCCACCACCTTGAGGTTGACCCCAGCCTCCAGCAGTTGGGCGTCCACCCGGGTACGGCTGCGGGTAATCAGGGCATCGTACTGGCCAATCACCTGCAGGATTTCCTCGCGGGGCATGTTGGGGCGGTAGTCGAGGCGCACCTCGAGGTTCCTGACCTCACCCAGCCGCATTTCGTCGGTCACAAGCACTTTCCACATAACTCACACTGGCCTTCGGATTTTCAGGTCAGGGCCCGGCCCAACCCTTACAAACACGCCCAAAACCTTATCACTTTGTTCCATCTGGCACAACCTATGGAGCAAAACAGTCGCACTGGCTTCAGCCAACCATCCGTTGCCCCTGATCGAGCGCACGAATGAACTGAAGACCGTCGTTACGGGGAGGCCGCAGACCAGTCCAGCTGAGATGTGGGGCCGGCGGCCTGCTCTGGATATAGCGCCTTTGCGGTGTGGAAAAACCCGCTTCGGCCAGCCAATGCTTCCTGCGCAAAATGGGCACAACGCCACCTGCCAGGTTGCGACCCAATTCTGCTTCAGGTAACATGTAGCCAGACAAAAGCCTGTGCTAAACTTACGCCACGAAGAAGAACCGACCTTTGCTGCCCTTTTGGCCTGGTCAGATCCGGTTGGTTCCGGCCGGGTCGCCCCGATAGAACCCGCGACTCTCAGTAGCTGAACAGGAGAAATCATGAAAATTGCTATCGTAACCGACTCGACCTCCGACCTGCAGGCCCGCGCTGCCGAAATGGGCGTGGAAGTAGTGCCCCTTTATGTCAATTTTCAGGGCAAAATTCACAAGGACTGGGTGGAAATAACCCCCACCGACATCTTCGAGGGGGTCAAGGCCGGGGCTGCAATGCCCAGCACCAGCCAGCCCTCTCCCGCCGACTTTAAAGCCGCTTACCAGCGCGCCCTGCAAAACGCCGACCACGTGCTCTCGATTCATATCTCCTCCAAACTGTCGGGTACGGTCGGTTCGGCCAATCTGGCAGCCCAGGAGTTCCCGGGCAAAATCACGGTCTTCGACTCGCTGGCGGCCAGCATGGGCATCGGGATGATGGTCGAGCGGGCCAGGGAGCTTCTGGATCAGGGAGCCGACCTCCAGCAGGTACTGGTGGAGCTCGAGCGCATCCGCTCCGATCACATCGTGCGTTTCACCCTGGCTACCCTGGACTATCTCAAGAAGAACGGGCGCATCGGGGGGGCCCAGGCTCTGTTGGGTGGCCTGCTGGGCATCAAACCCATCCTGACCGTCAAGGACGGCAAGGTCGAGGCTGCAGGCCGGGCCAGGGGCGAGAAAAAGGCCCTGGCCGAGATGGTCGAATCGCTCAAGACCTGGGCCGCAGGCCGGCAGAGAATCCGCATCTACTACCTCTACAACGCCGAAGAAAGCGATGTGGCCGCCTTCAAAGCCGCCATGCAAGCCACCGGGCTGCCTCTGGAAGAGCGCATCACCAGCAGCATTGGGGGCGTGATTTCCACCCACACCGGGCCTGGGCTGTACGGGTACTACGCCTACAGCCTGTAGGCCCCTTGTTTCCACTGCAAAAAGGCTATACTCGCCTGAATCAGGTTTGCCCTTGGTGCCCCACTCGAGGTGAAGATGGAACGTACCGCGTTCGTAGCCGATTCGACGCTGGGCTTGAGCCCTGAAGAAGCGCTGAAGCGAGATGTGTATGTAATCCCGCAGCAGGTCATCATCGAAGGCCAGAGTTACCGCGACTATGTAGAGATGACCCCCGACGAGGTGATTCAAGCCCAGCTTGCAGGCAAGAAGGTGGGCACCAGCCAGATTTCGCCTGTAGATCTGGAAGCCCTGTACCGAGATTTGCTCGAGAAATTCGACCGTATTGTCTCGGTGCACGTCTCGAGTAAGCTCTCGGGCACCTGCTCGACCGCCCGCATGGTGGCGGAGAAGTTTGGCGACCGCGTCAAGGTGATCGACGGCCTGACCCTGAACGGCGGGCTTTCGTTTGTGATCGAGGAAGCACGGCGCAAGCTCGCGGCAGGGGTGTCCTGGGACAAGCTGGAAGAGGCCATCGCTCCACTGGTACAGCGGGTCCGGGGCTTCGTGCTGCCTGCAACCCTGGAATACCTGCATCGCGGGGGGCGCATTGGCGGCTTGCAGCACTTCATCGGCTCCCTTCTAAAGCTGCTGCCGGTGCTTGAGGTGCGGGATGGACTGGTGCGGCCTCTCGAGCGGGCCAGAGGCTGGCACAAGGGCCTGCAGCAGCTCGCCGAGGCTTTCCACAAAGCCTATCCCGAAGGGGCACGGGTGGTATTGGCCCATGCCTACAACCCCCAGGGTATCGAGGAGCTGCACAAACTCATCAGCCACGAGGGCGTGGTGGTGGAGGACGTGCGCGAATGCGGCCCGGCGGTGGCCGCCCACACCGGCCCTGGCACGGTGGCGTTGTTTGCAGCGCCCCGGTAGCACTCCCCTTTTCCCCCCTGCCCTGCTATTGTTGGGCCGTGCGCGCCGTAGTCCAGCGGGTTTCCGAAGCAAAGGTGGTGGTCGACGGCCAGACCGTCGGACAGATTGAGCGGGGATTGCTGGTGTTGCTGGGGGTAGGCAAGGGCGACACTCCTGGGGATGCTGTTTATCTGGCCCGCAAGATTGCGGGGCTACGAGTCTTTGCCGATGCCGATGGCAAGATGAATCTATCCCTTGCCGATGTGGGAGGCGAGGTGCTGGCGGTGTCGCAGTTTACCCTGTATGGCGATACCCGTAAGGGCAACCGGCCCAGCTTCATCGAGGCGGCTGCACCCGATGAGGGTAAGCGGTTGTACGAGTCTTTTTGCGACCTGCTGACCCAGCAGGGCATTCATGTCGAAACCGGGGTTTTCCAGGCCCATATGGAGGTGCATCTGGTCAACGATGGCCCCGTAACAATCTGGCTGGACTCCGAGCAGGCCTCGAGGCATGACCGGCGCTAGTTTCACGGCCGCCCCGGTCAATGGTTGACAGGGCAAAAGCGGTCGCGGTATCGTTAGTTCGTTCGTTGAACTTACTAAAAAATGAAACCCGATACAGAGGTGTTGTGGCTCGCTCTATTCCCCTGGACCAGCAAAGCATCAAGCGGCAAAACCGCCGCCTGATTCTGGAAGCCCTGCGGCGCAGTGGACCCCTCAGTCGCGCCGAACTGGCTCGCAAGGTAGGGCTGACCAAAAGCACGGTCTCTTCGCTGATTCAGGAGTTGCTAGACGAGGGCCTGCTGGATGAAGGGAAGTTGCACCGTCTTGGGCTTGGGCGGCCCGGAACCCGGCTCGAGTTTCGCACCGAGAATGCCCTGGCGCTGGGAGCGGAACTGGGCGTAGACAACACCCAGGTTACGGTGCTTGACCTGAGCAGCCAGACCCATAGCGAGTGGGACTGGGTAGAGAGCCCCAGCACCTCCCTTTCCGAGCGGCTTTTCAAGCTGGCCGACCAGATCCGCTCCAGAATGCCCCGCTACCAGAAGCTGCTGGGCATTGGCCTGACCATTCCAGGGGTGGTCAACGGACAAACCCTGATTTATGCCCCAGGGCTGGGCTGGCGCAACCAGCAGCCTGCGGCCTCGCTGGAGGCTTTGCTGGGGCTGCCGGTCGTTTTGGAGAACGACGCCAACGCTGCAGCCCTGGGTGAAACTTTCTGGGGCGAAAGCCAGAGCCCCCTGGTGTATGTCGTGATGACCACCGGGCTGGGCATCGGGCTGGTGGTGGACGGGCAGGTGTACCGGGGTCGTCTGGGTGCGGCGGGCGAGCTGGGCCACTGGCTGACTCTCACCCAGCAAGGTCGTCGAGCCGCCGACGTGGAGGACGAACTCTCGTTGCGGGCCATGGTAGAGCAGTACCAGGCCAGGAGCCAGCGTAGCGAAGGCTTCTGGGGCATCCTCGAGCGGGCCGAGCAACAAGATGGCTATGCGCTGGAGGCGCTCGAGAACCTGGCCCAGCAGCTTGGACGCTTTATTGTCAATCTGGCGGTCACCTTCGACCCGGCGGAGGTTGTGCTGGGGGGGGCCGGGGCCGAAGCCTGGAAATGGCTCGAGGCCCCCCTGCGCAAAACCGTAAAAGAACTCGCCTTCATCCCCGAACACGCCGACCTTCCGGTACGTCCCAGCGCGTTCGGGCATCTTGCTCCGGCTATGGGTGCTGCGGCTTTGGTATTGCAGCGCTTTCTAGCAAACGGTGGAACCAGGGACTGGAGCCCGCCAATCTCCACCCTGGGGATCAGGCCAACCATTGGCGCACAATTCGCAAGGAGGACATGATATGCGTAAGTTTCTGTTAGCCCTGCTAGCAGCAGCCTTGAGCTCGCTGGCACTGGCCCAGTCAGGGAAGCTGGAAATCTTTTCCTGGTGGGCCGGCGACGAAGGCCCCGCCCTGCAAGCCCTGATCGACCTGTACAAGAAGCGCTATCCCAACGTAGAAGTTATCAACGCCACCGTGACCGGCGGCTCCGGTGTCAACGCCAGGGCCGTGCTAAAAACCCGCATGCTGGGTGGCGACCCCCCCGACAGCTTCCAGGTACACGCCGGGCAGGAACTCACCGGCACCTGGGTGGTAGCCGACCGCATGGAAGACCTCACCCCGCTCTTCCAGCAAGAAGGCTGGATGAACCGCTTCCCCAAAGGCCTGATCGACCTGCTCTCCTACAAAGGAAAGATTTACAGCGTACCGGTTAACATCCACCGCTCCAACGTGATGTGGTACGTGCCGGCCAAGCTGCGGGAGTGGGGCGTGCAGCCGCCCAAGACCTGGGCCGAGTTCCTCACGGTCTGCCAGACCCTGAAGAGCAAGGGCCTCGAGGCCCCGCTGGCCCTGGGTGAAAACTGGACCCAACAGCACCTGTGGGAGTCGGTCGCGCTGGGCGTGCTGGGCGCCAACGATTACACCAACCTCTGGAACGGCAAGCTGCGCTTCAACGACCCCAAGGTGGTTGCGGTGTGGAATACTTTTGGCCGGGTGCTCGACTGTGCCAACAAAGACGCTTCGGGTCTCTCCTGGCAGCAGGCGGTAGACCGTGTGCTGGACGGGACTTCTGCCTTCAACATCATGGGTGACTGGGCGGCAGGCTACATGACGACGACCAAGGGCCTCAAGCCCGGCGAAGGCTTTGGCTGGGCCCCGGCTCCCGGTACCGCAGGCGTATTCATGATGCTCTCCGACTCCTTCGGCCTGCCCAAGGGCGTGAAGAACCGCACCAACGTGCTCAACTGGCTGCGGCTGGTGGGCTCCAAGGAAGGGCAGGACGCCTTCAACCCGCTCAAGGGTTCGATTGCCGCCCGTACCGACTCCGACCCCAGCAAATACAACGCCTACCTGCAATCGGCCATGCGTGACTGGCGCAACAACCGCATCGTGGGCTCGCTAGTACACGGTGCAGTGGCCCCCGAGTCGTTCATGAGCCAGTTTGGCACCGTGATGGAAATCTACCTCTCGGGTCGCAACGCCCAGGCCGCCTCCAACGCGGCCCAGGCCATTGCTACCCAGGTTCGTTTGGGCCAGTAAAGCCCAGCGGGGGCAGGCCCACAAGCCTGCCCCCATCCTTCAGGTTTATGAGCCTGGCGGGGCCTTTTCGGTTGGCTGGATTGAAGCAGAGCCACCCGGATCATCACCGGGAGCCGGGTGTGGTCACAGGCCATACCCTGCACTTATAGAAGACAAAAACTAGAAAAAATGGCCCAGTTTTCACGGAATACAAGCAAGACCTCGAGGTGCCCAGACGTGAGGTGAAGATGAACTGGCTCCGAAACAAGGATACCCTGTACGGCTTTCTGGTGATCCTGCCCTCGCTGGTGCTGCTGGGCATTTTTGTCTATGGCTTTATCTTTCAGACTTTCTACACTTCCCTCACCGACTGGGGCCGCGACCCCGCCCAGGCCCTCTCGGCCAACCCCCAGATTCGCTTCATCGGGTTTGAGAACTACCGCGAACTCTTCACCGGGTTCATCGACGCCCGGTTTCGCCAGGATCTGGTCAACACCTTCTTTTTCACGATCTTCTTCATCCTGGGCTGCTTAGGGCTAGGGCTGGGCCTGGCCATCGTGCTCGACCGAAGCCCCAGGGGCGAGGGCTTTTTCCGAACCATTTTTTTGTTCCCCATGTCTCTGTCGTTCATCGTGACCGGCACCATCTGGCGCTGGATGCTCCAACCCCAGGGTGGGGTCAACCAGCTTCCCACCCTGGTCGGGCTGCCCAGGGGCGAGTTTGCCTGGCTCACCAGCCGCCAGCAGATCTGGCAGGTCAGCTGGAACGACCTGCCCTTCATAACTGCTCTGGTCGTAAGCGTGGTGCTGATATTTATTGCGGTGGCGGCCTTCCGAGGCGGTGAGCGGCGGCGGGGCTGGATTGCCACTGGCTCGGCAGGCTTACTGCTCCTGTGGGCCTTTACCCTGGGCCGCACCCTGCAACCCCTCCCCTTCGACGAGCTGCACGGCTTCAACCTGGCTTTCATCGGCATCATCCTGGCCGCGGTCTGGCAGATGTCGGGCTACACTATGGCCCTCTACCTGGCCGGGCTGCGCGGCATCCCCGAGGAGCTACGCGAGGCAGCACGGGTAGATGGTGCCTCGGAGTGGCAGCTCTACCAGCGCATCATCTTTCCCCTGCTGGCTCCCATCACCCTCTCGGCCATGATTATCCTGGGTCACATCAGCCTGAAAATTTTCGACCTGATCTTTGCCATGGCGGGTGCCGACAACGCCCCCACCGATGTGCCCGCCCTCCTGATGTACCTGACCACCTTCCGGGCCAACCAGATTGCCAAAGGGGCTGCCATCGGCATGATTCTGTTGCTGCTGGTCGCAGCGGTGATCGTGCCCTACCTGTATAGCCAGCTCAAAAGCGAGGTGCGGCGATGATCGGGCGCGTTCTCCAGTACACCATCCTGTTTTTGGCCACGCTGTTCTTTTTGCTGCCGGTGTATCTGGTGATCATAACCGCCCTCAAAGAACCCTCGGCCATTACCCTGAGCAGCACCTGGCAGCTGCCCCAGGTCTGGTACTGGGAGAGCTTTGTCCAGGCCTGGACAGCCTTTTTACCCAAGCTGCAAAACAGCTTTTTCCTCACCATCATCGCCACTATCCTCTCGGCCATGCTGGGCTCGCTTAACGGCTACGTGCTGGCCAAGTGGAAATTTCCTGGGGCCAATATCGTCTTCCCCCTGATGCTTTTCGGGATGTTCATCCCCTACCAGGCCGTGCTGATTCCGCTGTTCCAGTTTGTGCGCGAGATTGGGCTGGGCGGTACGCTGTGGGGGCTGATTCTGGTGCACGTGGTGTATGGGCTGCCCATCACCACCCTGATCTTCCGCAACTACTACGCTGAAATCCCTGACGAGATGATCGAGGCCGGACGGATCGATGGAGCGGGGTTCTTCGGCATCTACAGCCGCATCGTGTTCCCCCTTTCGGTGCCGGGGTTTGTGGTGGTGATTATCTGGCAGTTCACGCAAATCTGGAACGAGTTTTTGTTCGCCGTAACCCTGGTGAGCAGCCCTGCCAACCAGCCCATCACAGTAGCCCTGGCCCAGCTCGCAGGCGGCGAGGCGGTCAAGTGGAACCTGCCGATGGCCGGCGCATTGCTGGCCGCCCTGCCCACCCTGCTGGTGTACATCTTCCTGGGCCGCTACTTCATCCGCGGGCTTTTGGCGGGGTCGGTGAAGGGGTAGGGAGTTTGGTGTTCTAATGTAGAGCTGAGAGTCTGCGTGGCTTTTGCGCAGATCCACTTGACTGCCGGGTTGGGAATCAGGTCCCTGTTTTGTTCCATCTCGGCTTGAGCTGGGAAACGATGTCGTCTTCAAGTCCCGCTGCCAAATTGAGGTGATACCGGATTCAAAAAGATAATCACTCAAACCGAAAAGCTTCGGAGGCTTGGTTGCGCCACGCGCGGCGCAACCTGAATCCTCGAGCATTCCCTTCGGTCGGGTTAGTTCGCCACCAGTCGGTACCGAACTAACCGAATCCAGTATCAAAAAGCCCCTGCTTCTTCAACCCGACTCAACGCAGGTTAGGCCAGGGTTTTATCTTCCTGCGCAAGGGTGTACTGGTCGTGCAATAGCAGGATTTGCTCAGCGTCGGGGTGAACAGGGCTATGGCCCAGGTTGGCCAGCAGTTTGCAGACTGTGAAGTCGCCGATTCGGCGCTGGTAGGCTTGCTCCCACTGGCGCTGTAGTTGCTCTTCATGGGCGCTGGCCCAGGGGTAACGCACCGGGGGGCGACCCATCCGGCCCCCTTTGAGCCTCCAGGGCTTGGGGGTCAGTCGGGCACGGAAACAGGACTGAGCCTGACACAAACGCATATAGCGCATATCGGCTCCAAGTTCATGCATGGTTTGTTGCACCATCTCGGCGCTGGGTTCGAACAGGTCGTGGGCTACCAGCAGGCGCAGTCCGGCTTTGGTGCGGTAGACCCGCACGGACCAGTTGGGTCTCTGGGAGTGCCAGCTTTGCACCCGCTCCAGCAACCGATCTTGCGGCGTTGGGCTTTTGGTCGCTCCGGCAGGGCGTCGAAAGATTCCGCTCACTGCCTCCCAAAACGATTTCGCCGCTGCTTGCAGGGTCGGGTACTGGTTGGCAAAATCCAGATCCACGAACATCACCTGGGCCGTGTTCAGCACCAGGCAACCCGCAGCATTGCGGGTGATAACCGCAATGCGCCGGCCGTCTGGGCTAAAGATCTCCTCGACCACTTCTTCGCGCAAAGGCGCACCGCCTTTGGGGTAGCGACCCAGCTTTTCGCCGCGCTGCTTGCGGGCTATGCGGTCTGCTAGAGCTAGCTGAGCCAGGCGCCGGGCTGCCTCGAGGGACTCATCCGAGCCTTTCCAGGCCACGAAGTGGTAGGTTTGCCGGCCAAGGGTAACGGTCTGTTCGGCTTTGGCCCAGTACCGGGGAATGTTCATAGCAAGAAATATACTCTCGCCCATCTGCCCTTCGCCGGAGGCTTTGCACCGGATCAGGGGCTGGTGCTGAAGGTGCGCAGGGGGGAGTTGGCCTGGAAAAAGGTCTCGTCCCAGCCGAAGCTAGGATAGCCCTCGAGCCAGCGGGGGCCGGTGAACTCGTTCATATCGGCAAAGGGGCCCACAACCTGCACCAGCCAGCTATAGCTGGTGCCGGCCTGCAGGCCGGGGGTCAGGGCATCGCCCTGGGTGTAGAAGGTGCGGGTAGGCTGGCCAGGGGCCGAGAGGATGAGCAGGCTAATGCTCTGGGCCGGGCGATTCCAGCTCAGACTGGCGCCGGGGCTCACGTTGCTCTGGCCACTACCGGGCGAGAGCAGCACCGGGGGGGTGGCCAGGCTGGCCTCGAGCACGGCGTAAGGCCCCAGGCCGCTCACCTGGAGGCTCGAGCTGCGACCGTCGCTGGCATCGGCGTAGGCGGCAAAGGTCAGGCTCTTGCCAGGGATAACCGGAGTGGGCCAGGCCAGGCTGAGCGGGCTGCCGGCAGTCTCGCTGGCCACCAGGAAGAGCGAGCGGGCCTCGAGGTTCACGTATAGCTGCCGGGAGCGCAGGGTGAGGAGGCCCAGGTTCTTAAGCTCCACGCTCAGGGCCCCGGTCTCGATGGGGCTCAGGCCCAGGTTCAGGGTCTGGCTGACCCCTGCGCTCAGGCTGGCAGGGCGGCTGCCATAGGCCAGGAACTGCTGAGGGGTACCAGGGACCCCTGGCACGTGGCGCCACTGCAGGGCGTGAAGCCGCCCCCCCACGCTGGCATTCCCGTACCAGACTGCCTTCAGGCTGTAGGACGGGACCTGGCCAGGAAAGAGCGCGGCCAGGTTATCGCTGGGGGGCACAAACTGGGTCAGCTTGGCCGAGGGCGCAGCAAACACCACCTGGGCCACGGTATTGGCTGGGTTGGGCAGGGTCACCCCGCTGCCAGCCACCAGGTTGCCGCTCAGGTTGGCGCTTTGCTCGCTGGGCGCTCCCGCGCTGCTATAGAGCAACAGCAGCGGGTCGGGCCGCTCGAGGCCCACAAAGGTATGCTCCTGGCTGCCGATCGGGCGCACTGTCAGGCTGTAGGGGGCTGTCATTCCGGTGTGGGTGAAGCGGCCCTGGGCATCGGTATTCACGCAGCGGCTACCCGAGCAGACCGGCACCCCGGCCAGGGGGCGGCCAAAGCGGTTGCGCACCTGACCACTGACGGTCAGGGTGCTGGGGGGCGGCACCACCAGGGTGAACTCGGCCTCGCGCTGGAGCTGCTGCCCGGCCACCTCGGCGCGCCCACGCACCAGCAGGGTGTAGCTACCGGGGGCCAGGCCGGAGCCGGGGCTCAGGGTCAGGGTGCTGTCCAGGGCCACCGGGTTGGGGCTGAAGCTGCCGTTCAGTTTAAGCGAGCTGGGGATGCGCACCAGGCTCAGGGTGACGGGGGCCTCGAGCCCTCCGCTGCGGCTGAGGCTCACCTGCAGACTGGCGCTGCCCGCAGAAAGGGTCAGGGACTCGCTGGAAAGGCTGAGCTGGAAGTCGCCCACGCTGGGGGGTGGGGGGGTCGAACCTCCCCCGCTGCAGGCCGCCAGCAGGGCCACGGGTACAACAAGCCGGTACAGGCGCACAAATACCTCCTAGTTGATGCAAGGCGGCAGGGTGAAGTCCTGGGTGGTCTCCACCGGGCGGGCCGGGGGGCCGGCGTTACCGTCGGAGACCTCGAGGAAAAGCCGGTAGCGCCGCCCACAGCCGGGGCTGGGGAAAACGGTGGTCAGGCTGAGGATAGTTACCGTGGGCAGGTCGGTGCCGTTGCTGGTGAAGGACACGTTGCCGCTGCCTTCGGACACGTTTTCCTTGGGGCCGGGCAGGCCGCTGCTGCCGATCTCGGCAATCTTCCAGGTATAGGTGAGGGTCTCGTTTTCGTTGTCCTGCACCCAGCCCCGAAGCACCACCTGGGTGGCGGAGACCTCGGGCAGACTGCCACTGGGCTGGGTGATGAGGGCCACCGGAGGGTAGTTGGCTGGCGCCGGGCTCACGCTGATGGTAACCGAGGCAGAGCCTTTCTTGCCCCGGGGGTTGGTGACCTCGAGGGTCAGGGTGCGAGAACCGGGGCTGCTGCTCAGGTTAATCTTGGGGCTGTCGCAAGCGTTGGCAGGCAGGGTATCGCCCGCCACACTGCTTTTCCAGACTGCCTTGGTGCAGTCCGGGGTGGCCAGGCTGGGGTCGAGCCAGTTCCCCTGCAACAACACCTGTTGCCCCACAAAGAAACCCTGGTTGGCCTTGGGGTTCAGAATCTGCACGCTGGGAGGCGGGTCCTGCACACCAAGGCTCAGGGTCTGGCTGGTGGAGAGGCCCAGGCTGTTGCTGGCGGTGGCCGTAACCGTCACCGGCCCCTCGGCGCTAAAGGTGTGGCTCAGGCAGTTCTGCCCTGGGTTCAAGGTGCCCAGCGGGCCGCCGGGGCTGGCGCTGAGGGCGACCGGGCGCGGGCCGTCCTGGGCA